>Ga0180063_1000202_pt1 | contig 15142 bp, 16 predicted proteins | sample EasRivT47_16_10D_FD_121776 | JGI IMG/M metagenome (GOLD analysis project Ga0180063, IMG submission 121776) | Soil microbial communities from meander-bound floodplain in the East River, Colorado, USA - East River metaG ERMLIBT47_16_10D | ecosystem: Environmental > Terrestrial > Soil > Floodplain ...
CGGTTGTCGTCGATGACTTCATCAACCGGCTCGTGGCGAATAACGAGCTGAACAAGAATCCCGCCATTGACGCCGGCCGGAAGAGATCTCCGGCGCCTTACCTCAAGTTCCAGGTATCTCAGATGGTGTGTGGGGTGACCGGTGGGCCATGCAAGTACACCGGAAAGGCGATGACGGAATCCCACGTTCATCTGAACATCAGCGAGAAAGAGTGGGGCGTGATGGCCAAGGAGTTCAAGAAATCCCTGGACAAATTCAAGGTCCCGGCGGCTGAGCAGAAGGAGCTGTTTGATATCGTCGGCACGACGAAAGCCGACATCGTCGTCAGGAAGTAGGAGAGCTAGCCTAACCACGCGGCGAGCTAAACCCCAAACCCCCCGCTCGCCTGCCGCTGCGCGGCAGGCTCACGACCCCCTTCACAGGGGGTCAAGACCTAGCCGCGCCCGACGAACGGCATCTTCGAGGCCATGATGGTCATGAACTGCACGTTCACGTCGAGCGGCAGGTTGGCCATGTGCAGCACGGCGCGGCCGACGTGGGCGACGTCCATCAGCGGCTCGGGCTTGATCGAGCCGTCGGCCTGCGGCACGCCCTGCGCCATGCGCGCGGCCAGCTCGGTCAACGCGTTGCCGATGTCGATCTGGCCGCAGGCGATGTCGTGCTTGCGCCCGTCGAGCGAGACGCACTTGGTCAGGCCGGTCACCGCGTGCTTGGTGGCTGTGTAGGCGACCGACATCGGGCGCGGCGCGTGCGCCGAGATCGAGCCGTTGTTGATGATGCGTCCGCCCTTGGGGTCCTGCGCCTTCATGATGCGGATCGCCTCCTGGATGCAGTGGAACATCGCGGTCAGGTTGAGGTCGACCACTTCCTTGAATTTCTCGAGCGGCAGCTCTTCCATCGGCACCGCGGGCGCGCCCATGCCGGCGTTGTTGAACAGGACGTCCAGGCGGCCCCAGGCATTCCTGGTTTTCGAGAACACCTCTTTTACGTTCTCCGCTTTCGTAATGTCGGCCGGTAAAACCAGCGTGCGGTCCTTCGCGCCCGACTCGGCGGCGGTCTTCTCCAGGAGCTCCTTGCGCCGTCCGACCAGCGCTACGTGATAGCCGTCCTTGAGCAGCGCGAGCGCCGCGGATTTGCCGATGCCGGTGCCGGCGCCCGTGACGAGCGCCACCCTCTTGGTCGAAGCCATCCTGCCCTCCGTGATCTGGAGGGCCGATGTTAGCGGCTCAGGGCGAGTGCCGGGAGAGGAAATCGAGAACGGCGTGGTTGAAGCGCTCGGGCTGCTCGAGGTTGGCGAGGTGGCCGGTGCGCTCGAACATCAGGAGCTCGGCGCCGGGGATGCGGCGCGCTATCTCGCGCGCGAGCTCGGGCGGGTAGACGGTGTCTTCCTCGCCGGCGATGACCAGCGTCGGCACGCGGATCTGCTCGACCGGCGCGGCGCGGTCCTGCGCCACCGAGGCCTCGAGGGTCTTCTGGTACGAGGCTTCATGGATGCGCGAAACGCTGTCGAGCAATTCCTGGTAGGCAGCATAGCTGGGGCCGCTGCCGAGCAGCCGCCGCAGGCTCTGGGGCGTGCGCGAGCGCCGCTCGGTGTCGAATCGCTTCACGGCTTCCGAGCTGAGGGCGTCGAAGCCGGGGTTGGTGCTGATCAGCACGAGCGAATGCACCCGCTCCGGCGCGCGCAGCGCCACGTTGCGCGCGATGCGCCCGCCCATCGACAGGCCCACGAGGTGGAACTTGCTTGCCTTGAAGTACTCGGCGACGCGCAGCACGTCGCCGGTGAAATGCTCGAACTGCAGCGGGCCGTCGTAGTCGTCGGAATCGCCGTAGCCGCGCGCGTCCCAGGCCGCGGCCTTGAAGCGGCGCGAGAAGAACTCGATCTGGCTGTTCCAGTTGCGGCGGTTGCCGCGGATGCCGTGCAGGAAAAGCACCAGCTCGCCGTTGCCGGCGACGGAGACCGCGAGCCGCGGTGCGGGATCGACGAAAATCGTGTCCAGGGTTTAATCAGCCTTCGCTCCCGAGATTCTGACGGCACGCGCCCGGCTTTCGCTGTCTCTCTTTAAATAAATGACAAAGTCCGCGGGCGAGCTGCCGACGATTTCATAACCTTTTTCTACGAGTTGCTTTTGGCGGAAGTCCGGTTCGTCAAGGATCTGGCGGGTGTCCCGGTGGATCCGCGCCACGGCTTCCCCGGGCGATGCGGCCGGGACGAACAGCCCGAACCAGGCGTGCGTTTCCACCTCCGGGTAGCCGAGCTCGGCGAAGGTCGGCACCTGCGGCAGAAGGGGCGAGCGCTGCGCGCCGCCGGTGGCGAGCGCCTTGATGCGCCCCGCCTTGAGCGGCGGCATCGAGGTGGCGATGCCGGCGAAGGTGAGCTGCACTTCGCCCGCGATCACGGCCGGCACCGCGAGCGAGATGCCCTTGTACGGCACGTGCACGAGGTCGATGCCTGCCTTGTTCTTCAGCATTTCGCCCGCGAGGTGCGGCTGGCTGCCGCTGCCGTACGAGGCGTAGTTGATGGATCCCGGCTTCGCTCTTGCAAGTTTTATCAATTCATCGAGGGTGTTTGCCGGCAAAGACGGATGCGCGACGAGAAGCTGGTGCAGCAGCACCAGCATGGTCACCGGCGTGAAATCGCGCTGCGCGTCGTAAGGCAGCCTGGCGTAGAGGTGCGGATTGATCGAGAAAGTCGCGTCCGTGGTCATCAGGATGGTGTGGCCGTCGGCGGCGGACTTCGCGACCGCGTCGGTGGCGACGATGGTGTTCGCGCCCGGCTTGTTCTCCACCACCACCGGCTGGCCCCATGCCGGCGTCAGCTTGTCGGCGAGCTGGCGCGCGAGGACGTCGATGCCGCCGCCCGGCGGGTAGGCGACGATGATGCGCACCGGCTTCACCGGCCAGGCCTGGGCGCTTGCGGCCGGGAGGAGGACGGCAAGCAAAACGATCGATAGCAATTTCATGTCAGGATCGAGCTTAGCTTTTTGTGCCTGGGCGCACCAGCCATCACAATGCCGGCATGCGCACCGCCGCTGCCGTCCTCATCGCGCTCCTCCCGTCGGCCGCGGCGGCGCAGTGGACGATCGACGCCCAGGGAGCGTGGACCTATGACGACAACCTGTCGCGCGCACAGCGCGAAAGCGACATCACGCGCGACCATGCGCTCGAGTTGCGCGGCGCGCTCGGGCGGGCGTTCGTCGTGGCCGATGGCGACATGGTCCTGCGCGGCGAAGCGCGGGCGGGGCGCTACGATACCTATACGGGCCTCGAGCACTTCGCGCTCGGGATCGGCGCGGGCTGGCGCCGCAAGCTCGGGATCGGTCTCACGGCGCCCTGGCTCGCCGCCGACGCCTCGTTTTTCGAGGAGGACTACGCCGAGCAGGTGCGCGACGGCCGCAGCGCGGCGCTTTCGCTCGAGCTCGGCAAGCGCTTCGGCCCGCGCTTCGACGCAGCGCTGGGAGCCGCGTACGACTGGCGCGAGCAACACGACGATCTCGCAACCGTCCCCGGGTTTTCCGGGCGGCCGTTTTCTCTGCAGGGACGAAGCCTGTTCCTGAGGGGCAACCTGGCGTTCGGCGAGAGCTGGCTCGTCTTCGCCGCAGCCGCCGCCCGCGACGGCGACGTGGTCTCGAGCACGCGGCGCAACCCGGCAATATTCCGCGAGAGCGCCGCGATCGCCAACGACCCCGCATTCGGCCCGGACTTCATCGCCTACAAGCTCACCGGGGCGCGCACGAACTCCTACACCATCGGCCTTTCGTGGGCGCTCCGGGCGAAGGCTTCGCTCGATGCCGCGGTCACGAACGAGCGCACGAGCGCGCGCGGCGGGCTCGACTACGACGGGAATGTGTACAGCGTGTCGCTCGTATACCGTGATTAGGGTGACGACGAGCCTGGGGATGCTTGCCGCGATGCTGGTGCCGTGTGCACGGGCGGCCGATTTGCGCGCGACAGTGCACGACGCGCAAGGCAGGCCGCTCGGCGACGCGGTCGTGATCGTGGTCCCCCAGGGCGCGGCCCCACCCTCGCCCAGGGCGCGCGCCAGGCTGGAGCAGGTCGAGCAGATCGATCTCGAGTTCGTGCCGCACGTCAAGGCGATCCAGGCCGGCACCGCGGTCTCCTTTCCGAATCGCGACGGCGTGCGCCACCACGTGTACTCGTTCTCGCCGGCGAAACGCTTCGAGCTGCCGCTGTATGTCGGCACGCCGGCGCAGCCGGTCGTGTTCGATCAGCCCGGCGTGGTCACCATCGGCTGCAACATCCACGACTGGATGGTCGGGTACATCTATGTGTCGCCATCGCCGCACTTCGCCACGACCGGCGCCGAAGGCACGGCGCTGATCGCCGGCCTGCCGGCGGGGCGCTACACGGTGCGCGTCTGGCATCCCCGGCTCACGTCCGACGAGCACGCGACCGAGCGCCGGGTGGAGCTCGGCGCCGCGGCGCTCGCCGAGCTCGGCTGGGTCTTCGTGCTCAAGCCCGAGGCGCGGGTGCGGCGCGCGCCGGCGCCGGGCCGCGCCGGACGCTACTGACGGGAGCGGGCGCGCCATGCGCTTACGCAGCCTGCAAAGCCGCATCGTGCTGTTCTTCCTCGCGCTGCTCGTCCTGGTGCAGGGCGTGACGCTGCTGCTGGTCAACGCCGCCAACGAGCGCTACGCGCGCGACCACATCCGGCACGAGCTCACGGTGGGCGAGAAGATCTTCCGGCGCCTGCTGGAGCAGAACCACGCGCGCCTGAGGCAGGCCGCCGAGATCCTGTCGCTCGATTTCGCGTTCCGCGACGCCGTGGCGACGCGCGACCTGGCGACCATCGAGTCCGCGCTCGTGAACCACGGCTCCCGCATCCGCGCCGACAAGATGGCGCTGGTGTCGCTCGAAGGGCGGGTGATCGCCGACACGCTCGATCGCGCGCGCGCCGGCCGGCCGTTTCCGTTCCCGCGCCTGCTCGACGCCGCCGAGCGCGACGGCGCCGCCGCCGGCATGGTGCTGCTCGACGGCGCCGCGTACCAGGTGGCGGTGGTGCCGGTGCGCGCGCCCACGCCGATCGCCTGGGCGGTGGTCGGCTTCATGGTCGACGACCGCCTGGCGAAGGACCTCGCCCACGTCACCGCCCTGGAGGTCACGTTCCTGCGCCGCGAGGCGCGCGGCTGGCGCGCGTTCGGCTCCTCGGCGCCGCCCGCGCTGCAGGAGGCACTGCCGGGCGCGCTGCCGCGGGACGCCGGCAGCGACCGCGCGATGAACTTCTCCCTCGACGGCCGCGAGTACGAATCCTTCGTCCTCACGCTCGACGCCCCCGAGATGAGCATCGTCGCGGTGCTCGCGCGCTCGCTCGACGAGGCGCTCGCGCCGTACCGCAGGCTCGGCACCCTGCTCGTGCTGCTGGTCGCGGGCTCGATCGCGGCCTCGATCGTCGGCAGCGTGCTCATCGCGCGCGGGCTGACGCGGCCAATCTCGCTGCTTTCCGCCATGACGCGGCGCGTCGAGGAGGGCGACTACGCCCAGGCGGTCGAAGTCGAAGGCCCGGACGAGGTCGAAGAGCTGGCGCGCCGCTTTAACCTGATGCGCGAGGCGGTGGCCGCGCGCGAGGCGCAGGTGTTCAAGCTCGCCTACCGCGATCCCCTGTCGGACCTGCCGAACCGGGCGCTGTTCAACGACCGGCTGAAGGTCGCGCTCGAGGGCGCGAAGCGCGGCGCGGCCACGCTCACCGTGCTCGTCATGGACCTCGACCGCTTCAAGTACATCAACGACACGCTCGGCCATCACGTCGGCGACCTGGTTCTCCAGCAGGTGGCGCTGCGCATCGCCGGCCTGGTGCGCAAGTCCGACACCACCGCGCGCCTCGGCGGCGACGAGTTCGCGGTTCTGCTGGTCGGCGCGGGCGTCGAGGAAGCGAGCGGCGTGGCGCAGAAGATCGTCGCCGCGCTCGAGGCGCCGATCGCGATCGGGCAGCACTCGCTCGACGTGCGCGCGAGCGTCGGCATCGCGAGCTTCCCGGCGCACGCCGGGGACGCGGACACGCTGATGCGCCGCGCCGACGCCGCGATGTACGCGGCCAAGCGCGCCAACACCGGGTTCGCGGTCTACGACCCGCGGGTGCACGAGCGGCGCGAGGAGCAGCTCTCGCTGCTCTCCGAGCTGCGCCAGGCGATCGACCAGGGCGAGCTGCGGCTGGTGTATCAGCCCAAGGTGGCGCTGGTGGGCGGCAGGCTGACCGGCGTCGAGGCGCTGCTGCGCTGGGCGCACCCGGTAAAGGGCATGATCCCGCCCGACCGCTTCATTCCGTTCGCCGAGCAGACCGGGTTCATCAAGACCATTACCGCCTGGGTGATCGATGCCGCAGTCCGCCAGGGCGCCGCCTGGCGCGCGGCCGGGCGCCCGACGCGGATCTCGGTCAACATCTCGGCGCAGGACCTGCTCAACCCGGAGCTCGGCGAGCTGCTCACCGCCGCGCTCGCGCGCCACGGCCTGCCGCCCGGGCTCCTGTGCCTGGAGATCACCGAGAGCGGGGTGATGCAGGACGCCGCGCGCGCGATCGAGATGCTCAAGCGCGTGCGCGCCCTGGGGGTGGGGCGCTCGATCGACGACTTCGGCACCGGCTATTCCTCGCTCAGCTACGTGAAGGAGCTGAGTGTCGACGAGCTGAAGATCGACCGCTCGTTTTTGCGGGGCATCGTCACGGACCTCAAGGACCGGGCGATCGTGCTGTCGGCCATCGACCTCGCGCACAACCTCGGCCTGGGCGTGGTCGCCGAGGGGGTCGAGGAGCAGGCTTCGGCCGACCTGCTGCGCAGCCTCGGCTGCGACGAGATCCAGGGCTGGCTGGTGGCGCGGCCGCTCGAGCCGGCGGCGCTCGAAACATGGCTCGGCGCACGGTCCGCGCCGGCGGTTTCTCGGCTATCTTAGGCGCCATGTTCCTCAACATGAAGCTCCTCGCGCAGCACACGCTCAACGGCTTCGGCGGCATGGGCGAAGGCATGGCGATGCAGCTCGCCCGCGACGGCCGCCGCGTGCTGTGGCTCGCGCACGAGAGCGCGCCGAAGAACTTCACGGCGCTCGACGTGAGCGATCCGCGCGCGCCCAAGGTGATCGTGCAGACCGACCTGCCGCATGCGCAGATGCGCTCCAACTCGCTCGAGGTCGCGGGCGACGTCATGGCGGTCGCCTACCAGGTGACCAAGTTCGGCCTCAAGCCCGCCGGCTTCGAGCTATTCGATATCAGTGTTCCTGAAAAACCAAAATCCATCTCGTTCTTCGACGCGTCGGGCCCGCATTCGCGCGGCTGCCACCAGCTCTGGTTCGTCGACGGAAGCACGGTGCACATGGCCTGCGCCGATCCGGAGCTCAAGCCGCGCAACCCGAAGGACGACCAGGTGTACCGCATCGTCGACGTCGCGAACCCGTCGAAGCCGGTCGCGGTCGGCGGCTGGCACCTCCCGGGCACCATGGAGGGCGACGACGCGCCGCCGCCGCAGCGCCTGCCGGCCCAGTTCGACGCCGGCTTCCGCGCCCACAACACCAACGTCTATCCCGAGCGCCCCGACCGCTGCTACCTCGCGTACATCGACGGCGGCATCATGGTGCTGGATATCAGCGACCGGGCGCGGCCCAAGCTCCTCTCCCACTGGACCAATTCGCCGCCTTACAACGGCTTCAACCACACCGCGCTGCCGTTCTTCGGCCGCGGCCTGCTGGTGGTGAGCGACGAGTCGGTGAAGGACAACGCCGTCGACTGGCCGAAGCTCGTCTGGCTGCTGGACGCGCGCGACGAGCGGCACCTGGTGAGCATCTCGACGCTGCCCATGCCCCCGGTCGACGCCTTCAAGGGCCGCGGCGGGCGCTTCGGCGCGCACAACCTGCACGAGAACCCGCCGGTGCCGGGGGCGTGGCGCTCGGAGGACATCGTGCTCGGCACCTTCTTCAACGGCGGCGTGCGCGCCTACGACGTGACCGATCCGTATTCGCCGCGCGAGATCGCCTACTTCGTGCCGCCGGCGCCGGAGCGCTCCAAGACCGGCGCGGCGCAGCTCAACGACGTCTTCGTCGACGACCGCGGCATTGTCTTCACGGTCGACCGCGGCGGCGGCGGGCTCTACATCCTCGAGATGAAGGTGTGAGCCCGGACGGCCGTACGCCGGTGGTCGTGGTGACCGGGTTTCTGGGCAGCGGCAAGACTACGCTGGTCAACAAGCTGGTTTCCCGGTTTTCGGATTCTCTCGTCATCGTCAACGAGTTCGGCGAAGTGCCGGTCGACCACCTGCTGGTGGAGGGGACGAGCGAGAAAACCGTTCCCCTGCCCAACGGCTGCCTGTGCTGCCACCTGCGCGGCGATCTCGAGGAGACGCTGATCGGAGCGGCGATGCGCCGGCGGCGCGGCGACATCGCCGGCTTCGACCGCGTGATCGTGGAAACCAGCGGGCTTGCCGATCCCGGGCCCGTGGCGCAGACGCTGTACGCCGACCCGGCGCTCGCGCGCGACTTCAAGCTCGGCCCGATCGTCACGGTGGTGGACGCGGCCGACGCCGGATCGCGCAAGGCTTGCGCCGAGATCGCGCGCGGCCAGATCGCCGCGGCAGACGTCCTGGTTCTCTCGAAAATCGATCGCGCCGAACATATGGCGAAGGCGGAGGCCGAGGTGCGCGAGCTCAACCCGTCAGCGCCATGCATCCGCGCGCGCTTCGGGGAGGTCGATCCCGTGGCCATCCTGGAAGCGAGGACAACCGACCACGCTTTCCGCCCGGTGACGCACAGCGGCGCGATTCGCAGCTTTTCGATGAGATTCGAAAAGCCGGTGCGGCGCGAGCTTCTCCAGCAATTCATCGCCACGCTGGTCGAGCTGCGCGGCGGCGATCTGCTGCGCGTGAAGGGCGTCGTCCCGGTGGAAGAGGGCTTGGTGCTCGTGCAGGGTGTCCGCCACGTGTTCGATAAATTCAGACGAGTGGGCAGCGGAGAGCCGGCGCTGGTCTTCGTCACCAACGCGATCGAGAGAACCGAAATCGAAGGGCTCTGGCAGGCGCTAGTGAGACTTTCGTCACACTCCGGCCCTGACGTTTCCTGATCTGGGACAGTTTTTGTAAGAGGCCGGGCAAACGGCGCTGTGCCCGGATATCCTCGGCGCGTGGATTTCATCGCGCGCCTCCTGATCACCGCAGCAGAAACTGAAGAGTCAGGATCGCTCGTACAGGAGCGCCCGCGGCGCGCGATCCGCGAGAGCGACCAGCGCAGCGAGGCCGCGCTGCAGCGCTTCCGCAGCGCGCTCGACGCCTCCGCGGACATGGTGCTTCTGATCGACGTCCGCCGGCGCCGCTTCATCGATTTCAACGCAACCGCCTGCCGCCAGCTCGGCTATTCGCGCGAGGAGCTGCTCGGGCTGGGATCGGGCGACATCCGCGTCGACCAGCCCGGCGAGGCGCTGCAGCGCGAGCTCGAGAGCCTGGTCGCGAGCGCCGAGCGCTCGGACAGCGCGATCGCAACCTGCCGCCGCAAGGACGGCAGCACTTTCCCGGTGGAGATGCGGCGCATCGTCCACGACACGGCGGAGGGCCCGATCGTCGTCGTAGCCGCGCGCGATCTGACCGAGCGCAAGGCGGCCGACGAGCGCTATGCGGCCCAGCTGCGCTACCAGAAGATGCTCGCGCGGTTCGGCCAGGCCGCGCTCGACAAGCGCGAGCCGAAGGATCTCATCGCCGAGGCCATCGAGACGGTGGTCCAGGGCCTGGGCGCGGACGCGGTGGTGTACGTCGAGCCAGGGCCGCAGCCCGGCGAGCTCTTCCTGCGCGCCGGAGTCGGCTACGACGGCGAGCTCATGGCGTGCGCCGCCGGCAATGCAGTGGAAATGGCGCTCGCAAGCAGCGAGCCGTTCATCGGCACGGGCAGCGCGCTGCCCTTCGCCTGGGCGCGCGGGCAGGGCAGCGCGGCCATCGTCGCGGTGCGCGGCGACAACACCGTGCGCGGCGCGCTGTGCGCGCTGTCGGAGCTCGAGGATGCGTACTGGGCCGAGGAGCTCGCCTTCCTGCGCACCGCGGCGAGCCTGCTGTCCGCCGGCCTGCAGCGCATCGAGAGCGACCGCAGGCTCCCCTTGCTCGCCCAGTTCGACCCGCTCACCGGGCTTGCCACCCGCACGCTGCTCGCCGACCGCTTCGCGCAGATGATCGTGCGGGCGAAGCGCCGCAACACGCCGCTCGGGGTGCTGTTCATCGACCTCGACGACTTCAAGCTGGTCAACGACCGCCTCGGCCATTCGGCCGGCGACGCGGTGATCGCGCAGGTGGCGCTGCGCCTGCAGGCCGCGGTGCGCAGCGGCGACACCGTCGCGCGCGTGAGCGGCGACGAATTCGCCATCGTGCTCGCCGATCTCGCCCGCGCCGACGACGCGGCGCTGGTGGCGCAGAAGATCCTCGACCGCCTCGCCGAGCCGGTGACGCTGGGGGGCGAGCAGTGCTACGTCACTGCCAGCATCGGCATCGCTTCGTATCCGGGAGACGGCGACTACGCCGAGGCGCTGCTGGGCGCCGCCGACGCCGCGATGTACCGCGCCAAGCAGTCGGGGCGCAACGCCTACCAGTTCTACACTTCCGAGATCACGCAGCGCACCCGCGCGCGCGCGCAGCTCGCGTTCGAGCTGCGCAGCGCGCTGGAGCGCAACGAGTTCGAGCTCGCCTACCAGCCCAAGGTCGACCTGGTGAGCGGCAAGGCGTGCGGCGCGGAAGCGCTGCTGCGCTGGAATCATCCCGAGCGCGGCGTGGTGTCGCCGGCGGAGTTCATCCCGGTGCTCGAGGACACCGGCCTCATCGTCCAGGTGGGCGAGTGGGTCATCCGCCGCGCCTGCGAGGACCTCAAGAGCTGGATCGCCTCGGGCGCGCAGCCGATCCCGATCGCGGTCAACCTGTCCGCCCGCCAGTTCCGCCAGAAGGACCTCGACGACCGCATCCGCGCCCTGGTGGCCGCGGCCGGCGTCGACCCGGCGCTGATCGAGCTCGAGATCACCGAGAGCCAGCTGATGCAGGACCCCGAGCACGCCATCCGCATCATGCGCGCGCTGCGCGAGAGCGGCATCCGCATGGCCATCGACGACTTCGGCACCGGCTACTCGAGCCTCGCGTACCTCACCCGCCTGCCGGTGAAGTCCCTGAAGATCGACCGCTCGTTCGTCGCCGACGTGTTCAGCGACAACGCCGACGCCGCCATCGTGCGCACCATCATCGAGATGGCGCACCAGCTCGGCTTCACCGTGGTCGCCGAAGGCGTCGAGACCGACCGCCAGGCCGCCTTCCTGCGCCAGTTCGGCTGCGAGCAGGCGCAGGGCTATCTCTTCGCCCGGCCGATGCCCGCGGCGGAATTGTTCAGCGCTTCAAGGATTCACTGAGGGCCGCGATTTCCTTCGGGACGTCCTGACTGAACGGGCGTCCCGCTTTTTTGTACCAGTAGCGCGCGTTCGACAGGTCCCGCTCCATCAGGTGCACGATGCCGTGCGCCCAGCACGCCAGCTCCGATTCCTCGTCGCGCTGCACGATCCCGTGGGCGGCCTTCCAGTCGCCCTTCCGGAGTAGTCCGACCGCTTCGGTGAGCTCGCTGCGCTTCACGCCAGGGCGAGGTAAGCGGCGAGCGCGACTCCGAGCGCAGCTACCGCGACGGTCATGAACACCGGCAGGTTGACCCAGTAGCCTCGCGGAATCTCCCCCGGGCGCAGCGCGGCGATCGAGCGGCGGTACTGAACCACGGTAAGGGCGCTGAGCACCACGCCGAGCAGGATGAAGGCGAGGCCGATCCAGAAGCCGGCATCCCGCGCCGCGCGGGCGCCCTGCAAGATGAGGCCGGCGCGGTCCACGAGAAACCCGAACGCCATCAGGCCGGCGTTGGTCCGGCTCCAGGCGAGCAGGGTGCGCTCGGCAGCGAACAGCACGCGCGGATCGTCGAGCTCGCTCATTTTCGAAATTAGCTAATTGACAAAGGTATTTTCGGGCCACACAATTTTCGCGCGCCATGCCCCGGCCCCGCAAGAAGAACCCGCCCCTTACGGTGTCGCGCCCGGCGCTCCTCGGGCGCGGCTCGGACGCCGAGTTCCGCGGCCTGATCCACGACCTGATCGCCTACGGCCACAAGCTCGACGCCTGCCGCGACGCCTTCGCCGCGATCGCCGGCATCTCGGGCGCGCAGTACGAGATCCTGATGCTGGTGAGCCGCGCCGACGGCCTGTCGGTCGGCGAGGTGGCCGGCCGGCTGCACCGCTCGGGCGCCTTCATCACCATCGAGGCGAACAGGCTCGTCGCCGAAGGGATTCTCGAGAAGGCCTCGGACCCGGACGACGGGCGCCGAGTGCTTCTCAAAACGACCCCCAAGTCATTGCAGCTTCTGGAGCGCATGGCCCCGTACCAGCGGCGCATCAACGACGTGCTGTTCGGATTCGTCGACGCGAGGCGCTTCCGCGAGCTGCGCGCGCTCGCCGCCGAGCTCGTCGGCCAGGGCGACCGCGCGGTCGCGATGCTCGAGCTCCTGATGCGCGAAGCGGAGGCCGCGTGAGCGTGTCCTATTTCGTGCGCTACGACTGGAAGGACCCTTTTCCGGTGAACCGCGGCAAGGCCGTGCTGATGGCGCAGCTCGAGTTCGAGACCGAGGAGGCCATGAACCAGGCCTTTGCGTCGCGCGAGCGCGCCGCGGCGAGGGAGGATTTCAAGCGCTTCATGACGTTCGAGGGCACGGTGACGCACCAGGCGATGAGGAGCGAGGAGGTATGGCCATGAAGCCCAAGCAGCATCTGGAGTTCGTAAAAGTCGACCTTGCGACCGGCTGGGAGACGCCGCCGGGTTATCCGCCGGGCTTCTACCAGAAGATCCTGGCGTCGGATCTGGATGAAAAAGCGAAGACAGGCAGCCGCACGCGGCTCCTCAAGATCGAGCCGGGAGCGTTCTCCACCGAGCCGTTCGTCCACGACCACTGGGAAGAGGTGTACGTGGTGCAGGGCGACCTGGTGGTCGGCAACGACAAGCAGGGCAAGGGCGGACAGCAGTGCTTCGCGCCGACGTACGCGTGCCGGCCGCCGGGCGTCCACCACGGCCCGTTCACCTCCCGCGGCGGCTGCATCCTTCACGAGATTCACTACTATGCTGAAGACCGGTAGAGACCACCTGGATTCGCTGCGCGACGGCCGGGTGGTCTACATCGGCTCGGAGCGCGTGAGCGACGTCACGACGCATCCCGCCTTCAGGAACGCGGCGCGCACCGTCGCCTCGATCTACGACATGAAGATCGCCGAGCGCGACGCCATGAGCTTCGAGGAGGGCGGCGAGCGCTGTTCGATCTACTACCTGCAGCCGAGGACGCGCGAGGACCTCGCGCGGCGCACCCGCGGGCACCGCATGATCGCGGACCTCACCTACGGCATGTTCGGCCGCTCGCCCGACCACGTGGCGAGCTTCGTCACCGGCATGGCGATGAAGGCGGACGAGTTGAAGGCGCCGTGCGGCCGCCCGGACAACCTGCTGAGGTTCTACAAGGAAATAAGAAAAAGCGATGCCTATGTGGTCTATGCGGTACTTCCTCCTCAAGCCGCGCGCAACCCGGAGTTCTACCAGCGCCAGAACATCCCGATCCCGACGCTTTCGGTGGTGCGCGAGGAGGACGACGGCCTGGTGATCTCGGGCATGAAGATGCTCGCCACCGGGGCGGTGTTCGCCAACGAGGTGTGGATCGGCAACGTCCTGCCGCTCGCGCCGGACCAGAAGAAGCAGGCGATCACCTGCTCGCTGCCGGTCGCGACGCGGGGGCTGTCGCTCTGGTCGCGCAAGCCCTTCGAGCGCGAGGCGAAATCGGAGTTCGACGCGCCGCTCGCGTGGCGCTTCGACGAGACCGACAGCATGGTGCTGTGCGACGAGGTGAAGGTGCCGTGGGAGCGCGTGTTCGTGCACGACGACGCGCTGCTCTCGCGCGACATCTACGTCAAGACGCCGAGCCACTGCTTCGGTAACCACCAGTCGAACGTGCGCTACTGGTCGAAGATGCGGCTGCTGCTGGGCGTGTGCAGCAAGATCGCCCACGCCACCGGCGCCATCGAAGTGCCGGCGGTCAAGGAGGTGCTCGGCCACATGTCCGCGGCGGAGAGCATGATCGGCGGCATGGTGAACGGCCAGATCGAGGCCTTCGAGCGCTGGCCCGAGGGCTACGTCTGCTTCAACCGGCGCATGATGTACGCCGCGCTCGAATGGTGCACGCAGAACTACACGCACTTCGTCGAGCGCCTGCGCGAGCTGTGCGGCGGCGGCGTGTTCCAGATGCCGGCCGACATCTCGGTGATGGAGAACGAGGAGCTCGCGCGCAAGTTCACCACCTATTTCCAGACGCCGCAGAGCGGCGCGGTGGAGCGCATGAAGCTGTTCAAGCTGGCGTGGGACATGGTCGGCTCGGAGTTCGCCGGGCGCCACCTGCAGTACGAGAAGTTCTACGCCGGCGCCTCCTTCATCGTGCGCAACCACGCCTTCCGCGAGACGCCCTGGAACGACTTCCACAAGATCGTCGACGACCTGATGGCCTCCTATGACGTTCCAGCCCGCTAAGTTGGTCATCGCCGGCTGGACCGGGCGCGACGAGGCCGCGCTCCGCAAGCACATCCGGGAGCTCGAGGAGATCGGCGTCAAGCCGCCGAAGACCACGCCGATCTTCTACCGCGTTGCCGCTTCGCTTTTTACTTTTTCAGACTCCATCCAAGTTTCCGGCCCGGATACCAGCGGCGAAGTCGAATTCGTCCTGATGCAAGGCAAAGAGCTGCGCGTCGCGGTCGGCTCGGACCACACCGACCGCAAGGCCGAGACGATCGGCGTGTCGCTCTCGAAGCAGCTCTGCGCCAAGCCGGTGTCGCGCGACTCGTGGCGCTACGACGAGGTGAAGCCGCACTGGGAAAAGCTCGTGCTGCGCGCCTGGGCCGACGGCGAGCTCTACCAGGAGGGGCCGGTCACCGCCATGCGCAGCCCGGAAGACCTCATGGGAAGACATCCATTGAAGCCCGGCTACGCCATGTTCTGCGGCACGCTGGCGGCGAAGGGCGGCATCCGTCCGGCCGGACGCTTCACGATGGAGCTCGACGACCCCGTGCTGAAACGCAAGCTGCGGCACGACTACCGCATCCAGGTACTGCCGGTCGAGGGCTGATGCGCAA
>Ga0180063_1000204_pt1 | contig 15121 bp, 12 predicted proteins | sample EasRivT47_16_10D_FD_121776 | JGI IMG/M metagenome (GOLD analysis project Ga0180063, IMG submission 121776) | Soil microbial communities from meander-bound floodplain in the East River, Colorado, USA - East River metaG ERMLIBT47_16_10D | ecosystem: Environmental > Terrestrial > Soil > Floodplain ...
GAGCGGCGACGGCACGACGATCGTCAGTAGGTCTTGGGACAAGACGGTACGGGTGTGGGACGCGGCGAGCGGCGAGTGCCGCGAAGTGATGCAGGGCACGGGCGACGTCGAGGCCATTGCCGCCGGGCCATCGCGCTTCCCCTTTCGCGCCCTCCGTCGGGAGCTGGAAACGGTCATCGAAGACGCGGCCACCGCAGCCCCCGTCGCGCGGTTCCCGGTGCCCCTCGATCACATCTCGACCTTCCCGTGCGGTCGCGCCTGGGTCGGGACGAGCACGAATCACCTGTACATCATCACGTTGGAGGGTCAGGAGAGTGACGGCAGTTCAAAGGGAACGTGAAATCCCAAATTCGAAGCCCGCAGCAGCTCGGGGCGACTTTTGCCCGCCAACCACTCTCCCCCTCGCAGGTGACCACCGCCCTTCTCAAGACGCCATCCCCGCAGGCTGGTGGCAGTGGCCGCCAGCTGGGGGAGTGAGGGGCGATGGGCGATGGCAGGGGCCGATAAAAGGGGCTCGGTAAACTCTCCCCGGTAATCCCGACTACGGTCCCACTCAGCCGGTGCGCGTACTGCGAGAGCGCCTTGGCGGCCTGCTGCAGCCGCTTCCTCGGTCCGCGATGGTCGGCAACAGCGAGGCGGGCGCGATCGTCTTCACGGTGCCGTCGAGGGGCGGGATCGAGAACGCGATCGTATCCGCGCCGGCGTGGGCGTTCGATGCAGCGATAGTCCCGAGGGAAGAGCAGGGTTGTCGTTCGTTGCAACGGGCTGCTCCACAGCAGTTGCGCAGCGGAGCGATTGAGGGTCCGCCGCACGGGTTGGGAGGAGCACGGTCACGCGTTCGCCTTCGGGGGTGCGTCTGGAGCTCTCTCTGACCTGACGCTCGTTCTTGACACCGCTTCCTTTGTCCGGTCGTCGCTCAGCACACCCTTGCCTTCGAGGTCACGAGGGCGATATCCAGGCTTCGAGACGGGGATGGGCCAGGCCCCGTGCATCTGGGAAATGTCGAATGAAGCTTCTCGCAGGCGTCGCACTCACCCTATGTTTGGCGCTCGTCATCCGGGCGTCCGCGGCCGACGTCCAGACTTCCGCCTCGCAGGCCATATGACGCCGAACGAGGCGCTCGAGCGCCTGAAGACGGGGAACGCGCGCTTCGTCGCGAACACGCCGACGGCGCGCGATTGGTCCGCGCACGTGATGGCGACCGCGACGAGCCAGTATCCGTTCGCGGCGGTGCTGGGATGCATGGACTCGCGCGCCCTGAGATTCTCTTCGATGAGGGGATCGGCAACCTCTTCGGCGTGCGGGTCGCCGGCAACGTCGTCAACGAGGACGAGCTCGGGAGCCTCGAATATGTCGCGAAGGTCGGAGCGAAGCTGATCGTCGTGCTGGGCCACACCAGTTGCGGCGCCGTGAAGGGCGCGCTCGACGACGTGAAGCTCGGGAACCTGACCGGCCTGCTGGCGAAGATCCGGCCCGCGGCGGCGGCGGCCCACTGCGGCGATTCACACGACGACGCATGCGTCACGAAGGTCGCCGAGGAGAACGTGCGGCGCTCGATGCAGGAGATCCGCGAGCACAGCGCATACCTCAAGTCCTATCTCGACGCCGGAAAGATCCGCCTGACCGGCGCGATGTACGACGTCGCGACCGGCAAGGTGACGTTCCTCGAGCCCTGACGCGGACGCGGCGCTCGGCGGTTCAGTTTCCCATCTTCGAGAGATGGACCGATGAGCATCTCGTGTTATCGTTACTGAACTGTATTTCGGCGACTCCCTGTCGTGCGCTCCGGAGAAATGGTCAGAAACTTTTTCGGGTTTCGTTGCGGATGGCTTCTCTGCTTTGCCCTTGCTGCGAATGTCAGTCTGTCGTTTGCGGCCGAGATCAAGATGGCGGAGGTCCAGGCGCTGGCGAAATTGCCCGTGCGTGAGATTTTCAAGGACTCGCCGGTCCAAGAACTCAGCGGCGAGACCTACTGGAAATTCGTCCGCGGCAGCAGAAAGCCCGTGGTCGTGATATTCTACTCCAACGAAGACCAAGACTCCCAGAACCTCGCTACGCTGGTGCGGTATATCGCGAGCGACTACAGCAGCAGAGTCGCTTTCTACCGCTTGATGGTCGTGCCCAAAGGCAAACCCGATCGGCCGACCATCGCCCGAATGCAATCCGCATACAGCCTGGACAAAGTGCCGGGGACGTTCTTCTACGACAACGACACGGGAAAGATGGTCTTGGATCGGGAGGAGTATGACCTCCCGACTTTCAAAGAATACCGTACCCCAGGACTGTTCTTGTGGAAGGTCTACTACGATAAAGTCAGGGCCTACATCGACAAGAGTATCCTCGACTGAAGGCACTCCGACATCTGCGACCCGGACGCGCTCGTGCGTAGCGCGCTCACGGCGGCCCCCGCTCACGGACCTCACCCGTGGTGAAATCCGTCGGCACGGACGCCCGCAATCCCAGCGGCTTGGGGCCCGATCCCCTGCCGTCGGGGACTGTGACGTTCTTGATCTCCGACGTCGCCGACTCGACGGGATCGAGCGAGGTGACGCGTGCGATCACCGCGGATGCGCTGTGTCGCTACGAGGAGATCCTCACGGCTGCCGCCGCGCGAGCTGGGGCGGAGGCAGGGGGGAGGCCAAGGGGGTCGCAGCGTCCGACTTCGAGCGTTACGTAAGCTTTCCCAGGATTGTCGCGCCTACGGGCTTCCCGGGTGCAGGCGCGCGGACCCACGGCTTGCACCGCACGGTGGCGCCGCGGCCGAGCACGGCGTCGACAACCGGGCTGTTGATGTACGCGCGGTCGATGTGCAGCTCCCCAATGACGAGCGACCTGACGGGCGAGGTCGGCCTGCAACGTCGGCACCGCCTCCGCTTCCGGCCGATTGGCGGACGTGATCGCCCCCGCGGGGATCAGCTCGCGGTCGAGGGCGGCACGCCTGACGCACTGCCCTTCTCTCACGACGGCGCGCCCGCGTTGATCGTCCTCGCGACGGTAGCGCCGCTCGGCACGATCGGCGATTCTCGTCTGGTCATGGGCGCGAGGGCCTGGTTCTTTCTGCGACCGCGACCGGGGGAGCTGCGGCCGCTGGCACAGAGCGCCGTAGGGGACTTCTTCTTCCGTGACGGACGGCTCCCCGCCGATGAAGAGGGCTTCGTGCGATACGCCGAGGTCATGGTGCTTCTGGAAGATCGGTGCGCGGTCGAGGTGCTCCGCGTGGGTTACTTCCAGCACCGGACCGGTGCGAATGGCACGCTCGATCGCGAGCGGTACAGGGAAGTCATGGCCGCCGCTGGCGAGGCCGCGTTTGGCCACTTGCCATGTCCGAAACCGCCTGCAGGCGTGGTCGTCGCGGAACACAAGTTCGCGCAGCGTCGTCTCGACCACCTGACCCGCTGGAAGCCGACGCGAGCCGAGGTCGTGAAGCTGCGGGAGCTCGTGAACCGCAAGGCGGGCCGCGAGATTATGTAGCCATGCGGCGATCTCCTATGGGCACGAGCGAACGGCTGCGGGTGCACGTCAACGACGAGCTGGCGCTCGACGCGGGGACCTGTGAGGAGGTCTCGGGTCCACAGGGTCCCGAGAAGCTCATCCGTCCGCCCGAGACTACGCTCTTCCACCAAGTGCTCACCTATCTGCGAGCGAAGCCAGATCCGCCGACGCGGCCCTCCGGGTCGATGGTTGGTCGCGAGGGCGTGGCCGCTGCGGCCTTGGTCCTGCGCTGGGGCTCTTACCTCGCCGTGCTCCTCGACCGGGAGAAGCCCCTGTGGTCCGAAGCTCGCTCGCCGAGCACGAGCCGCATTTAGCGACGAGGAGATGGCGCGCATCAACATCGAGGCCTCGGCGGCGCTCGCGGAGTGGATCGACATCTACCGCGCTGACCCGGGCGGACGGCTCTACGAGCAGCTCGTGAATCGGACCGTCTCCTACTTGCCGATGCCGAAGAAGACGTCGAAGCTCGAGGTCACCGAATTCGCGGCCCTCGCGGACCCTGCGATGGCCGCCCGCGTGGTTCAGGCTGCTGACCCCACGCGACTCGAGCGTGTGCGCGCCGATGCCGAGCGTTGCCCAAGCCGCATTCTTGCCAACGCCCTCGTCAACACGGCGTGGCGCAACGGGCCCGTGGAAAACGTTCACGCCGGCGGATACCAAGGGTACCCGCTCGACCAGCGGCGGGTAACGCCCGCAGAAGAGCGAGAGTTGATGGCCTTCGTGAGCGAGCGACTGGCCCTCGGGATGACCGTCTGCTTGCAACTGGCCATGGAGCGACCCCAGCGGTCGTGGTCCGAGCAGGTGCTGCCCTTCGGGTTGGCGGAGATCCTCATGATCACGCCGTCGAGGTGGACGGTAACGGAAGCCACGCGCGAGGTTCGGCTGCCGGCGTAGATGGCGCTTGTGTCAGAATGGGCTGCGGAACATCGCGACGAGCTGATGGAGGATTGGAACCTGTGCAGACGACTACAGCCCCCAAAGCCGATCGAACCCCTGAAGTAGTCCCATCGATTCGGCATACGGTCGCGTGGCGGGTCACGGCCGTGACCACCTCGCGACGAAAGTCACGCGAAGGCGAGCATCCCCCGATGGCACCGCCGGCGAGGTCGAGATGCGTTCTTGAGCAACCCGAGAATCGGCGGGACGGTCTTCGAGCCGCTGCGGGATCCAGCGATCTTCGCTCGAGCCGACATCGTGCTCGGTGCCGTGCAATGGCCGAACGGCGCCGATCTGGCTCCGGACGCGATGTACGACGCCATCCGCGAACGCGGCGTCTGGGTCCTGGAGTGACGGTTGCCACGTTGCCCGGGCCTCCGAGATAACCCTGATCGGAGCGTCACCTCGGCTTCGAGTCGCGTGAGGCTGGAGACCACGACGTCGTCCGACCCGGCGATCGTCTGGCGCACCGCCTCGCTTTCGGGCTCGAGCAACAGAACCTTCAGGAGACAGCTCGTGTCGAGGCCGGCCCCGGCGCTCGCGTTGCCGCGATACGCGCGCTGCGCCGCGAGCGCCCCATCGACCCAGCGGGTCGCCCGGCTGGTTCCGTCAACGTCCCAGCCTTGTCGCGACTACGGGCACGGGCCACTACGCCCCCTCGCGCCCGACCACCGACACGAAGCTCACGCACTTCCCCGGAAATCCGCCCAGGTTGTGGGTCAGCCCGAGCGTCGGATTCGCGATCTGCCGCGGCCCCGCCTCGCCGCGCAGCTGCAGCCAGCACTCGTACATCATCCGGAGACCCGAGGCGCCGATCGGATGCCCGAACGACTTGAGGCCGCCGTCGGGATTGACCGGCAGCCCGCCCTCCAGATCGAAGAAGCCGTCCAGCACGTCCTTCCACGCCGTGCCGCGCGCGCTGAACCCCAGGTCCTCGTACAGGACGAGCTCGGTCGGCGTGAAGCAGTCGTGCACCTCGGCGAGCGAGAGCTGCTCGCGCGCGTTCGTGATGCCCGCCTGGCGGTACGCGTCGGCGGCCGACGCGACGACCTCGCGGAAGGTCGTGAAGTCGTAGTCGGTGTCCATGTGCCCGGCGCCGGGCCCGGCGACGAACGAGAGCGCCTTGATGTAGATCGGATCCTTGCAGTACCGGGACGCGTCCTCGGCGCGCACGACGATCGCCGCCGCGGAGCCGTCGGAGACGCCCGAGCAGTCCATGATGCCGAGCGGGTCGGCCACCTTCGGCGAGTTGAGGATCTGCTCCATCGGTACTTCGGCCTGGAACTGCGCCTTCGGGTTGCGCGCGCCGTTCTTATGGTTCTTCCAGGCGATGCGCGCGAGCACCTCCTTGCCCTGCTTGGGATCGAGCCCGTACTTCTTGAAGTACGCCGGAGCGAGCAGCGAGAACGACGCCGGCGCCGTCATGCTCGACTGCGTGCCGTCGCTCGGCGGCTCCGACCCGACCAGCCCCGAGAAGCCCGAGTCCTTGAGCTTCTCGACGCCGATCGCCATCGCCACGTCGTAGGCGCCGCTCGCGACCGCATAGCATGCCTGCCGGAGCGACTCCGAGCCCGTGGCGCAGTAGTTCTCGACGTGCGTCACCGGCTTGTACTGGAGCTTCAAGGGCACCGAGAGCGTGAGCCCCGAGAGCTGGCCCAGGGTGCCGAGCCAGTAGGCGTCGACGTCCTTCGGATCGATGCCCGCCGACGCGTAGGCGTCGTACGCGGCATCGATCAACAGATCGTCGGAGCCCTTGTCCCAGTGCTCGCCGAACTTCGTGCAGCCCATGCCGATGATGGCGACGCGGTCCTTGATGCCGTTGCTGGCCATGGTGTGCTCCTCAGCGCCGGGGGCGCGCTTTCCAGAAGTAATTGATCACGCCGTCGGCGGTGAACATGCGGCGGAAGGTCATCTCCACCTGGTCGCCGATCTGCACCTGCTCGGGCTGACAGTCGGTCATCTCGCACAGGAATCGGCCGCCACCCTCGAAGTCGAGGACCACGCTGACGGTCGGCGGATTGAGCGAGAACGCGAGGCGGTCGAGCGTCAGCGTCGCGATGCGGGCCGGGCGGTCGGCGAAGGGGTAGGGCTCCATGCGATCCTTGGCGCCGCAGCGCACGCAGATCCGTTGCGGCGGGAGCTGCGGCGTGCCGCAGGCCGTGCACCGCGATCCGACGAAGCCGAACTTCCAGGCGGCCGAGCGCAGCATGGGCGGCGCGCCGGGGCGATCGGGATCGGGACGGCGCGGCGGCTCGGTCGGCAGGATCTCGCGCCACTTGAGGTACGTGCCGTAGCCGACCTCGCCCTTCGACTCGATCAACCGCCCGACCGAGCGTGGTTGCCGGAAGGCGGCGATCGCGTCCGTGACACGCAAGAGGATGGCGTCGGCGCCGTCCGCCGCGACCGCGATCAGGATCCGGTCGCCCGGCTTCGCCGCTGCGAGCGTGTTGGCGAGGAGCAGTCCGGCGTGCGCGGCTCCCGTCTGACCGACGGTGAGCGCCAGCGAGTCGGCGAGCTTGGCTGGATCGAGCTTCAGGCGCTTCGCGACGTCGGCGACGGCGCGCGGGTTGGGGCAGTCCAGGACGATCGCGGCCAGGTCGGCCGGAGCCACCCCGGCCTTCGCCAGGAGCGTCTGGACGGCCTTCCCGAGCAGTGGCGCGTACGCCTGCGTCAGTGCGAAGCGTTCCTCCCAGCTGTGCGGAAAGGGCTCGTCGGCTTGCCGCCAGCCGTCGAGGAATTCGCGCGTGAGCGACGCGCTCGCGACCACCTCGGCAATGACGTGCTCGGAGCCGAGCACGAACGCGACGGCGCCGTCGCCGTTCGTGCGCTCCGCCTTGGCCTCGGGGGCGGCGAGCCGCGCATCGGCGATCGTGGCGAGCGCCTGGCGCGCGCCGCCGCGGACCGCGTCGGCGGCCTGCAGAAGCGCCGCGAGCCCCGCCCGCACGGAGCCCGTCGTGTCGGCCGCGCGCAGCTCGAGCGGCAGCGCGGCCGCGGCGCCGACGAGCGCGGCATTGAGCTTGTCGGCGTAGGGCGGGGTCGTGGTCGCGAAGACGAGCGCGTCGATCGCGGTGCCGGCGGTGGCGCGCAGCGCGTCGCGCGCCGCCTCGACCGCCATCGACACGCTGTCCTCGTCGAAGCTCGCCACGCTGCGCTCGCCCTTCTCGGCCGGCACACCCAGCACCTGCGCGATCGCCGCCCGTTTGAGCCGTCGATAGGGGACGTAGGAGCCGTACGAGACGATGCCGACCATGGGCCTCCGTCCTAGAGGCGTTCCCGGCCTCCTTGCAAGCGGAACATTCTACACGCGCGGGCCGCTTCGGAGGCGTTGCCGTCGCAGGCCCTTGGCGGTTCCGAGGCGGCATGGTCGTTGCACCGATGCGCCACACGCGAGGAATGCAGCGCAAAGGCCGCGGAGACCGGTCGTGAGAGACGTCACCGGATGGGTGGCGTTCGCGGGCTGTGTGCTCGTGATCGCGATCCTCTACTGGGCGCAGGACATCCTGGTTCCGATCGCGCTCGCGATCCTGTTGGCCTTTTTGCTGGCGCCGGTCGTCGATGGGCTCCAGCGATGGGTCGGGCGCATACCGTCGGTGCTGGCGGTGGTGGCGCTCAGCTCGGCGATCCTCGGCCTCGCCGGCTGGGGGCTCTTCCGCCAGGCCACCGCCATGGTCGACGAGCTGCCGCAGTACCGCCTGAACATCCGCCACAAGATTGCCGACGTGCGCTGGCTCGGGCGCGGCGGCACGGTCGAGAAGCTGCAGCAGACCATGAGCGACATCAAGGAGGAGATGGGCGCCCCGGAGCCGCCACGGGGAACGTCGGCGCGCCCGGTCGTGGTGGCGCCCGAGCAGGCGCAGGACCTCTGGGGCTTCCGTGCCTGGATCGGCCCGGTGCTGGCGCCGCTCGCGACGGTTGCCCTCGTCGTGGTGCTCGTGATCTTCATCCTGCTCGAACGGGATGAGCTCCGGAACCGTCTCCTCGGCGTGTTCGGGAGCGGGACGCTCGCGGTCACTACCAAGGCGCTCGACGAGGCGGCACGCCGCGTGAGTCGGTATCTCCTCATGCAGTCGCTCGTGAACCTCACCTTCGGGGTCGGCGTCGCGGTGGGACTGCTCGCGATCGGCGTCCCCTACGCGCTGCTCTGGGGCGTGCTTGCGGCCGCATTGCGGTTCATCCCGTTCGTGGGGCCGTGGATCGGCGCGGTGACGCCGCTCATCGTGAGCCTGGCGACGCTGCCGGGCTGGCAGCCGGCGCTGCTCGTCCTGGCGCTCTTCGCGGTGCTCGAGCTGTTCACAAACCTGGTCCTCGAGACCTACCTGTACGCCGATGCCGCCGGCGTCTCGCAGGTCGCGCTGTTGATCGCAGTCGCCTTCTGGTCGTGGCTCTGGGGCGCGCTCGGCCTCCTGCTCGCGACGCCGCTCACGGTATGTTTCGTCGTGCTCGGCAAGCACGTGCCGGGGCTGGAGGCCATCGCCACGCTCATGGCCGACGTGCCGGCGCTCGATCCGCCGATACGCTGCTACCAGCGGTTGCTTGCGCGCGACTATGTGGAGGCGTCGAGTCTCGTGGAGGAGCAGCTGAAGGACCACGCGCCCGACACGGTCTACGACGAGCTCTTGCTGCCCGTGCTCACGTACGCCGAACGCGATCGCCTCGAGCTGCGGCTCACGACCGACGACGAGCGTGAGGTCGTCGCCGCGACGCGGGAGCTCGTGCGCGACGCGGCGCCGGCCGTGCGCGGCCCGACGGCGCCGGACGTCGGGATGGAGCGCATCCCGCGCGAGCGGATCGCCGGTTTTGCCGTCGAGGCGGATGCCGACGAGCTCGCGCTCGAGATGCTCGGCGTGCTGCTCGACCCGACGTCGGTCGCGATCGAGCTCGCGCCCGCCCGCCTCCTGCCGTCGGAGCTGGTGACGTTCCTCACGCAAGGGCGCTACCGGATCGCGTGCATCGCCGACCTGCCGCCGAGTCCCCCGTCGAAGACACGCTACCTCGTGCGCAAGCTCCGGGCCGCGCTGCCCGACCTCGCGATCGTCGTCGGACGCTGGGCGCCGCCCGAGCTGGCCGACGACGGCTTCCAGCCCCTCGTCGAAGCGGGCGCGACGCACGTGGCGCGCACGCTGGTCGAGACGCGCGACCAGCTCGTCCGGCTCGTCGGGGACGCGCCACTGTCCGACGCGGTTGCGCCGATCGCGCGCGACGTCGGCATCGCGTCACGGGGGCGGGCCGTTTCAGGCGACCGCGCCGCCGGCGCGTAGCGCCGCGATCTCCGCCGCCGAGAGGCCCGTTTCGCGCAGCACGTCGTCGGTGTGCTCACCTGCCGCGGCCGGCGGGCGCTGGATCGCGGACGGCGTGCGCGAGAAACGCGGCGCCGCCGCCGGCTGCACGACCCCGTCGATCTCGACGAACGTGCCGCGGGCGACGTTGTGGCGATGCGCCGGGGCCTCGCGGAGCGAGAGCACCGGGCCGAAGCAGGCGTCGGTGCCTTCGAGGATCTCGCACCACTCGTCGCGCGTCTTCGCCTTGAAGATCGCCGCGAAGCGCGCCTTCATGGCCGGCCACTGCTCGCGGTCGTACTGGTGCGGCAGCGTCGACGCATCGAGCCCGAGCCGCTGGAGGAGCTCGGCGTAGAACTTCGACTCGATCGCGAGGACGCTCACGTACTTGCCGTCCTTCGTCTCGTAGATCTCGCCGAAGGGCGCCGCGGTGTCGAGAATGTTCGACGCGCGCTCGTCGAGCCACGTGCCGTGCCCGAGCATGCCGTAGAAGAGCGTCATGAGCGACGCGGCGCCGTCGGTGATGGCGGCGTCGACGACCTGGCCGTGCCCGGAGCGCTCGGCCTCCAACATGCCGGCCACGATCCCGAGCGCGAGGAAGAGCGCGCCGCCGCCGAAGTCGCCGACGAGGTTCAGGGGCGGCACCGGCGGCTCGCCCTTGCGGCCGATCGGATGGAGCGCGCCCGTGATCGCGATGTAGTTCCAGTCGTGGCCGGCCGCGTGCGAGAGCGGACCGGTCTGTCCCCAGCCGGTCATGCGGCCGTAGACGAGGTGTGGGTTCCGCGCCAGGCAGGCGTCGGGCCCGAGGCCGAGGCGCTCGGTCACGCCGGGCCGGAAGCCTTCGATCAGCGCGTCGGCCCGGGCGATCATCCGGAGCACCGTCTCGACACCCTCGGGCTTCTTCATGTCGACCGCGATCGAGCGGCGGCTGCGGTTCATGAGGTCGAACTTGGCGCTCTTCGGGAGGCCCAGGTTCGACTCGCCGATGCGGTCGACGCGGACCACGTCGGCGCCGAGCTCGGCGAGCAGCATGGCACAGTACGGCCCGGGGCCGATGCCCGCGAGCTCCACGATCTTCCGTCCCGTGAGAGGTCCCATGACCCGTCTCGCTATCAAACGTCCGGGCCCCGCCTCAATCCTGCAACGAGAACGGCACACCACCTCTGATTGACCGCCGGCACACGCCGGCGCTAAGCCGCCATGATGGCGTACTCTCTGGTCACCCTCGAGCGCCGCGATGCCGTGGCACTGCTCACGCTCGACCGCCCCGAGAAGCTGAACGCCTGGACCCCTGCCATGGCCGTCGAGCAGGCGGCGGCGATCGAGGAAGCGAACGCCGACTCGCGCGTCGGCGCGATCGTCATGACCGGCGCCGGGCGCGGCTTCTGCGCCGGCGCCGACATGGAGGCGACCTTCAAGTCACGGATCGACGGCGTCGACCCGGGCGAGGACACGCAGGGCGGGTCGGGCGGCATGCCGGCGAGCCTCGACTGGGTCGGGCTGCTCCGGCGCTCGAAGCCGCTCGTCGCCGCGGTCAACGGCGCCGCGGTCGGCATCGGCATGACGATGATCCTGCCGTTCGACGTCATCGTCGCGTCCGAGAAGGCCAAGTTCGGCATGCTCTTCATCAAGGTCGGGCTCGTGCCCGAGCTCGCGAGCACGCACCTCCTCGTCCAGCGGATCGGCTTCGGCCGCGCGAGCGAGATGTGTCTCTCGGGCAAGCTCTACTCGGGCGCCGAGGCACACGCCTGGGGTTTGGCCGATCGGCTCGCGAGCCCCGACGACCTGCTCCCGCAGGCGATTGCCCTCGCGGCCGAGATGGCGGCGAACCCCGATCCGCAGCTCCGCATGATCAAGCAACTCCTGTCGCGCAACGGCAGCGAGACGGACCTGGGCGCGGTCCAGCGGCTCGAGTCCGAGATGCTGCGCGAGTGCTGGAAGTCGGCCGAGCACAAGGAAGCGGTCTCGGCGTTTCTCGAGAAGCGTCCGCCACGGTTCCGGTGAGGTCGGGTGCGGACGGCCTACCGCTCCTCGATCGCGACGCCGAAGCGCTCGACGTAGAACCGACACGCCTCGCGGATCTCGTCCGCCGACAGCCCGAACTGCACCAGGTCGTACTCGACGGTCCCGTGCGCGCCGCGCGGATGGGCGGCCATGAACCTGCTCCATGCGGCCTCCGCGTCGGGCGTCACGCGCTGGCCGGCCAGCGCGTAGATGCGGCGGACGACGGCGAGGTCGTTCTTCATGAACTCGTCGAAGCGGACGTCCATCGAGCGGTCGGGCGGGACGAGGTGGCGGTCGCGGACGCAGGCACGGAAGAGATCCACGATGCGGTCCCGCCAGTAGCGGCCGATCGCGTGCAGGTCGATCGGCGGCTCGAGGTTCATGCGCGCGGTGTACGCGGCCATCGTCACGTAGGACGCCACGACCGACGCCGGGTCGCGGTGCGTGAAGACGGCGACCGCGTCGGGGAACGCGGCCATGAGCGGGCCGACTTGTTCCAGGTGCTGCGGCGACTTGAGCACCCAGCGCGTGCCGCCGCGCTGGAACTGGAGCGCCTGGAGCGTGCGGCGGAGATATCGATACGACGGCGTCTGGTCGCGCGCCTTGTAGGTATCGCGCCACGACGGCAGCACGCCCATGGTCTCGAACAGCATCGTCGAGAGGTCGGCCGCCAGGAGCTGGATCTCTTCGTGCACGTGGTCGGTCGTCATCTCGTGCATGCGCACGAAGTGCGGCAGGCTCTCGTTCACGAACCACAGCGCCTGGTCGCAGCGCGCGCGGCGCGGATCGGGCTCGCCGGGCGCGGGCCGCTCGTGGGCGAGGAGCACGGGCTCGAGGCTCTCCCAGTACGGGAGGCTCCGCAGCGCCGGATCGGCCGCGAGCAGGTTGTGGAGATGCGTCGTCCCGGTGCGCGGCAGCCCGACGATCACGATCGGCGACCACACCTCGAGCCGCTCGATCTCGGGATCCTGTGCGATCAGGGCTTCGAGCTCGAGGCGGTTCCGGAGCAGCTGGAGGAGCTGGCCGTGCGCCATCACCCGGCCGACGGCGGAGAGGCGCCCCTCGCTCAGGAGCGCGTGGACCAGCACGCGCAGCCGCTCGACAAAGCCGTCGTCGCCGAAGTCGTCGAGGCCGGTCTCGGTCCGCGCGGCGGCGAGCAGCGCCTCGGCCTCGAGCGGCAGCAGCGCGGCCATGCCCGCCATGGCGGCGCGTACCTCGGCGATGTGCGCCGGGAAGCTCGGCATGGCGAGGTCGTCGATGCGGATAGCGGCGGGGCGGGCGGGCGTCATCGAGCCGGTGAAATCGGGGTGTACCAGATCGGCGACGTCCATGCGCGCTCCTGGATCGTCTTCGGCACCGCGTCGTCGCAGCACGACGCGAGACCCGCGGCGACCGTGGATTGCTTCTCGCAGTCGACGCCGTTCGTGTTGCACACGTAGGCATTCCAGCGGCACGACGGCCCCTCGAGCACGCGGACGTAGTAGGCCGCGGGTGCACGGGCGTCGAACGCGGGGTCGGTCCACACCGTACAGAGGGCGTCGGCGCCGCGCCCGGATGGCGCGCACGTGTGCCAATCGACCGTCCCGGCGTCGCCCGCATGGCCGGCGACGTCGATCACCTGCTCGCGCGGCGCGCCGCCGTCGAGCCACACCTTGACGACCTGCAGGCGCTCGAGGCGTCCGCCCGGGCGCGCCGCCGTGCCGGCGTCGCGCAGCGCCGAGACGGCGAAGCGCGGCGCGAGTCCGGGCGACGGCGCGGGCGGCAGGACGCCGCCCATCGGCACGCCGGCGGCGTAGCCGCGCGTCGCGAACGCGGGATCGTCGCAGGCGTCGGGCGCGACGTCCCAGCCGCCGAACACCCGCACCACCATGCGCGGCCCGCTGGTGGCGTACGCCTCGCGACGGCGCATGGCCGCGAAGAGCGCGTCGCGCGAATTCTCCTCGGCCCACAGGACGGTGAGGCCGCCGGGATTGTACTCGACGTCGTCCGGGAGCACGGGCCCCTGGTGGCGGAGCGCAGTCGAGGCGCCGCCGTGTCCCGGGTGCGCCTCCTCGTCGACGAGCCCCGGCGCGGCGATGTGGGTATCGGTGCCGCCGACGAAGCCCACGGCGAGCGGGTTCGCTCCCACGCGGGCGCCGACGGCGAGCCCCGTACCGAGCGCTTCGCGGATGAAGCTGCCGCGTTGCGGTGCGAAGCGCAGGGGGGTGTAGTACTTGCCCCCGAATCGATCGTACGGGAGCTTCTCGAACCCGCAGGCCTCGTCAGTCGTGTCGAGGCCGGTTATGCACTCCGAGTCCCCCTTGTGCTGCATGACCTCGACCAGCGGCTCCATCGTCGCACGCCGGCGCGCCGCCTCGACGGTGAGCGGCGGCACGCCCGCACCTTCGACACGAAACATGCCGCCCGCGCTCAGGTTCGAGTTGTGCGGGATGGCGAGCACGTCGCACCCCGCGTTGCCGTCGAGGCAGGCGGTCTGGAGCTGCGCCCAGAGCGCCTCGGGTGTCCGCGCGTCGAGCGACGAGACGGGCAGGTCCGGCACCACGGCGTTCCGGAAGATCACATTGCGATGCAGGTTCGCGGTCCCCGGCGAGAGGCTCCACTCGTAGCCGACGAAGCTCGTGAAGCGGCACGCGCTCGTGCGGTCGTACGCCGCCTCGGCCGCATCGCGCACCTCCTGCCAGGGCTCGCGTGCGGCGTCGAGACAGATCCGCGCATGCGGGCCGCAGAACGCGTAGCGGGTCGGCTCGTCCGCGCCGATCGAATCGCCGTTGATCACGTAGAAGGCGAAGCGCGGCAGCCAGCGATAGAGCCGGCAGGTGGACGAGTCGTGGCCGGGAAGGCCCGGCGTCTCGCAGATCCGCACCTCGCCGAACAGCTCGGCGTGATCCGTGACGGCGATGAAGTCGAGCGGGCGGCCGAGGCGGATCGTGCGCTGGGAGACGCCCGCGTCGTCGTACGGCTGGATGCCCATGGGCTCGCCGCGTGCGAAGCGGTAGGCGTCGCGCGGCCGATTGCGCGTGTCCTGAGTGCTCGCGTCGAGGGAGAGGGCGGTGTGGACGTGCAGGTCGCCGAAGAAGGGGCGACGTAGCGCCTCGAAGGCGGCGCAGGGCTCGCGGGTCTCGGTCCGCTCGAACGGCAGCGCCATCGCGCCGGGCGCCGCGAGCGCGACCAGCAACAGGAGGGCGCGCGTCATCGCCCCGCGAAGATGCCGAGCAGGTTCACCGACTCGCCGCCGCGGACGGCGGTCGTGGCGAAGATCGACAGGGAGGCGAGCCCGAGCGCGACGGCGGCGACGAGCCCGAGCGCCGTCCACTGTCGCTCGACGGCGACGCGCCGTTGCAGGATCGCCGTCACGACGCGCGCGGCCACGTATGCGAGCACGATCGCCAGGGCGGCCTGAAGCGCGAGCCAGC
>Ga0180063_1000205_pt1 | contig 15121 bp, 21 predicted proteins | sample EasRivT47_16_10D_FD_121776 | JGI IMG/M metagenome (GOLD analysis project Ga0180063, IMG submission 121776) | Soil microbial communities from meander-bound floodplain in the East River, Colorado, USA - East River metaG ERMLIBT47_16_10D | ecosystem: Environmental > Terrestrial > Soil > Floodplain ...
GCCGGTCAACGATCAACCAGATATTAAAAAACACCACCTACCGGGGGGTGTGGTACTATGGCAAGGGCGGCCAAACGCCTACCCCAGTAACCGTACCGGCTATTGTTGACGATGGCCTGTGGTACGCTGCCCAACGTATTATGGAAGAGAACAGAGAGCACAAGCGCCGCCAGCCAAAGAATGAGTACCTGTTGGCCTGGCACATCACCTGTACTTGTGGCTCCCCAATGGCAGGGCACCAAACCACCTACACAACCAAGGCCGGTAAGAAACACATCTACTACTACAGGTGTGTGCGCACAACCGGCAAAGAGCATACAGCAATAGTTGAGTGCCACGCGCCACAGTTCCGAGTAGACAGTCTTGACCAGCATATTTGGGAGGACTTGAAAAGTTGCATACGTGACAAGGATGCTTTAGAGGAGGAGCTACGTGCAGCCAAAGAAGAGGAGCAAGAGAGGCTTGCCCCCACAATGGCCGATCTGGAAAGTGCGCGTGGCCTACTGCGCGATAAACAGAACCGGCTCAAGAAACTTTTGCCCCTCTACCTGGATGGCCGCTTCAATAGGTCAGAGCTAGATATACAGCATGACGAGTTGACCACCACTATAGCAAACCTGGAAGCAAGAGAGGCAGAACTACTATATGAGCTATCCAGAGCCAGGGTTACAACAGATACAATACAATCAGTTCTGGATGTCAGGAACTACCTTGAAGAGATACTAGAGGAGGCTGACCGGCCAGATGGTTTTGCAATTCGCCGGTTATTTGTAGAGGGATTAAACGTCAGAGTCATTCCCTCGGTAGACGAGGAGGGAATAAAAAAGGCCCACATGACATGGGCCTTTAAGAAGGAAAGACTTATTGTATTGTCGTCTAAAGGTTCGGCAAAACTTGGGCAATTCTACATAACTTTTTCTCGTTGCTTGCGTCTTGTTCGAGACGTTTTCTCCTGATCTCCCTGACCAGCTTGATAGCTTTCTTGAATGTGTCCCTCAACATCCTGGCCGATTCCTCATCCATTACTTGGCCTCAAGATAGTCATACAGGACATCATTGACAAATGATTGGTAGTACAACTTTGACATATGAACTAACATACACCATGTCATTTTACACCTCCTCCTGTAAGATTTCTTCAAACGTTCCTTCTTGGGTGGGTTTGTGCAGACGGGTATCATAAAAGAATATTTGGTCATTCACTATCATAAGATTGTAGTGTTCCCAGTCCTGAGTGTCCCACCCCAAGAAGGTTGCAGTTGCTTCTCGTAACTCCTTCTTGATCTTATTTAGTTCTTTCCCCAGTATGTCAGCCCGCACCATAAAACCCCTGGCTGCACCCTCCCTAAACCCATCTAACTCTGTTGGCGCTCTATACCTCATCTTGGTTTTCCTCCTTAAAGCGATTAAACATAAATTTAAGTTGTTCTAGGGTTATCTTGTCGGGGGGACACTCCGGCCACCAACCCCGATGAACCATAACACCCATGAGGGCATACCCCGCCTTGTCAAACCAGGCATCTTCCTCATCTCCCTCTTCGTCGCCGGGTATGCCTTCAAGCACAAAGCGAATAAGGCGCTTTTGTTTGTCATTTGACCTGATGACCAAACCAGTTTTGCCCATGCTGGCAATGTTATTTGGGCCATATTTGCGCTGCTTGGTTTTCCAGATTTCTAGGTACTCTCTCATTACCAGAGCCAACTTATACTCAAGTTCCGTATTGCCGCTTGTCCCATCAATGTCTAATGCTATCGCCGTTGGTAATGTATCAGGCATTATCCGTGTCCTGTAAAACCTTTGGTGGCTCTGGCTCTGTTGATGCCGGGGTGTCAAGGCCAGGGTACTTGTTGGTAAACGCTTTGGCTTTCTCAGCTTCTAATTTAAACCGCAAGCAGGCCGGAATTGCCACCTGTGGCGATAACCCCTTACCTCTGGATATGGCAATACAGGTTGCATACACGCCTCGGTAAAATTCGGCCTCTCCATTAGCAGCCTGTACCTGTACATCTAATGCGTTGGCGCGGGCTTCAAATTCATCAGCACGCCGTTCTGCATCAGCCCAGGCAGAGCCAACCAGAAGCAAAACAAGAGTAAAGATAATCATAGCAATATTAAATTTTGTAATCATTCAACCCTCCAACCACATTTGTAAAAGAATAAATAAACTTATTATCGTCACACTCACCACCCACCCCATCACACACATGAAGAAGAGGGCAGCGTTCACATTCATTTTGTCTAGCCAACTACGCGGCTTTGTTTCTTTGGTCATGTCTGACTTCCATTCAATGCGTCTCTTAATTTATGTACTGCTAAATCTCTAACTGCCCGTTCCAAGATTGTTTGTATACCTTGATCAGCCAAAGCAAGCCACTTAATTAACTCTGGTACTTCTATGTAAATAAACCCCATCTCTTTGTGGCCTATCCGTGCATCTCTGGCAATAAGAAGTTTCTCCATGTCTCGGTGGTAGTTACTTAATTCTCCTTCTCGCCAGGCTGCTCTCAATTCTAAACGTAATTTAGCTCTTTCCCTAACTGCAATTGCTGACCATCTGGCGCTTTGCAATTTACGGAAGTGAAACGAAACTACTATTGTAGCTATGACTAACACATAAGCAGCAAATGTAAACATTAAAAACCCTCTTTCTTTATTTTTTGTACTACAATTTCCTCAACAATACCGTTATGTCCGGTCTCAAGCAAGACTTCTATATGATGCTTAATTACAGCATACATTGCATCCCTAAGAACAACATACTTGTAAGAATCTTCCCATATTCCAGGGGCTAATGTGATTTCAAACACAACCTTTGTACTTGTTTTATTTTTATTGTTCGCTTCCACACTGATGACCAGACCCATTGCATCTTGAAGCCTATCCACTACTTCATTTAAGAAGTCTATCCGACGCTCTAATTTGCGTTCCTTTGCTGTTGTTTCCACCGTTGGGCTTTTTGTCATAATAACCTCCTACAAGTTACACGTTGTATTAGTCGTACCGCCAAGCCTACGCTCCACCACCAGCACACCACCTTTTGCGCCCATTGGGATGTAGGTAACGCAGGTAAAGCCCTGCTTGCCAACCTCTTTTAGCAATTCAATAAACTTTTTGGGGTCTTTGCTTTGCTCTGGTGTTACCTCAACGTACCCTGTCTCACGCATAATTAACTCCTTGCCCACTCCAAAAACTTTGCCGCCATTTTCATTCTCCTGCTCCTTGTGTTAGCCAAGCCCAGGTTCTACCTGCGTGGATAGAACTTATTTGTTGTTGACTCACTCCCAGGACTTTAGCGATTATCCATTGTGGAAATTTACCTTTTAAGTCCCAGGCAATTAAAACACCCGTTTCAGTTAGCTTGGCCCGACCATTTGTCTCTCCCCTAAGTTTAGCCTGACGACCAGCAGCTACCATATCGCTACTGTTATCTTGATGAGTGCCGCTTTTAAGATGGGCTGCATTACAACAGGGGGGATTGTTACAAACAATATGCCGTGTGACCTTGCCGGGTGGTATAATCTCTCCGGTGATTAACCACAGTGCTACTTGATGCGACTTAACCATTTTACCATCCACCCTAAAACAACCATACCCCTTTGCATCCTTACCAGCCATCCAGGGCCAGCACTCGTCAGGGCCACGAACATCAACCTTTGACCAGAAACGGGCAGAAATTTCCTCAATTGAGTTGCTCATGCTACACTTCCATTATGTGAGTTTTGCGAGGACTCCATATCTTTGAGGCGTAGTGCAGGTACTCAGCAGATACCCGTAGCCTGCCCTCTGAACTGTGTGTGATAGACACTACCCACCCACCAACAGCGGCTCTTAGATTCTTTAAGCGCATGAACATAGATTGCTGCTGAAAGCTGCCTGTCTGGATGATATGAACATTTCTATACTCAGGTAGGTAGTCACACTTATGGAAGTGTCCAACCAGCAGAATGTGGGGTCTGTCCTTGTCAGCATAACTATCCACAATTTGCTGACCGGCCAAAGATACTGATGTCTTGCTGCCGCCGCCAGGGTGGAGCAAGCGTATCACCACATCACCGCCAGCCAGTGGGAGTACCATGTCAGCCTCGATCTCGCCAAGCCAATGCAGATCAGTGCGACCAGCGTCACGGGCCGTTTGCTCAACCCGCTTCCCCACAGATATACCTTCTCTGTTTCTATACCAACCCTCATGCTCATGGGCATCTATGTAGTAGGTGTTGATGCCTGTTCTTTTGGGATAGTTCACTACGAAATACCCTGCCTGGCCCTCAAAACCAAAAGCCTTGACTTCGTTTTTATTAAAGGGGGCCTCTCCCTCCAAGTAGTTTCCCGTGTGAAAGACCTTTGTTACTCCCCGGTCAGCCAACTCATCATAAAACTCGTTGAGTGCGGTCAAATGCTCATAGTTGCTAGCGAGGTGAGTATCACCCATTGCTCCAAACTTAAACTCTTTTGGTTTATATATCTTTTGTTCATTGCTCATTGAAGTTCGCCCCATCGTTTGCCTACCTCAGTTTCCCCTTGCCAGGGCACAACACTTGTGTACTCTTGTCCGGCCAGGGTTATTGCTTCGTTCATGACGCTAGTAGCATAGTCAACTCGATCATTAGGCACTTCGGCCAGGAAGCTATCGTGAACCAGCGCCGCTATATATGCCCCCACATGAGCCAATTGGGGGGCTGCAATCATTGCTGCCTTGCTCATAATCATTGAGCAAATGCCCTGGTTGATGTAGCTCACACATAGCTTGCGTAACTCGTCTAAGTTGTTGTCGGTTATCAGGTCAAAGTGAATTTGGTAGTTGAAGTGGGGTATGTTTAGATAACCATTGTCCTGTGCTTGCTGGTACAGTTGCGCTTGCCAGCGTCGGATACCCCCACCTAAGTTCTCGTCTAACCACGCCGCCGCTTGCTTCACTGTGTTCAGGTCTAGCCCTGTGAGCGCACAAATGGCGTTGGGACTACCAAGATACAAGCCGTAACCAAAGTTTACGTTTTTGGTTAAGGTACGCTGCGCTTTTGTAAAGCCCTGGCCCCACATCATCTCACACAAATATTTGTGGGGGTCGCCACCGCGTTTTATCTCTTCACACATCAGGTCAGTATAACCGGCCATCAGGGTCTGGGCCGCCGCTCCATAGTATTCCCACCCCTTACCATCCACCTGAACGAAGGTGTACCCAGGAGCGGGGATGTAGCAGTTCTTGATCCGTGTACCATAGTCGCCAGATTGCTCAAGCCCAGTGTCAGTGGCTAACCAGTCAGGTATGCTGTCTTTTACGGCATCCTTGTGTGGTAAGGTCTGGGCCGCTGGTCTGGTCACACTCAACCTGTGGGTGATAACATTCCAATGCTTTATACTTGGGTGTACTCGCATCACTCCAAACTTGTCAGGAAACACGCAACCATCCTTGGTCTTTTTCTTACCCTCTGCTGGCCGCCCAATGATGGTGTCCACATAGGAGTTTTTAAGTTTCGATACGCGTCGAAAGGCCAGTAATGCGGCTACTACTGGCTCATCCTCGTAAGCCTGTAGCGCCTCAGCGTTCACGCTAAACTTGCCTGTGGGGGTTCTCCGGCCCGGCTTACGATTGAGATGGTTAAACAAGTACTTGCGTACCTGTTCATCCGAGGCGGGGTTCTCGATCAAGCCATTGCTGATTTTGTTAATCTCTGATTTAAGCGCCTCAATATCAGCGCCCATTGCGGTTTGCTCTGCTTGCAAGCGGTCAACATCTACGGCCAGGCCACGATACTCAACATCACACAACATGTTCAATTGTGGCAAGTCGTGATTAAGATACGGCCACTCCCACCTGCCTACCGCTTTTAATTCTGCTTCAAGCACATAGCTAAGGTGGTGGTTATACACAAGATCCCAAAATAGGTATTGCCGCCGCTTGTCGTTGGGTACTTTGTCATAGGTTTTCTCATTGGCTTTAACTACAATACTCCCAATAAATCTAACCTCCTGTTCTACTGCTTTTAGCTTGGCTGCCCGCCGTTGTTTTTTCTCATCATTCGCCCATCGCTCTAGCTCATCCTTTATGAATGTTTGCTCATAATCTGGTGCATCAAAGAAGAAAGTAGCCAGGTCTTTTAGACCTTTGTAAAACTCCTCATGCCAGCAATTGACCATACTGATTGTGTCCCACCCCACGATCATCTGTACTCCAAATAGGTGGTGCAGCCACAGGATGTCATACTTGAAGTTGTGGCCCCCGATCTCTTTGCCGTGATGGACAAACAATGCCCGCAACCATGCCTGTGTCCCTGGCTGCTTAAGATACTCCTCAGTCAAGATTGCCCGCTGGCCCCCATCGGCATAGATACCACACTCTAGCACCCTGGCCCCAGGCGCGTACCACTCACCCACTGTCTCAACGTCAACGGTTATTATGCCCCACTTCTCGTTAAGTTCTGGTAGTGGGTAAGGGTCAATGTAGGTGCTGATATTTACATTGTGTGGCTCAAGATTTATGTTCCTATTCCATAGCATGTGAGGTAATGCAAACTTCTTGATGCCCTCAAACAAATGAACAGGCTTGGCCCGGCTGTCACCATATAGTAGGGCCGCAGGATGCACTAGACCAAGTGCCCGCTTGCCCGTTAGCTTCTCTGGCATCCATCGGTTTTCTTCTAACCCAAGCGCCCGCTGTGCATGCTTGCCTAGCGCTAGCACAGGCACGTCACCTGGGAACTGGGCCAGTTCATGCTGCAACCGGCCAGCACAACACACACACGCTGCCTCAACCGCCTGCTCCTTGGCATCTCCGTGTGGTGGCTGGCATAATGTGGCATTTGTGTACCACACATCGTCTATGCCATTCTGGGCTAGTACCTCGCGTAGAATCTGACCGGCCTCTCCCATAAAAAACTTGCCTGTATTTATTTCTTCTTTGCCTGGCCCCTCGGCTACTACAATGGCTTTAGGGTTCTTGGAGCCGTGTCCTCTAACCATCTTGGCATCAAACAGGGGGCAATTTTGGCAATCAGCAAATGGTACTTGCTTGGTCATTTCACTTTCTCCCACAGTACCTTTTGTTCTATTGGATGCTTGTCTATTCGCCCACGATTTGGTCTATTCCATGTACCACCGCCAGCGAGATCTACGCGCACCCACCCGGCAGCTTTTAGCGATGTCCCTGTTTCCTCTTTTAATATATATGTAATCATGCGCGTACAACCTAGTGCCTTGCCCGCCCTCCACGCTGCACCATATAGCATACTGGCTACATGCGGTGTGCCATTGGTGCAAAGCCTTGTGACTTCCAGGGTATCACCATCATCTAACATCCTGGCAACTGGCCTACCCACAACGGCAACTCCAACTAGTGTGTCATCCGCTATTACCCCTATTCCAAACTTCCAGCCTTGTGTGGGTTTGTGATGTCTGTGGTAGTTCTCTATAAATTTACTAGCAGTTTTCATGTTTATCATCTTCAAATTTAACTTCACTTCATCACCTCAAGTAGTTTCTTTAGTAGCTTGGTCATGAGGTTAGTCTCTGACTTCTCCACAATAACCGGTGCATCATCACCTATATTCCAGCACGTCTTACAAGCGAAGTGGCGGCCATACGGAGGCAGAAACAAACGTTTTCGTAGTACCCCGCAAGATGGGCAAACCCAGAGCCAAGACTTCGGCCCTTTTGTTGCCAAGACAATTTGGTTGATGTCCATAGATGGAACCATAACCCCAACTTTCCACTCGATCTGTTTTTCCTCTATAGCATCGGGCCAATAGATAAGTACATTCTCTGGTGGTACTTTGTTGGCATCTATCTCGATACACAAACTTTTGGGTGTTTTCATTACCTTACTCCTACCTCTACAATTTTCTTTATGCCGGTGACACCCCTATGTACCGACTTACCCATACGTCGTGTCACGCCTACTTCAAAGCCCTTGGTCTTTAGACTTTCAGTTAGTAGGCGTTGGGGTAGTTTCTCTTTGAAGTCAACACCATTACTGACACACCACACCGAGTAGTCTTTGTATAAGTCAGCATTGCTTACGAAGTGGGCTTCTAGCTCTGTACTTTCATAGTTCTCTGCCAGGAACCTACCAACCGTGTCTAGTTCTTCTCGATGCTTCTCTGTCTCTCGCTCAACCTCATAAGGCGTGACCAGGCCAGTAGTGGACTTGTACCAGTTCATAGCGCCCTGTACGGCCCAGGCCAGGATACCTTCACGGTTCTCAGGTGTTAGCATACGCTCCTTGAGCGTTGTATCTTCCCTACCATAGAAGCTGGTGGGAAAGGTGATTACCTTGACTCGGCCCCAAAGGGCTTCGTCATCGGGGTCTATGTTCACGTCCCAGTTACTAAGCAGCCACGCCTTAAACTGGGGATAATACTCAAATGGCTCCATGTACTTGTGGCTGGCCCGTATAGTATCCTGCCCCGTTATGGTTTTGAGTCGCTTGGGGCCAAGCCTTAAGTACCGGCTTACCTCACCGCATACCAGGAAACGAGTTTGTACCAGGCCCGCCAGGTCAAAGTTATTAGCGTCTGCCTCTCGCTTTTCTGAGAGGCTGGCAAAGTCTGCGCCAACGGCTAGGGGGGAGCCAAGTATGTTTAACAGGGTTTGGGTAAACGTTCCCTTGCCCGATCTGCGCCGCCCCTTTAAGAAGAAGAAACACTCCTCTTTTTGATGGCCGGTCAAGCTGTAGCCCACAGCCATCTGTAGGTAGTCTTTCATTTGTTCGTAGTCGCCAACCACTTCGCTCAAAAACTCTTCCCAGATATGGGATACAGCAGATGGGTGGTACTCTGTGGGGGCGCAATACATGAAGTGGTCATCAGAGTTATGGGGGCGCAACTCCCCCGTTCTCAGGTCAAGTGTACCATTCGCTACGTTTAACAGGTCTTTCTCCGAGTTGAAACTATCGGTACTGAGTATGAGAAGAGATGCTAACTGCGCTATGGTTGCCTTGACCCGTGACGCATTAGGCACACAGAATTTGCTCACACTTTCATAATCTGCCTGCTGTGCAGCTTTCTTCCTCTCTATAATTACATCTGTCACTACACGGGTAGTGGTGTCCCCACCTTCCTGGCGCTTCCAATGAGTGCCAGTAGTGTAGTCAAGCCAGCCCATGCGTGAATTGTAGGCCAGTTGGTCGCCGTATAGCTTGGCTACACACCGAGCATTACCCTCGTCGTTTGCGCCATAAGATAGATAGGCGTTCTCGACTGAGCCTATGATCTCTGCTGGTTCATACTTGGCTACGCTGTGCGCAATCGTTTCAATTTCGTTGTAAGATAGGGGCGGGTCACAGTATTTCTCGTTGACATCTACCAGGGCCAGGGTTATGGTACTCTCTGGCAAACCACCCCGCCGCATTGACCCGGCCAGGCGTACCAGGGTATCGTTGCGCTTGCCCTCTTCCACCAGGCCCGCAATGTCTACCGGCTTTTTGCCTTTGCCTTTCTTGCCCTTCTCTAGCATCGCCTCAAGTAGCCACTGAGGAGCATAGGCCAGAGGTGTAGACCAGGGTTCAAGGCCACTAACCCATTGATAATCAATGCCGCTGATGTGGGCCGATGGTGCAGTTACAACGTAGCCCCCATCGCCCCTAATATCCACCTTTGGAAACAAATTGGTTCTGGTTTGGATGTCATAGCCGGGGTGGTTGAAATAGTAGTGATACCCCCTGCTAGTTTTGATGGTGGGGGTTGTGGGTAAAATACCTTTACTTCTTAGGTTAGTCTCTCCCTCCTCACCGTCAGCATCTACTACGAATATACCGCTAATAGCGCCGGTGACGATGCCAACATTGGAGGTATCCCATCGCCTGACCCAATCGGCCATCTCCTCTGGGGTAGCTCGCTCTAGTTGGTACTTTGTCCAATAAACTTGGGGATGTTTGCCGGGCTTGCTGCAATTGACATTGCCGCATCCACATTCCCCATTGACCCAGAATATTGGTATTACACTCCACCCCATCTTTAGATATTCAACTACGTTGGGGTGTGTCAATGGACTATTCATAAATCCCCTTAATAATATGAGTGGGGTTTTACCCCCACTCTTTTAACCAACACTACTTAGAACGGAATTTCATCCTCATCAGTCAATGGGGCTACAACCTCCTCAACTAGACGATATTCCTCATCCCCATTCTCATTCTCAACTTTACCTTTGGGTGGACCATATACAACATCAAATTCCCAGTATTTAATGTTGTTAGATGGTTTGGCAGTTGCTTCAAACAACGCACCTTCCAGGGCCAAGGTGAAATCTGTTTCCTCTCCCTCTTCCGTTGGGAAGATAGCCGGGGGGAACTCACCCAACACCTGGAAAGCAGCATCCATTGAATTGTTCTGGTAACGTTCTGACGTTGCCTCGTCATGGCTCAGTGTCATAAATGTGAAATTCGGGAAACTAGCAACGTACCCCTTACTCAACCCCTTAGCCACCTCTGCCCGAACCCGTACATACATATTACCGGGAGTCTGTGACGCAATTGCACGCGCATTGGTGATCTTCCACAAGTAGGTCACTGCTTGTTGTAGTGGCTCTTGTTTGTAGTCTTCATATTGTTTTGTCCGATTGATAGCCATAAAAAATCTCCTATTACTTACATATTTTTAGTTAAATAACGCCAAGTCTTTTTTCTCAAAATATAACTTATATTGCTCTTAGTAACTCCCTTCTCCTGACCAATTTTTATAATTGACAGGCCCATTGCTCTTAAATCAAAAATATCTTTAATATCAAGGGGGGTTAGTTTCCTTAACCCACCCCTTGCTCTGCCTTTGTTGGATGTATCTCTATTGTTGTCGGTATATGTACCTGCAAATAAATGAGCGGGGTTGCAACAGCACCTAACCAATTCATCCAGCACACTCCTCTTGTATATGATCTAGTATCACAGTGATTGTTTGTCCCTGATTTTGGTCATAATAAAATTTTGTTTCTCGCCCTAAAACTAGGGGACTTACCTGATTCTTTACCATCATGTCGTCACTAGACCAGGTGATGGTTGAGTATGGCTTCTCCACTTTAACCACCTTATTACCCACCGTTCTATCTTCCACCTCCTTTGCCGTTCTTATACGTCCCACTAAATTTAATAGCCCCAATACCTCACCAATAGTTTTACCAAAGAACAGGGGCCGAATTGACTTTGAAACTGCACCCACCCCACGCCCATCCTCACCCGCCATTACTGTTAGCCGTTCGTCCTCATGAAAAGTAACGAACACGTTTAGTGATAAGCCAACAAGTGATACAAGGGTGCGCCGGGTGCGCTCTGCTATGGGTGACGCATCCCTGAGCGGGTCAATCTCTGCCAACTGGCGTAGTTTTCGTAGTTGGTCGGATGATGGCCGCGCTGCGCCTGACTTCTTAATCAAGGCTTCAAGTTTCTGCTGGCGTAGTTCCTCAAGGGCCAAGGCTTGCCAGCGGTTGGCTGTGTCCAGCACTACCGTCTTGAAGATAATATCTTTGTCAACCCCAAGGGCCGTTCTAACCATGTGATTTGCTGGCTGGCCCATAGCCAAAAACTCAACCACCTCATCCAGATCATCGGCTCTTTCCAAACCTACCCCATAGGGAATAAGACCAGACCGCTTGACCCACTCCATATTGCCGCCGCAATCAAGCCACAGGGCCGGGGCTAGGCGTGGGTCAGCCGCCAATGTAGCAAGGGTGGGGGTTTTGCCACTACCAGGTACGCCTAACAAGCCCATTCTAATTAAGGGTAATCCCTTCGATAATGTTAATGGTTTCATTTTGTGTCCTTTCCCAACAGGGCGGCCAAAACACCAATACCAGTCCATGCTTCTGCTTCCCAGGCATTAGCCAACTCAACCACCTTGGTGGTTGCTTCGGCCCAGGTTAATTCCTCGACAATGCCCTGCTCCTCAAGGTAGTCATACAAAATAGTATCCCCGGCGGCATCGTCGTCGCCAAGGTCACATGACTCACCCCACAGTTGTTCGATGAGACGCTTGCGACTATTAGCAATCAGAATTACCTCCTTAACCGCATCAATCAGGGTCAGGTTGTCAGCCATAACCATCTCGGATTCCAGGTAGTCACGCAGTATCTTGGCTGTCTTAAAAACGTCTGTGTATTCTTTAAGCGTTGGCATTTTTTGTCTCCTCATAATCGGTTAGTCTTTTTTTATTTTTTAGAAAGTCTGATGCAAGCACACCCTCATAGTCACCACCCTGGCTATGTACCAGGCAAGCAGACTTGTAGGGACAGCCGCCCCAAGCATTGCAAGCACTTCTGTTTAGACCAGTGGCCCGCACATTTGGCCCTAATACTCTGGCCGCTTCCATCTCTTTGGCCGCTGCTAACATCTCCCTGGCCGCCTCTTCCTGCTCTGCGAGTGTGACCCAGTGGGGCCGCCGCCAGAAGATGGGGTCAACCCGTGTTCTAAACTTCTCAAGGGTTGGCTCGTACGCCTCCATGATCTCTTTAATAGAGGTATACTTTGGCTTGGCTAGGTGGTAGCCGATGTATGTCTTGGCGCACTCAACCAGCGTGTCATAGTAAATCTCATAGGTTGTACCAGACAGGGTTGCCATTGCCTGGCTTGGTAGGCCATCTTTCAAGATAGTAACCTGGTTCGGGTTAGTTGCTCGCGCAAACTCATACAGTACCCCAGGCACAGGCTCATTAAATAACTTGCTCACCGCATAGCAATAAAAGCGCGGCTGTAAGTCCCAGGGTAAGCCAGCCTCTAACTGCTCTGGGTACTTCGATGTCTTGAACTCAAAGGGCATCAGAACGCCGGTTGGTTTGTGGCGCACTAGCCGATCAAGGACAAAGGTAAACTCATAGTCCTCCATTGTGAAGCGCACCTTTTCCTCAACCGTGAAGATGTCTAAGTTGGCATCCGAATATCGGCTGTTATCCCGGCTTTGCCACAACTGCTGCGCCTGTACCAAGGCTTCGTAGGTAGAGATGATGCTGTCAGCGTCGTTGGGCTGATTACTATAGGCATCCCAAACGCTATGCTGTGCATCGCTAGTTATAGCCAATGCTTCACCTACCATCTTACCCTTTGCCACCCATGCCTGTGCGTTGTGGTATAGACTACCAAGCGCAAGGTTATCGCGCTCATAGGTAGGTGAATACCCAAGCCCCCAGGAGGGAGACGAGTAGTATGCTTTTCGATGGCAAGTATCCCATTCTGCGACTGACGACACGCTAGTTGTAATTGTCATCCCATCACCTTACCTATTGGGGTTGCGCCAAGGGCAACATATTCACCACTCAGCTTTAGTTTCCATAGACCCTCATCGGGCGTGAACCCTAACGCAACGGCGTTGTACCAGTTGTAGTAGGTACAATTATCACATCGGGTTACTACGTTGGGATCGTCGTCATTGTCGGTTGCAATCCACCACCCGGTTTGATGAGTGATGTTTTGGCACTCGCCGCAGTAGGCGTTGTTCTCTGCCCACACAGGCGCATCATGCTCTACTGTTACTATAATATCTGGTGCGCCAATGGCGTGGGTTGCTGGTACTGTGGCGGTCAGGATAGGAAACCATCTCACCATGTCATAGGTGGCATGGGTTGGGGTTAGCCCCAACTCCACACCCGCTGATGTGTCCTTCACCCCAGTGGATAAAGGCTCACCATTCCAATAAACCTGAACTACAAAACTCTTTACTGGTAAACTAATTTGATTTAACATGTGCTACTCCTCTTAAATAGTCTTATATTCACAAACAGCTATGAATGGTTAAACTGGCCGCTTAGTTCAGCGGCAACACGTTCAAGTCTTTGCTGTGCCACGTTGAAATAATGGGCATCTTTTTCAATGCCGATAAATCGGCGGTTAGTTCTAAGGCAAGCTTCGCCGGTTGAACCACTACCCATTGTATTGTCTAAAACTGTCTCACCTTCGTTGGTGTAGGTCTTGATGAGATAGGAGAGAAGAGTGACAGGTTTTTGAGTAGGGTGTAATGAGCCTTGCTGAGTATTATGTAAATGTATTACACTTCTAGGGTAACGAGAGCCATTATTCTCTTTTACAAAACCACTTTTTAACGTAGCTGAGTTTAATACCCCCACTGCCGCAGTTACCCTGTCTACCTTTCGATATGGCTCGCCCTGTTCCATTACTGGGTAGTAAATCATGCGGCTAAAGAAATCGCTTAAATGATTTATCGTACCTCTGGAAAAGATACTCATAACTTCGTGTACTTTGAGAGGCATACTTTTAGCCTGTAAGAAATTATGCCCTTGCGACTTTTCCCAGACCCAATCATACTTAAACCATTCCAAATTACTCAACCTAAGCAAGCTGCTAAACGGCTCAGACCCAAACAACACCACCGCTCCCTGTTTCTTAATCACCCGCTTATATTGTTTCCATAGCGGCTCAAATGGTATAACTACATCCCACTTGCAAGCCGTTGTGCCGTAAGGGGGATCGCAGAGAATCATATCAATTGAACCATCTGGGATGTTATCCATTTCTATGAGACAATCACCCAACCAAACCACATAATCAGGGGACATTGGGGAGTTAATTTGATTTAACACGGGTTTGTACTCCTCTTAAGTAATCTAAAATTATGTCTACTTCTTCGAATTTATTATCAATTAAGTCCCATGCCCGCTCATCTATGCTGCCCGCGCACCGCAGGCGATAGGCAATCATGCTGTGCTGCTGGCCCATCCGTTCAATACGGCCACGCGCCTGCTCCCAAGTCAACCGGCCATCGGGGGCATCCACAGCAATGATGATGTGTAAATGCTGGAAGTTGTGGCTTTCTGATAGGCTCTTGAAGGTACCTATCACGTCCCCCGTTCTGCCCATCTTGGTAAACATCTCCTTGATACGATCAGCAGTATGAACAAAGCGTGTCATAATCACCGCTGGCGGGCTTTCAGTTTCAGCATAGTTTCTAAGCCAATCCAGCTTGACACTCTCCTTGCTTTGGTATACTCCAAAAGTAGTAGGGTCACTGGTTGACTGTAGCAGTCGCATGTATCTGGCCCCGCCATTGCGAATTATTAACTGGTTGCTTGGGGTTAAGTCCCAGGTATCGGATGGACCAAACTCTTTCTCTAGCCCAATGAAAGTTTCTTTCTCAACTCGTTTGTACCAGGCCGTTTGTGCCTCGCCCATATCCAGCGGCACATCGGCCA
>Ga0180063_1000206_pt1 | contig 15104 bp, 15 predicted proteins | sample EasRivT47_16_10D_FD_121776 | JGI IMG/M metagenome (GOLD analysis project Ga0180063, IMG submission 121776) | Soil microbial communities from meander-bound floodplain in the East River, Colorado, USA - East River metaG ERMLIBT47_16_10D | ecosystem: Environmental > Terrestrial > Soil > Floodplain ...
CTTGCACGGCCGAAAAATGGGCCAGTTCTTCGATCAAGCTCGCATAGCAAACAATTTGGAATCCTCAATCAGCATTGCTAATTGGGCATATTCGCAGACGGCCAGTGTCAACGGGTTGGTCTGGGTTTCGGGGAAAGAGTATTGCCATTTAGATTCGAGGTGGAAATTATTGCTGGCGTGCGCGTAACCTGGGCCGTGTGAGCGGGACATCCGGAGAAAATGTCCGAAGCCGGAGGGAAGACTGTCGAACCTTCTTTCCACGGCGGAGAAGATCTTCCGGCAGAAGCGGAACGACAGCAACAAGGTGTACTCGGTGCACGCTCCGGAAGTGGAATGCATTGCGAAGGGGAAGGCGCACAAGAAATACGAGTTCGGTTGTAAAGTTCCGGTTGTATCGACGTCGCGGGGGAACTGGGTGGTCGGCATCTACGCGATGCACGGGAATCCGTTCGACGGGCACACGTTGAAACGTTCGATCGGCCAGGCGGAGCGATTGACGGGATGGACGGTAACGGACGTGTTCTGCGACCGGGGGTACAAAGGGGCGCAGCAGACCTTGCCGGAAAAGGCCGTCCACATGATGGCTCGGAAGAACAAGGCGATCCGAAGATGGCTGAAACGAAGGGCGGCAATCGAGCCGATCATCGGCCATCTGAAATCGGACAACCGGATGGATCGGAATCATCTTAAGGGGGAAGACGGCGACCGCGTGAACGCGATCCTGGCCGGATGCGGGTTCAACCTGAGGAAGCTCCTCAGGAGCTTCCTCAGGTTCATCTTTGACTGGCTCTTTATCCATCGCTTCGATGAAGATGCTGGCTATCCCGGCAGGTTCTTGGCTCCTGTGGCGGCCTGAAACGGGTTTATCAGGGACGACTAATTATTTTAGTGTTGTATTTCAATTTTTTGATCGGAGTGGAATACATATCATCAATTAACATCCTAAGTGAAGGGTTATTTTTTAATAATTTACTTAATCTCTTGTCTTGCTTTCGCATGAGTGTAGTTCTTAGCTTTAAATGTTTAGACTCATGTGTTAATGCTAAAGACAAATCAACAGGCAAATCGCCCTTATAGCTAGTCAATAGTATATCAAATGATTGCTCACCTCCCAATTCAATATAAGCAACATTTAAGAAAAATATTGCGTACGCCTTGAGATCTTTTTCAACAGGCTTATCGTCAATAATTAGTGCTGCATTTTCAATAGCATTTTTAAAATATTTATACGAGTAACTATTTCGTAATATATATTGTAAAATGTAAAGGAAATGCATCCGTGGCAAGTACTGGAATGGAGAGTCAACTTTTTTCGAAATATTATCTTTATATAATTTCGCAGCTTCAAGCATAATTGTTACAAGACCGTTTATTACAATATCGTATGGAGTTAAATATGCAGCAAGATAATAATTACCCATATTAATAATTTTCAGCCATCTCTCCGGCTCCGATGAAGGATCAGTTCCTATAATGCTCTCTAATAGTTTTGGGCAATCTTTTTGAATCCCTAAATAAAAGAAAAACGTATTCATCCAATATATTTTAAAAGCTCGTTCAACATGAATATCATCATTTTTTATTATAGATTTAGCGTAAAAATATTCAGCAAATGTCTTGTGTTTAAATGCGAAAGTATTGCATGTTATGTCGACCGTAATCATTTCACACCGTTTTAACATTAGCGAGAACAGTGCCTCTGGATCAATGTCAAGATTTCGCTCTTTTAAGTAGGACTTAAATATACCTTTTACCTCATCAAGGGAGATATAAATAAGTTCATTGTCCATCATTATTTTGGCGAGTATAGTCATAATGTTGTCGAGTGATTGATATTCTTTTTGTGTCTGTAGCCCCTTATCAATGTCCCATCTACCCAACATCAATTCGATGTATTTTGAGTATAATTCCGTCATATTAGATGGTAAATCTTTGGCGTTTTCGTTAAGTAACTTTGCTAATAATATTGCAGATATAGGACTTTTTGGCAACTCCTTGAACAATTGTGATTTCTTCAAATCTTCAAATATTCTTCCTGTTATGTTTAATTTTTCGCATAATGTTTTTAAAAATTCAAATGTTCGCGCTAAAGATAATGGACGCATTTCGCATCGTCTTAATCCAGTTTCCAGCACATCCGAACGCTCAAGGCCTTTAAGGTATCTAGATGTAATAATGGATTTCACGTTAGAATTCGTATTAATGTCGTCTACTAATGACTTAATTGAATTTACTTGCTCGTCAACCGGTATATCTTTTTCATCTATTCCATCTATTAGTAGTAAATATGAAATATCTGTTAATTCTTTTCGTAATGAATCATTAATTCTTGAAGATATCAACTTATCTATACTACCTTCATATGTTTCAATAAAAATTTTATACGTTGTCATAATTGGAAGAATTCTTTTTCTCAAATATATCTCTACATCAGTAAAATATCCAACTAAATGTCTTAACAATTTTGATTTTCCAGATCCCATTCCTCCTTCTACCAAAATAATTTGGTTACTCTCTATTTCTTGTATAATATTAATCTTGTCAGCTGTTTTTAACTTTTTCTTAATTTTTATACGATATTCTTCGCGCGGAAATTCGTATATATCTTGCTCTATGTAAAATGATTTGTCTGCGATTTGCACAAGACTTAAACTTTTGTCGATGTGTTCATTAATTTGTCTTAGATTCGTCAGGTATTCCCCTGTTTCGAGTGCTACATTCGTCCAGAAAGTCGGCATGTGATTGTCGATGAATTTTTCAAGTCTTCCACCATCGATGAATGTTATTTTTCTGGAAATATATTTATGGTGTATTTTTTCTTGAGCGTTTTTTGTTATATTATCAGTTACGATAATCCATATTTCACTTACTTTTATTTTCTCTTTCCCTGCAAAAAAAGTACGTGGAACATCACATTCTTCTATTTGCCTCTCAATATCAGAAAAATCTTGCGATATTTTTCCTATTTTTGCAATAACAGCTGTGTATTCAATATTATCAAATACTGGATTCTTGATAGAAAGAACAAAATCTGCACCCATCTCAGTAGCTCCGTGAGTATATTCCACATCAATAACATTTGGAAATTTCTTTAGCAACTTATTTAAGAGAGGGTGTAGTTCATTTACTTCATCTTTTATTGTGGATATTTTACTTTTTTTATCAGCAGTCATTTATATCTCCTCACGATAATGTAGTAACATTATTTTGAAAATATGTGTTAAGTCAATTAAAAAGACACAATCTCATGCTTAGAAAAAAAATAACGAAGCGACATTCGTGCACTACGCCTTACCTGTCCACTGCTAACTAACCAGTTACAACATAACAACCCAAGCGCATCAACCGAACTGGGGCACATAAGAGGTCACCTTTATCCGACCTTCTTGAGCGGCCAGTTATCCTCAATCCAATCCAATCCTACCCTACCCTCCAAGTCTTCGGGCTGCTTAGTGGTCGAGTTATTACTCTTCCCTCACACACACGACAATATTTCCGCCTTAAAAAGATCCCGCGAAATTGATCAGTTCCCCATAATATCAGAGAGAATATTTTTCTTGTACGGTGTAGCCTAATTACTCCTCAAGCATCTGAAAACCGGCTGAAACCAGATAATCGGCCGTCTCATTTAATTCGTCCAATGGCGGAACGAACACGACCGTCCCATCGCGTCCCCGAGTCAGCAGAACCCGATATGAGTTCACACGTAACTGGAACGCATCCTTTATCCTCGCGCCCCTCTTATAACCCCGCGCACGTTCAATTGACCATTTCCACTCTTTCCGAACAAAGTCTGTTCCCCATGCAAGGAGAGCCGCGTCGAGTTCCAGTCCTTGCGCCTGGAATTCGGTGATCACGTCACGCATATGGCGGCACGAGTTCGACTTCTCTTGCCCATCCCCGTACCAGGGCCCGACTCTTAACCGTTTCGTAGACTGATAGTCGTTAGAAATCCCCAGTCGCTCAAGGTCTTTGTCTTTTGAAGAGGCCAAAATCCCGAATCGAGCATCGGCATTTTCGCCGTATCGATCCATCAAGTATTTTTTGGCGTGGTTAAGATCGCGCGTCAATCGCAGGTGGTATCCCGATTGTTCAAGTCGCCCCGAAATATCTCGAAGTTCAACTGCATGATCTTCGCTCTCCAACAGGAGAGCAACAAAGCGGTGTATCTCGCTCGTTAGATGGAACCGGATTTCCGTATCCAGGCTAAGGGCAGGCGAGGTAACTATCGGAACCGGACTGCCTTTAAAAACAGACCGGATCCCCGGAGGGGCGTGGACAACCCACTGGCCTGCGTCTTGGCACCCTTCCACTGCTTCTCGCCATTGGACCAATCCGCCTTCTTCGCCAATGTGGATTTCCTGGCCGCTTCCGATCAGTCCGACCACAACACACCATCCGGGGATTCTTTCCGCAAATTCGACGAAATGTTCAGGTTCGGATTTGGGAGTGGGCTGGTCGATGTGTTTCTCCGCGACTCGATCCTTATCCCAGGCCCTCTGGGCTTCGTCAAAGACAAGAACGTGCTCGGGAGGAACCAAGTGCTTTCCGCTCGAGTATTTCTTAACGTAATTCCTCACATCCCGCACAAAAACCTTTCCGTCCCCTCCCGCTCCACGGAGCTCATACTGCAGGACCTCCACAAGAGGACCATTCCCCGACAGAAAAACTGCAGGGGCAGTGGGTTTCCCATTTGCACGGGGAATCGAAAGGTCATCCAGAAAATGCGCATGTACAAGTTGAAGGCCAACAAGTGTCTTGCCGGCCCCGGGTACGCCAGTGAGAAGGACCAGACGGCGGGATTTTGTTTGCGCAGCTTCTTGCACAATGCGTTTTAGCTCGTTCAAAGCCGTTTCCGTGGCCGCGTGGGCACGATGGATCCTACGGAGTTCCCCCGTTCGCATGAGTTCTCTGGCGGCAAGAACCAACGTGGGGAGAGGCCGGTAGGCATCTTCCGACAGAAATTCGCTTGCTGTCAGGACTGATTTGCCCCAATCGGGTTGAAGCTTTTTGATCAGGGCATCGAGCCCATCCGGCCCCGTAACGTGGACACCCCCCCGCACGCCATGATACCCGCTCTCATGCATCGGGACGACAACAGCATGCACGGACTTCCCCGCGCAATGCCGGTGATAACACATCAGGTCTCGTGCGTAGGCGGATGCTTGGTCAACATCTGCTTGCGAAGGCTTTTTCTTCCCCTTCAACTCAAGTACGACAACCGCTCCCCTTACGAGGAGGATGACGTCGGGACGACGGGACTCTAAGGGAAGTTCGTATTCCAGAATGGCGGTATGACTTGCTGCGGTAGCATCAGTTTCAAGAACCTCACCCACCTCAAGCTGAAGCTGCGGGATCGATTCTTCCCACGCACGAATCTGTTCCGATGAAACTTCCCGAACAAACCGCTCTAGAGCTCCTCGGACATATCCTGGCGAAGCATCGCGGAACTCGGGAAAGCTCGAATTCCATCCATGGCGGGCAAGAATTGCGATCACTTCATTGGGGGACAATGCCGCTCCTTTATCCTGCCCTCCGGAATTAGACCAACAGAACGAGGTGATTTCCCCCTGGATGTTATCCTCGATACACGTTCTGGTTGTGCCATTCCAAGTACTCCACCGACGGACGATGCAATGGGTTCGCAGGGGATCGGATCAGATTTCCGTGGAGACGATAATAGTCACGACCATTTTCGAATTCTTCACGAATTCGGCGGCTAACTTCCAGCGCGAGTCCGGGTGTTACCGTCACGTAGCCGCGGTCAAATAGAGCATGAAGATCTCTCCGCAGAAGCAATCCATTCTCAACACTGTGTTTTCCCCTGCCTGAATACGGTTTAATGTGAGCCGCATCCAGAGCCGGAAGGGTCCGCTCATTCGTTACCGCACACCGACGGTCGTATGCATCCGTGACAATGACGCGAAACGACCCTTGACCAAGCCTCGGGAACGACAAGGTCGGAGGCCCGTAACGAGCACCCTCTTCCCGCACCTCCATTGGAGTGCCTATTGCGGCCTGTAATTGGGTCCACAGCGTCAGACCAGGTTCAACTGTTAAATCGTAACCACGGCCTTGGACAATATTTGGACTCCAGTTACGAGGCACAGGGATCCATTGGTCTTCATTCAAGAAAAAAGGTTGCTCGAGGAGAATGCATCCCACGGTGTAATCAGTAAATTGCTCATGGCCCTGACGACGGTAACGTTCAACGCGAGCACGCATTTGTGCAAAATCAACTGCACCATTTGCGATCCCGAACGCCTCCCAGGCCAAACTGATCGGCAAGAGACTCGAGTGGGCGAATAGACCTCCTCCAACGATGTAGTTCTTGGGGGCATGAAGTTTGAAAAGGAACAACTCCCCGGGGTTCAGCGCACGGAACTGCCTGGAACCAGCAGGCTGCCAGAAGTTTACCTCGTCAAGCCCAGGTTGGCTCCGCAACAGCTCAAACCAATCCCAGTCTGTAATGCCTACGAATGTTTTCACCCGTGCACTCTCCCAAACCCATCACTGCTTGCAGAACTCGACATGGCACTGGTATTCGGATAGATGTTCATGTTATTGCCGATTTTTCCGATTCCATCCTGCTCCTGACGAACTGTTCGGTCTCCTTGTCCATGAAATGGACATAACACCCCTTCATTCCGCGGGACAAGAGCACCCGATATGTGTTCTTTACCAAATCTACAAACTTCTCCCTCGACCTTCTCACGACGGTGTCGTGCGATTGATTCTTGTCGCCGATCCATTCCTGCCGGTCAAATCTGTAAAGCAAATCCTTCCCCACGATCACGCCCACGTAATCAAACTCAAATCCCTGTGCCGTGTAGATGCAACCGACCTGTTCAATTCCTCCGGGCAGATGGGCCCACAGGGAGGCCTTGGGTATTCCCTTGGCCAGACGAGCAGCCTCCGGCCTTGCATTCCAGGGCCGCTGGTATTTGCCGATCACCACGTCTTCCACAAGGGTACCGTCCAGCTTTGGTTTGGACCATGCCCAGCAGAAGCCAGCCGTCATGCGGGCTGTGTTGCCGTCGGTGGCTTTCTTCCGGATGGCCTCTTCAATGGATTGTGGTGAATCGAAGATCTTGAAGTCGAATGACTCGTTCCCTTCCCACAGGACATTGGCTGTTCGTCGAATACCGAGGGTGTTGTCTATCCAGTTAACGAAAGCGTCTGAGCCACTGCAGCGGAACTGGGCTTCAAGCTCATATTCGAAGACGTTACAGTTTTTCGCCTGCGCATGCTGTCGGATATACTCCACAGAACCGATTTCGTTTGGCCGCACTACCTGGACGTCGTCGATCAAGAATACGCACACCTTGGCGGCTTGCAGCAGTTCCTCGATCTGCTCAAGGTTCGATCGATTCGCCGCCGCCGTGAACCGGCTATTGCTGGTTTTGCGGATGCGATGAGACTCATCCGCGATCAATACATCGATTTCATTCGCCTGAGCGGCAGCATAGCTGTTGAAATACTTGAACTGGACGGACCCCCGATTCCCGATGATGCTTCGGAGCGTCTCTGTGAAGGCCTTCGATCCCGTGGCGTATTGGGCGTTGTAGCCCTTCATCAGCAGGTCCGCCATGAGTTTGATGGCGATCACCGATTTACCGGTACCCGGTCCTCCTTTGATGATGATGGCCGTCTTGCGCCGGTCATGAAATCCCTTCTCTGCCAGGGCACGCACCTTGTCGTACGCCACTACCTGCTCATCCAGGAGGACATACCGTGATTTCCCGTTGATCACCTGCCCTACGTGGTCCATCAGCTTCCTGCTGGGACGGTATCGGCTCTGCTCGACCCTTTTCAGTACCTCCATCCCCTGGCCGGCGCAAAGCCTCTCCTGCAGAAAACCCATTAGCTCCGGCGCCTCGTCCATGGTGAAGATCGGATCGCTCTTCAGGACGCCGTCAAACTTCGGATCGTAGAGAACATCCCCGGGATCATGGGGATAGTTGTGAAGGTAGGCGCAGGCGGCCAGTGAGACGGGATTCTTTCCCTCATGAAATGCCGTATGGGTGTCCGACAGGTACATCCGATAGCGGCCTACTTGGGCCGACGGATGCAGAACCTCCCGATTCGCTCCGCCGACGAAAGTGACCACCTCATTTTCGCCGTCCGCAGCGCCGCACTTATCCCATTGTTTGAGTTCGACGATCACCGCATGATCGGCGTTGGCCTGCCCCTTGCCGGTGACCATGAAATCCAGACGCCGCGAGGTCAGAGGAAGTTGGTATTCGAGCATGACGCCATGGTCCAGCAGGTCTCCGTATTGGAGTATCCCCGCCATGGCCCTCAGGGAGTTCTGCCAAGAGTTGATTTCGGCGCGTGGCGGATTGTAGCGGTAATGGCTGAAGAAGGCGTTCTTTAGCTTGCCGGCGATCTGGTTTTGAACCGTGTCTCCAACGAACTGCCCCGAACTGCCGGCGTAGAGTCTCATTCGTCAGAGGTCGGTATATTTGGCGGCACTATTGCGGGCCTTGTCCGCCGGGTATTTCTCCTCGTTGGCTGCAAGCTTTTCCAGGACAATCTTTTCGAAGTCCAGGCCGTATTTCTCAAGTAGCATCAGGGAAAAGATGAGGATATCGGCGAGTTCCTCTCGCACCCGGGCCGGGTCCGCTTCCTCCGGTTTTTTCCAGAGAAACAGTTCGTTGAGTTCGGCGGCCTCGATGGAGAGGCCCAAGGCCAGGTCTTTTGGATTATGGAACTGGGCCCAATTGCGCTTATCCCGGAACTCGACGATCTGCCGTATCAACCGGTCGACGTCGCAGGCCATGCTTATAAATCCCTTTCAGGCGGCCTATCCGACCTCGCCCCTTACGATCGATCCGATCGGGGCCGCAGAACCGATTCCATGCTATCGGGCCAAACCTTTTCATTCAATACCTATCTGGAGGATACAAGACCTTCGGGATGGTTACCCGAAGATCCTCCGCTGACGTCGGGGCGGGCTTCGAAGAGGATTTTCAGAAAAGAATGGAATTTCCGTTCCCCGTGGGGAACTGCGGTCGCACTGATGTCCTCGGGGATTAAGACCGCCACTGGACTCCATTGGGCTAAACGCTGGACGACAGGGAAAAGAACGATTTTCGACATTATACGGTGACATCCTCGATGATCATCGAGGGTGGTAACCGGCGTATCAGAAGCGGAGCTCGATCCCCGTGCGTTCGATCTCCATGGCAAGAGGTTCCCCCTTGCGAAAATCCGCCGGGCGGTACACGACCGTTTCCATCCGGATGTCCACATCCTGGCAGATGAGACCGATCCTGACCCTCTGCTTGAAATCCGTCGGACGGTAATCCCGGGAGATCAGCGCCACGTCGATATCGCTCCACTCCCGCATTCGGCCTTGGGCGAAGGACCCGAAGAGGATGGCCCGGGCGACGCGGATCCCGTTGAGGTCAAGCCGTCGCACCGCTTCCCGGATCAAGCCCAGGACTTTTTCTAACTCCCGATTTCTGCGGACAGCCGCCTGTGCCATTTCCTCACCCTTTTCAACATTTCCTCGGCAAATCGCTTCGTACAGATCTTGCGTATCTTCTCTGCGTCCCGCGGATAGCGTGCTTCGATGTTGAATTCCATCAATCCGCGAAGGAATTCCCGGTCTTCCTCCGACAACTCCACGCTCGTATCGCTGGCAAGCCGAACCAGGTTATGCGTGGGCGGCGGCGACGTCCCGTGTCTCTTGACAAAAGCCGCCTTAAGCATTTTCTCAATGACGAGGTGTCCGAAGAACAGTGCGTAGACGTATTTCCTCGCCTTTAGAAGACTCCCGGCGACACCGAGATCGTATCTTGCGAGGTCGATCCAATATCTGATTTCCTCCTCAACCCGCATTCGGTCATCATAATTGAAAACGGCGGAAGTTCAAATCAGGAAAGTCTTCGATAGGCCGCTCGCTACAGTACGATCCGTATCGATGGAGATTCTCCATCAATCGTTGAAAATACCCCCCCTCCTCGTGGCAGTGGAAATCGTCGCAACAGGAAGAGTCAGATTCTCTAAGATCACAAACTGTGACCTTAAAGCCAGGTCGCGGAAAGTATCGGAAATTCCTTCCCTACGTGCAAACAAAAAAAGGGCTACGGAATCCCGTAACCCCTTGATTTATTTGGTAGCGGGGCCAGGATTTGAACCTGGGACCTTCGGGTTATGAGTGCGGCCTAAATAGTTGATTTCGTTGATTTAATTGGCTTTTTGGCTATTATTAGAAGATTTTCTACCGTAATGATTCCAATGGGTTACAAGGGACGTTCAACCCCTCAACTTTCCTCGTGGGCACGTTTTGGGCACACTATTTCTGCGACCGTTTTCGAAATAACCCGAAGGTATCATTCGGATTCATTTCGCCAACTGTGACAGCCCGGGAAGTCGACCCGCGACCGTTTTCAATATTACCCGAAGGTCCTGTCGCCCCTCCCGCCAAATAACGCTCAAACTGGGGGTGGGCTGTCATGCCTCACTAATAGCAAATCAGATGCAAACTGTGGTTAGGTTCACATGCGGATCCTACGCGCATTGCTATCCTGATACTCCATATGCCTGGCAGTGGCGCGAGCGATATCCGCTCCAAAGCATCGGGCACCGACTTTCAGTACATTATGGATGCCAGTCTTTTCCGTATATCCGCCTATCTAAAATTAAATGGCGTGCTGGTCAGCTGTAAGCTTCACCGATTATTAGGCGGTGATATTATCAATAATGTATTTCGATGCAGATTCTTTGCTACCACCAGAAAATCTTAATACCTTTTCATCAAACTTATTTTCTGGATTATTGATATATTCAATAAAATCTTCAACAGAAGCATTAATATAACTATATTTCTTGCAGAAAGTTCGTATTTTTTCGCTACTAATTTCTCCCGATTTAAATCCAAGAAATATATCGTAACAATCTCTTTCTCTTTTAACTTTTTGACAGCTAATCGTTTTTGTTAAAAACATCCCCTCATATGTTAACAAATTAAATTTTAACCCACCTAATTCGTACATATCAAACAGTATTTCATCAAATATAATTTCTGATCCCGGCAATATAATTGATTTTTCTTTATACTTTTCGCCCTTAAATTTATCAACAAATACATCTAGATCTAAATGATCTACAAATAAATCCGGATTTTCTTTTATCATTCCTGGATGCAACAAATCAACATTATAAATAAATCCTTCTGCGCCAACATTAATTTTTTTGAGAAGTTGAAAACTATGTTTCGCAGATGGATAGTACTCCTTGGACATCATAGCTATTATGTATTCAGATAGTTCGTATTTTTCATATGCCTTCTCAAATAGGATATCGACGTCAAACGTTCCAGGATGGCTGTAACCATTACATTTTCGTAAATATGGACACCACCCGCCGATAACGACATAACGGCAATTGCGATCTACATCGATCAATGTAGATATGGCCTCGAATAATACTTCCTTTGCCCCATCAACAACAGAACTTGCCATCCCATCTCCTTTTATCCGCCTTACTAGAAATAATCAGGTTACCACCCCGAAGGTATCAACCAGCTATGTCCAAAGTGCGTCTACAATTTGACGTGATCATCACTTATCTTTCATGGAATTATGTAGCTTACAAACTAAAATTCATAGCCTGAGAATTAGGCTTAACTACTTGATGTGTTTATTTATTGTAATATAATTAATGTTTATTTACAATTCTAACAATTCACAAAATATGATTATTTGATACAAATCTATAGAAATATAACCTAATTCATAAAGCGAGTTTGTGCCTATATCGAATTTAAATTTAATAGACTTTCCTTGTTTATCCATATTTTTCTCCTCCGTACTCATGTCAATACGACCCCAGCAAAAGCCAAGACACGCACAGCGTTCGAGGTGAGAATCGCCGCCATATCGGCAACGGGGACGCCGCGGACCTCGGCGAGTTGCTTAACGGTTGTCACGACATCTCGCGGTTCGCTCTTGCGGTCGGCCCTATCTGTGAATGGCGCATCCGTTTCTGTGAGGACCCTGTCCACTGGCAGTCCTCGGACCATAGCAACACCCGAACTGCTGCTTAGCATGTGGTGATTAATCGAGAAGTAGCAACCTTGCTCAGCAGCTTGTCGCGCTAGCGTCACGGCATCGGAAAACCAGTGGAAGATAGGTAGGACTCGCTGCGGCGTCGTGTGCTCGGAAAGGCAGACTAAGACTTCGCGAGCCGCGCGGCGGCTGTGGATGCTCGCCACACGCCCCCCGAGCCGCTGAGCAGCGCTTAGGGTGCGTATGAATACCTCCCTCTGTACCTGCCAGCTGTTGCGATGCTGGGGACTGCCGTCGAGTCCGATTTCCCCGATGAAGGCGGTCTCCGTCACCAGCCGTTCCAGCAAATCAATCTCAGTGTGGCGTTCGCCCGCGAGTTCGGGGTGCAACCCGAGAGCTGCATGGACGTAGCGTCTACCCCCCGTCCACTGGCGGTTCTGGGCCCACGCCTTTGGTGTCGTCGTCACAGCGAGAGTAAAGATGCGACCGCGCTCGCATGCCTCAATCGTCGCCACAGGGTCGGGAAAAAGGTCGACGTGACAGTGGAAATCAAATCCGCGCGGTTGAATGCTCATCAGGGACGCACTAAAACTCTGCTTGTCATGGCATCGACCTCTTCGATGCCGCGTCTGAATACGTCGGTGTATTCGGCGACGTCGCCATCTGGGTAGTCGGACAACGGACCTGACTTGTGAACCAGGATCCTCGCGAGTGCCGGCCGCTGCACGAGACGGCGCGCCATCATCTGGAACGAGCGGACATGTTCGCCCTCGGCGCTTTTGGAGTCGAGGGGACGTGCCTCTAAATCGGGTATGGTGTACGTCGTCGGATCATCACCGAACGCCGAGATGATCGCTGCGCGGCGAATCAGACAAGGCACGCAGAACCCGCAATGCCTGAGCGTGAGGCCCAGCCAGCGGGCCTTGGTGATAGACGAACACGAAATTGTGTCGCCGACGTGCTGGCGAGCCAAGCTTGCGTTGGCACCCCCGCCTAGCATTTCGCCCTTGGTTTTAAAGCGGTACGGATTCTCAATGGTCGCGGAGATCTCGAGCCCGTTGAGGATTTCCTGCCAACGCGCCATGTAGAACGGGTGTGTGGTTCGTGTGCTCCACGCACCGACACGCAACGGATCGAGCGGCACATTTAGGGAGATCAGCCCGTTCTCCGGCACATAGATAATGGGTCGTCCCTCTAGCCCGCTGGCGGCGAGCGCTGCGAGCGCGAAGAACAGAAAAGATCGGCCGCGTGTCGTCGATTCCTTACCCATGGGGTGAGCGAAATCGTTCTTGTCGAAACGGACATTTGCGCGCACGTGCCGGATCCGCATGTCCCCGTACACCTTTGCCAGGCGTCGAGCGCAGAGCTCCTGCGAACTTGTGCTTTTATCGCCATAGTGGCTGACGAAGAGTGGCGTCTGTCCTGCCGCGAGCAGGTCGATAGCACCGATGAAGCTATCGAGACCGCCGGAGAACAGGCACACCGATGTGAACGGTACCCGTTTTGGAGTGGCAGGGCGGGCGATGAGCCGCCGGTAGCGCGTGTGCCGTTCGCGGAAGAACAACCGCCAATGGTCGCCGGTCAGGAAATCGAGCGTGCGGCTGAGCAGTGGTCTCAGGGCGATCCAGCGCGGCGGGTCGTGAACAGGGATATACAGGTCAATCTCGCGTGTCCAGCTATCCTGTGCATCAGTGGCGCGGGAGATGCAGGTGTCGGCCGCCGTTACTGTCGCTGCCAAAATCGCGAGGTCCACACAGGTCTCGGGTGGAACCACATTGCGCGCCCTCAACTGGTGAATCATCTGGCCGATACCGAATCCGAGCCGGCGGTGGCTATCAATGAACCGAATCTCCGTCTGGAGCGAGTCCGCTTGGATGACCGTCACCCGTCCGGTGTCGCTTGCACCGAGTCGCGCGATAAAGCTATGGCGTCTCATCTTCAGCGTCTCCTTGCTCGACGAGGAGATCCCAAGCCTCTTGATAAGTCCGGTCGACTATCGTGCGGATTTGTTCGGTTGACAGCGTTGCCGGCGCTGTGATGTTGCTGGAGAAAGAATCGCGGACGGAGCGCCGGATATAGCTCTTGAGCTGCCCATCAAACGCCTCAATACCGGCGAGATCAGTGGCGAAATTGAATCCTTTTGCGCCAATATCCTGCAGAAGACGCCCCACGATCGAATGCGCGATGAAGGCGAGGAAGATATCACGCGTCTGGTCTGGCGATAGCGTAGCAACGTCGGCGATAGCCAGACCATCAAGTTCTGCGACCGTCTCCAGCCACGCCTCGCGAGCGATTCCCTCGTCGATCGGACCTCCATCCTCGCAGATGAAGTCGGTCAGGCCGATGAAGACATCATCGAGTGAACGCCCAACGAGGTCGCCCAGATTGAGGAGTGTGAGCGTGGGATTGATGCCGTCGCGCTGGAAACCTCGGAGAATACCAATCAATTCGCCTGCGGTCGCTCGCGATGCGCCCATGCGTCGGGTGGAGTTGCCGCTGCCGCGTGTTCCCGAGCGGACATAGTCGCGGACGGCTCGGCGTAAGGCGCGGCTATCCCTTCCGTCCGAGCCTGCAAATGCGGAGAAGTTGCGACGTGCAGCCGTGAAACGGGCTGGCGGCGGCGCGGGTGGGATCGGCGGGAGGGGCTTTGGTTCGCCGGGGGCAGCGGGCTGATTGCCGTCGGGCGGCGGCACGCCGCCGCCATCGGGCGGTGCCGTGCCTGGCCCATCGTCCAGCCATGACGGCACGAGTGGCGTGCTGGGGTTTGGTCCGTCCGAGCGGCCGGCTGTGCCCATCAGCGGGATCCTCTTCGAAGCGTCGTCAGCGCCCGCCCGGCCACCGTCTTCAGCGTGGGATTGTCGTCCTGTGCTGCCCACCCCACGAGGAGCGACTCCAGTTTCGCAATCGCTGTGGGTTCTGTGAGAATTTCGGTCCAGCCTGCCACAATCCAGAATCCGAGTTCCTTTACGTCGATGGCGCCGAGGAGTTCAAGAAGCTCAGCCTGATGCCGTGGATGATGCTTGGCCACAATCATCAGCCCTTTGAAGCCGGGCGGTTCGGTTATCAATGTGCTGTGGCGCATGACAC
>Ga0180063_1000207_pt1 | contig 15073 bp, 8 predicted proteins | sample EasRivT47_16_10D_FD_121776 | JGI IMG/M metagenome (GOLD analysis project Ga0180063, IMG submission 121776) | Soil microbial communities from meander-bound floodplain in the East River, Colorado, USA - East River metaG ERMLIBT47_16_10D | ecosystem: Environmental > Terrestrial > Soil > Floodplain ...
GCTGGTGCGCGAAGAGATCAAGCAGGACAAGGAATGGGTGGTGCGCCTGCGTGCGCTGCCGGATGCGCCGGAGACCTACTACCTCACGACGCTCATGGCTTCGCACGATTTCCAGACCGCGCTGCAGAACTACCTGGACATGGAGGACCTGCGCAAGAAGCTCTCGACCTGGCAGAGCAGCTTCGATGCCTTCGAAGACATCATCAGCCTGCGCCGCGCGAACTACGAGTCATTGCTGCCGGCGATCGACGCGCAATTCCGCGAGCTCGACTCGCAGATTCGTCTGCGCATGGAGCAGCGCGACAACCTGGATCGCCGCCTGCAGGCCATCCTGACGGCGCCGCGACCGGATCTGCTCGCCACTGCCGACGAACGCATTGCCCAGGAGCGACTGCGCAAGCTCGAGCTCGCTCTCGCGTCGGTCAATGGTCCGGGAGCGAGTGAATTGCACCAGCGGCTCAGGCGCCTGAAGGGCGTCATCGGCTGGAAGCTCTACACGGAATATCCCGAGCGCCTGACGCAGGCACACAAGCACCTGCGCGCGCTCAACGAGGACATCGCCGTCATGCAGGCGCGTTACGACGCATTCGTGAGGACGCGACAGGCGGCCATGCACAGCTATGCGGGCTATGACTTGGCGATCAACCGGCTGCGCACGCGTGTGCGCGAGGCGCTCGAGCAAGTGAACACGTTGACGGCGCGCCAGGGAGAGCTGATCGAAACGGTCGCGATCGACGAGCTCAAGAAGCGCGGCGAGCGTCTGGAGACGTACCAGACCCAGGCGCGCTACGCGGTCGCAGACAGCTACGACCGCGCGACGAAGACTCAGGGCGCCGGCGGAGGAGGAGGGCGGTAGATGCGCGGCCTCTGTCTCGCCCTGGTTACGACAGCTGCGCTCGCTCTCGGCGGGTGCGCCGAGCATCCGGACAAGGAGACGCTCGCGAGCCTCCACGAGGTTCCGGCCGATACTGCGGACGCGCAGGTCACCGCGGGCCTCGAAAGAGCCATGGAAAGCTACCAGCGGTTCCTCGAAGAGACCCCGGTTGGTGCGCTGAGTCCGGAAGCGATGCGGCGGCTCGCGGATCTCAAGATCGAGAAGGAATACGGACTTCAGGGGGATGGCGAGCTCGTGGAAGTGCCGGCGCCGAGCGCTGCGCCAGGCGGCGACACTCGCGTCGCCCGAAACGAGCCGGTGCGCATGCCGGCTCCGGCAGCCACAACCAGGATCGACGCGCCAGCGGCGCTGACAACGCCGGCGCGAGCGGGCGCCGCAGCCCCGGCAAAGGATCTTGAGCGCGAGCTCGAGCGTCGCGCCAGCAATCAGTCATCCATCGTTTCAGCCGATGAACTGTCGGAGCTCGCGCTGCCCGAGGGTGCGGATCCGAGCCTCGAGCGCGCCGGCCCGGCCGAGGCGATCAGGCTGTACGACGAGCTCCTCGTGAAGTATCCCGCTTACGCCTTCCGCGACCAGGTCCTCTACCAGAAGGCGCGCGCGTGTGACGAGCTCGGCCGTACCGCCGATTCCATGAAGGTCATGGAGCAGCTCATCGCCGAGCATCCGCGCTCGCGCTACCTGGACGAGGTGCAGTTCAGGCGCGCGGAACATTTCTTTACGCGCAGGAAGTATCGCGATGCGGAGCACGCTTACGCGGCCATCGTGAGCATGGGCGTGGGCTCGGAGTACTACGAGCTCGCCCTCTACAAGCTCGGCTGGACGCTCTACAAGCAGGAGTTCTACGAAGAAGCGCTGCACCGCTACTTCACGCTGCTCGATTACAAGGTGGCGAGCGGCTACGAATTCGATGGGACACACGACGAGGAGGAAGAGCGGCGCATCGAGGATACGTTCCAGGTCGTGAGCCTGAGCCTCTCGAACCTGGGCGGCGGTCCGGAAGTTGTCGGCGAGTACTTCGCCACGAACGGTCACCGTCCCTACGAGGATCGCGTCTATCGCTACTTCGGCGAGTTCTACCTGGCGAAGCTCAGATACCAGGACGCCGCGACGGTGTATCGCTCATTCGTCGCGCTCTACCCGCTGCATGCCGAGTCGCCGCGCTTCGGCATGCGCGTCATCGAGATCTACGAGGCGGGCAGCTTTCCCAAGCTGGTGCTCGACTCCAAGAAGGAGTTCGCCACCCGCTATGGTCTGCGGGCCGAATACTGGCGTCACTTCGATGTGAGCACATCGGCGCAGGTGCTGGCGGACCTGAAAAAGAATCTCACCGATCTCGCCAATCACTACCACGCGCAGTACCAGGATGCGGGCCAGGCGCAGGAGAAGCCCGCCAGCTACGCGGAGGCTGCGCGCTGGTACGGCGAGTTTCTCGATTCCTTCCACGGCGATCCTGAAGCCCCGGCCATCAACTACCAGCTAGCCGATCTCCGACGCGAAAACGGCGATCAGGCGGGAGCGGCCAGGGAGTACGAGCGCACCGCTTACGATTATCCGGCCCATCCGCAGGCTGCAGCGGCCGGCTATGCGGCCATATACGCGCACCGCGAGTATCTCAAGGTCGTGAGCGCGGAGGCGAAGGAAGCGGCGAGACGCGACACGGTCTCGAGCTCGCTCAAGTTCGCTGACACCTTTCCGCAGCACGAACACGCGGCCGTCGTGCTGGGTGCCGCCGCGGAAGACCTGTACGACATGAAGGACTTCGTGCTCGCGCGCACCTCGGCTGGCAAGCTCATCGAGGGTTTCCCGGCTGCGGCGCCCGCGATACGGCGCACCGCTTGGGTCGTCGTGGCGCACTCGTCCTTCGATCTGGCGGAGTACCCGCAGGCGGAGCAGGCCTATGCGCACGTGCTCGAGGTGACGGCACTGGAAGACGAATCGCGTATGGCGCTCGTGGAAAACCTCGCGGCCTCGATCTACAAGCAGGGCGAGCAGGCGAACGGGCTGGGCGAGTACCGCGCGGCGGCCGATCACTTCCTGCGCGTCAAACAGGCGGCCCCGGCCTCGAAGGTCGCCGCTGGAGCCGAGTACGACGCCGGTGCCGCGCTCATGCATCTGCAGGATTGGACGGCCGCAGCCGAAGTGCTCGATGACTTCCGGCGCACCTACCCTGAGCACGAGTTGCACAAGGAGGCGACCAAGCAGATTGCCTTCATCCGCCGCGAGGTAGGTCAACTGTCGCAGGCCGCAGCCGAGTACGAGCGCGTCGCGACAGAGTCGGAGGATCCAGCGGTACGGGCCGAGGCGCTGCTGCTTGCGGGAAACCTCTACGAGCAGGCGCAAAGCGTGGATCGCGCCCTCGATGTCTATTCGCGCTACGTGGAGCAGTACCCGCAACCGGTGGAAGCCGCCGCCGAGACGCGCCAGAGGATTGCGGAGATTCATCGGGGCCGCAGCGACCAGGCGCGCTATCGCGAGCAACTCGAGGCGATCGTGCGCATCGACGCCGGCGCGGGCGATGCGCGAACGGACCGCACGCGCAATCTCGCGGCCCGCGCAGCGCTGGTTCTTGCAGAACCCCTCTACGAGCACTTTGCTGCGCTGAAACTGGTGCAACCCTTCGATCAGAGCCTGCAGGAGAAGAGGCGGGCGATGGACGTGGCGACCGCGGCATTTGGCAACCTTGTCGCTTACGAGGTTGGCGAAGTCACTGCGGCGGCGACCTTCTACATGGCCGAGGTGTACTCGAACTTCAGCCGCTCGCTCGTCGAATCGGAGCGCCCCGCCGGGCTCAACGCGGCCAAGTTGCAGGACTACGAGCTCGCACTCGAAGAGGAAGCGTTCCCGCTCGAGGAGAAGGGGATCGAAGTTCACGAGAAGAACCTCGAGCTGATGAGTGGCGGGATCTACAACGCCTGGACGGAAAAGAGCCTCGCGCGCCTCGCGGTCCTCAAGCCCGGGCGATATGCCAAGTCCGAGATCAGCAGCGGCTTCCTCGGATCGATCGATCGTTACGTGTATCGACAGCCGGAGCGGCCCGCGATCGCGGTCGAGACCGACACCACGGCGCCGCCGGCCGAGCCGCCTGCGACATCAGCATTGACCGCGCCGACGGCCAGCACGGGCCAGACGATCCTCTTCAAGCAGGCGCCGAACGGGAACTAGCCATGCAGTCGCGCACTGATACTCGATTGCGGATGACCTGCCGTGCACTGACCGCGGTCACGGCGGCAGTGATGCTCATTGCCTGCTCGACCACGACGCCGGAGACCAGGCACAGCGCGCGGCCGACCCAGCACAGTGTGAAGGCGGAACTGCAGCAGGACTCGAGCGGATTCACGATCGCCGAGGAAGTGCGGGTCGCGGTCGACACGCGCAGCAACTATGACAGCGCCACACGGCTGCTCGAGCAGAATCAGTACGAGCAGGGTATCGCGTTGCTGCTCAGGGTCACGGAGAGCGCGCCCAATGTGACCGCGCCTCACATCGATCTCGGCATCGCCTATGGCCGAGTGGGCGAGCTGGACAAGGGTATTGCGAGCCTGAAGACCGCTCTCGAGCTCAATCCGCGGCATCCGGTCGCCTACAACGAGCTCGGTCTGCTCCAGCGCAGGAAAGGCGATTTCGCGGCGGCGCGGGCGAGCTACGAGCAGGCGATCGCGCTCTCTCCGGGCTTTCACTTTGCCAGGCTCAATCTCGCGATTCTCTGCGATCTCTATCTCGCGGATCTCCCCTGCGCCCTGGACAACTACGTCGCCTACCAGCAGACGGTGCCGGATGACCCGAATGCCGCGATGTGGATTGCGGATATGCGCGCGAGGACGAGTCACTAGGAGGACACATGTGGCGCTCAGTCGTTTTCTGCACATCCCTACTCATCGCCGCCACAGTCGCGGCCGACGACACCGTCGAGCGCGATTCCGGTACGCGCGTGGCGGAGGCGAAGGAGCAAGCGGCAGGCGAACGCAACGCGAAGCACGAGCGCAACGCGGAGCAAGAGCAGCCGCCGGCGAACGCGGAGTCGAAACAGCAAGGAAAGGTCGACGGCGACGTGGAGATGTCGGGCATGTCGATCCTGGGCAACGACGAGGCGCCCAAGTCACTCGTGATCGTGCCCTGGAAGAGCTCACAGCTCGGCGACATGCCCGGGCTATCGAAGCTGCTCGATGACGCCACGCAGCCCGTCGACAAGGACGTCTTCATGCGTGAGCTGGCGTATTACCAGATCCGCTCGAATTCAAAGTGAATGGTGAAAGAGGAGGGTGCAACGGTGGACATGTTCTATGGAATTGTGAAGTTCTTCGTGCAGGGCGGCCCGTTCATGCTGCCGATCCTGCTCGTGCTGGCGATCGGCATCGCGATCGCCGTCGAGCGTTACGTGTCGCTCACGCGAATGAGCGTCAAGAACCGTAGCGTGTGGCACCAGGTCGAGCCTGCGCTGACCAGCGGCGACTTTGACAAGGTCCGAGACATCACAGGCAAGGACGATTCCGCGATCGCGCGCCTGCTCAACATGGGCCTGGCGCTGCAGGGCGCGGTGCGACGTCGTGATGACGTCAAGACCGCGATGCAGGAACGCATGACCGAGATCATGCCTGGGCTCGAGAAGCGCACGCACTACCTCGCGACGCTCGCCAACATCGCGACGCTGCTGGGGCTGCTCGGCACGGTCAGTGGTCTGATCAGCGCCTTCGCCGCGGTCGCGACCGTGAACCCGGCGGAGAAAGCCAACCTGCTCTCGGCGAGCATCTCGGAGGCGATGAACTGCACGGCGTTCGGCCTCATGACGGCGGTGCCGTTCCTGGTCATGCATGCGTTGCTGCAGACCAAGACCACGCAGCTGATCGAGAGCCTGGAGTCGGTGTCGATCAAGTTCCTGACGGTGCTCACGAGCCGCCAGCCGACCCGCTTTCAGGGCCCCATCGATCTGCCGCGCGCGGTGAACGCGTAGGGACCGCTCATGTACGACACTCACCTGCGTCGCGCGCGCAAACCGGCCGGGCTCCTGCTGGTGCCGATGATCGACATCTTCACCGTGCTGGTCACGTTCCTGCTGATGACCGCGGTGTTTGCACGCATCACGGTCCTCCAGCTCGATCTGCCGAGTGCGGAGAGCAGCAATGTCTCAGAGCCGACCTTCAGGCTCGAGGTGATCGTGCGCAAGGAAGGCCTCGAGCTGACCAATGGCAGCACGCGGATCGCGGCGCTGCCGGCGGTCAACGGCGAGTACGACCTGAAAGCGCTGTCCGAGCTCGCGCTGTCCCTCAAGCGCGAGTATCCGGACGTCGACAGCGCCTCGGTGCTGATGGAGCCCGATGTCAGGTACGACAACCTCATCCAGGTGATGGATGCGATCCGGAGCACGGAGGTGCCGGCTGGTGAGGCTGGAGATCAGCACATCACTGCCATCGACAGTGGCGACGCGAAACCCACGAGAGTGGCGTTGTTCACCCGCATCGCCCTAGGAGACGCGCCATGAGCACGTTGCTCCCGGTTCGCACGCGCATGAAGAACATGATGCATTACGGGGCGGACACTGAGCTCAATCTCATTCCGCTGATCGACATTTTGTCGGTGATGGTGGCGTTCCTGCTCGTCTATTCCACCAACGTGGAAGTGGTGCAGAACGCCAAGGGCGTGGAAATTCCGCAGTCGACCGCGGAGGCGGAGCCCAAGCAGTCCGTGGTGGTGATGATCACCACCGACCAGCTGTTCGTGCAGGGCGAGCTGGTCGCGAGCCTCGCGGAAATCCGCGACTCGCACACGCCGTTCATCGAGCCGCTGCGCGCAGTGCTCGCCCGGCCGGTGCTCGCGGCCAAGGCTGCAGAGGCGGGGAATGCCTGGCTCGCTTCGCACGAGATCACGGTGCTCGCCGACAAGTCGTTGCCGTACGACGTGGTGAAGAAGGTGATGGCCACCTGCACCGCGGCCTCGTACGGAAAGATTTCCCTGGCGGTTATCGAGAAGGACGTGCCGTTCGACGCGGCCGGCCTCGAGAGCGTCTAGAGACGCGACCGTGTCATCCAGCCATTACACCTGGGTACATTCATGGAAGCTGAAACCGCTCAAGAAGCAGTAACCGACCAGGGCGCCGCGACCGCTCAGGATCTGGCGACGCAACTCGCGCAGGCACGCGAGAAACTCGACGCGCTCGTGCGCGATCTGCGCGCCATCGACGCCGAGCTCGAAGCCCTGGCGACCGAGCGCAAGCAGCATCGCTTGCTGCAGGATGCCTGTGTCGCGCTGCAGGAGCTCCGCGAAACGGGTGGGGCAGCGCTCTTCTGGAGCGAGCGTGCGACCGCCGACACCGGTGACGAGCAACTCCGCCGCGCGCGCGACCGCGTGGCGCTTTTCCAGCAGCGCGTAACCGAGATCGAGGAGCGCCGCGGGGCGCTTCTCCAAGAGATCGCGCGGCAAGAGGAGCACGCCTACCTGCTCGAGGACGATGTCTTCGAAGCGCTGGAAGAGGAAGAACGACTCAAGCACGAATGGATCGTTGAGCGCGAGATCGAGGCGATCAGCTCGCGCGAGCCGGTGCCCGCATGGACACGTGGCTGCGAGGACGACCGGCGCTTCCGCAAGTCGCTCGCCATTGCCCTCCTTGCGAGCTTCCTGGTCGCGTTGCTCCTGCCGCTCATCGATCTGCCTCTGCACGTGCTCGAGGAGCCGGCTGACGTACCGGAGCGCGTCGTGACCCTGATGATGGAAGAGCTCCAGCCACCGCCCCTTCCGGCAGTGGTGTTGCCGCAGCCACAGGAGAAGCTCAAGGAGCAGAAGCCGGTCGAGGAGCGCGAGCCGCAACGCGTGGCCAAGGTGTCTGAGCCCGAGCCCACACCCGCGGACGTCCCGGAACCCGAGCAGGGAATTCTCGCCTTCCGCGAGAAGCTCGCTCAGATCAAGGAAGCTGCCGTGGTGGCGCGTCTCGGCTCGCAGGCACGCATCAACAATGCGAACGGGAGCTCGGGGTTGCGGCCCGAGCGCTCGATGTTGACCACCAACGCACCTGGATCGAGCGGCGGTATCAGGCTGGCCGCCCTGAGCCGCGATTTCGGTGCCGATGGTGGCGGCGTGCGCGGTCCGATGCAGGGCGCGGCATTGACGCGCGCCTCGAGCAACATCGACGCGGTCGGACCCGCGGCGCGACCGTCGAGCAATGGTCCTGGCCTCGCTCGCACGGACGAAGAGATCCAGATCGTCTTCGATCGCTACAAGTCGGCGCTCTATCGCCTATACAACCGCGAGCTGCGACGCGATCCGACGTTGCAAGGACAGATGGTCCTGCGCCTGACGATCCAGCCGGACGGCAGCGTCTCGTTCTGCCAGTTGCACGCTACCGACATGAATGCGCCCGAGCTCGTGACACAGATCGTCGACCGTGTGCACACGTTCGACTTCGGCGCGAAAGAGGTGCCGGCCATCACGATCGTCTACCCAATCGACTTCCTGCCGGCGGCATGAGCGTGATGACCTGACCTGCTGACGTCTCGCGCCGCAAAACGCCATGAAGAAATCATTCATCATCCTGAGCGCATTGGTTTCTGCACTGGTCGCTCCGGTTCTGCCAGGGAGCGCGTCGGCAGCTCAGATCACTTACGTATCCGTCATCGGAAACTGGCATGACCCAGTGGACAACCTCCCCGGAAGTCAGCCGGGTGATCCTGTCATCACAAACGGCAATCCGACCTCGATTATCAGGTGGGGCACAACGTCCGGTACGCCGCAAAGCGGCTATGACTTCACCGCTACGCTCCCGCCCCCTCAGACGTTCCCCGGGCCCATCCCCTTCTTTTCTCTTGGGACATTTACGCATCGGAACTTCGAGGTCGGCGATCCTTCTTTAACCTCAACTCAGCTCGATGTTGTCCTCGTGCTCAGCGTGGACGGTGTCTCAACCGGTCCATTGAACTTCACCTTTACGCTCAACCACGAGGAAACCCCGAACAACCAGGTGCCTTGTCCTTATCCGACGCCGCCCGGAGAGGGGTGCACGGACCGAGTGACGATTGTCGCCTCACCCCTGCCCACGACGTTCCAGGTCGATGGAGTGGATTACACGTTGTCGATGAGCTTTCTCGTCGACGGTAATCCGGTGTCCGAATTCATCACGAGAGAAGGCGGCACCACCAACACCTCGGGCCTCGTGGGGCAATTCATACCCGGCACGCCCGCGCTCACGGTCGAGAAGTCGGGCCCGGCGACGATGGACCTGGGAGAGTGGGGTGATTTCGTCCTCGACGTGCGGAACATGGGGATCTCCGCCGCGTTCAACACGACGCTCGTCGATCGACTGCCTGACGGTCCGACCGGGGGGATGTGCGACACGACGCCGGAAGTGTTGAGCGCGCGCGTTTTCGCGGCAGACGGCGTCACGCCGGTACCGGGCAAAGGTCCGCTGGTCCAGGGGACGGACTATTCGCTCGTCTACAGCGGCGCCGCGTGCGAGCTCACGTTCAACACGCTGACCGCCGCTTCGGTGATCGGTGTGGGCGAACGTCTGGTGATCGCGTATCGCACGCAGCTCGACTCCGGTTCTCAGTACGCCATCACGCTGACGAACGTGGCCGGCGCGACCCAGTGGTTCAACGGCGACGACACGAATCCGGTCCGCGACGTCTACACGCGCACTCTGACCGACGGCACCGTGGGCGTCCTGGACCACGAGGACGCGCACACCGTCACGGTCATGCCGCGGCTGTACGCCGAGAAGTCGGCGGCGCTGCAAGTCGACGCCATGTCGCCCGGCCTCGTCGACGCGGGCGATGTGCTCCGCTACACGATCAGGATTCACAACAACGGCGTGGCGCCGATCACGCAGGCCGTGCTGCGCGACTCGGTGCCCGCGAACACGACGTACGTCGCCGACTCGATGACGCTGAACGGCCAGCCCGTGGGCCGGCCCGACGGCGGCATGTCGCCGCTCGTGGCGGGCGTCGACGTGAGCTCGTCGAACTTGACGCCGCCGCTGCCGGGCGCGGGCGCAGGCACGCTTTCGGGCGGCCAGATGGCCGTCGTGCAATTCGATCTGCGCGTGAACGACGGCGTGCCGCCCGGCACCGTGATCGCGAACCAGGCCGTCGTCGATACTGCCGAAGTCCCGGACCTCTTGACCGACGGCGACGGCAATCCAGCGACCGGACCCGAGCCGACCGTCGTCGTCGTCGGCGACCTGCAGACGCTCAGCATCGTGAAGCAGGTCGCCGTCGTCGGCGGCGGCCCGGCGCTCGCGGGCGCGACGCTCGAGTACACGGTCGAAGTCACGAACATCGGCACGGTACCGGCGTTCGCCGTCGTGATCCGGGACGACATCGCCGTGCCGCAGGCCGGCTACCTCGAGTTCGTCCCGGCGTCGTGGACGATGAACGGCGCGGCCGCGGGCGTCACGGTCGTGGACTCGCTGCTGACGGCTGACTACTCGACCGCCAACGGCCCGCTGCAACCGGGCCGCTCGGTGCTGCTGCGCTTCCAGGCGGTGCTGAACGCGAACCTGGCGATCGGCACGCGCGTGACGAACACGGCGACGGTCTACTGGAACGATCCCGTGCAGACCGCGAGTGCGAGCGTATCAATCGACGTCGGCGGTATCGTCGGCGTTGGCATCCTGAATGGCCGAGCCTGGCACGACGCCAACTTCAACAAGGCCGTTGACTTGGGCGAGCGCCTCCTCGAGGGCTGGGCAGTCGAGCTCTACCGCAACGATGGGCTCATTCTCACGGCGCTCACGGACGCCAACGGCGTCTATCAGATCAGCGGTGTGGCGCCGAACTATGCGACAGCCGATCGCTACGAGCTGCGTTTCGTCGCGCCGGCCGCCGGACCCAATACCGCCAAGCTCGGTCGCGCAGACTCGGTGTTCACCAACGACCTGCAACGCATCAGCGACATCGTAGTGCAGGTCAACAGCAACCTGCAGAACCTCAACCTGCCGATCGAGCCGAACGGCGTGGTCTACAACACGATCACGCGCACGCCGATCGCCGGCGCGACCCTGAGATTGCTGCAGGCGGGCAGTCGTGCTGCGCTGCCGGCGAGTTGCTTCTACGATCCGGCGCAGCAGGGTCAGGTCACACTGGCTTCCGGCTACTACCGGTTCGATATCAACTTCTCCGATCCGGCCTGTGCGAGTGGCGGCAACTACCTTCTCGACGTCGCCGCGCCGCCAGCGGGCTACGTCGCCGGCTACTCCGAGCTCATTCCGCCCACTTCGGGCCCAGCGACCGGACCGTTCTCTGTCCCCGCGTGCCCGGGCAGCGCCAACGACGCAATTCCCGCCACCGCGCAGCATTGCGAGGTGCAGGCTTTCGAGTTCGCACCCGCCGCTTCGTTGCCACTGCGCAGTGCCGGCACGAACTATCACGTGCACCTGACACTCGATGACGGTTTCGTGCCGGGCTCGAGCCAGATCTTCAACAACCACATCCCGATCGATCCGCAGCTCCTGGCGGCGCTCGCGATCACCAAGACCACGCCGATGCTCAACGTGACGCGTGGTCAGCTCGTGCCGTACACGATCACCGTGAGGAACACCGGCGAGATGCCGCTGCTCGAGGGCGTGCAGATCGTGGATCGCTTCCCGGCGGGCTTCCGTTACGTCGAAGGCTCGGCGCGCATCGATGGTGTCGCCACCGAGCCGGAACTTGCGGGCCGCGAGCTCACCTGGAGCGATCTTACGATCGACACCGGTCAGGTGCGCACCCTCATGCTGGTCCTCGCGGTCGGCGCCGGCGTCGGCGAAGGCGAATTCGTCAATCGAGCACAGGCCGCCTTTGACATCACGAATGTCGCCCTGTCCGGCGAGGCGACGGCGACCGTGCGCGTAGTGCCAGATCCGACATTCGACTGCACCGATGTCACCGGCAAGGTATTCAACGATCTCAATCGCGATGGCTTCCAGCAGGCGGGTGAAGCAGGCCTGCCCGGCATACGGCTCGTGACCGCGCGTGGTCTCACCGCGGCCACGGACGCGCACGGCCGTTACCACATCACCTGTGCGACCACACCGGTCGAGGGCCGCGGCAGCAACTTCGTCCTCAAGCTGGACGACCGGACCCTGCCGAGCGGCTACCGGCCCTCGACCGACCAAGTGCGAGTGCACCGTGCCACGCGCGGCAAGACGCTGCGCATGAACTTCGGCGCCTCGATCTACCGCGTCGTGAGCATGGATCTTGCGGATGCCGTGTTCGAGCCCGGCAGTATCGAGATCCGGCTGCAGTGGCAGCCGCGAATCGAGCTGCTGCTTGCAGAGCTGCGCAAGGCCCCCTCGCTCCTGCGTCTTTCCTACCTGGCGGAAATCGAGGATGCCGGGCTCGTCGAGCGGCGTCTCAACGCGGTCAAGGAGCAGGTCCTGATCGGCTGGAAGGCGCTCGACGCTTCGTATGAGCTGAAGATCGAACCAGAGGTCTTCTGGCGACTGGGCAGCCCGCCCAAGCAGCGGGGCGAGCGCTCGGGAGTTAGCAGGTGAACGCTATGTGGCAGAAACTCTTCGCGTCGCTGATATGCGGACTGGTGATTTCCGCCGCCGCCGTCGCGCAGACGGTCAATGAGTCGCAACTGGGCGAGGGCGTCGAGCGACACCTGTCGAGCGACGAGCCGGTCAACGAGTGGCTGCGCGATCCTGCAACACTGCACAGCGAAGCGGGCGATGAGTTCGAGTTGCGTGACGTCGCGGGCGAGGCGCTCGAGACCGTGAAGCTCACGAACGTGATCCCGCCGATCCATTTCGAGTCGGGCGTCGCCGACATTCCGTCGGAATACGTCGAGATCCTGCGCAAGGCTCTCGATGAGGTGCGCGACCGTCGCAACGTCCGCCTGCATCTCGTCGGCCACGCGGATACCCAACCGCTGTCGCTGGCGCTGGCACGCGTGTACCAGGACAACGCGGGCCTGTCGCGCGAGCGCGCGGGGCAGGTGGCGGAATTCCTGCAGCGGGCGCTCACGCTGCCACCGGAGGCCATGACATACGAGTGGGCCGGCGATACGCGTCCGATCGCCACCAACGCGACGGAAGAGGGCAGAGCGCTCAATCGGCGCGTCGCAGTCGAGGTGTGGTATGACGAACCGAAGGAGCGCATCGCGCAAGAGGAGGTCCTGGTCGCGCAGGACTTCAAGAAGGTCAAGGTCTGTCGCATGGAGACTCTCTGCAAGCTGCGCTTCATGGAGGGTCACGAGCGGCGCGCGCGTATCAAGAATCTCGTGCCGCCGCTGCACTATGACGATGAGACCACCGACGTCTCGCCCGAATTCATCGAGCACATCCGCAAGGCGCTGCACAACCTTGAAGGCAAGCAGAACGTCGTCGTCAAGTTCATTGGCTACACCGACAACGTACCGCTCGCCGGACGCAACGCACGCATCTACGGCGACCATGTCGCGCTTTCGAAGGCTCGCGCGCATCGCGTCGCGCTCGCCGTGCAGGAAGCGCTCAATCTGCCGAGCGCGGCCCTGGCAAGGGATGGCCGCGGCGCGACCGCGACGCTTGCCAGTAACGATACCGCCCAGGGCCGTGCCCTCAATCGCCGCATCGAGGTGCAGTTCTGGCACGACGATCCCCTGCAGGAGTTGCCGTACGAACCGCAGCTCTGCCCGGCGACCGATGGCACGGAGTGGACCACGAAGGTCTACGACCCGCCCTGGGGCAGCATCGCACCGCTCGAGCTCGAGCAGGGCCGCCCGGTCATTCCGGCGCGCTACACCGAGCAGCTGAGTCGCGCGCTCGCGGACGTGAGTGGCAAGACCAACGCGCGCCTGCGTTTCCTCGGCTACACCGGCAACGAGCGTCTCGACCGGCGCACGGCCGCAATCTACGGCGACGACATTGGTCTTTCCGCTGCGCGGGCGCGCCGCGCCATGGACACGATCCGGGACCAGATGGGTCTCGCCCCCGCGCAAGCCGAGCACGAGGGTCGCGGGTTCGTCCATTCTTCCGACGTGGTGAATGCCGGCTTCACCCAGGACCCGAGCTCGCAGGTCGTCGTGCAGGTGGTCTACGACGAGCTCGCCGCGCTCGACGACTATGAGGGTGTCGACATCACGCGCATGACGCGTGAGCTCAGCCCCAAGAGCGCCTACGGACTCAACATGATGCACATCAGCGTCGATGGTGTGCCGATCGACGATCCCGATCGCAGCTCATCCGACGTGCAGCGCTGCACCGACGTCGCGCTCGATAAGGCCGACATCCAGTTCCAGTTCGACAATCTCACTGCGCGCCCGCGCCTGAACGTCGTGGCATCACCGACCGCGGTGGCGTTTCACCCGATGGAAGACGGGCTCCTCGTGGGCGAGCCGGTGCGCTTCAGCATGTATGCCAACTATTGGCACTTCATCGAGCGGGCCGAGGTGCGCATATTCAGCGCCGAGCAGTCGCCCGACGATGTGCCGCTGGCCGTGCTCGAAATCGATTCCGGTGGATTCGCGGAATGGCAGCCCGTCATGCCACAGTTCGCGGGCTCCGACCGCGCATTCAAGTACGTACTGCGCGCGTACGGCAAGAACGGCCAGTTCGACGACACAAGTGCTCAATCGCTGTCGATGATTCATGCCGACCCCGACCTCGAGAGCTGGCCCTCCGGCGACCTGGTGGCGCAAGCGCTGGCAGCGGAAACGGAACGCGAGCAGCAGCAACGCTCTGCCGCTGACGCCAATGGTGTGACGACCTACTTCGGCACGGGCGATCCGGCTGCGGATCGCGAGCTGCTCGCCGGCGAGAGCGCCATGGGTGTGACGACCTACTTCGGGCTGGCCGAGGAGGAGACCCCGGCGACCGACGCACCTCAACCGCTGCCCGAAGGCGAGCTGCTGGCGGGCTACGGCGAAAGCCAGCTTGCGGTGCAGAACATTCGCCTGAGCAGCGGCACGGTCAAGGTCGCCGGCAGCAATATCCCGCCACTGCACACAGTGTGGGTGGGAGGCCGCCAGATTCCGGTCGACGCGCAGGGCAATTTCATTGCCGAGACGATCCTCCCAACCGGCATGCACACCGTCGAAGTGGCGGTCCAGGACCAGGCGGGGAACGAAACGCTTTACCTGCGCGACATGCAGTTCGCGCCGCACGACCGCTTCTACGTCGGCATCGCGGACCTCACGGTTTCCGAGAGCCGCACCAGTGGTCCCGCGGAGCTGTTGCAGGGTGAGAACGCAGCATACGACTTCGCTTCCTCATTCGATGGCCGGCTCGCGTTCTAC
>Ga0180063_1000209_pt1 | contig 15037 bp, 10 predicted proteins | sample EasRivT47_16_10D_FD_121776 | JGI IMG/M metagenome (GOLD analysis project Ga0180063, IMG submission 121776) | Soil microbial communities from meander-bound floodplain in the East River, Colorado, USA - East River metaG ERMLIBT47_16_10D | ecosystem: Environmental > Terrestrial > Soil > Floodplain ...
ACCGACGCCGGCGTCACGCTCCGGCTCGCGCACCCGCCACCGATGGCGGCGACGAGCGCAAGACGAAGCATCCACGAGATGGACTTCTGTACTGTTGGCATTGCTGCTCCTGTCGAGCCGGTCGACCCTAGCGCGCCTCGGCGCTGCTGCCCAGGCGGCTTTCCCATTTCCGTGCCCGATCCGGAGGCGAGCCGGTGGCATCCCATGCGGGGGCCACGAATTGCAATTTCAATGCCACGGACCAGCCTCGAAGAGGCGCTATGGACCTGACTTTTCGACGGTTTCGCGCACCTGCCGGGACTCAGGAGACGCACGATCTCGCGTGCCTGCGACGGCCGCACGCGAGCGGGCAATCCGGTCACGCGCTCCCCCACCCTGGCATAGGCGCGAGGCGCTCTCGCACGCTCGCACGGTCCTGCAGGCCTACCAGAAACCACCCGCCCGGTCGGGCGCCGACCTCGCCGACCCGAGATACATCTCGGGTCGGGAGCGGACGCGTGGCATGGGACGCTCGGTGGCTCGCGCGACCGGCGTGCCGCGGCCGGCAAAGCCGGCGCGGCAAACGAGACACGCGCGACACGCCCACGACTCCATGGCAAGTGCATTCCCCGACGGGCCGGCGTGGTGTGTGGTTTCATCCAGGCGACCGGGCAATCGGCAGCGGCGCTCAGCGTCGGCGCTGACAGCGTGGGCGCCTCATCCGAGCGCGCGTGCCTCGCATGCCGCGCCGGCTTCGCCGGCCGCGGCACCCCGGTCGTGCGAGCCACCGAGCGTCTCATGCTACGCGTCCGCCCCGACCCGAAATGTATTTCGGGTCGGCTAGCTGAGTGCGTCCGGGTCGGGCTTGCCGCGATGCCGGTAGTCTTCGCGACGCAGTCCGTGGAGCTTCATCTTGCGATGCAGGGTGGCCGCATCGACGAGCGCGTGCTTGGCCGAGAGGTTGATCCCGCCCCGGTACTTCCGGAGCACGCGCGCCAGGTAGTCTTTCTCGGCGCGCCGCAGGTATTCCTTCAGCGGCACCTCGAAGTCGTAGCCCGGCTGGCGTCCGTTGCCGCTCGCGGCCGTCTCCCGCCCGAGGCTCGCGTGGCCCGGCAGGTCGACCTCGCGGATGACCGCGCCGCTCGTGCGCAGGATCGCCCGCTCGATGACGTTGCCGAGCTCGCGCACGTTGCCCGGCCATTGATAGCTCATGAGCTGCGAGAGCGCGCGGTTCGAGAGGCGGTTGATCCCCTTGTCCTTCGCCATCTCGCTGTTGCGCAGGAACTCGCCCACCAACAGCGGAATGTCCTCGATGCGCTCGCGAAGCGGGGGGATCCGGATCGGTACGACGTTGATCCGGTAGTAGAAGTCCTCGCGCATCCGGCCTTCCGCCACGAGGCCCGCCAGGTCGACGTTGGTGGCGGTGATGATGCGGTTGTTCACCTTGATGCGGCGGTTCGACCCGAGCTTCTCGATCTCGCGCTCCTCGAGCACCCGCAGCAGCTTCAGCTGCATGTTGAGCGAGATCGACTCGATTTCGTCCAGGAACAGCGTGCCGCCGTTCGAGAGCTCGATCTTGCCGACGCGGTCGTGGATCGCGCCGGTGAAGGCGCCGCGCTCATACCCGAAGAGCTCGCTCTCGAGCAGCGTGTCCGGGAAGGCGGCGCAGTTGATGGCGACGAACCGCCCGTTCTTGCGCTTGCCCTGGAAGTGGATCGCGCGCGCCGCGAGCTCCTTCCCGGTGCCCGACTCGCCGTAGATGAGCACGGTCGCGTCGTTCTGCGCCAGCACGCTGATCGTCTCGAAGATCTCGTGCATGACGCGGTTGCGGCTCACCATGTTCGCGAACGAGTAGCGATCGGAGAGCTGGCTGCGGAGATAGTTGATCTCGTCGAGCAGGCGCCGCTTCTCGAGGATCTTCTCGGTCGCGAGGAGGATCTCCTCCTTCTGGAACGGCTTCGTGATGTAGTCGCTGGCGCCCTGCTTGATCGCCTCGACCGCGCCCTTGATGCTCGCGTAGCCGGTGATCATGATCACGTCGAGCTCGGCCCAGCGGTCGCGGATCTCGCGCGTGAGCCCGATGCCGTCGGTCCCGGGGATCTTCAAGTCGACGACCGCGAGCGCGAAGTCCTGCTCGCCGAGCAGGCGGAGCGCCTCGACCGAGTTCGAGGCGCACGCCACCGCGTAGCGCTGCGAGCTGTAGAGCTCCTCGAGCTGCCGGCAGATGAAGGGATCGTCGTCGACGATGAGGATGCGCGTCTCCATGGGAGTTACCACCTTGGGATCAACTGCGAAGCGGGAGCGTGAGCGCGAGCGTCGCCCGCCCTCCGGCGTCATGGGCCGAGAGCTCGCCCCCGGCCAGTCGGGCGACGTTCTCGGCCGTCGCCCACTCGACCTCGCTCAGCGTGGAATGGCCGGTGCCGGTCGCGACGCCGGTCACGCGCACCACGACGACCTCGACCGCGCCACGCAGCTCCGCCGCGACGCGGACCTCGAGCTCGCGGGCGCCGTCCATCGTGGCCTCGATGCGCCGGACGAGCGCGCCGAGCAGCTGCGAGAGACGGCCCGGATCGACCAGCAGCGCACGCTCGCCCGGCAGCGTCTCGTCGACCGCCGACGTGACCGTGCGAGCCGCGAGCCCGGTCGTGAGTTGTCGCAGGACGCCGTCGACCACCTCGCGCGCATGCATGCGGATCGGCGCCGCCGCCATCGGCCGCACGTACTCGAGCGTCGCCTGCAGCAGCTCCTCCAGGTTGCGAATGGTCTCCTCGAGCATCTGCGTCGCCGTGACGTCGCCGGCACGGCCGCTGCGACTCTCGGTCAGGAAGTCGGCCCAGTAGTAGAGCTTGTGGAAGTAGTTGCCGATCTCGTGCCGCACGTCCGCCACGACCCGCTCGCCGATCAGGGGCGCGACGGGTACGCTCGGCTCCGACGTGGCCTCGGCGACCCGGGCCTCGGGGGCGGCTGCGCCCGGGAGAATCCCCTTCCGGACACGCCGGGTTGCGGCGAGATCGTGTGCCATTCGTTGCTACCGCGTGAGACGGGACCGGCCGTGCGTCGGTGTCGCGCGAGACGTCCGCGCCTCAGGCTGCGGCATGGTCGCCCTCGACGCCAGACGGGTGGGGGCCCTCGATCGATGCCGTCGCGCGCGCGCGCGTCATCCCGCACTCCCCGGCCCCGCCACCCCGGCGTCGAACGCGACCTTCAGGTTGTTCACCTTTCGCAGCTCGTAGTCCATCTTCAAAAGCGCATCGATGATGCCCTTGATCTCCTGCGTCATGCGATCGAGCTCGTCGTACGACACGCGGGCGAGCTCACGACGGATCTGTTCGTACAGCGCGACGACGCTGCCGAGGCCACCGACCTGTACGAAGCGCCGGTCGATCTCCTCGTATGCGGCGAGGATGCGTTCGAGTTGCCCGCGCACGTCCGCATTGCCAGTCTCGACGTTTTGCACGATTACCTCGCGGAACTTGGCACATTTGCAATCGAGGTGCCACCAGGCCGCTTGCATCTACGTCAGGCGCAGTGCGACTTGCGGCAATCCCTCGCCGGCAGCGTCGCAAAAGTGCAGCGCGCGCCGCGGTCTTCGCGGACACGGCGCTCGCCCTCGAACCATGCGGGTTTCCTTGACACTCGCCATGTCGCTGCCGTAAGGTGCGCCGCGCTTTTTCCCATTTTCACGCCCACGACGGAGGTGCTGGGATGACGAAGTCGCAGTTGGTGGCGAAGCTTGCGGACTCGGGCGGGGCGAGCCGCAAGCAGGTCGACGAGCTGCTGAACGACCTCGTCGACACCATCGTCAAGAGCGTCAAGAAGGGCGACTCCGTCAAGATCCCCGGGCTCGGCATCTTCCGGCTACGCAAGATGAAGGCCCGCATGGGACGCAATCCGCAGACCGGCGAAGCCATCCAGATCCCCGCCCGCAAGAAGGTCGGCTTCTCCGTCGCGAAGACGTTCAAGGAATCGGTGCTCGGCAAGAACAAGTGAAAGAGCAAGTGAACATGCGCATGCACACGGCGCATCCTCGTGATCGCGTGACACGCGGCGGTGACGGCAGCGAACGTCGACACGACGCTCGCCGCGCACACCCGGCCGCCAGAAGGGGGATTTCCATGACGCGCGAACCAGTCATTCTCGTCGTCGCCGCTGCGCTCCTCGGAGGATGCGCCACGATCGTGCACGGGCCGTATCAGGACGTGCGTATCGACTCGAACCCGCCCGGCGCGACCGCCACCATCTCGCCGCAGGTCTCGGAGCGCGGCCCCGCGTTCATCGACGAGCAGAAGGAGCGCAAGGTGACGACGCCCGCGACCGTGCGCCTACTGCGCGACAACAACTACCGCGTGGAAGTGGAGAAGCCGGGCTACAAGATCGCATCCACCCAGATCGTCAGCGAGTACGACTGGTTCTGGGGTCAGGTGGCGTGCGGACCGTGCGAAGCCGTCGGCGCGCTGCCCGACTACGATCTGAAGGATCGCAACGTCGCGCTGCGCTTCGTCGAGGCCGCCTTCTACGAATTCCCGAAGGGCTTCATCGGCGCCTGGGGCCGGGGCATGCGCCTCTTCAGCCCCGACGCGCTGCTGGGCAGCACCTTCAAGCTCAAGGAGAAGGACAGCGGCTACTGGAGCGGCTGGCACGGGCTCGGCACGCCGGAGATCCGGCCGACGCTCGAGCCGGGCGGCTGATCGCGGCTAGGAGCAGACGCCGGCGGTACAGGTTCCGGCAGTGCACGGGGTCCCGTCGGTGACGGCGGCGGCCTGGCAGCCGCTCACGGTGTCGCAGCTGTCCAGCGTGCACTCGTTCCCGTCGTTGCACACGGTCGGCACGTGACTGCACGCCCCGCTGCTGACGTCGCACGCGTCGACCGTGCAGGCGTTGCCGTCGTCGCAGGCGAGTGGGGTCACGCAGAGGGTTCGGAACGGTGCGGCATCGTCGGCCGTCAGCGGGCGGACTTCTCCGATACCACCGCGCGTCGCGAGCTCGACGTTCTGGAACTGCGTGCCGACGTAGGCGTTGCCGAACCCCGCGATGAACCAGAGCCCGAACTGCGTGTCGTTGATGAACCCACCGCGGAAGACGTTCCGATCGCCGTTGACGAAGCACCCCGTCACGCTCGAGTGCTGGATCTCCGTCGAGGCGACGAGATTCGCGTCGCCGAGCAGCACGATCCCATCCGACGTGTGATCGTTGATGATCGATCGCTTGATCCGGCTGCGATCGCCGACCACGAACACACCGACTTGGTTGTTCGTGATCGTGTCGAGACGGAGCTTCGTCTTGAACGGCTCGTACACCAGGACCCCGGCGCCGAGCTTCCCCGCCACGTACGTGGCGTTGCCGTGCGACTGACACCGGACGATCTTCGCGCGGGCTCCGAAAGACACCTCGAACCCGTTCGGCACGGCGGCCGCCGCGAGCGGTGCCTCGTGCGCGGCTTCGGAATCGAGGAGCGTGAGGATCGTCTTCGGGCCGTGCGCCACGACGCCGGCCTTCTGATAGTTCGCGACCCGCACCGACCGCATCGTGACGCGCGCCCGACCGAAGACAGGCTGCCCCAGGACGAAGTCGATCGGCCCGCTTTCGACGAAGATGCCGACGCCGCTCTCGCAGTCCGGCCGCAGTGGCTGGCGCGCGTTGTCGACGTGGACGCGTTCGAGGCGTCCGATCACGTTGCGGAGGTACAACCCCACCAGGGCAGGCGAGCATGCCGCGAACGTATTGTCGGCCAGGTCGATGTCGACGTCCACCATCCGGAACACGGGCGCATCCACCATGACGGCGCCCGTGATCGGGTTCCCGCTCGCGAGGCTCCCGATCGCTGCCGGAAGCAGGTTCGGCTTGATGACGGCGCGTCGCGCGCCGAAGTTCTCGCCGACGATACTGATCGAGTGGGTGATCACGAGCTGCTCCGGGTAGGTTCCCGGGCACACGCGGATCTCGTCGCCGTTGACGGCGACGGCGAGGGCGTCGTTGATCCGTTGGTACGGAGCGTCGTCGCAGTTGAACCCGTCCATGCCGTCATCGTCGACGTACAGGACCCTGCCGGCCAGCGCATTCCCGGCGCCCAGCGCGCCCAAGAGCACCACGAGCATCCAGCGTACGATCATCGAAGGGCGCCCTCCCCGCATTGTGCGCATCACGGAACCGACTGAGCCAGCGCGATGGCCGCGTCGGCGGCCAGCTGAATGAGCTCATCGCCGCTCACCGGGTCGATCGTTCCGCGGCTGAGCCCCGTCTGCACGACGTGGACGAAGGCGTTCAGCCGCCGCTCCGCCCGGCGGAGGTTGCTCCGCTGCAGCCTCGGATTGCCCGCATAGAAGCGCTGCGTGGCACGGAGCGCCGCGCCCGCCTTGCGGAGCAGCCGCTTGCGCCATCCGCCGAGCTCCTCATCGGACATGCCGGTCACCGCATTGATCAGCGCGATAACACGGCAGACGGCGATGTTCGGCGCCGGAGTGAACACGCACCCGACGGCAGGATCGCATTGATCGCTCGTGCACTCGTCGTCGTCGCCGCACACCAGTGTCGTGTCGATCTGGCATCCGAACACCGGATCACAGGTCTCCTCGCCGTTGCAGGCGTTGTTGTCGTTGCAGGGCAACGGCGTGCCGACGCACTGGCCGGCGGTGCAGACATCGCCGGTGGTACACACGGTGGCATCGTCGCACGGGTTCGTGTTCGCCACGTTCAAGCACCCGAGGATCGGATCGCAGCTGTCGTCCGTGCACGCATTGTTGTCGCCGCACACCAGGGCCGTGCCCGGCACGCAGGTCCCATCCGCGGGGTTGCAGGTCTCCAGCCCGTCGCACGCGTCGTCGTTGGAGCACACCACCGCAACCCCGACGCAGGCGCCGGCGGCACACGTGTCCCCGGTCGTGCAGTTGTCGAGGTCACTGCAGCTCGCCGTGTTCGGCACGTTCTGGCACCCGAACGTGTCGTCGCACGAGTCGTCGGTGCACGCGTTGTTGTCGTTGCAGTCGAGTGGCGCCGCCGGCTGACAGCCAGCCACGGCGTCGCAGGTCTCGAGGCCGTCGCACGCGAGCCCGTTGTCGCACACGACGAGCGCGCCCAGGCACAACCCGAGGGCGCACGTATCACCGCTCGTGCAGGCGTTCCCGTCGTCGCACGGATTGACGTTCGGCACGTTCATGCAGCCGAGGAGCGCGTCGCACGAGTCATCGGTGCAGGTGTTGAGGTCGTCGCAGTCGGGGGCCGCGCCGGGCACGCACCCGAGGACGACGTCGCAGGTCTCGACGCCGTCGCACGCATCGAGGTTGTCGCACACGACCGGCGCGCCGAAGCAGCTGCCGCCGGTGCACAGGTCGCCGCTCGTGCACGCCGTACCGTCGTCGCAGGGGTTCGTGTTGTTGGCGTTCAGGCACCCCAGGATCGGGTCGCACGAGTCGTCCGTGCACGGGTTGGTGTCGTCGCAATCGGGCGGCGGGCCGGGATCGCACGCACCGGTCGCGGGATTGCATTGCTCGATGCCGTCGCAGAGGGTCCCGTTGCCCGCGGCGCACGCCGCCGCCGCCGGCGTCGGTGTCCCGACGCACGCGCCCGCCGTACAGACGTCGTTCTCGCTGCACAGCGAGCCGTCGTCACACGGGTCGGTGTTGAAGAGCTGCGTACAGCCGATCGTGACGTCACAGGCGTCGTCGGTGCACGGGTTCCCGTCGTCGCAGTTCGGTGGAGTGCCGGGCTGGCAGAGGCCGTTCGACGGATCGCAGAACTCGGCACCGTTGCACGCGTCGTTGTCGCTGCAGGCCACCGGGGTACCGAGGCAGAGGCCCCCTGCGCACGTGTCGCCCGTCGTGCAGTTCTGGGTGTCGTCGCACGGATTGCTGTTCGCGCCGTAGATGCAGCCGAGCAACGGATCGCACGAGTCGTCGGTACAGACGTTGCTGTCGTCGCAGTTCGGCGCCGTGCCGGCCTGGCAGCCGAGCGTCGGGTCGCACGTCTCGAGGCCGTTGCACACGTCGAGGTCGTCGCAGATGAGCGGCGTACCGATCGTGCAATGGCTCGAGACGCAGGACTCGAGGCCGTTGCAGGTGTTGCCGTCGTCGCAGTCCGCGGTGGTCGTGCAGGTCGGGCTGCAGGAGCTGACGACGCCGGGCTTGGCCTCGAACCGGAGGCTCACGATCATGTCGCGCACGCCGGGAATCGTCGGAACGTCGAGGAACTGGAGCGTACCCATGAGGCGGTTGCCGGCGAGATCGCCGAGGCGGAGGAAGCTGCAGTCGATCGGCGTCCCCGTCTCGACCGCGCTCAGGACGGCGCCAGGGAGATCGTCGGCGTCGGTGATCGTGCCACTCGCGATTCCGGTCGTCAGCCGGAGCACCGCACCGAGGTCTTCGACGACGCTCGGTATGTCGTCGTCCGTGCAATACACGTCGTCCGGTCCCGGGTTCTGCGACAGGGATACCTTGATCGGTAGCGTGACGCGCATGCCGCCGACGGCGAACGGGGCCGTCTGGCTCGTCACCAGCGGCCCATTGCACGTGGGCTCGCTGTCCTCGACGCACGTGAGGCCCTGCTGGCAGACGAGGTCCGGATCGTTGCAGGTGGAGTTGTCCGGACAACGACCGTCGTCGCAGAGCGCGGGCATCTGACACGCCGGGAGATCCACCGTCGGGATGTTGCACGCCGTCCCGTCCGGACAGAGTCCGTTGATGCACGCCGCGAGCTGGACGCACGACGGCTCCGGCCACGGATCGCAGATGTTGCCGGCGTGGAACCCGATCGTACACGTCGCGCTCACGGGATCGCATACGGGACACGCGGTCAGGTGGGGCACCGGCACGAAATGCTCCTGACACGTGTCGCCCTCGTGACAGCCGGTGAGGCAGAAGGGATCGACGTCGTTCACGTGGTGATCGCGGCTCTCCGTGACGTCTTGACCAGCGCGCCCGCCGTCGCAGTCGAGGCTTCCCTGCCCGTCGCCGTCCGGCACGATGCACAGCGCGCCGAAACCCGGAACCTCCATCGGCGGGAACTCCACCTTGTCGGCCTCGACGAGGATCGTCGTTTCGCGCGTGAACTCGTCCGGCGCGCCGATGCGCATGATGATGCGACCTTCGCCCGTGATCGGCGCCGACACGATGCCGTCGCGGGTCGTCAACGCGATCTCGCTGCCGCTGGGATCCGTGCCGGGCCGGAACTCGAACGTGCGCTGCCCGATGACGGAGTTCGGTCCCAGCCCGGTGACGTCGGGCGGTACCTGGCCGAGACTCGTGGCGGCGGCCCAGCGGCCCGGCGCGAAATCGAGGATGTAGAGCTGATAGCCGCAGGCGCCCGCGCCGGTGAGGTCGGCCGTCGTCGCCAGTGACACGAACCATTGGCCGATGTTCTGTCCGAAGTTGAACTGCACGTCACCGGTGCCCGTCATCTGGTAGAGCACCGTGGTCGGCCGATCGAGGACGAACAGCCGGTTCCCGATGGTGCTGTTCTGCAGCGGATCCCCCAGGCACACGAAGCTCAGCCGGTTTCCGGTCGGGTCGATGTGCGGCGACAGGCAGTCGCCGAAGATGCTCGCGCTCGTGAGGCGCGCGGCGAACTCGCTCGGCACGTTCGTCGCCGGATCGATCGTCTGCTCGTACACCTGCCGCCCCGGCAACCCGCCGGCACCCGGCAGGTCGGTCGCGAAGGAATCGTACACGATGACGTTCGGGCTGCCGGTCGACGGGCCGTCGCCGATGTACGGGTTCTGGCTCGGGAGGTTCCCGTTGGTCACCTGGTGCAGCTCGGTCGTGTTGTTGCGCTTGTCGAAGCCGACGAAGAAGATCTGCGACACGCCGGTGTCGTGACCGTCGCCGAAGAGGTCGCTCGTCGACTCGAACACGATGCCCGTGCCGTTCTGGTTCAGCACCGGATTCCGGGCGGCGCCGAGGCCGACCACGCTGGCGGGCGCGGGGCCCACGCTCAGACGCTTCATGAAGCCGGTGCCGCGCTGGTACAGGTAGACCTGCGGCAAGGCCGTCGGGTTGGGGAAGCCGGCCAGCGGACTCGCGGTGGACTCGAACGCGATCATGCCGGCGAGTTCGTTGACGGTGGGTCGCACGCTGTCGCCCGTTCCGGAGATCGTGACCTGCCGAATCTCGTTCGTGGTGATGTTCTTCAGAAAAATCTGTCGTCGACCGGCGGCCACGCCGGTGTTCCCGTTGAACGTCCCGAGAGCGTCGAACGCGACCCAATGGTCCCGAAGGAGCTGCCCCGGTTGCAGGTTGATCTCGGTTCCGATGCTCGGGTTGTCGGGATCGCCGGGGCCGTTGGTCACTTGGCGCAGGAACGGCGTCCCCGGCGGCGGGCACGGCGTCTCCTGACATGATCCGGGCGGCGCGCCGGGCGCACAGGTCTTCGTGGTCCCGTTGAAGCAGTCGTAGTAGTTCATGTTGAACACGTAGATCTGCTTGCCGGGCTGACGCATGGCCCCGATGTTCAAGAGGTCCTGCGAGGACGAGAACGCGAACCAGTTGCCCCATGAACGGCCGAACGGGTGCTCGTGCGTGTCGCCGCTCGTCAGCCGCGTCGCGGGCGGAGATTCTTCGTGGAGCGCGAGGGCGGCGCGCACCCAAACGGCGGAAACCAAAGCCAAGACGAGTCTCAAGACAGCTTTCCGCGTGGAAACACCCATTGCGCCTCGCTGGGCAGCACGAAATATGCCACCGACCGAAGCGTTGTTCGGCGACCTAAGACCGCGACAGAGCACGATACTTGCGCGTTTTGGACCCCTCCGTTCGGGCTATCCGAGATAAGACCAAAGGGACGAACATGGCTGGCGTGCGGCACAACTGCGAGGCTGCAAGAGGGGGGGCGATTGCTCGCTCGGAACGACGCCGAGGCGTGCTCTCCTGGTTTCCCATGACGGCCGCCGCGCGGGCACATGCGAGGGGGGACGCTCGCGTTCGCGGACGCGCATCGGCCCGAACTCGGGGTCACATGCCCGCCGGCGATCACCTCGACCGGAAGTCTGAGCATGATCGTGCGCGTGCGCGGGACCATGCGTCGTCGCCGCAGCCAGGTCGGCTGCATGCGCGAAAACTCATAGTGTTTCCGGACCACGCGCCGGACCGTTATGCCGCCGCCGTGGCATATGTCTTGCGAACGCGCTGGTCCTGATGAGGCACGCACGGTTCCTGCTCCCGCTGTTGTTCCTGGCTGCAAGTGCTCTGACCCCGCCACTGGCTTTGGCCGCATGCGGGGACGGCATCCTCCAGGGCGGCGAGCTCTGCGACCGCAGCGCGCCTTCCGGTGACGCCGCCTGTCCGGGCCGCTGCATCGCTCCGCCGAGCGTGAACGGGTGCACCTGCGCCATCCCCTCCAGCGACTTCCGGGATTTCGCACTGATCTCCAGCGCGCTGGCACGCTTCGGAAAGGGTTCGATCGTCAGCGGCGGCGGTGTTGCCGTCCGACAACCCGACGGATACCTCTTCCTCGCCGCGGGCGCCTCTCTGCCGTCCGCCGAGCAGGTGATCGGCGATCGCTGCCGCGTGCAGGCGGGCAGCGGCCTCGGTGTGCTCTTCTGCAACGACGATCTGATCCAGGAGGGCGCGTTCGTCGAGGACGGCCCGTTGGGCTTCGTGCCCCCGGTCGCGTTTCCGACATTGCCGACGTTCGCCGCGAGCAACGCGTCGGCGACCGGCGTCGACGTCCCCGGCGGCAGCGTCCGGTTTCTGGACCCGGGCGCCTACGGCATCGTGGTCGTCCAAGCCAACGGCATACTCGTCTTGCAGGGGTTGGATCCGGGCAGCGGCGTCGGGCAATACGACGTTCGGGCGCTCAAGGTGAGCGGAGGCGGCATCCTCATCGCCAACAACCCCGCGATCGTCCTGATCTCCGAGTCGTTCAAGGTCACGGGGACGTCATTCGTCGGCCCGAACCCGGCGACCGCGGGGCAGCCGGGCGATCTCCAGATCAGCGTCGGAGGCCGCGCCGCGAAGCTCGGCCGCGGTGCCCGGGTCATGGCGCACGTCTTCGCGCCCAACGGCAGGATCGCGGTGGGACGCGGGAGCGCGGCGATCGGGCGATTCGTCGCCAACAAGATCGTCCTGCAGAAATCGTCGAGCGTGCACCTCACCGGGGGCTGCGGGGACGGCGTGCGGCAGGCCACCGAGGTGTGCGACACGAGCGCGCCCAACGGCGACGCCGCGTGCCCAGGAAAGTGCATCCCCGGCGATCCGCAAGGGCTCGGGCGCATCGCGCTCGGAGCGGCTGGACAGTGCTCGTGCCAGTGCGCGACCAATGCCGAGTGCGACGACGACAACGCGTGCAACGGCGTCGAAACGTGCAGTGGCAATCACTGCGTCCCCGGGCCCGCGCCCGCGTGCGACGACAACAACCCGTGCACGACCGACTGCGCGCCGGCGACCGGCTGCGTCACGGTCAATTTGCCCGACGAGACGTCCTGCAACGACGGCAACGAATGCACGAAGAGCGACAAGTGCACCGGCGGTGCGTGTGTGGGTGGCACGCCCCGCTCCTGCGACGACGGCAACGACTGCACCGCCGACTCCTGCGATCCCGACGATGGGTGTGAGCACACGGCGCTCGCGAACGGCGCGCCCTGCGAGGACGGCAACGCCTGCACCCTCGACGACGCCTGCATCCGGGGCGCGTGCGCCTCGGGCGCACCGCGGGACTGCAACGACCTGAATCCGTGCACGATCGACGGATGCGATCTCGTCGAAGGCTGCACCAACGACGACGTACCGAACGGTCTCTCGTGCGCGGGAACGAGCCCGTGCACGACGGCCGACGTCTGCTTCGCCGGTACCTGCACCTCGGGCGCGGGCACGCTCTGCAGCGACTCCAACCCGTGCACGACGGACACGTGCACGCTGGAAGGGCCGGTCGACATGCAGACGGCCACGTGCGACCACACACCGCTGCCGAACTTCACCGCTTGCGGGGTCGACGGCGTGTGCTTCAACGGGGTCTGTCAGTAGCCGCACGTCCGGCCGAGATCCGCGGCGGCTTGACGCACCGGAGCGCGATTCGTAGGGTTCGCCGCCGTGACGGAACCACGGCTGATCGCGCCAGGAATCTTCGCGACGACGCACGACGGTCCGCGCCTCCGCGCCGCCGCCTGCGAGGCGTGCGGGGGGATGCACTTCCCGGCGAGCGATTCGTGCCCGTACTGTGGCTGCCAGACGTGCCAGGAGCGCCTGGTGGGCGGTTCCGCGACGCTGTTCCTCCACACCGCGGTCGCGACACGACCGCCCGGCTATCGCGGTGCCCTGCCGTACGGGTTCGGCATCGTCGAGCTGCCCGAGGGACTCCGTGTCGTGACGCGGCTCACCGAGGCCGATCCGGCGAAGCTCCGCCACGGCCAGGCGATGCGTTTGGTGCTCGAGCCCCTGCACGACGACGACGGTGTTCCCGTCGTCTCCTACGCCTACGCCCCAGTCGCGGGGTGAATGCGCGCCGTGCGGAGCGTTTACGTCGCCGGCACCGGGCTCCACCCATTCGGGCGCTTCGACGACAAGCCCCTGACCGCGATCGGCGCCGTGGCGGTGCGCGCCGCTCTGGCGGAGGCCCGCGTGGGTCGCGGCGGCTTCGATGCCACGTTCTGCGGATGCGTGTACGGCGGCGTCGCCTCCGGTCACAAGGTGCTGACGGCGCTCGGCCTCTCGGGCGGCCCGATCGTGAACGTGGAAGCCGGTTGTGCGAGCGGCGGCGCGGCGCTCGCGCTCGGCGTCGCGGAGATCGCTACCGGCCGGGCCGAGCGCGTGCTCGTGCTCGGTCTCGAGAAGATGCCGCGGGGCATGATCCGCTCGTCGTTCTTCGATCCGTGGCGCGAAGAAGCAGGGCTCGCCGCGACGCCGGCCTACTTCGCGCTGCGCGCCCAGCGCCTCATGCGCGAGAGCGACGTGCGCATCGAGGACCTGGCCCGCGTCTCCGTCACCTACCACGCGCACGGCGTCCACAATCCGAACGCGATGTATCGCAAGCTCGTGACCCTCGAGCAGGTCTTGGGCTCACCCGTGGTCTGCGAGCCGCTGCGTCTCCTCATGCTGTGCGCGCCCAACGAGGGCGCGGCAGCCGTGCTCCTGTCGGCAACGCCGCCGCCGGACGGGCCGGCGGTGCGGGTTGCCGCGGTCCAGGTGCGCTCCCACCTCGCCGGAAACGTCCTCGGCGAGCACACGCCGCTCTCGGGGCTCGTCCGCGACGGGATGCCGACGCCGACCGAGATGGCGGCTGCGGCCGCCTATGCGGAGGCCGGCGTCGGACCGCGCGACCTCGATCTCGTCGAGCTGCAGGACACCGACGCCGCCCGGGCGATCCTGTCGGCCGAGGAGCTCGGCCTGTCCCCGCGCGGCGGCGGCGGCCGCTGGGTGCGCGACGGCCTCGGCGAGATGACGAGCGCGCAGCCAGTGAACCCGAGCGGTGGTCTCCTCTCGAAGGGCGAGCCCCTGGGCGCATCGGCGCTCGCCCAGGTGATCGAAATCGTCTGGCAACTCCGCGGCGCGTGCGGCGCGCGACAGGTGGCCGGTGCGCGCGTCGGCCTGGCGCACACCGTCGGCCGTGGCGCCAACGCCTGCGCGACGATCCTCGTGCGTTGATGCGCTGGCTGCTCGTCGGCGTGCTGGCCGTGGGCGTGGCCGTGGCGCTGGTGCCGGCCGCCGGACGCTTCCTCGTGGTCGCGGATCCCCTGCCCGCGCGCGCCGACGCGATCGTCGTGCTCGCCGGCTCGGTGCGCGATCGTGCGCTCGAGGCCGCGCGGCTCTATCGAACCGGCGTGGCGCCGCAGGTCCTCGTCACGCGCGAGACGCTTCCGCCGGGCGATACCGCGCTTCGTGCGGCCGGCGTCGAGCTGCCCGAGAGCGACGCGCTCACCCGCCAGGCCCTCTTCGGCCTCGGCGTGCCACCGAGCGCCATCGTGACGCTCCGGCGACGCGCCCAGTCGACGGCGAGCGAAGCCCGCACGATCGCGCGCTGGGCCTGCGCGCACGGCGTGCGCCGGCTCATCGTCGTGACGTCCCCCGCGCACACGCGCCGTGCCCGCCTGGTCTTGGCCCGCTCCCTCGGACCGGACGTCACCCTCGTCGTGCGCCCGTCG
>Ga0180063_1000210_pt1 | contig 15023 bp, 16 predicted proteins | sample EasRivT47_16_10D_FD_121776 | JGI IMG/M metagenome (GOLD analysis project Ga0180063, IMG submission 121776) | Soil microbial communities from meander-bound floodplain in the East River, Colorado, USA - East River metaG ERMLIBT47_16_10D | ecosystem: Environmental > Terrestrial > Soil > Floodplain ...
GCCGCTCCAGGCAGAGCTCGGCGGCAACAACGCCGCGATCGTGCTCGCCGACGCCGACGTGGAGCAGGTCGCCACGGAGCTCGTGCGAAGCGCCTTCGGGTTCGCCGGCCAGCGGTGCACGGCGATCCGCCGCTTCGTCGTCGAGGAATCCGTCGCACGGCCGTTCGAGGCGCTGGCCGTGGCGGCGATCGCCCGGCTTCGCGTCGGCGCGCCCGACGACCCGACGACCGACGTCGGGCCGCTCGTCTCGGCGGAAAAGCGCGACCGCGTGCTCGCCGCGCTCGCGCGCGCCCGTGCCGGCGGAGCACGGCTCGTCACGGGCGGGGTCGTACCCCCCGCGCTCGCGGACGGCGCCTGGCTCGTGCCGGCGCTCCTCGCCGACGCCGATCCGCGGAGCCGCATCGTCCAGGAGGAGACCTTCGGACCGGTCGCCGTGCTCCAGGTCGCGCGCGGCCTCGACGACGCGCTGGCGCTCGCGAGCGGCGTCCCGCATGGGCTCGTGCAGAGCGTCCACACCCGCGACGCGCGCGCCCGGACGCGCGTCGTCGAGGCGGCCGAGGCCGGCATCGTGCAGCTCGCGCCGGGGCCGCTCGCCGTCCATCCGCGGGCGCCGTTCGGGGGATGGAAGGCGTCGGGGCTCGGGCCGCCGGAGCACGGCGTCTGGGATGCCGCGTTCTACACCCGACCGCAGGCCGTCTACGGCGACGTCGAATGCTGACACGCGACCAGCAGGAGACCCTGACGCGCGTCGGGCCGGGGACGCCGATGGGGACGCTCCTTCGCCGCTACTGGTTTCCCGTCGCGGCGTCGGCGGAGCTGCCGCCCGGCCGCGCGACGGCCGTGCGGCTCCTCGGCGAGGACCTCGCACTCTTCCGCGCCGCCGACGGGACGACGGGGCTGCTCGACGCGCGCTGCCCGCATCGGGGCGCGTCGCTCGCCTACGGCATCGTCGAACAGGATCGGCTCCGCTGCGCCTATCATGGCTGGTGCTTCGACCGCGCCGGGGCGTGCGTCGAGCTGCCGGCGCTCCGGGCCGATCGTGCCCAGCACGAGCGCGTGCGTACCACGGCCTATCGGACCGAGGAGCTCGGCGGGCTCGTCTTCGCCTATCTCGGGCCCGAGCCGGCGCCCCTCTTGCCGCGCTACGACCTCTTCGTCTGGACGGGCGTCCTGCGCGACGTCGGCCGCGCCGTGATCCCGTGCAACTGGCTCCAGATCATGGAGAACAGCGTCGACCCGATCCACCTCGAGTGGCTGCACGGCCGCCATCTGGCCGCGGTGCGCGCGGCACGCGGCGCGACGTCGCCGACCCGCTACCCGCGCCGTCACGTCGAGATCGGTTTCGACGTGTTCCCCCACGGGATCGTCAAGCGGCGCGTCCTCGAGGGCGGCAGCCGCGAGGACGACGACTGGCGGATCGGCCATCCGCTCGTCTTCCCCGCGATGGTCCGCGTCGGCGCCGGCCGGCAGCACCGCTTCCAGATCCGCGTCCCCGTCGACGACGAGCACACGCTGCACTTCTGGTACTCGTGCTACCTCGCGCCGGAGGGCGCGGCGGCGCCCACGCAGGCGGAAGTGCCCGTCTACGACGTCCCGTTTCGCGACGAGCGCGGCGAGTTCCTGCTCGATTTCGTCGACGGCGGCGACGTCATGACGTGGGTGAGCCAGGGGCCCATCGCCGACCGCACGCGCGAGACGCTCGTCGACACCGACCGGGGCGTCGTCCTGCTGCGCCGGCTCCTGCTCGATCAGATCGAGCGCGTGCGCGCCGGTGAAGACCCGCTCGGCACGGTGCGCTCGCCGGAGGCGAACGTCGTCATCGAGCTCCCGCAGGAGCGCCACAAGTACGGCGACGACGACGCGTTCCTCGCCGAGTCGATCGCCATGAGCCACGTGCGCCACAGCCCGATCCGCCGGGAGATCCTGGCGCTGCTGGGTCTTCCGGAGGCCTGAGACCCGTGCGAGTCCTCTGCCATGCGCAGCACCTCTCGGGCGTGGGCCATTTCGTGCGCATGCACGCGATCGCGCACGGCCTGGCGGCCGCGGGACACGAGGTCCATCTCGTCGACGGCGGGCGCCCGGTGCCGCGGCCCGCGGCCGCGGGCGCCGTGGCACCGGTGCTGCTCGCGCCGCTGGTCCGCGCGGACGGCCGCGTCGTTGCGCCCGGCTCGCATGCGCCGGCGAACGCCGTGCTCGCCGAGCGGGCGCGCGCGCTCGCCGGCGCGGTCGAGCGCCTCCGGCCCGACGTCTTCCTCGTCGACCACTATCCGTTCAGCAAGTGGGAGCTCGAGCCGGAGATCCTGGCGGCCGCCGCAGCCGCGCGGCGCTGCAACCCGGGCGTGCGTGTCCTCTGCTCGCTCCGCGACGTCGTCCCGCGCACGCGCCACGAGGCCGCGGCGGGCGACGGGTACGAGGCGCGCGTCCTCGAGCGGCTGCACGCGCAGTTCGACGGCGTGCTCGTCCACGCGGACCCGTCGTTCACGCGCCTGGAGGAGCACTTTGGACGCGCGGCGGAGCTGCGCGTCCCGATCGCATACACCGGCTTCGTGACGGTGGCACCGCCGTCCGGCCCGGCGCCCTCGGAGCCGACGGCGGTCGTGAGCGCGGGCGGCGGGACGCGCGCCCTGCCGTTCCTCATGGCCGCGATCGAGGCCTGCGGCCGGCTCCCGCCCGCGATGCGCGTCGCCGTCTTCGCGGGCCTCGCACAAGACGGCGCCGAGCTCAGAACCCTCGGCGCGGCCGCGCGCGACGGGCGGTTCGAGCTCCACCCGTTCTCGGCGGACTTCGCCGGCGGGCTCGCGGCGAGCCACCTCTCCGTCAGCCGCGCCGGCTACAACACGACCGTCGAGCTCCTCCAGGCGCGCGTCCGCGCCGTCGTGGTCCCCGATCCGCGCATGTCCGACCAGGGACCGCGGGCCCGCCGCCTCGCGGCGCGCGGGCTCGCGACGGTCGTCGACGGCGACCCGCCGAGCGTGGATGCCCTCGGGGCGGCGATCGAGCGGGCGCTCGCCGGGCCGGCGCCACGGCACGACCTCGATCTCGCCGGCGTTGCGGCGACCGTGCGACTCCTCGAAGGGCTCGGGACCGGGAGCGAGGCGGGATGGGATTCGACGCCTACGTCGACGTTGCGAAGCACGCCGGCCTGAGGGAGGCGGACGCGCTCCTCGAGGCGCTCGCCCGCCTCGAGGGCGAGCCCGGGGAGATCGCCGACACGCTCCGCCGCCATCACCTCATCCGGCTCGTGCGCGGCGTCCTGCCGGAGGAGCGCCTGCGCGCGCGGCTCCGCCCGGAGCTCGTGGGTGCCCTTTCCACGCGACGCCCCGTCGGGCGCGTGCCGGTGGGCACGCTGCTGCGCACCTTCGACGAGGTGCGACAGGCGCTCGACGCGGCGGGTGTTCCGATTCTCGTGCTGAAGGGGTTCACGTTCGCCGAGCGCCTCTACGGTGGGCTCGAGCGGCGCCCGCAGCACGACGTCGACGTGCTCGTGCGCCCGCGCGACTTCCGCCGCGCGACGGCGCTTCTCGCGGGCCTCGGGTTCGCGCGCTACGACCGCGACCTGCACTCGCTCACCGTCCAGCGCGGCGCGATCCAGGTCGACGTCCATCGCCATCTGCGCTGGGCGCCGGCCTTCGCGATCGACGAGGACGCCGTGTGGGGCACCGCCGTCGCGGTCCCGATCGACGGGATCGCCGTCCCCACGCTCTCCGACGAGTACGCCGTCGTGGCGCTCGTGCTCGCCGCCTTCGAGGACGTGGGACAGGGGATGGCGAAGCTGAAGCAACTCCTCGACCTCCATCTCCTCCTCCGCGAGCTCGACGCGGCGACGGACTGGGCGGGCTTCTTCACCCGCCGCGCGGGCGAGAATCTGCTCGGGGTCGCGGTGAACGTCCTCGCCCTCGTCACGACGCTCTTCGACGCGGACACGGAGCTGCCGAGGCTCTCCGGCGCGCTCGCGCCGCACCGGGCGCGCACTGCGCTCGTGCACCGCGAGCGGGTGCTCGCGCTCGTGTCGGCGCCGGCCAAGCATCCGGCGAACCTCGCCTGGTTCGCGCGCGTCTATCCCGGCTCGCTTCTCCACTACCTCGTCTGGTTCTGGTGGGGCGGCTTCCCCGCGAACCTCCGGCGGCTCGGCCCCGCCTGGCTCGGCGAGCAGCTGGCCGTCGTCTATCGCAGCTCGCGCGGCGAGCGATCGTAGCGGAACACGCGGCCACGAGCGGCGGCGCGGCAGCGGCAGCATCAAATGCGTCGCGCGCCGCCTCCGAGCGCACGGGTCGCTCGAATGCTTTCCTCGATCCTCGCACGGCGGAGCGCCATCATGGCATTGCTGCTTGACGCGACCCAGAGGCACATGGTCGAAGCACCGGGGACGCACGCGGACAAATGGCTCCGTCGCTTCCCGGCACAGAGACAAGGCTCGACTCGCGGCGGCCGAGAGCCGTGGCGCAGCACGCGGCCGTCGCAGCCCTTCTCGCCGTGCTTTCCCTCGTGCTCCACCTGACCCTGGCGTGGCAGCTCGAGCGCCTCGGGACCTTCGAGGAAAAGAACGTGCTGTTCGACGCCGACATCACCACCAGGCTGAGGGCGATCTCCTCCGGCAGACACCTGGGCATCAAGCATCCCAACCTGATGCCGTACTTCACGCCTCCGATCACTCTCGCCGCGCGGGTGCTCGCGCAGGTGTGCCCAACCGGCGGGACCGAGCCCGAGCTGCAGAGGACGCTGGGCGTGCTGGTCGTTCCGGTCGCGTCGACCGTCAAGACGGTGCTCGTCTTCTACCTCTTCAGTCGCCTGGGACTCTCGTTGCTGCGAGCCACGGTGGCGACACTGCTCGCCCTGGTCTCGTTCAGCACCCTCGTCTTCGGGAGCATCCCCGAGAGCTACGGTCTCACCGCGCTGGCCATGGCCATGGCGTACACCTTCGCCGCCGCCCCGGGATCCGAGCTCACGTGGCGACGGCTTACCCTCTGGATCGCCATCGGCGTCTTCGCCACCGGCATCACGGTGACCAACGTCGCCTTCGTGGCGTTGTTGTTGTGGGCCGCCTCCTGGGAGAGGCCCTTGGTAGCGGGGGGTGTGCGCGCAGCGGCCATCGCGCTCGCCATCTTGGGGGTGACCGCGGCCAGTGCCTATGTGCTCGACCAGCAACTCGTCCGACCCGACCGGGCGGCGGGCGGCGGCACGAGCACTCGATCGACCGTGCTCGATCGAGTGGTCAAGCCGATCCAGAAGGAGTTCGTCACGTACCACGACGTAGAGGATTCCCGTCGCAAGCTGCGCTACTTCCCGACGGCGGTGGCGAACGCGTTCGCACCACCCCGCGTAGAGACGGCGTCCATCAATACCCACGGGCGGCACGACTTCGGGTTCACCCTCGAGCACTCGCCGAGCATCTTCGGGCTCGCCGACCCTCTCGGCCTGTCGGTGGTCCTCCTCATCGTCGCCGGAGCCGCTTGCTCCCTCGCAGCGCCTCCGGCCCGGCGAATCGCCGCCGCCTCGATCGGCATGGTCGCGATCGGTTGGCTCCTCAGCGTATGGGGCAAGGAGACGCATCTGTTCTCGCAGCACTGGCATCTCCCTTCGGTCGTCCTGATCGCCGGCGTGATGACCGTGCGCGAGTACGGCGCGCTGATGACCGCGACGCTCGCCGTTCTGACGTTCGCCATCGCGGTCAACAACCTGATGATCGTCCGTGGGATGCTCGCCATGCTGTCGGCGCCAGCGGGATGAGGCCCACCTGCACGGCGAGTGCCGCGCCCAGGATGGCGAGCGCGCCGAGACGGACGGATCGTGCGGTCACGGAGCGCTCGGCGCTTCTGCCCCGTGCGAGCGCGCCGGTGCACCTGGCGACGGCGCGAGCTCGTCCAGCGCGAACCGAAAGAGCAGCGTCTCGCCGATCGGGCGGGGCACGCTCGCGAGCGCGTAGCGCACCTCGTAGACCGTTACCGCCACCGCGGCCGACGGCATCTCGGGAGCCTCGTGACGCCAGAGGAGCGCGGCGACGTCGCGCGATCGCGCGCGCCGACGAGCGGTGTCCGGCTCGCGGAGAATACCTTCTGCCACTTGGCGGCACCGGGCCGCCGATCCGAACGCGCGCGCCCAGGCGTGCGCTCCGAGGCGCCGCTCGCGCCCGTCGTCGAGCAGCGCCCGCGGCTCCCAGAGCGCCGTCTCGGGCGCGCGACGGCTCGCGAACGTGGGATAGAGATCGAACGGCCACACGGGACCGGCCCACTGCGGCCGGAGGATGCGCCCCGCGCTCGTGCCGGCCTGCGCGGCGATCAGCACGGCTGCGACCACGAGGACCCAGCGGACACCCGCCGGCGGTGCGACCGCCCGCGCGGGCGACTCGTCCGCGACGCCGAACCGGCGGCCGATCGCGGCCCAGTCGACGAGCGCCACGTACGCCGGGATGAGGAACGCGAACCAGATGCCGAGGACGACGCCGTTCACGAGATGGAAGAGGAGGCCGGCCGCGACGAGGCCGTGGCGGGCGCGCCGGAAGAGGACGAGGAACGCAAAACCGATCTCGAAGGCGATCACGGCGAGCCCGCCGGCGCCGACGAGCCAGGACGGCAGCGAGTCGACCCAGCGCGCCGGCGTGAAGCCGGGCTGATAGAGCGAGCGCGCGAACCACTGCCACCAGACGATGAGCCGGAGGTGGTCCGGGCTCGCCCACCCCTCGCCCACCGCGCTCGCGAGCTTCGCGACCCCGGGGCCGAGATAGACGAGCCCGAAGAGGATCCAAACCGCGCGGAGCGTCACGAGCGCGTCGCCCGCCGGCACGGGCGCACCGCGCCGGCCTCCCAGGAGCGCGTCGACGGAGAGCAGGCGCGCCGACGGGCCGACGGCGAGGAGCGCCATGAACCAGATCATGTGATGGTAATGGTCGACCTTGCCCGTGTTCTCCATGAGGCCGAACACGTAGAGCGAGAGCACGGTCGCCGCGCCGAGCGTCGTGCGGGTGCGGACGCCGACGAGAGCCAGGAGGACGAGCACGAGATTCGCGAGCGCGAGGCGCCAGGCCAGCCGCGCGTCGGTCAGGAGGTCCGGCGGCAGCCATGCGAAGAACGAGACAGGCGCCCAGGCGTCGCGCGGCAGTCCCGGCATGACGCTGGCCGTCCACCGGAGCGTCCGCCATGCGAAGGGCATGACGGCGGCGCCGAGGAAGACGATGCGGAAGACGGCGAGGTTGAACGCCCAGCCGCGATCGCCGGTGGCGACCTCGTCCTCCCTGATCCATCGTGCGAGCGTCCGGGGCATGGCGGCTCGGCTCCCGCGGGCGGCCATAGCAGGCGCGGCGCTATCAGGTCACGCGGATTCGACCGGACGCGTCGTGGCCGGTGGGCATCGCGGGCTCGGCCTCGGCTCGGTGGCGTCGGGCCGCGGCCGGCGGTAAGGACGCGGGCATGGAGCCGACCGGCTGCGGCTGTCCGCCGACGATGGGCACGGGGCGCGTCCATCACGTCATCGTGACCGTGAACCACCTGGCGCGGTCGCTCCCCTTCTACGAGTGGCTCATGCCACGGCTCGGCTACGCGACGAGCTGGAGCTACGAGGGTAGCAACGGGTGGCTCAGCCCCGCCGGCAGCTTCTGGCTCAAGCCCGCCGACGCGCGCTTCGCGGGCGATGCCTTCGACAAGGACCGCGTCGGGCTCTGCGAGATCGCCTTCGCGGCAGCGAGCCGCGACGACGTCGACGCGCTCCATCGGGCGCTGGTCGAGCGCGGCGCGACGATCCTCGACCCCCCGCGCGAGTACCCGCAGTACGTGCCCGGCTACTACGCGGTCTTCTTCACCGACCCGGACGGCATCAAGCTCGAGCTGGTCCACATCCCGGGGCTCTCCTCATGATCGACTTCGACGCCCACGCCGAGCGCATCGCGCGCGACGGCTACACGATCCTCGAGAACGCCATCGAGCCCGAGATGCGCTGCGCGCTCTTGGCCGAGCTCGACCGCCTCGAGCGCGACTACGAGATCGTCCCCTCGAAGAACTCGTTCGAGGGGCACCGCACGGTGCGCATCTACAACCTGCTCGTGCACGGGAAGCTCTTCGAGCAGATCCCGGTCCATGCCAACGTGTTGCCCGTCGTCGAGCGCGTCCTCGATCCGGGCTGCCTCGTGTCGTCCTTGTCGTCCATCGCGATCGATCCCGGCGAGCGCGCGCAGCCGATCCACGCCGACGACCAGCTCCTGCCGATCCCGAAGCCGCACGTTCCGACCGTCTGCAACACCATGTGGGCGCTCACCGACTTCACGGAGGAGAACGGCGCCACGCGGATCATCCCGGGCTCGCACCTGCGCGATCATTCGCCCGTCTACCTGCAGCCCTACGAGAGCGTCGCCGCCGAGATGCCGGCGGGCAGCGTGCTCGTCTGGCACGGTAGCCTGTGGCACGGCGGCGGGGCCAATCGATCCGAGCGCCGGCGCGTCGGCGTCGCGATGAACTACTGCGCCGGCTACATCCGCCAGCAGGAGAACCAGCAGCTCGGCATCCCGCGCGAGGTCGCGCGCGGGTTCTCGCCGCGGCTCCGGCAGCTCGTGGGGTACGGCGTCTACAACGGGCTCGTCGGCCACATCGACAAGCAGAGCCCGGAGCGGCTCCTCGACGAGGGCGGGCGCGATCCGGGCGTGATCTGGGACCAGTACGCCGGCAAGGGGTGAGCATCGTCGCGTCGCGCCCCCCGTGGTATGACCTCTGCGACGACCTTCCGCAGATGATCGCGCTCGAGTTCAATCACACCCTGCAGTACGTGGTGACCCGCCAGCAGAGCATCATCCAGACCCAGGTCGTGCTCCTGATCGCGTTGCTCGCGATCGCCCGCAAGGTCATCATCCTCGACCTGCACGACACGAGCCCGGCGCATCTGATGGGGCTGGCTGCGATGACGCTCGTGCTCGGCATCGCGTATTGGCTGGTACGCGATCGCGATGGGCGGGTCGCCGGCCGGTCGGACGACCATGCGGGCTGACGTGCGCCCTCGGCCCGAGGAGCGGGCGGCGAGGTACCGCTCGCGAGTCCTCGCATCGCTCCACCGCCACCTGCTGCGGCGCGGGCTCCCGCGTTTCCAGATGACCGTGATCGTCGTCGCAACGGGACTCGCGGGCTTCGGCGCCTCGGCGGCGCTGCTCGGGCTCGGCATGTCGTCGATTCCGGTCCGGTACGCCGTCGCGATGCTGGTCGCGTACGCCGTCTTCCTGCTGCTCGTGCGTCTCTGGGCCGAGTACCAACGTCGCCGGCTCCAGCGGGACTCCCGCGTCCTCACGACCTGGTCCCCGCCCTTGTCCAAAGGGGGAAAGACCCGGTCGGGCGCAGCGCAGGGCGGAGCCGGGACGGCGCTACGCGCCCGGCCGACGTCGGATTCGAGAGCACACCAGTCGGCCAGCGAAGCTGGCGTTGCCGGCGAGTCGGTATTGCAGGCCGTAGACCTGGACGAGCTGTTGCTGCCGCTCGCCGTGCTCGCCGGCGGGCTCGCCGCGGCCGTGTACGTCGTTTCCGCGGCACCGCTTCTCCTCGCCGAGGTGCTGCTCGACGTCGTGCTGGTGTCGGGTCTTTACCACCGGCTCCGGACGCTCGAGCCGCAGTCGTGGTTGGCCACGGCCGTCCGGCGGACGTGGCGTCCCGTCGCGGCGGCGACGGTGCTCGTGGCCGTCGTCGGATTCGTCGTGCAGACCATGGTCCCGCAGATCCACTCGATCGGCGACGTGCTGAAGACGCTCCGGTGATCGGTGGCCTCGATCGACGTTCGACCGTTCGCGCGGGGCGACCGCGAGCAGATCCGCCACTTGAGCCATCGCGTCGGCTACATGGGCGAGCCCGCCGACTGGTACTGTGGCGGCACGCCGAGAGCTTCGCCGAGATCTGGACCGCCTACTACACGGACGAGGAGCCGGCCTCCCTGTTCGTGGCCGTTCGCGACGGGACGATCGTCGGATATCTCAGCGGCTGCGTCGACAGCCGGCGCGCGCCGTCGCCGGTGCACGCGCTCACGCGTGCTGCGTTGCGCTTCCGAACGGGCACCGCGGGCTTCCTCTGGCGCGGTCTCGCCGACAGCGTGCGCGAGGGCGGGACGCCGAGCGGCGAGATCGACGATCCGCGCTGGCCGTCGCACCTTCACGTCAACCTGCTCCCCGACGCGCGCGGCCGCGGCGTGGGCGCGTCGCTGATGCACGCGTGGCTCGCCCGCCTCCGCGAGCTCGGATCGCCGGGCTGTCACCTGGGGACGCTCGCCGAGAACACGGGCGCCGTCGGCTTCTTCGAGCGCATGGGCTTCGCGCGCCACGGCGTGCCGGTTCTCGTCCCGGGCATGCGGCCCCCCGCCGGCGGGCGGCACCACCTGCAGCTCATGGTTCGCGACTCGAGGCAGCCGTGAGCGTGCGCGATGTGGCGACCGCATTCGCGTGCGCCGTCGGGGTCGGCGCGTGTGCGGTCTGGATGCCGGGGGAGTCCTTCGAGGGGGAGCCGCCACCACTGACCCGGGAGCAACAGGCGTGCGCGAGCCGTCTCCGCACGCACGTCGCCGTGCTGGCGAGCGAGATCGGGGAGCGGAACCTGCGGCACTACGACGGCCTCGAGCGCGCGCGAGCCTACATCGCGCGGCAGCTCGCGGACGCGGGGTACGCCGTCACCGACCACCCGTACGTGTTCCAGGGCACGACGTTCCACAACGTCGAGGCCGTGCGGAGCGATCCGGGCGACGTGCCGAGCATCGTCGTCGGCGCGCACTACGACTCGGTCGAGGGTTCGCCGGGCGCGAACGACAACGCGTCCGGCGTGGCGCTGCTGATCGAGCTCGCGCGCGCGCTGCAGGTCACGACGCTGCCCGTGCCGGTGCGCTTCGTCGCGTTCGCGAACGAGGAACCACCGTACTTCAACACGGGCGAGGGCATGGGCAGCGTCGCCTACGTGACGCGCTTCGCGGATCCCACGACGCGCATTCGCTGGATGGTGTCCCTGGAGACGGTCGGCGTCTACAGCGACGTGCCCGGGAGTCAGCGCTACCCGGCCGGTGTGGGTCTGCTGTATCCCGATCGCGGCGACTTCATCGCCTTCGTCGGCAATCCGCGCTCGCGCGGGCTCGTGCGCGAGCTCGTGCGGAGCTTTCGCTCCGTCGCGACCATCCCGTCGGAGGGCGCGGCGCTGCCCGAGAGCATTCCGGGCGTCGGCTGGTCGGATCACCGATCGTTCTGGGACGCCGGCATCGCGGCCGTGATGGTCACCGACACGGCGCCGTTTCGCGATGCCGCCTACCATCGCGCGACCGACACGCCCGAACGCCTCGACTACGGCCGCATGGCGCGCGTGGTCGACGGCCTCGCACATGCGCTCGCCGAGCTCGGGCGCGAAGGGCCGTGAGCGACTTGCGTCCGGTGTGAGCGAAGCGGACATTGGGGGGTCATGACGGGAGCGTGCCTCTGCGGCGGAATCCGCATCGAGATTTCGGGGAAGGTCGGCCCCGTCGTCTACTGCCACTGCTCGCGCTGCCAGAAGGCCAACGGCACGGCCTTCGCCGCCAACGCCGACGTGCGGCGCAAGTACTGGACGATGCCCGCGGGTGCGGACCTCGTGCGGGAGTTCGAGTCGTCGCCCGGCGTCTTCCGGGCCTTCTGTAGCCGCTGCGGCTCGCCGATCTACAGCCGCCGCGCTGCGGCGCCCGACGTCGTCCGGGTGCGCCTCGGGATCCTCGACGGCGACCCGGAGCGCCGCTCGCTGGCCCACTTCTGGGTCGGCAACAAGGCGCCGTGGTTCGAGATCACCGATGGGCTGCCGCAGTTCGCGCTCGGGACGGCCGAGCATGCCGACGAGATCATGGACATGATGTCACCGCCGGTGGCAAAAAGGACGTCATGAACGACCATGCTCGACTGCGGGCCGGCTTCACGACCATGGAGCGCAGCACGGCCGAGGACTGGGCGATCATCGCCGGGCACTTTCCGTCGTTCGCGCAGGGGTTGCCCGATCGCATCCTCGCGCATCTCCGCCTGCTCGGCGGCGACTTCGGCGGCTTCGCCGTCGATCGGCTCACCCACTCCCTGCAGACCGCCACGCTCGCGCATCGCGACGGCCGTGACGAGGAGTACGTCGTGTGCGCCCTCCTGCACGACATCGGCGACACGCTCGGCAGCTTCAACCACGCCGACGTCGCGGCCGCCGTCGTGAAGCTCTTCGTGTCCGAGGAGAACCACTGGATGGTCGAGAAGCACGCGATCTTCCAGGGCTACTACTTCTTCCACCACCTGGGCATGGACCGCGACATGCGCGAGCGGTTCCGCGGGCACCCGTGGTTCGATCGCACGGCGGAGTTCTGCGCTCGCTACGATGGCCCGGCGTTCGATCCGGCCGGCGAGACGCTGCCGCTCGACTTCTTCGAGCCGATCGTCCGGCGCGTGCTGGCCGTGCCGAAGCAGTCGCTCTACGAGCCGCCGGCCCGCGATCGGGCGTGAGCGCCGCGCGACCGAGATCGTGCGTATGAACGACGCCGATGTCGCGCGCGATCCCCGGGTCTACATGGCGGCCGAGCGGACCTTCCTCGCCTGGATCCGCACGGGGCTCGCGCTCACCGGCTTTGGCTTCGTGGTGGCACGCTTCGGATTCGTCCTACGCGAAATCGCCCCGCATCCGGACGCGACGCCGATCGACGCGCCGGGGCTGTCGCTGCCGCTCGGCGTGCTGCTCGTCGTGCTCGGGACCGCCGTCAACGTGGTGTCGGCGGTCCGGCATCGCCGCTACGTCCGCGCCATCGACGAGGGACGCTTCCGGTCGGCGTACGGCTCCGGGTTCGCGATCGCCATCGCCGTCATTCTGGCCGTCGTCGGCGTGCTCATGGCGCTGTCGCTCGCCTGGACCTGAACCGGATGCCTCGTCCGACGCCAGCTGCTAGGACGGTCGCCATGCAAGCCGCCACGAGCGAGCCCTTCGTCTTCAACCCGTTCGACGATGCGACGCGCCGATCGCCGTACGCACTGTTCGCGCGCGCGCGTCGCGAGCATCCGGTGTGGCGCCACGAGGGGCTCCCGGTGAGCTCGGTCTTTCGCTACGCCGACTGCCAGACGATCCTGCGCGATCCGAAGACGTGGTCGAGCATGTTCCCGACGCCGCCCGGGTTCGCGCCCGAGGACGTCCCGCGCAGCATGATCATCATGGACCCACCCGAGCACAGCCGGCTCCGCGGTCTCGTGAGTCAGGCGTTCACGCCGCGGCGCATTCGCGAGCTGGCCCCGCGCATCGAGGAGATCGCGCACGCGCTCCTCGACGACGCGCTCGCCCATCGCGAGGTCGACCTGGTCGAGGCGCTCACGTACCCGTTGCCCGTCATCGTGATCGCCGAGATGATCGGCGTGCCGGCCGAGGATCGGGCGCAGTTCAAGGCGTGGTCCGACGCGCTCGTGGCGCCGCTCGGCTCGGTGTTCTTCGGCCCGCCGGCGCCCGAGGTCGTGGAAGAGCAGCGCCGCATCCGCCGCGAGCTCGAAGCGTACTTCGTGCGCCTCGTCGAGGAGCGCCGGCGGGCGCCGAAGGACGACCTCCTGACGGCGCTCGTGCAGGCCGAGCTCGAGGGCTCGCGGCTCTCGTTCGAGGAGCTGCTCGCCATGCTCATTCTGCTCCTCGTCGCCGGCAACGAGACCACCACGAACCTGATTGGCAACGCGACGCTCGAGCTGCTGGCGCATCCGGCTGCGCTCGCGGCGCTGCGCGCCGATTCCTCCCTCATGCCGACCGCGATGGAAGAGATCCTGCGCTTCGCCTCGCCCGTCCAGATGGATCCTCGCCTCGCCACCCGCGACGTCGAGGTGCAGGGCACGACCATTGCGGCGGGCGAGTTCGTCCTCTGCTGGCTCGGGTCGGCGAACCGCGACGAGGACGTGTTCGAGCGCGCCGAGACATTCGACGTCCGGCGGCAGGAGAACCACCACTTGTCCTTCGGTTTCGGCCCGCACTATTGCCTGGGCGCGTCGCTGGCGACGCTCGAGGCGGTGACCGCCATGCGCGTGCTGCTGGCGCGCACGCGGAGCTTCCGCCGACCCGACGACGCGCTGCTGCCGCTGCATCCGAGCATCGTGTTTCGCGGCCCGCGGAGCCTGCCGATCCACCTCGAGCCCGCGTGAGCCCCCTCGACGATCTCGCCGCGGCCTGGCGCCACGCGCGCTCCGTCGTCGTGCTGACGGGCGCCGGCCTCTCGACGGCGTCGGGCATTCCGGACTTCCGCTCGCCGGGCGGGCGGTGGTCGCGCTACCGTCCGGTGACGATCCAGGAGTTCCTTTCTTCCGACGACGACCGCGCGCGCTACTGGCGGTACAAGGGCGAGACGTGGCAGGTGATCCAGGACGCGGCGCCGAACCCGGGCCATGTCGCGCTGGCCGCGCTCGTCACCGAGGGACGGCTCGAGTTGCTGGTCACGCAGAACGTCGACGGGCTGCACGAGCGCAGCGGCTTTCCCGTCGAGCGGCTCGTGAACATCCACGGCACCGACTCGGCCGTCGAATGCCTGCGTTGTCACCGGCGCGAGCCGCGCGCCGTGGCGCAGCGCGCGTGGGAAGCCGGCACGCCCGTCCCGTGCTGCGGGTGTGGCGGTCCATGGAAGCCGGCGACCATCTCGTTCGGGCAGTCGCTCGTCGACGCCGATCTGCAGCGCGCCTTTCGCGCCGCGGCGGCGTGCGACCTGTTCGTCGCCGTCGGCACGTCGCTCGTCGTGGGGCCGATCAATCGGATGCTGCCGGTCGCGAAGGACGCGGGCGCACGGACGGCGATCCTCACGGCGTCGGAGACGCCGTACGACGCCGCGGCGGACTGGAAGATCGCCGAGCGCCTCGAGGTCGTGCTCCCTGCGGTGCTCGCCGCGCTGCGCTCCTAGTGCTCGATCCCGAGGGACGGTGGGCCGTCGCCTGGATCGATCGCGTTCGTCCAGTCGGCCGGCACGTGGATCGATCGGTTCGGGACGAGCCGGCGCGCCCGTCCGTGCCACAGCGTTCGTCCCCCCTGCGTGACGCGCAGGCGCGCTCCCTCGACGAACGTGTCGACGCGCAGCAGGAA
>Ga0180063_1000211_pt1 | contig 14998 bp, 12 predicted proteins | sample EasRivT47_16_10D_FD_121776 | JGI IMG/M metagenome (GOLD analysis project Ga0180063, IMG submission 121776) | Soil microbial communities from meander-bound floodplain in the East River, Colorado, USA - East River metaG ERMLIBT47_16_10D | ecosystem: Environmental > Terrestrial > Soil > Floodplain ...
TCACGCCCGGCTAACTACACATGGGCTGACCAGTCCATTTCATCTGATCTGCAGTCCAACGCCGACCACGACGAGGTTCGATCAACTGGATGGCTCCGTGAGATCACGGGGTTGGCACCGACGAAGAGGGGCGGTTCCAGGGATTGGACTGCGAGCCGGTCAGCCCAATCAGGAGCGGTCGCCGGTTGCCGGTCGCGGCACCGCAATGACCGCGTCATGACTCGAGAAGGCGATCGACCGGGCTCCGCACACCGGCAGGACCGCGGTTGAGGACATGCGTGTAGATCATCGTCGTGCTCACATCCTTGTGTCCGAGCAGCTCCTGGATCGTGCGGATGTCGTACCCGTCCTCCAGAAGGTGCGTCGCGAAGGAGTGCCGGAACGTGTGGCACGATGCCGCCTTCGTGACCTGAGCCCGCCTGACGGCGGCGTGGACGGCGCGCTGGAGCACCGTCTCGTGCAGATGATGGCGGCGTACCTGACCGGTCTCGCGGTGCAGGTAGGTCCGCGTCGCAGGAAACACCCACTGCCATGCCCATTCGCGACCCGCCTGAGGATACTTTCGATCGAGGGCCGACGGCAGTTCGACCCATCCGGCGCCACGGCGAAGATCCTCCTCGTGCCGCCGGCGCACGGCCGATAGATGAGAGCGCAGGCCCTCGATCGCTGCGGCGGGGAGCAGCGTCACGCGATCGCGGTCGCCCTTGCCGCTTCGCACCGTGAGCTCTCGACGCACCAGGTCGACGTCCTTCACGCGCAGCCGTAGGGCCTCCAGCAGCCGAAGACCCGCCCCGTACAGCAGCAGTGCAACGAGCCGCGGATCTCCATCGAGCACGTCGAGAATCGCGCGGACCTCGGTCCGACTGAGGACGATGGGCAGCCGCCGCTGTACCCTCGCCCGTACGACCCCGTCGACCCACGACAGCTCGACGCCGAGCACCACGCGCTAGAGAAAGAGCAACGAGGACAGGGCCTGGTTCTGCGTGGGCGCGGCAACGTGCCGGTCGGTCGCCAGCCAGGAAAGGAACTGGCCGGCCTCGGCAGCGCCAAGCTCGCGCGGGTGTCGCTTCCCGTGAAACACGACATAGCGGCGGATCCAGCCCACGTACGTCGCCTCGGTGCGGCGGCTCATGTGGCGCGTTCGCATGGACTCGCGGACCTGTTCGAGTAGGCGAGGTGGCCTGTGTGTCGGACGCTCGTACGCGAACGCTTCGGCCGCCGCCACGCACTCGGACGCACCGCATTTGCGACCCCACACGCGACCCCGCGTACTCCTGACGGCGCAGCGAAACAAGCTGCGGACTCGCACGGTCCGCACAGAGGTGTGGGCGCAGCGACAACGGTCATGAGGTGACTTCATGCGGGCGCCCGAGGCGGGAGAAAGAGCGCGCAAGAGAGAAGCTGGGAGCCTTCTCGTCGGCCCCGAACTCCCCGAGCCGTCCTGAAGTTAGGTCACGACCACCGACCGCGGCGCGCTGGCACCGGCCGCGCGTGTTGACTAAGGTGCCGGGCCGCATGATCGGGATCACGCGTCTGGGCACGTACTTTCCGCGGCGCCGGCTCGATCGCACGTTGATCGGGAAGGCCTGGGGCAAGCGGGCGTCGGGAACGCGGACCGTCGCGGGAGCGGACGAGGATGCGCTCACGCTCGCCGCCGAGGCCGCCGCGGTGTGTCTGGGCGACGCGGACGCGCGCGGCGTCGACGCCGTCTACTTCGCGAGCACGAGCGCACCGTATCTCGAGAAGCAGGTGGCGAGCGTGGTGGCGACGGTGCTCGATTGTCGGCGTGACGTCGTCGTCGCCGATTTCGCGGGGTCGGCGCGCGCGGGGTTGGTGGCGTTGCGCTCGGCGCTCGACGCCGTCGGCGCCGGCACGATCGGCTCGGGGCTCGTCGCCGCGGCGGACACGCGGATGGCGGAGCCCGAGTCGGAGCTCGAGCTCATCGTCGGGGACGGCGCGGCGGCGGCGCTCGTCGGCCGCGACGGGGTCGTGGCCGAGCTCATCGGCGCGGCGTCGATCGCCGAGGAGTTCACGCATCTCTATCGCACCGACGTGCAGCGCTACGTGCAGGTGGCCGACGCGCGCTTCGGCGTCCAGTACGGCTACGCCGTCGTCGTCCCCGAGGCCGTGCGCGCCGCGCTCGCGAAGGCCCAGGTGCCGCCGGAGCGCGTCGCCGTGCTCGCGCTCGCCGGACCCGATGCGCGCGCGGCCGAGGACGCGGCAAAGAAGATCGGCTGCGGTCCGGGGGCCGCGCTCGTGCCCGGTCTGATCGCCGAGGCGGGCGTGCTCGGGACGCCCGATCCGCTCGTGCTGCTCTCGCGAGCGCTCGAGACCGCGAAGGCGGGTGACGTGATCGTCGTCGCCGCCTACGGCGAAGGCGCCGATGCGCTCGTCTTCCGCGCCACCGACGCGCTCGCGTCCGCCCGGCCGCGCCCGATCGCCGACGGGCTCGCACGCGGCATGGCGGTGGCGTCGTACGAGAAGTATCTCAAGTCGCGGAACGTCATTCCCATCGACTACCAGGGCGAGCCTTTCCCGACCTATCTCGAGTGGAAGGAGCTCAAGCAGGACATCCGGCTCTACGGCAGTCGCTGCCGGGCGTGCGGCCTCGTCCAGTACCCGATGGCGCGGGTGTGCCTCGGCTGCAAGGCCCGCGAGCAGCTCGACGACCACAAGCTCGCGCGCCGCGGCGTCGTGTTCACCTATACGATCGACAACCTGGCGCCGGTGGCGGAGCATCCGCTCGCCATGCTCGTGATCGACCTGGACGGCGGCGGCCGCGTGTACCTGCAGGGCGCGGATACGGCCGAGGGCGAGATCACGGTCGGCACGCCGGTCGTGCTCACGTTCCGCCGCCTGCACGAGTCGGGCGGCAACCGGAACTACTACTGGAAGGCGCGGCCCGCGTAGCCGTCCGTGCGCGACCTCGCCGCGCTCGTCGTCCTCGCCGTTCAGGCCGCCCGGGCCGCGGCCCGCGTCCACCGCGACGGCCTCGGCCGCGTGCAGCAGGTCGACGTCAAGTCGTCGCCGACCGACGTGGTGACGGAGGTCGATCGGGAGGCCGAGCGGGTCATCGTGGACACGATCCTCGCGGTGCGTCCCGACGATGCCATCCTCGGCGAGGAGGCGACCGACCGCACGGGACGGACGGCCGTGCGGTGGATCGTCGATCCGCTCGACGGTACGACGAACTACCTCTACCGCTATCCGGCATTCGGGGTGTCGATCGGCATCGAGGTCGACGGCGAGATCGCCGCCGGCGTCGTGCACGACTCGGCGCGCGACCGCGTCTACACGGGCATCGTCGGCGCCGGCGCCGCCTGCAACGGTGCGCCGATCCGCGTGCGCGACGACGCGACGCTCGCGACCGCCCTGGTCGCGACCGGTTTCCAGCCGATCCCGGCGCGCCGCAGCTGGCAGGGCGAGGTGCTGGCGCGCCTCCTGCCGCGCATCCGCGACGTCCGCCGCGGCGGCTCGGCGGCGATCGACTTGTGCGGCGTCGCGAGTGGCCAGCTCGACGCCTTCTACGAGGCCGGTCTCGCCGAATGGGACATGGCGGCCGGGACGGCGATCGTGCGCGCCGCCGGTGGCATCGTGACCATGCTCAAGCGCGCCGCGCCGCCCACGCCGCTCCTCGTGGCGGGCGGCCCGCGTCTGGTGGAGCCGTTGCTGGATCTGCTGCGCGAAGCCGGCGCGCTCGACGGCGGGACGTGACGACGCGCGCGGCGGCGTTCTCGCTGGCGATGTTCTCCGCGGTGCCGGCGTGGGGGTGGGGATGTGATGCGCACCGCATGATCGCGCTCATCGCGTCCGCGCGCCTCGGCGATCGCGCGCGTGCCGCCACGACGGCGCTCCTTGCGGCACATCAGATCGCGCCCGACGAATCGGGCTGCCGCCCGCCGAGCCGCAACGCCCTCGCCGACGTCGCGATGTGGGCGGACGCCATCCGGGACGACGAACGGGGGACCGCGCCGTGGCACTACGTCGAGCTGTCGCGTAGCGCGTCGCGCGCCGACCTCGCCCGCGCATGCCGGTCCGGGAGCTGCGTGACGGCCGCGCTGACGCGGCAGCTCGAGGTGCTGCGCTCCGGCGCCCCGGAGGCGACGCGAGCGCGTGCGCTCCGCTTCGTCGTCCATCTCGTTGCGGACCTCCACCAGCCGCTGCATGCCACCGGGAACGGCGATCGCGGCGGCAACTGTCTCCCCGTCACGTATCTCGGCGCCGCGCCGCGCGCCCACATGGGCGGCGAGCGCTGGCAACCGAACCTGCACGCCGTGTGGGACACGGCGCTCGTGTCGACGGTCCTCGCCCGCGCGCATGCGACCGCCAGCGAGTATGCGGAGGCACTCCGCCATCGGCACGCGGACGAGATCGCGACCTGGCATCATGCGGAGGTCCACATCGAGGACTGGGCGTGGGAGACGCACCAGACCGGCGTCGAGGTCGCGTACGGCCGGCTCGTGCCGGCCGTCCCACTCGAGCCGCACGTCCGCCTCGAGACTTGCCGCGGGAATCGCGACGTGGGACGGCGCATGGCGGCGTTGGGGCTGCGCATCGACGACGCCTACGTGGAGGCCGTGCGGCCCGTCATCGACACGCAGCTCGCGAAGGCCGGTGCGCGACTCGCGGCCGTGCTCGACAACGCGTTCCGCTGATCCCGAGAGAGCGCCGTGGCGCCTGCGGGGCCGCGCACACGATTGTCCGCGCGGCGGCGGCTTCGCGCCGGTCGCCTCGCTCCGGACGGCGTGATACCCCGCCCGGTTCGCGATTCTGACTCGGTCGGCTCGTCCTTTGCACTTCCGGCCCTGGTCGTGGCGAACATGATGGCTGGGAGAGCATTGGCGGTTGCGTGCGTTGCGGTGTTCCTTGCGGGATGTCCGAAGGACACGACCACGACGACCACGACCACTACGACGACCACGACGCTCGTCGACGTCGTCGCGCCGAGCAGGCCGGGTGGCGTCACGGCGACACCGGCGGGGTGCGGCCGCATCCAGCTCGCTTGGGTCGCGTCCACCGATGCGGGCGGCTCGGGCCTCCTCGGGTACGACGTGCGGCGCGACGGCGTGCTGCTCCCGCGCGTGCTGGCGCCGGCGACCGGCGTCGCGGACACCGGTCTCGCACCGCAGACCGCGCACGCCTACACCGTCACGGCGGTCGACGGCGCCGGCAACGCCTCCGCGCCGAGCCCGAGCGTGAGCGCCACGACGAGCGCGTGCTCGAACCAGCCCCCGGTCGCACAGGCGGGGCCGGACGTCTTTACGCAGAGCCTCACGGCCGTCGCCTTCTCGGGCAGCGCCTCCGTCGATCCCGACGGTACCATCGTCACCTACCAGTGGACGTTCGGGGACGGGGTGTCGGCCACGGGGGTCGCGCCCTCGCACGCGTACGCCACCGCCGGCGTCTTCACGGCAACGCTCACGGTGACCGACAATGGTGGGCTCGTGGGGACCGACAGCCGGGTCGTCAGCGTGACGAACCGCCCCCCGGTCGCGAACGCGGGCCCGGATCGGAGCGCCGTGCCCGGAGCCGCGGTGAGCTTCAGCGGCGCCGGGAGCGACCTCGACGGCACCGTCACCGGCTACGGCTGGAACTTCGGGGATGGGGCCACGGCGTCGGGCGCGGCGGGCAGCCACGGCTATGCGACACCGGGGATCTACCCGGCGAGGCTCACCGTGACCGACAACCTCGGCGCCCAGGGGAGCGACACGTCGATGGTGACGGTCGTCGGTCCGTGGTCGCGTGGCTTCGGCAGCCCGGGTGAGGACCGTGCGCACACCGTGGCGGTCGACCCGAGCGGCAACGTGGTCATGGCGGGCTACTTCACGGGCACCGTCGACTTCGGCACCGGGCCGCTCACGAGCGAGAACATGCCGTGGATCGACCCGACCATCTACAAGGACGTCGTCATCGCGCGCTACACGGCGACCGGTACGCCGCTCTGGGCGCGGCGGATCGGCGCCGACGCCGACGACCGCGCCAATGCGGTCGCGACCGACGCCGCCGGCAACGTCGCGGTGACGGGCGCGGTCTCGAACTACGTCGACTTCGGCAACGGAACCCTCAGCGGCACGGGCGGTGCCAACGACGCCTTCGTCGCCCTCTATGCGGCAGCCGACGGCGCGTACCTGTGGTCGCGGCGGTTCGGCGGCCCGGGTGGCGACGCGGGGCACGCGATCGCCGTCGACGGGGCCGGCGCGGTCATCGTCGCGGGGACGTTCGTCGGCACGGTCGATCCCGGCAATGGTCCGATCACGGCCGCCGGAGGCACGACCGACATGGACGTCTTCGTCGCGAAGTACTCGCCGACGGGCCAGACGCTGTGGGCGAAGCGCTTCGGCAATGCGACGACGTTCGAGTATGCCTACGGCATTGCGGTGGATTCGGCCGGCGACGTCGTCTTGACGGGGGCGTTCTACGGTACCGTCGACTTCGGCGGGCCATCGCTCACCAGCGCGGGCGGCTACGACGTCCACCTCGTGAAGCTCGCGGGCGCGACCGGCAACCACGTCTGGTCGAAGCGATTCGGCGGGACGGGTGACGACTACGGGTATGCGGTCGCGGTCGGCGCGACCGGCAAGGTCGCCGTGACCGGATATTTCCGCAATTCTGCCGACTTCGGGGGCGGTGCCCTCACGAGCGCCGGCGGGCAGGACGTATTCGTTGCCGGGTTCTCGTCGACCGGCACCCATCAGTGGTCGCGGCGGGCGGGCGCGGCGGGGGACGACAGCGCCCGTGCCGTCGCCTTCACGCCGGCAGGTGATGCGATCGTCACGGGTAACTTCCAGGGCTCGGTCGACTTCGGCGGCGGTCCGCTCGCCGCCGTGGGGGGCGGCGATCTGTTCGTCGCGCGCTACGGGCCCACCGGCGGCCACGTCTGGTCGCGTCGATTCGGTGGCTTCGGCTACCAGTATGGTGCCGCCGTCGCGGTCGGCTTGGTCGGAAACCCTATGGTGGCCGGCTACTTCCAGACGTCCACTGATTTCGGGACGGGCGCCCTCACGGCCGCCGGGCTGTACGACGGGTTCCTCGCGAGCCTCGCGCCGTAAGCGCGCCGCCGCACCGCATCGAATACCGCGCCGCGGTCGCCCGCGTGCGCACCATGCTCCGGCTGGCCGGATCATCCAGGTCGGCTTCCGCATTCAGGACTGACGATATCTTCGGGCCCACCCTCTTTTCTGCCTTGACAGCGCATGAAGAGTCGGACGATGAAAGGCGATAGCAACCACACGTTTCGTGCAGTCGCACCAATCGCCAACCAGGGGGGCCCGCAATGGAGTCAGGTCGGCAAATCGAGGTCGTTCGCTGTCTAACCGCCGTGCTCGTGGCCGTGGGGATCTTTCTCCCGACCGGTGCTCGCGCCCAGCCGTGCCAGCATGGCGCGTCCATCTTCAAGACGTGCGAGAGCGTCAAACGCACGTGCGCCAACAACGCCGACTGCAACGACAACAATCAGTGCACGAACGACACGTGCGAAACGAATATCGGCCACACGACCAACTGCGAGATCAGCCTCGGGCACGCCGACACGTGCGGCGACGTCACCAAGATCACCGAGGCATTCGACATCGACGACTTCAATGGCGACGACGTGCGCACGCCGCCGGTCGGCAACCTGCCCATCAGCGGCGTGTTCGGCAACGCCGTGTGCTGCGCCGGCCCGGTGCTGCCCTGCTTCGTCGGTCCTGCCGGCTTGGTCTTCGCCATTCCGGCCCTAGAGACCGGCTGTGGCCCGCTCGCCCTGCCGGGGGTGGGTACGAGGGGGCTAGTGACGTTCGCGTCGAACACCTACGTCATCCAGGCGAATGACCCCGATCCGCTGCCGAACCAGGGCAACGTCCGGGTAAAGGACCTCTGCAACGCGGGCTCGGTCGGTTGCTCGACGGCCATCAATACCGTGCAGTTCGGTGCGACGACCGACCTGGTGTCCGGCTGCATCAACGATCCGACGCCGAACAGCACGCCGTGCGCGGACATCGATGCCAACCTGTGCACCAGCGCCGGCTGTGACGGGTTCGGGAGCTGCGATCAAGCGCACATCGGCACCCCGTGCCCGCCTGACGGCAACCCGTGTACCAACGACACAGCGTGCAATCCGCAGACAGGTCTGTGCGAATACCCACCGGTTGGGGACAGCACGCCGTGCCCGGACATCGACGGCAACCTCTGCACTAGCGCCGGATGCGAGGTGGGCCAGTGTGTGCAGGCCCACAACCAGATCATCTGCAACCCCGACACGAATCCCTGCACGTCGGATCCGGCGTGCAACCCGGGGACCGGACTGTGCGCGCATCCCCCCGTTCCCGACAGCACGCCGTGTCCCGACACCGACGCCAACCTGTGTACGGCCGCCGGCTGCGAGGTCGGCCAATGCGAGCAGGACCACATCGTGACGACCTGCCCGCCCGATACCAACCCCTGTACGCTGGACCCCGCCTGCGACCCGCAGACGGGTGCGTGCCCCCACCCGCCGGTACCCGACAGCACGCCGTGCCCCGACACCGACGCGGACATGTGCACCGTGGCGGGCTGTGAAATCGGTCAGTGCGTTCAGGATCACCTCGACGCTTGTCCCGAACCGATCGACCACGTCCAGTGCTTCGAGATAAAGCCGGCGGCCTTCACGACGCGCACCATCACCGCCCAGGACCAGTTCGGGACCCAGAGTCTCACGATCCGGTTCCCGCACCGCTTGTGCCCCCCGGTGGACAAGAACCAGGAAGGCATCCTGGATTCGACCGAGCATCTCACCGCATACAAGGCCAAGAGCGTAGCCAAGTTCACCAAGCGGCTGAACCAGACCGTCGTGAACCAGTTCGGCACGCTCCAGCTCGACGTCGTGCGGCCCGACATGTTCATGGTGCCGACCGCGAAGGACAACGTGCCGCTCTTGCCGCCGCCCGGCGATCACTTCACGTGTTACAAGGTCAAGCGGACCCGCGGGGCGGCGAAGTTCGTGCCGCGGACGGTGACGGCCGGCGACCAGCTGCAGACCGTGACGGAGACGGTGATCAAGCCCGTCAGGCTGTGCGCCCCTGCCAACAAGAACGGTGAGGACCCGTCGGCGCCCCTCCATCCCGATCACCTGCTCTGCTACAAGACCAAGTCGCTCACGAAATTCGGCACGATCGTCAAGGAGATCGACAACCAGTTCGAGCAGAACCGGTTCGTCACGCTGATCCATCGGCGTGAGCTCTGCGTGCCGTCGACCAAGAACCCGCAGGCGACCACGACCTCGAGCTCGACGACGACGACGAGCTCGACGACCAGCAGCAGCACGACGACGGTCATCGGATCGCCGAGCGGTGCGTTCCCGGAGGAGCGCTCGTAGACCTGCGTCCTCTCTCTCTGTCCGTACCGCGCCGCGCCCGGCATCGTTCCGGGCGCGGCGCGCGCGTCTGGCATCTGGCGCTGCTCGGTGCGGTGATGCTCGGCCTGGCGCCGGTCGCGAGCGCGCGCACGTTCTACGTCCGCCAGAGCGCCGGCGACGACGCCGGCGACGGCCTGTCGCCGGCGACGGCGTGGCGGCACGTCGCGCGCCTCTCCGAGGTCATGGCGGCCGGCGACACCGCGTACGTCGGTCCCGGGCTCTACCGCGAGCAGATCGAGGTTCGTCGATCCGGGACCGCCGAGCAGCCCATCGTTTTCGTCGCCGACGAGACGGGACGGCACACCGGCGACGCGCCCGGCGTCGTGATGCTCACGGGCGCCGAGCCCGTCGACGAGTCCATCTTCGTGGCGGCCGGCCCTCCGGGCGTCTACACCGCGCCGTTTCCCGCCTGGCAGGTGTGGGGTGTCGTCGAGATGGACGGCCCGCAAGGGCGCTACGTCCGCGTGGCCATCACGCCGGAGTATCTCGTCGACAAGCTCCCGCCGGTCGACGTGGTGGCGAAGCGCCGCTCGAGCTACCACTACGACGAGGCGACACGCACGCTCTACCTGCACACGAGCGACGACCGGCCGCCGAGCGCGCACGAGTTCGAGCTCGTCCAACGGGGCAACGGCATCCTCGCGCGCGGCGGCAAGGAGTTCGTGACGGTGATCGGGTTCACGTTCCGCCACGTACAGGACGCCGGCGTGAGCTTCTTCAACGGCTCGGGCCATGGGACCGTCGTGCGCGTGACCGCGTACGGCAGCCGGCAGGGCGTGCGCGTCTACGCGTCGCCGGACGTCCTGGTCTACGGCAGCACGCTCTTCCGCAACGAGAACTCGGGCGTCTACTTCGCCGCCCGCTCGACCGGGGGCCGGGCCATCGGCAACACGAGCTACGAGAACGTGAAGGGCCTCCGATGGAGCAGCGATTCGACGCACGGCATGGCGCTCGACAACGTGCTCTTCGACAACACCGAGCGCGGCCTCTCGCTCGAGAATGCCGACGGGGCGATCGTGCGCGGCAACCGGCTCGTCCACAATGCGGTCTCCCAGCTCCAGGTGCTGCAGAGCCGGTACGCGTCGGACGAGAACTGCTTCGAGGCCGGGCCGGGCGAGCTGGTCGCCGACTTCACGCCCTTCGGCTTCTCGGATCGCTTCGACCGGCTGGCGGCGTATCAGCAGGCGCAGAAACAGGACCCGCGCTCGCGCGACGGCGGCTGCGAGCCGCCGCCCGCGAAGGTGGACGTGCTCGCGCTGCATGCCCGCACGAGCGCGCCGGTCGTGCCCGAGGCCACGGGGATCGGGGCGCTGGTGCGGCGCTGGCTCCGCATGAACTGAGCGTCGCACCGCCGCGCTTGACTCGCACGCCGTCGGCGCGTTGATACACGGGCATGAAGGACAAGGTCGCCGTCGTCGGCGTCGGCTGCACGAAGTTCGGCGAGCGCTACGACCGCGGATACGAGGAGCTCATCTGCGATGCCGCCTTCGCGGCCTACGACGACGCCGGCATCGATCCCGACGACATCCAGGCCGCCTACCTCGGGACGTACATCCCCGGGCCCGGCGGCGGAAAGTCCGCCGTCTCGCTGGGGGACGCGCTCCGGCTCTACGGCCGCCCGATCACGCGGGTCGAGAACTACTGCGCCACCGGCACGGACGCCTTCCGGAACGCGTGCATCACCGTCGCGGCCGGCGTGCACGACGTCGTGCTGGTGGTGGGCGCGGAGAAGCTGAAGGACCGCGGCGGCCGCGGCCTGCCGCGCTTCGGCCATCCGCTGCTCGCGCGCGGCAACTCGGCCCCCGGGCTCTTCGCGCTCGCCGCCACCCGCTACATGCAGACCTTCGGCGTCGGCCGCGAGACGCTCGCGAAGGTGGCGGTCAAGAACCATCGCAACGGCGCGCTCAACGAGAAGGCGCACCTGCGCTCCGAGATCACGGTCGAGCAGGCGCTCAAGGCGCCGATGATCGCGTCGCCGTTCGGACTCTTCGACTGCTGCCCCACCACCGACGGCGCCGCCGCGGCGATCGTGTGCCGGCCGGAGCTCGCATCGAAGTTCAAGAAGCCGCCGATCTGGGTGAAGGGAGCGGCGCTTGCCGTCGAGACGGGCCGGCCGTACTTCGACCCGACGTTCGACTATCTCGGCTTTCCCTCGACGGTGAAAGCCGCGCAGGCGGCGTACGCGATGGCGGGCATCGGGCCGCGCGACGTCTCCTTCGCCGAGGTGCACGACTGCTTCACCTGGACCGAGATCTCGAACACCGAGGACCTCGGATTCTGCAAGAAGGGCGAGGGGTGGAAGCTCGTCGAAGAGGGTCGCACGGCGCGCGACGGCGACATCCCGATCAACACGTCGGGCGGGCTCAAGTCGTTCGGCCATCCGATCGGGGCGAGCGGCGTCCGGATGATCTACGAGGTGGTGACGCAGCTGCGCGGCGAGGCGGGTGCGCGGCAGGTGAAGAGCCCGAAGCTCGGGATCGCGCACAACGTCGGCGGCCCCGGCGCGGTCGCGTGCGTCGTCGTGCTCGGCAACTAAAAAAGCCGAGCCGAGACTGCGTCTCGGCTCGGGGGGAGGACGCGAGGGTGTGGCGTTCGGTGGCACGCGCGAGTGGGGTGCCGCGGCCGGCAAAGCCGGCGCGGCAGACGGAATACGCGCGCACGACTCGACGCATGACTGCAGCCTTGCCCTGATGAAAGCACGCCAAGCGTGGGACGGTGAGATGCGCGCGAGCCTCGCATGCCGCGCCGGCTTCGCCGGGTGCGGTACGGCGGTCGTGCGGGCCACGGAACGCAACATGCTCGCGTCCTCTCCGAGCCGAGACGCAGTCTCCGCTCGGTCTCTGTAGATGTGGCGCTGGCTCGCGCTCGCGGCGTACACCGTCCTACTGTACGGGCTCCTGCCCTACGGCCCGGCGATCGGCCGCGCCGTGCAGGCGAGCGCGCTCGGACGCTTCGGGCTCGGACGCGGCGCCGCATGGATCGTCGTCGCGGGCGTCGTCGCGATCCTCGTGCGCCTGCGCCGGCGCTCGGCGCCGGCGGGTGCCTACGTGCTCGCCGCCGCCGCCGGGCTCGGCTACGCGCTCGCGCTCGGCTGGCTCCGGGCCATCCGTCTCGAGCGCGTGCACCTCCCCGAGTACGGCATCGCCGCCTGGCTCGCCTGGCGGGCGTTGCTCGCCCCGCTGGGTGACCGCTCGCGCACCTACGTCGCCGCCGCAGCGCTGGCCGCGCTCATCGGCTGGGGCGACGAGCTCGTGCAAGGCATCACGCCCGGCCGCGTCTACGACGTCCGCGACATCGCCGCGAACGCTCTAGGCGCCGGACTAGGCGCGCTCGCACTCGCGGTATGGCGCGGCAGGCCGGCGAGCACGTCGCATCCCGACGCCGCGACGCTGCGCGGAGCGGGCCCCGAGGTTGGAGGGCCTTGAGGCGCGCAAGCCGCGGCGGTCCTGAATCAGCTGCGGCCGCCGCATCGCGCGCCGAACCCTAGCGGAAACCTCGCGGCCCGCTCCGCGCTCCGACGCCCCGACCGTGCGGCGTCCGTCACCGCCGAAGCACCGTCAAGACGGTGCTGATGAACGCCATCACCAGCACGAGCGCCAAGAACACGCCGGACGAGTTCCGGAAGCTCGTGACGTTGGCATTCACGCCCGCGATGTCGTTCTTGAGCTCGTCGAACTGCTGCTTCACGCCCGAGATCTCGACGTAGAGCCCCTTCACCTCGTCGTGCAGCTTGTCGAGCTCTTCCTGCGTGGCGGCCTGGCCTTCCTTGCACTCGGCGATGATGCCCGGCAGCTCGTCCACCTTCTCCCGGAGCTTCCAGACCTCCTCGCCCATCCACTTCTGCGCGTCGCCCATCTGCCGCAGGAAGGCTTCGGTCTCGCGCGACCTGTCGGGCGCCGGCGTCGTCGGCTTGGGCGGCGCGGCGCCCGCGCTGCCGGCCAGCACGAGCACGACGGCGGCAGCCAGAAGCGGGCGGCGGCGCTGCATGGAAAGCCGGTACTTATGCGCGGCTCGGAAACCGGTCAAGTCACGGACGCAGTCGTTCGAGCATGCGGGGGAAAGGGATCGTCTCGCGCACGTGGTGCAGGCCGCAGAGCCAGGCGACGCAGCGCTCGATGCCCATGCCGAAGCCGGCGTGCGGCACGGAGCCGAAGCGGCGGAGGTCGAGGTACCAGTCGAACGCCGCGCTCGGGAGCGCGTGCTCCGCGAGGCGCGCTTCCAGCCGTGCGAGGTCGTCCTCGCGCTGGCCGCCGCCGATGATCTCGCCGTAGCCCTCGGGCGCGAGCACGTCGACGCAGAGGGCCAGGCGCGGATCGGCGGGATCGGCCTTCATGTAGAACGCCTTCGAGACGAGCGGGTAGCGATGGATCATGACGGGGCGGTCGAACTCCTCGGAGAGCGCGGTCTCCTCGTCGCCACCGAAATCGTCGCCCCACGCGACCGGGAAGCCCTTGCGCTGCAGGCGCTCGATCGCTTCGCCGTACGGGATGCGCGGGAACGGGAGCTGGATGCGCTCGAGCTTCGCGACGTCGCGCTCGAGGACGGCGAGCTCGGTGCGCCGCCGCTCGAGCACCCGGCCCACGATGTGGACCAGGAACCGCTCGGCCAGGTCCATGTCGTCGTCGAGACCCGCGAACGCCATCTCCGGCTCGACCATCCAGAACTCGGTCAGATGCCGCCGCGTCTTCGACTTCTCCGCACGGAAGGTCGGGCCGAAGACGTAGATCTTCCCGAACGCCGTGGCGCCCGCCTCGCCGTAGAGCTGGCCGGACTGCGTCAAGAACGCGTGCTCGCCGAAGTACTCGACGGGGAAGAGCGTGGTCGTCCCCTCGCACGCGGCCGGCGTCAGGATCGGCGCGTCGAAGCCGAGAAAGCCCTCGCCGTCGAGGAACTCGCGGGCGGCGCGGGCGATCTCGGCGCGCACCCGCATGATCGCGTGCTGGCGGCTCGAGCGGAGCCAGAGGTGGCGGTGCTCGAGCAGGAACGCGGTGCCGTGGTCCTTCGGCGTGATCGGGTACTCGGCGACGGGCTTCGCGACGACGCGGAGGTCGGTCACGCCGAGCTCGTAGCCGACCGCCGAGCGCGCGTCGGCGCGCACGGTGCCGTCGATCTCGAGCGACGTCTCCTGCGGCAGATGCGCCGCCTCGGCGAAGACGGGCTCCGGCACGTCGTTCTTGCCCATCACGCACTGGATGGTGCCGGTGCCGTCGCGGACCTGGAGGAAGTGGAGCTTGCCGCTCGACCGCCGCGCCGCGAGCCATCCACGCAACGTGACCGCCTCGCCCTCGTGCGCGCCGATGCGCTCCACCGTGACCACCGCCATGACGACGGATTAGCAGGTGGTGCGGAGACCCGAAAGCCGGATCGCGTCCACGTCGGTTGACGGCTCCGCTGCCGGCGGGCTACGCCCAGCGCCAAGGGGGACCACGATGCGAAGCGGCACGCTCCGGCTCCCGATTGCGCTCTTCCTCGGCCTGCTCGCGGTGCTGGCGACGAGTGTGCCCGCGGTCGCCGTGACCAACACGGTGCTCTTCGCCTCCGGCACGATCGCCCCCGACGGCCGCGTGCTGTCGCACTTCCAGAGCCCGTTCGCGGCCGCGGCGGCCAAGGTGAGCTTCATCGGCCGGA
>Ga0180063_1000213_pt1 | contig 14966 bp, 14 predicted proteins | sample EasRivT47_16_10D_FD_121776 | JGI IMG/M metagenome (GOLD analysis project Ga0180063, IMG submission 121776) | Soil microbial communities from meander-bound floodplain in the East River, Colorado, USA - East River metaG ERMLIBT47_16_10D | ecosystem: Environmental > Terrestrial > Soil > Floodplain ...
CGACTGGGAAACGAGCATTTGGGCGCCATGGCTCATGCCTTTGCCTATGCTGTCGAACGCACGCCCTCGGTCCAGCATAGCGGGACCGTCTCTGTGCAAGGGGTGGCCTATCGACCCGCAGGCAGCGACGGTCCAAGCGCCGGCGCGGCTATGGCCGTGGGATTCATCGCCATGTTCAAGGGGGAGCATATTCAGCGGGGTATTGCACTGACCGGAACCATTGAACCAGAAGGACAGATGGGCCCGGTGGGCAGTCTCCCGGATAAGATTCGTGCCGCTGCACGAGAAGGCTATCGCACCGTGTTGGTTCCACGCGGGCAGATTTATGACGCGCGGTGGAACCTGAACGAACTGGGACTTCAGCTCAATGTGACGGTGAAGGAAGTCGACACAGTCGATGAGGCATACCAGCTTATGACAGGCCAACGGATCTAGAGCGGGATGCTGAAAAAGCCCGCCAGCTTCGTTCTCGGCTTATCGAAATCCTCAACGTACCCCAGAGGGTACGCCTCCGGTTTCGACTCGCCTGCGGCCTCGCTGAACGGCCTTTTTGAGCATCTCGCTACGTTGCCTCTCCCGTGACTCCCAGCAAAATCGAGTCATACTCCGCTTGCGTCAGCCGATGCATGCCCAACCTCAATCGTCGAGTGAGTTCGGCCTGATCGGCAATCTGCAACACGCTGAGCAACAGCGTCTGACTCGCAGCGGATGAGCAGGCCAACCGGCGCACCCCGTTGATTCGCACAAAGCCAAATCTGGCCTCAGTTCTCAGCTCGTCGCTGAGGAACGCATCCAACGCGGGAAAGTCCAACACAGGCGACAGGATATGAAACTCGGCACAGAGCCCGACCTTCAGCACATACACAAGCCCACGGGACTCCGCATCAAGATATGTTTGCAGATTCGTCCGGATCAGCCCAGTGCAGAGACCCCAGAGGCCGTGCCTGAGTTGCAGCTCGGCACTTTCCTCCGAGGTGCGTTCTCGCAAGGCCCCGGCCACAAACAAAAAATGACTCATTGGAGATTCATCGCAGAAGAATCAGCGGGAGGATGATACAGATGGGGAACGGACGCCATGATACTGGGAAGGACTCACAGTGTCATCCAGCCGGACGACTAGACCGAGTCGTCCAGAATAGGCATCCTATGCGTGTATCAGTGCGTGTGGTAATCGTCTGCGTCGTCTAACAGGCCTTCACGTTTTTCAGGAAAATCGGCGTCTTCATCTTCCCCGTCCAGGTTGAGCTCTTCTTCCACATCTTCATCGGCCTCAACAGCGATATCCACATCGTCCTCACCCAGCTCCTCCTCAAGATCGGGATCTTTCAGCATCGGTGACCCTATCGGCTGCGAAAACAAGGGTTTCTGGGGCCCCTCATCCACGAACGGCTTCACGGATTTTTTATCGAGGGCTGGGGCCGCTGGTTTGGACGAAACGGTTGGAACCGTCATCACCACCGGTTTCTTCTGAACCGCCTTGGATGCCGAGGCAGAACGCTTCTTGGCAGTCTTCTTGGAAGTTTTCTTGGCTGCCTTCCTTGTAGCTGGTTTCTTGGCTGCCTTCTTGGCAGCTTTCCTTCTAGCTGGTTTCTTGGCCGTCTTCTTCACTGCGGACTTTGCTTTGGCTTTAGCCTTCGCCTTCGAAGCTTTCTTCTTCGCTGGCTTTTTCTTGTTTTTCGCCATCGATTTTCTCCTCTCTCATCCATTGGATGTCTGACGCGGTCTCCATCTAGCATAACCTTTAGGATCTTGCAACTCACACCTCAACAGGATGCTGAAAAAGCCCGGCAGCGGCGTTCTCGCATCGCTCAGAGGCTCAACGTACCGAAGAGAGCCTCTCGGATCTCGGAATCACTGGAGGGGCTTTTCCGTTCGCCAAGATCCTTTCTAAGGGCGAACGGCCCACACAAAGTGCGGTATGTACCTCCTTCGCCTCTTCGCTCGCTGCGGCCTTGCTTGGGGCAAGGCGCGTCTCGGCGCGCAGGGATGGGCGGGTGAGAAGTCTGGTCTTTTTGAGCATCCTGCATTGCGGGTCTGCCACCTTGACTCCTGGCGTTGAGTTCCAACGGATGGGAGAATCCTACAAACAGAATACGGCGTCAAGGGGGAGGGATAAGAATCTTGCAGCGTATCTCGTTACTCGCGCGAGACTTGCGAGAATCCCAGCCCCCCGTGTAGGCTGCGGCGCATAAGAAGGTTCCTTCGATCATGAAACCAGCTGTCGCCGCGCACGAACCGCTCAGCCTCACCGGAGAGACGCTCAGTCTCCTGGCCTGGCACATCCCCGATCTCGTCGCCTTTCAGCACCACGAAGATGAATGGTGGCTCGCCCCCCTCGATGACAACTTACCAATTGTGCGACTGAATCGCACAGGTCTGGAGATGTTACAGGCGATGAACGGCCACACGGCAGTCGGGGCGCTGGTGGAAAAATACGGGGCCCAGGTTTGCGGACCGGACGGGCAGCCGGGACAGTGGCACTTGGAACATTGGGCTCTGTCCACCTACTCCCTCTGTTACTACGGCACAGAGCCCCCGGGCGGCCACCGTCACAAGGCCAAGTGGGATCTGCTCCTCCAACAAGTTCGGGAAGGCTGGTCAGGGCAGGAAGGGTTCGAGGGAGAAGAGCATCTTGAAGACTTTCATCACCACGAACTGACCGACAGCGGTGAAGACGACAGCCACTTCGACCTGATCGAAACCACCGTTTCGCATCTCTTCCGGGAGCCGAACGACACGCTCAACGGCTTGACCTATGGCCGCCTGCTCATGCGTCAATTGCGGAAGCTGGGCTGGCTCACGCCCAAACCCCGCGTCATCGTGGAAGTGGGCGGCGGACTCGGATACCTCGCCCGTGAGTTGGGCAAGGAACTCTTGCCGTTTGAAAAGCAGACTATCCGGTACATCTCCCTTGACATCACACAGCCCTTCCTCACGCTGCAAGTCACCCGTGCCAAGGCCGGAGGCTGGAGCGGCATCGGCACCCGCGCCAACGGCGAATGGCTGCCCTTCAAAAATAACTCCGTCGACCTCGTCATCGACAACGAAAACATGGCGGACATGACGCCGGTGAAGTTGACCAGGAAAGAACTCCTCGATGGAACAGGCGACAGGCCACAGCATCAGGAAGCGTTGGATTGGATCAGACGCGTGCGGCTGCCGCTGGGCACAGACCTGCCCAAGGACGTGATCTTCAACCTCGGCCCCTTTCGATTCGTAGCAGAACTGTGGCGTGTATTGAAGCCGGGCGGCAGGGCGTTTCTCACTGAATTTGGGGTCGAAGAAGGCTGGCCGTCGCCGGTCAAATTACCGGGGCACACGGAGTACGAAGTCCAGTACAGCCACCTGCGCCAGGCTACCCGCTGGCTGGGCTTTCAAGAGCGCTATCTCTCGCTGCCCCAATTCCTTGCCTTCAAACCAGACACCAAAGTGCTCTGCACCGGCGCAGCCTATACCATTCAGCGGTTCTGCCAGGCCATGAACAAGCCGTTCATCGTGCGAGCCTACCAGGAGAAGGAATTGCAACAGGCCCTGGGCGACATGCTCCCCAAACTACATGGCTGTCACTATCACGACGTAGCAGATCCTGCCTGGTTCGGCCTTCTCGACTTCAAAGTCTTGTTACTCGAAAAACCAGGCGGGGCCATGAAAGCCAGCTTCTCGGAGAACAAAGGCTATCGGTGGTATTCTCAAAAATAAGACGTGAAACGTGAGGCGTGAGGGGTAAAGACGCTTTCGTTGTGCGCACAGTCGGAACGCAGTCCGGTCAGTCTGCTGAGAAGAATGAGGGAAGGTATGGGACCCCCGTTAACCGCGAAGGTCCAGCTTGGTCTTCCATCTCTTGACATAGTCCCAATCCACACCAAGTTCGTCCTGGCGAGCCCTGATTTTTTCTAGGTCAGCTTGATCCTGAAGGCGGCCAGCCAGTGTTTTGAGTATAATCAGATCCTCCACTGTAAGAATCGGTACCTGCAGCGAGCCAAACGCCACTAGGCGTCGTCGTACAAGTACCGTCCGAAGATACTCCGAGTCCGCCAAGATGAAATCAACAACCACCTCCTGATCGTCACGAATGCCCACCGTGCGCCAAATTGAAATCCCCTGGAATACCATGGGAGCAGGATGGACCACAGTCGAGTCGAACAGGGGCGAGAGCAGGGATTGGATGCCTTCACGGGAGGGTTGCTCGATGAGTATGAGCAGATCAATGTCCGTCGTGGCCCGTGGTTCGACGAGCGCACTGTAGGCCCACCCTCCGGCTAGGGCATAATTCAGACCGCGTCTATTGAAATCATCAATGAGGGTAGAGAGCGCCCGGACTAGGAAGGATTCCGCTGCCATGCCTGCTCTTTCGCGTGTCGAATCTCGCGCATCACATTCCTTATGGCATCGCCGTTTGGCTCTCCCTGTTGCAGAATGGATTGGCGAAGCGCCAACCCAAGCTCGGTCAGTTCGATCGTGCGGCGAAGATTGTCGGCAATGCGAGCGTCGTCGATGCTATCCCGATGCCGTTGCATGGGTTTTCCACCTATCTGAGCGGTCTCATAGGAAGTGTACAAGAGTCCTTAGATTGTAGCAACGTTGGTCTAGCAGGATACTCAAAAAGGCCGTTCAGCAAGGCCGCAGCGAACTATCACTTACTAAGGGGTGGCTGGGATGATCCCAACTGCGCGCGTCCAACGAGGGGTGTCTGCGACCGCGCGTTGCGCGAGCACGGGGACCGTCCCAGCCACCCCGCCTCCTTTTTCAGCATCTTGCTAAGGAATCGATCAAGGTGTCGGCTTCGGAGAGGACGAGGAGGTGGAACGGGTCCGCTCGGCTTCTTGCTCCGCCAGTTTCTTCTTGATGTTCTCCATTTCCTTCCGTAGCGCGTCCAGATCGGTATCTCGCTGAGTGGGTTCCCCCTTCGGAGACGTCGGTGGTTGAACGGCAGTCGGTCGCATGTCCGGTGCGGCAGGCATTGTGGCAAGCAGGTTGTAGTCGATCACCAGAGTGGCGTCAGTTGAGTGCGCGTCGCGATAGCTATCGGGGCGCTTGGCGGATTCCGGGATGAAGTGTACCGTGTGGTTCGCCAGTCTGGTCGAATTGTAAATGGGCCGATTGGCCGGGTTATCCGATTCGGCTCGATCCGTCCGGTGGCGATAGTCGGTCAAGGTCAGATATAGCGATCGTCCATAGGCATAGAGCGAACCCCCTGTCGATTCCTGGGTTGTCTCAGACTCACAGACACCGGGAAAGCGGACGGAAGACAGGCAGAAGGTCGGCCCGGAGGATTTCGAAGAGATCGGCGCACCAACTTGGACGACGCGAAACCCAACCTGCTGGTCTGCCGCAGCTCTGGTGAGCCCTTCGACCAAGAGCGGCGCCAGGTACTCAACGTCTTCGTCCCTAAACGCTCGAATTGCCTCTGGCTTGCCGGGGACCAGGTATCCCAGGAGCCCGTGGTCCTCCTTGACGACCACGCCGCGAAGGACCCGGGCCATCGTATCTGCCGATAATGTAATGGGATGTGCGGCTTGGAACGATCGATCGGGAATCCGTTCCACATACACCCCACCGCGTTCGGATTCATGGACCGTGGAGTCCAGATCAGGCCCTGCGGCGCAGGCAGCCAAGGCCAGGGTGATTCCGGTTAGCAGGACAAGAGCAAGTCGCGGATGATGAGACATAGGCAATTCGTGGCCGTGTGTACCAGCCAGCAGTCTAGCATAGCTGAAAGGGCGAGGATACCGGCAACCTTCTCCCTAGTCCATCTGGTCTCTCTGGTTGGTCTGGCCTATCTGGTTTGGTTTGTTGCTTGACCCAGAGAAACCAAACAACCAAATAAACGAAACAGACCAGACAGACCGAACAGACCACATAAACAAGACAGGCTGGCGGACTTTTTCAGCATCCTGCTAGAGAGCAGGGCAATAGAAAAGCCGAAACCCATCCTACGGGTTTCGGCTTTTCCGGAAGGCAAGACGGTCTAGTGAAAACCCGCCTTTTTAGTACTGCAGCTGCAAGGCCAGCTTGAACGCACTGACATCGGCACCTGGCGCATTGGGGGCCCAGTTACCCAAGCCTTTTGTGGCGATATCGCCATACTGGTAGAATGCCGAAATACGCGCATTGTGACCAGAAATGATGTAGTTCGTGCCAAATTCCACTTCCTCGCGAACACTGCTTTGAGCAGCCTGAATCGTGGTATATCTGGCATAGGGCTGGAATCTCCCAATCCCTATCTCCCCCGGAAACAGATACAAGGCGTACGCGGTATACGACTGCCCTCTAAACATACAGAAGCAGTCTGTTGTCCCCGGCGCGAAGGCGACGGCAGTGTCGTAACCTGCTGCGTAATGTTTGAACTCACCGTTGACCGTGATCACGCCCCCCTGCATGTCCTTACCGAGTGGCAGCTCCCACAGGATATCAGAGACCAACACGGTCATATCGGACGGAGCAGCCAATGAACCGGCACCATTTGCCTGATAATTAATCCCACCCGCGATCGCGAGAATATGACCGGCTGTCCCATAGTAGGTACCACTGGTGTAGTAACCAGGATTGTCCTCTTTGTTAAAGAAGTTGTAGGTGACACGTCCAGCATACAACAAGCTGCCTTGTTGATTAGGTCCGGAAGGTGTGGCGCCTCCAGATGACCGCAGTCCGGTGAATACCGAAGCGGCGTATGACAGATGATGATCGAGCATGCTACCCCACAAGACCACGCCATTGTCACGGCCATAGAGACCAGCCCCACCTGCGCCAAAGCCCGTGTTGGTGAAGTCTGCGGAGTTGAACGGCGTCTTAAAGCCTTCGAAGGTCGCGTGGTAGAAAGGCCCATTCAGTTCGCCGCGCTCGCCTGGCACCAACGTGCGCCCGACCCAGAGGTTCACGAGGTCATTAAACTCGAACTTCCCGATCGCATCGAGTAGGCCCATGGTACCTGTACCTAATCCACCTATTCCACCTCCGAACGCACTACTATTACAGTTAAAGCAATCGGTGTTGAATGTGAACCCGACGTATTTATGGATCTTCCCGTTGATATAAACACGAGCGTTGTCGACACCGAAGTCTGTGCCGTAGCCCTGACCGTTCGCTTGCCCATCTTGCACTGCCGAAAGCTTTGTCCGTATACCCATTCCGATGCTAATCCACTGGTCATCGTTGGCCTTAATCGTGCCCCCGGCGTACGCACTGGGCAGCGTGGATGCCATCTCGGCCACTAGCGCCATGGTGGCCCCAGCAACCAACAGTATTTTCCACCGTCTTTTTTCAGCTACCTTCATGGTGACAGCCTCCCTGGTTTGATCGACCTTCATGGTGACAGCCTCCCTGGTGAGAAATCAAAACGAATGGAAAATACCTCCCTTCTCTTACAACGTTAGTTACGTTAGTCTTCTGTATATCAGTGCCCCCGAATCCCATAGACTACGTATGTTGTGGAGAATATGTCTCAGTCGGCAAAAGATAGCAAGGAAAATAAAGATTTTTTGAACCTGGACGAAAGTGACGAAAGTATTGGGTGGCTTCTATACACTGAGAGGAACGATTAACACACTAGGCATCTCCCTAGGAACGTGAGGCAATCTCCCTAGGCGAGCCAGCGCTGATTATTCATGGGCGTTTCTGCTGCAAGCGCCACTGTGTGGGCGAGAGGCGCTGTGAGGACAGCGCCGATCTGCATGGTTCGGTCTCATCGACTTCAAAATCGCCCTCTATGCTCGCGCAACGCGCGGCCTCAGATGGATGAGGAGGGAGCGGCCAGGAGCCCGCCTTGCTCGCAGAACGCGCACGATGAAAAAAGGGATGGAATGACACCCGTGCTGCTCCCTTGCTCCCGGAGCGCGCACGATCAGAATGTGCTCGCTCGACGGCCGCAGTGGGACCAACACGGGTGCCATTCCTAGAGAGAGAAGCAAGCGAGCTTGGAAGGAACATTTTGCAGGATGAGGGTCGCTCGATGCGCGCAGTAGAGAGCAGCCTTGGCCACTCCCTTTGCAGCGATGAGCCCAACGCCCGCTGTGGAAGGGTGCTTACCTGGACAGGGGTTTTACTGAATCCAGCTTTGGTTCTCTGAATTGGGGGATATCTGTGATCTATAGAATATGCTAACGTGGATGCCCCGCCAGATACGTCCGCCAGCCCCCCATGGCCGTGATTTCTTCCGCCCCCTCGATCGCGTGGCCCTCGCAGATGAATCCCTTGACCACCCGGCCATCATCGAGCTTCAGCGATCCTATTCCCAACGGAGGCGGGACTCGTACCATAAAGCGACCAAAATTTTCTAAAGGAATATCCCAGACTTCCACTTCTAGCCCAGCGCCACTGCCGTCCCTGACGAAGACTGCGCCAGGTTTGCGCGCCCCCTGAGGGTCGGTAATCACGTAACACCGGTATTCCGGTGCGGTCCGGCAAGTCCGCCGTAATCGGGCTCCCAGCTCGGTGAGTTGGAAGTTGAGCGGCTGTCCGGTCAGATGCAACCCCAGCACAGCCAGTTCCATTCGTTCGCCGCCCAGGCTGTTCGACAACTCGAAATCCTGGGGAACGATGGGCGGCAAGGTCCATCCGGTAGCCCCTATGGTACTGCTTGACTGGTGATGAAACTCCGCGGCAAGTCCTCCCAGATATTCATCCTGGAATGCGGGCGCCATCAGCGTAATCCCCATCGGAAGGCCATTCTTGAGAAATCCATTGGGAACAGCCCAGGCACAGAGATCCAAGAGATTGACGAAGTTGGTGTAATAGCCCAGGTTCGTGTTCAACTGCACCGGATCGGCTTCCACTTCTGCAATTGTATAGATGGTGCCGGTGGTCGGGAGCAGAAGCACGTCAACGGTGCGCCACAGGGCCCTGACTATTTGTTGATATGTTCGCAGCTGATAATAACTTTCATAGGCGTCTATGGCGGAAAAGCGTGAGCCTCCTTCGATGATGCGCTTCGTGACAGGATGCAAGGCGTCCGGCTTTTGGGCAAAAAAGTCCTTGATCGCCGCTAACCGTTCAGCGACCCATGGCCCGTGATACAGCAGTTTGGCGGTCTCGAGGAACGGCCCGAAATCAATCTCCTGCTTCTGCCCTCCCAACTTTTCGAAACGTTCCACAGCCGAGGAGAACAGCGCCGCATATTTACCATTCCCGAAAAATTCCAATTGCTCGCGATACGGCACCGCAAAACGGAATGGACGAGTCGCGGCATGCTGTTTTTGCGGGAGATAGGCCGGCCTCTCGCGAGAAAATGGATCGGCCGGATCAGGCGCCCGGCACACATTAAAGACAGCCTGCGCATCGGCGCATGTGAGCGCAAGGATCGAGACACAATCCAAGGAGCGGCAGGCGGGAAAGACTCCCTTTGTGCTGAGCAGTCCCTTGCTCGGCTTGAGGCCAACGAGATTGGTGAACCCGGCCGGGACTCGGCCCGAACCGGCCGTATCGGTCCCTAAAGAAAAGCTGACCAGCCCGGTGGAAACGACGACTGCAGAACCGGAACTGGACCCGCCGGAAATAAACCGGGAATCGAAGGGGTTTGGGATGATACCGTAAGGGGAACGGGTTCCCACCAATCCTGTGGCAAACTGGTCCAGATTAGTTTTGCCGATCAACAGCGCGCCCGACGAATTGAGCCGGTTCACGACAGTAGCCGACTCCGTCGGCACGTAACGAAATTCCGGACAAGCGGCCGTGGTGGGGTGCCCAGCTGCATCGATATTGTCCTTGATGGCGTAGGGAATGCCATAGAGCGGCATTCCGGCCTTGTCGGACTTCCACCGGGCTTCCAGCTCTTTAGCTTGGGCTAACACCACGTCACAGGGCAGGAGATAAATCCAGATGTGTGGCAGGGGACAATGCGCGACCCGCTCATACACAGCCTCCACGAGCTCAGTCGGCCGCAACGTCCCCGCGTGGTAATGCTTCTGCAATGTGGCGATATCCAAACTGCTGTTCTGAAGAGACCAACCCATCCCAACACCCCTGCTCCTTCCGCTCAGGATTTATTCCCGGGGCCAAAATAACCACGTTCCGGCACCTGTCGCAGCTATCCGTAGGCTTGCCGGAGAGAGTCCGTCAGACGATTCGCCGTCGTCACCCAGCCGACAATTCCTCCCTGCGATTGGATCATGCGCAGGGTTGTGCGTTTAAAATCAGGAAAATAACTTTCGGTTCCATCTTCCACCAAGAGACATTCATATCCGCGGTCGTTGGCTTCTCTCATGCTGGTCTGGACACAGACCTCGGTGGTCACTCCCGTAAAGATCAAATGGCTGATCGACAGGGCCTGCAGACGCTCCTGCAGGTTGGTTGCGTAAAACGCCCCTTTGCCGGGTTTGTCGATAACGAGTTCGTCCGATTCTGGACGCAACTCCTTCACAAAGTCATTCCCTGGTTCTCCCAACACCAAGATACGTCCCATCGGTCCTGGATCTCCGATGCGAAGCGAGGAATCCCCACGGCTTCTTTTGGCCGGAGGGCAATCTGACAGATCGGGGCGATGGCCTTCTCTGGTGTGAATAACCGGCAACCGCAATTCTCGAAATGTTCCGAGCAGCCCAGCGACGGTCGGTACGATTTCTTGTAGGAGTTCGACTTTATTGCCCAGCGCCGCGCCAAATCCGCCTGGCTCAATGAAATCGCGCTGCATGTCAATGATCACCAACGCCACCCGGGCACCGGACTCTCGCGGAGGCAGCTGATACGGATAAGGGGATGCGATGACAGTGTTCATGCCGCATGTCCTGTCATGTGCCGTCCGATGAGCGCGAGGTCGGCACCGGACGACGTCGTTTCATAGACCAGTTGACCGTTAAACATCACCACGGTACGGTCGGCCAGTTCCAGGATCTCGTCGAGATCCTCACTCACCAGAAGCACAGCCGTCCCACGATTACGCGCGGCGACAATCTGTAGGCGAATGTCTTCCGTGGCCAAGAAGTCCAACCCAAAGCATGGATTGACCACGACTAAGATCTCCACGCCGTCGGAAAGCTCTCGCGCCAAGACCGCACGCTGTACATTTCCGCCGGAAAGAGATCGGATCGGGAGGTGGGGATACGGCGGCTTGATATTATATTGTTCGATCAAACTCTGTGCGCTACGGCGTATCATGTGGTGATTGATGAGCCAGCCACCCACGGCATGGGGCTCCACATCAAAATTGCGAAACGCCAGATTTTCTGCGAGACTCATGTTCCCCACGCAGGTGTTCAGAAGCGGTTCTTCCGGCAAGCAATAGATTTTATGGCGCACAATCTGCTCACGGGTCGGCTCAAAAGGCATGCCCCGTACCAAGATTTTGCCTGCTATCGCCTGGCGTTGCCCGGCCAGGACCTCAACCAGTTCTCGCTGTCCATTGCCCGATACACCGGCAACACCCACGATTTCACCTGAATGGATGGTGACATGCAGACCCCGAACAGCTTCCACTCCGGCATCGTCATGTACTCGAAGGTCGTGAATAGCTAGTTTGGGCGTCTTGGCGGGAGGTGCGATGCGTTCCTTCGGTTTGGTTGTGAATTCAGACCCCACCATCATTTCGGCCATCTGGGACACCGTCAGATCCGACACCAGTCCAGACCCCACGAATTGTCCTTTACGCAACACCGTGACCTCATCTGCAAATGTCACCACTTCTCTCAGTTTGTGGGTAATAATCAAGACGCTGAGCTGTTGTGCTCGCGTCATAGCACGGAGATGGCCTAAGACTTCATCCGCTTCTTGTGGTGTCAGGACGGAAGTAGGCTCATCCAGAATGAGAATACGGTTTTGCAAAAATAGTTGCTTGAGAATTTCAACTTTTTGTTTTTCGCCTGCTGCGAGTGAACTGACACGAGCGGCAAGAGAAACTTTGAACGGCATCTTCTCCATAAACCGAGTCAACTTGTCTTCTTCCTCCCGCCAATTGATGAGCGGGTTCAACTTCGCCTTGGAGATCACCAGGTTTTCGAGTACCGTCATGTTAGGAATCAGGGTAAACTGCTGATAGACCATCCCGATTCCCAATGCCTGCGCGTCACGGGGACTACGAACCGTGACCTGTTGCTGATCCACCAGAATTTTCCCTTCATCAGGGTGGTAATAGCCCATGATGCATTTCACCAAGGTACTCTTGCCGGCGCCGTTTTCACCAAGCAGCGCATGAAACCGACCTGGCCGCAGTCGAAAATTGACGTCCTTCAAGGCCACTAGCGGTCCGAAACGCTTGGTCATGCCGAGGACTTCCAGGTCTGGAGGAACAGGGTTCGTCATGAAAGTGCCTCTACAAAGGCATCGGATTTCGACACGGTACCGAACACTCCACCCTGCATTTTGACCATCTTGATCGCCGCCTGGTGGTTTTCATAATCAGTCGCGCCACAACAATCTTCGAGCAGGAGACATTCAAAGCCCCGGTCATTGGCTTCGCGCATAGTGGTGTGGACACAGACATCGGTGGTAATCCCTGCCAGGACGATATTGGTGATCCCGCGAAGCCGTAACAGCATTTCCAGATCGGTCGCCCAAAACGACCCTTTGCCGGGCTTATCAATGATGGGTTCGCCAGGTTTTGGAGCGAGCTCCGGAATGATGTCCCATCCCGGCTCTCCACGGACGAGGATTTTCCCGCAGGGGCCGGGATCCCCAATGCCTGCTCCGATTCTTCGACTCCGCCACCGTTTGTTCTCGGGGAGATCCGTTAGGTCAGGCCGGTGCCCTTCCCTGGTATGGAAGACATGCATCCCAATGTTCCGCGCTTTCGCGAGCACTTTGAGGATCGGGGCGATGGGGGCACGGGTGAGTGAAATGTCATAGCCCATTTTGTCCACGTACCCCCCTTTTCCGCAAAAATCGGTCTGCATGTCAATGATGAGAAACACCGTGTTCTCCGGGCGGAGATCCCCATTGTATGGATAGGGATACGGATCAGCGGTAACATATTTACTCATGATTTTTACCTCCACGCAGAAACATTCGAAGTTAGGCCTTCGACTTACCGAGTGACGGTCAGTTCATGGGGCGCCCCCAAGAGATTGCGTCGTGGAGAACAGGTCGCAATCATCACCGCCAACGTCATAATGTAGGGTATCGCATTGAAGATATAATACCCATAGGTAATCCCCACGGATTGCAAGGCCGGCCCTAACGCAGCCGCTCCTCCCCACAAGAGGGAAACCCATAGGCAGGCAAGCGGCTGCCAGCGGGCAAAGATCACCAGCGCCACCGCCATGAGTCCCTGTCCGCTCGAAAGGCCTTCGCTCCAATTGAACGGGTAGTAGAGCGAAAGATACGACCCGCCGATTCCCGCAAGAAATCCTCCCTGGGCGGTACTCAGGATCCGTATTCGATCGATCGGCAATCCGAGGGCGCGCGCCGCATCTGCACTCTCGCCGACAACACGAACCTTCAATCCCCAGGACGTATTCTTCAAGATCCACCCAAGCGCGATCGCCACGACAATCCCGATCAGAAACAAGGCGTTGATTTGCAGGGCCGCGCTGAGTTGAGGCACATTACTCCAGCCTCCGAGATCGATGGACGGCAATCGAGGAGCGGATGGTTGGATGTAGGGCTTCCCCAGGAAAAAGGCCAATCCGGTGCCGAAGAGCATCATCGCAATCCCCACTGCGATATCATTGACCCGCTGGAAGCTGCAGAGCCAACTATGCAAGGCGCCGAGCACCGCCCCGGCCAACCCGGCACACAAAACCCCCAGCCATGGAGACCCGCTATGCAACGCGATGGCATACCCCGTCATCGCGCCCATCACCAGCGTGCCTTCAAGGCCCAAATTAATGCGGCCACTTTTTTCGGTCAAGCATTCGCCCAGCGAGACAAAAATAAATGGGGTGCCGATCCGAATCGCTCCCCCCAGCACGGCAATGAGGACTCCCCACCAACCGACTTCCATCATGCTACCCCCTGTTTCTGCAACTTAGAAAATCGCCCGAACAGGGTCTCGCTAAACAGGATGACGAGGAAAATGATCCCTTGCATAACGAGCACGGTCGCATCCGGTAGCTCATGAGCTCGCTGCAACAATCCGCTACTCGCGCGGATTCCTCCCAACAACACGGCAACAGGCATAATAGCCAGCGGATTATTGCGTGCCACAAACGCGACGAGAATGCCGGCATACCCATAATTGGCATTGAGGGTATCGTTGGCCCTGCCATGGATGGCCGCCACTTCCACCATGCCTGCCAATCCACCTGCTGCTCCCGCCACGACACAGACGATGAGAATCAACCGCCCGACCGGCAATCCTGCGATCTGAGCGGCACGAACATTGCCACCTGCAATTTGGGATGCAAAGCCGAAGACGGTGCGATGCATGAGAAACCAAGCCAGGACACAAGCAACGACGCCGAAAGCCAATCCCCAATGGAGGGTTGTTCCGGGGATGAGGCCGATCATATTGGCCTCTCCAATATGATGCGTCGAGGGATGATTGAGACTTTCCGGATCGCGAAAGGTGCTCGTGACGAGGTGGTTCAGCACCGCAATGGCGATATAGTTCAATAACAGACTACTGATGGTTTCATTGACAGCGCGATAGTGCCGCAATGCCCCTCCAATGGCGAGCCAGATCCCGCCGGCGACCATGCCGACGAGCGCCATGGTGGCAAGGACCACCATGGGAGAGGCAGTGGGCATGGTCAGAGCCGCTAACGCCGCGCCGAGACCCCCTATCACGACTGCCCCCTCTCCTCCGATGATGATTAATCCGAGATAGCCCGGCAGTGCCGTGCAGAGGGCCGTCAGCATCAGCGGCGCGGCTCGTATTAACGAATTTTGCCACGAGAACGAAGAGCCGAAGGCAGCCCGATACATGGTGTGATACACCTCAAAGGGATTGGCCCCAGCCACCGCCACAAACCCTCCAAACAACACCATCGATACCAAGAGAGACCCGAAGATGATGAGGAACGGTTCCAGCGCTTTGTGCAGGTTTTTCGGCACAGCCATGATTACGACTTGGTCGAACCGATTACCCCTTCCACCAGCCA
>Ga0180063_1000214_pt1 | contig 14963 bp, 14 predicted proteins | sample EasRivT47_16_10D_FD_121776 | JGI IMG/M metagenome (GOLD analysis project Ga0180063, IMG submission 121776) | Soil microbial communities from meander-bound floodplain in the East River, Colorado, USA - East River metaG ERMLIBT47_16_10D | ecosystem: Environmental > Terrestrial > Soil > Floodplain ...
CGCAACCGGCACCGTGACGCCCGCAATCAGCCCGCCGAGCGCGCCCGCGGCCGCGCTGAAGTCCGCCCGGTTTGTGCGTCGCCCGATCAGAAACCCAGCGAGACCGCAGAAGCCAAAGCCGAGCGCACCTTTCGCGTTGTCAAGGAAGACCCACGTGGTCCTCGAGATGTCGGTGAAGAGACTCACCGCTACAAATGCGATCCCGACCGCAGAGAATGCCGTGCCGGCCCCGATCCCTGCCTTCACCCATGAGCGCATTGCTCACCACGACCGAGATTCTCGGCAAGCTCACGTGCAATGTGCTGATGCGGAGCCCACGCCTGCCAGACGCCTTCGGCCCACTCCCGGACCCGCAATGCATGCGTCGTGGGTGAGTCTGCAAGCGCCACGTCATACACGGTGAGGAGTCCGGCTTCCTCCGGAGGAGCCAGGTGCGGCCAACTTGCACGGCGTGCGAGGCGTCGCAGTAGCGGTGGCACCTCCACCGGCTTGACGCTCCGCTCCAGCACGAGGTAGAGCCCGACGAAATGGATGCACACGGACTTGTCCGGATGCCGGCCGCCAGCATGCTGAACGGCGTAGGCGTCCACCGTTAGCTGGTGGACCTGCCCGAAGAGAACAGGGTCTTGGAACTCAGCGGCGAGCACTTCCTCGAACAGCGACCAGCATTCGGCAGACGCGTGGAACTTCCGATCGTAGCTCCGCTCGCTTATAGGCAACTCGAGCCCACATCCAGGGCACGACCTCATCTGAGGTGCCATCCCGACGCTCCCTCTGCCGCAGTCTCCCATTGCTCATGGTGCTTCGCGATCTCCTCCTGACTGAGCCGCAGGAAACGAGCCGCGTTGTTGTAGAAGATATCCCGTTTCTGATCCTCGCTCAAGAACGCCGCCTCGTCGATGGCAAAGATCGAGCGCTCGATTGCCTCAGGCCACACCATCTGGTCGGAACCGAACCGCTTCGTCCAGGGTCGTGGTACCTTCTCTCACGGCGCAACCCTCCGTCCTCGCTGTGAGGCCCTGTTTGCTCAACAGGAGGTTACGCCATTTCCTTTTTTCCACAGAACTCGGGACGGATCCCCTGGCGCGCCCCATTGCTTGGCTCGCTACGGGCGTGACAGGAAGGTCCGACGGGGCAAGCGCGCTGTTAAGGTGCTGGCCGACAGCTTGACCGTATGTCAGAACCGACATACATTGTCTCCGGATGAGCCTCAGCGACAAACCTCTCGTCTGGCTCCACAGCGAGGTGAAGACCCCGCCGTTCTCGAGGGAGGCGCGCTTGGAGGCTGGATTCTTGCTCAGACGTCTGCAACAGGGACATCGTCTCACCATGCCGCAGTCCAGGCCCATGCCGGTTGTCGGAGCCCGTTGTCACGAGCTCCGCATCGTGGATTCGGCCGTCACGTGGAGAATCGTGTACCGGGTGGACCCAGACGCGATTGTGATCGGCGAGGTCTTCGTCAAGAAGACGTCGGCAACCCCTCGGTCGGTGATCGAGACGTGCAGGCGACGATTCCGGGAGTACGACGATGCGTGAACAGAAGAAGAAGCGACTCGAAGCCAAGGGCTGGAAGGTAGGAACAACCCGAGAGTTCCTCGACCTGTCGCCGGACGAAGAGGCATACGTCGAGATGCGACTACGACTCGCTGAGGGGCTCAGGCAGCGACGCCTGCGGCGGAAGCTGACCCAGACTGAACTCGCGAAGGTCGTTCGCTCCAGCCAATCGCGAGTCGCCAAGATGGAAACGGGTGATCCTACCGTCTCCTTGGACCTCTTGATCCGTTCTCTTCTTGCGCTCGGCGCTTCTCGGAGAGATCTCGCGAAGCTCATCGCAGACTCTCGTCCTTTTCCAGCAACCTAAGTTCTTCCGAAGTTCGCTTCCAGACATTCCTAGGTAGATGCCGCCGAGCGACCAACGCGTTTCACACGCTGCTTCCGACGCTGAAACGCCGGTCAGCAGCAGTCCGATGCTCATGCTCGCGACAACGCGGTTCATCGGTCTACCTGTCCGGACACCTAACGCTAATGCGGCCGAACTGCCGCATCGGTTGCGGCCAACAGTGTAGCGCGGTGGCGAACGACGGGGTGTCGCGGCGACCTCCTCGGAAGACGGAAGTTGTCGTCTGATCCGTCTCGTTGCGCCTTCATACGCTGCAAGAAACGCTGCACGCGCGGGGCCGAACGCTCGGCGAGACTCGCCTACACCTCGACTCCCGAGCGCGGCAAGCGCGGGGCTTGCGGCGCTGGTTGCCCTTTGGGCTTGGCGTGCCGGGCCGCGAGCGCGTCGTCGATCGCCTCGAGCAGCTCGGCCAGCCCTTCGCGGCGCGCAGCCGACAGAAACAGCGCGCCCGGATGCTCGCAGGCCGTCTCGGTCCGCGCGTCCTGCGGCAGCAGATCGGCCTTGTTCAGCGCCAGGATCCGCGGGATGGCCTCGAAGCCGAGGTCGGCCAGGATCTTGTCCACCGCCGCGATCTGCGCGCCGCGCTGCGCGTGCGAAGCGTCGACGAGGTGCACGAGCAGGTCCGAATCCTCGATCTCCTCGAGCGTGGCGCGGAACGCCGCGATCAGGTCCTTGGGCAGGTCGCGGATGAACCCCACGGTGTCGTTGATCACGACCTCACGCTCGCGCGGCAGGCGCAGCCGGCGCGACGAGGGGTCGAGCGTGGCGAACATCTTGTCCTCGACGAACACGTCGCTCTTCGTCAGCACGTTGAGCAGCGTGCTCTTGCCGGCGTTGGTGTAGCCCACGATCGACACGACCGGCACGTCGCGCTCGCGCCGGCGCGAGCGGCGCTGCTGGCGCCGTGTCCGCTCGCCCTGCAGCAGCTTCTGCAGCGCCTGGATCCGCGTGCGCACGCGCCGGCGGTCGATCTCGAGCTTCTGCTCGCCCGGTCCGCGGCCGCCGATCCCGCCCTCGAGGCGCGAGAGGCCCGAGTCGCCGCGGCTCATCAGCCGCGGCAGCAGGTAGTTGAGCTGGGCCAGCTCGACCTGGATCCGACCTTCGTGCGTGCGCGCTCGCGCGGCGAAGATATCGAGAATCAGCTGGGTCCGGTCGAGCACCTTCAGCTCGGCGGCCTCGGCCAGCGCGCGGGCCTGGGCCGGCGAGAGGTTCTGGTCCACGACGATGAACTCGGCCTGCAGGCGCAGCGCATCGACGACGAGGTCTTGCAGTCTCCCCGCTCCGAGCAGCGTGCGCGCGTCGAAGCGTTGACGGCGCTGCACCACACGCTCGACGACGCGCAGGTTGGCCGATGCGGCGAGCTCCTCGAGCTCGCTCATCGAGGCCTCGGCCTGGGCGCGGCTGCTCGTCGTGACGTGGACCAGGATCGCGCGCCCACCCTCGGCGGCACGCTTCGTGCGCGGCAGGTGGCGGTCGAACTCCTCTTCGAGCGCGCCGATCAGCGCGAGGAAGTCCTCGTCGACGCGCGCCGCCGGGCGCGGCGGGAGCAGACGGTAGCGCTCGCCGTCGGTCGATACGTCGTGCGCGCCGTTGCGCGCTCGTCGTCCGGCGAGCCCGCGCGGCTTGGGGCGGACGAGCCCGCGTGGGACGTGCACGGCCGCGGGCTCGCGGGCCGGCTCGGTCTTCCCGGACGCGGGCTCGGATGCGGGCAGCAGGTGCGCGACACGCACCGGTCCGGGGCCGCCGTCGGGCTCGACCGCGACGAGCGCGAGCGCGTCGAGCCGGTGCAGCGCGAGCGGCGCGAGATCGTTGCGCGTCAGCTCCTCGTCGACGAGCTTGGTCGCGACGAAGCGCAGCGTGCAGAAGCGCAGGCGGCCTGAGGGCGCGCTCGGCTTGCGCGGCACCTCGAGCCGGTGCGCTTCGCCCACGGCGACGGCGTCGATGCGGCCCGCGCGGTCGATCAGCAGGCCCACGCGCCGATTCAGCCCGTGGCTGATCTCGGCGAGCTCGCGCGCCAGATCGTGGCTCAGCACGAGGTGCGGGGGGACGCGGCGCCGGAACAGGCGCTCGAGCTGCTGGCGCTCGGCCGGCTTCAGCCCGAGCAGGTGGCCTTGAACGGTCGGAATCGTCTCCTCCCTACAACCGGCCGATGATGTGCGTGCCGGCCTGGCCTTCCATGGCCGCGGGCAGGCTGTCGGGGTCGGTGATCAGCGTGCGCCGCCCGCCCTGCTCGAGAAAGCCGATCGCGGCCTCGATCTTGGGTCCCATGCTGCCCGCGGGGAACTGGCCCTCCGCGACGTAGCGCCGGATCTCCTCGAGCGTCACCGCGGTCAGGGCGCGAGCGTCGGGCTTGCCGTAGTCGACGTACACTTGCGGCACGGCGGTGAGGATGATCAGCAGCTCGGCTTGCACGTCCCGCGCCAGCACGCTCGACGTCAGGTCTTTGTCGACGACCGCCTCGATGCCGACGTACTTGCCGTCGTCGCGGACGTGGATCGGGATCCCGCCGCCGCCGCAGGCCACGACGATGTGCCCGGCCTGTGCGGCCTCCCGGATCATGTGGCGCTGGATCACGCGCAGCGGCCGCGGCGAGGGGACGAAGCGCCGATAGCCCTTGAGTGCGGGAACCTCGGCGATCTGCCAGCCCCACTCGTCGCGCCGCCGCTCGGCCTCCTTGCGCGACAGCACCGGTCCGATCGGCTTGTTGAAGGCCTGAAACGCCGGATCGTGCGCGTCGACCACGACCTGGGTCACGACCGTGACGACGTAGGTCTTCATCTCGCGCCGACGCAGCTGGTTGAGCAGCGCCTGCTGCAGGATGTAGCCCAGGCTGCCCTCGGTCATCGCCACGAGCACATCGAGCGGCATCATCGGCAGCTCGGAGCGCGACTGCTCCTGCTGGATCAGCAGGTTGCCGACCTGCGGCCCGTTGCCGTGGGTCACGATCAGGTTGTAGCCGCGCTCGACCAGCGTCATCAGGATCCCGGCGATGTGCTCGGCGTTGCGCTCGTGCTCCTCGATCGTGCCCGTCTCGTCCGCCTGCATGAAGGCGTGGCCGCCCATGGCAACGAGGGCGATCGGCCGCGGTCCGCTCATGCGCACGAGTCTCGCACGCGCGTCGTCGTCCCGGCAACGTCCGTGAGGATTGCCGGCGGCGCTCGGTTTCGCGCAGAATGAGCGGCATGATGAAACCCTGGGTCGCAGCCGACCTGCTGCGGGGCCGGCATGCTTGGATCACGGGGGGCGGCACGGGCCTCGGGCGTGCGATGGCCCTGCGCTTCGCCGCGCTCGGGGCCCGGGTCGCCGTGTCGGGGCGGCGCGAGGGGCCGCTCGCCGAGACCGTGGCCGCGATCCGGGCTGCCTCGGGCTTCGCCACGATGGCCCCCTGCGACGTGCGGGATCCCGCCGCCGTCGGCGCGGCGCTCGATCGCGTGGCTGCCGAGATGGGCGGGCTCGACATCCTGGTCAACAACGCCGCGGGGAACTTCCTCTGTCCGACCGAGCAGCTGACGCCGAACGGCTTCGCCGCGGTGGTCGGGATCGTGCTGCACGGCACGTTCCACTGCACGCTGGCGGCCGGGCAACGCTGGATCGCCGCGGGCACGCCGGGCGTCGTGCTCAACATCGCCGCGACCTATGCCTGGACCGGATCGGCGTTCGTCGTGCCCTCGGCCTGTGCGAAAGCCGGGGTCGTGGCGCTGACACGCTCGCTGGCCGTCGAGTGGGCTCGCCACGGAATCCGGTTGAACGCGATCGCGCCGGGACCGATCCCGACCGAGGGCGCGTTCTCGCGCCTGCTGCCCACGCCCGCGCTGGCCGCACGCATGGCAGGGCGGATCCCGGCCGGGCGCTTCGGAACGCCCGAGGAGCTGGCGGAGCTGGCTGCGTTCCTCGTGTCCGACGGCGCGGACTGGATGCGCGGCGAGGTCGTGGCGTTCGACGGTGGCGAGTGGCTGCGCGGCGCGGGCGAGTTCAACGATCTACTCGACCTGCCGCAGGCCGACTGGGACGCGCTGCGCGGCAGGAAGGGTACGTGATGGAAGTCGCCGTGGTCACGGGCGCAGGGCGCGGGATCGGACTCGAGCTGACCAGGCTCCTCGTCGACTCGGGTCGCACCGTCGTGGCGTGCCCGCGGACCGCGGGCGGGCCCGAGCTTGCGGCGCTCGGCCCGCGGGTGCACGAGGTCGCGCTCGACGTGGCCGACGAGGACTCGGTGGCCGCGGGCGCGGCTGCGATCGCGCGCCGCGTGGAGCACGTCGATCTGCTGTTCAACAACGCGGGCGTCTACCCGGACGAGGAATCGGCGGGCATCGAGCAGGCCGACCTCGTGGGCGCAGCGCGTGCGTTCGAGGTCAACGCGCTCGGTCCGTTGCGCGTCGTGCGCGCGCTCCTCGGGCTGCTGCGCCGCGGATCCGGGAAGCGGCTCGTGCAGGTCACGTCCCTGATGGGGTCGATTCAGGACAACACGGCCGGCGGGTCGTACGGCTACCGCATGTCCAAGGCCGCGTTGAACATGGCCACGCGGAACCTGGCTCTCGAGCTCGGGCCCGAAGGATTCACCGTCGTGGCGATCCACCCGGGCTGGGTCAGGACCCGCATGGGCGGTAGCGACGCTCCGCTCGGAGTCACGCCGGCCGCCCGCGAGGTCCTGCGCATCGCACTGACCGCGGGCCCCGAGCAGAACGGGGCTTTCCTGGGGCCCGGCGGGGAGACACTCCCCTACTGATCGGCCTACCCGGAAACCCGCCCCTGCGCTATTCTCGTCGCGGCGCGGTTCCGGACACACAGAGTTTGATTCCCGCTCCCGGCAGGTTCGGACCTGGGTGCGGTTGCATTCCGGGCGTCCGGTTCGTACCGATCATGTCCGGGACGATCCTCGATCGTCCTTACATGTTCGTAATCGCCTCGAGGTGAACACGTGATCGAGACGCGTGGCAGATCCTTACCCGCAGCGCTGAGCGTGGCGCTCCTGGCCCTGGCGGCTCCCGTTTCGGCGGAGGAGGGCGGGGCGTCGTTGCGGCGATCCTCGGGCGTGCACCGTCCGGCCCGCGTCGGCGACGACGCCGCGCGGGCCGAAGCGATGCTGCTCGAGCCGGAGCCGGCGATCACGGCCGAGACCGATCTCCCCGCGGCGGAGCTGCGCCTCGACACCAGCCTCGCGTCGATCCCCGGGTTCGACCACGAGGGTCGAGCGTTCGGCACCTCGGACGGCCAGGTCTGCGTGCTGATGCTCGATGACTTCCAGCTGCGCTCCCGGCGCTCGCTCGACGGCGGAAGCGTGTTCGGCTCGGAAGTCGTGGTCGGCGGCGGCGCGGATCAGCCTCAGGTCAAGCAGTACGCGGCCCGCCGCGCGGCCGACGGCAAGGTGTACGTCGCGCTCGTCGTCGCCGATCTCGCGGGAGGCGTCGGCCTGCAGTTCACGCGCAGCGACGACACCTGCCAGAGCTGGACCGCGCTGTCCACGCTCGTGGGCTTCGGTAGTGCGACGCACGGGGTTCGCGCGGCGGCGCTGGCCACGGGCGCGAGCGGCGTCGCGGCGATCATCTACCGCGGCGACCTGGGCTACGACCCGTATGTCGTGGCGACGGCGAACTCCGGCACGAGCTGGACCACGCCCGTGCGGATCGACACGGGAGTGGGCGCCCGCACGTTCCCGATCGCGGGAATCGACGTGGCGATCGACCCGACCTCGGGTGCGATCCACGCGGTCTATGCGCAGGATCGGGGCGCCGGGCCGTCGATCTGGCGCAGCCGCTCGATCGACGGCGGAGTGAGCTTTTCCGCCGAGGCGAGCTTCGACTCGATCCTGGCCTCGGGACAGGCCGACTCGCTCAACCCGGACATCGAGATCGCGACGGATGGGAGCATCCTGGTCGCGTTCTGGGACAGTATCGGCGCCGACCGCATCTACGCGGTGCGCTCCACCGACGGCGGCACGGTCTACGCGAACGTGCTCAATCGCGCCCTGGGCGTTACGAGCGGCGGCACGAACAACCCCGTGGTCCCGGTGCTGGCCACCGCTGCCGGCTCGAACACGGTGCTGATCGCCTGGGTCGACCACTCGAAGCGCCTGTCGATCGCGCGCTCGGCCACGAATGGCTCGGCGTTCGATGCGACGCAGATCTTGATGACGACCGGCACCGCGGCCGGCTCGCCGCTCGGGATCCTGGAGCTGACGAAGATCGCTTTGACCCGCACGTCCTCGGGGAACTGGGTCGTCGGCTGGTCGGACGATCGCTCGGATACGTATGCCGGCCTCAAGACCGACGTGTTCGTGCGCGTCTCGACGACCGATGGCGCGAGCTGGGGCACGGAGCAGCGGGTCGACACGGACGTCGCGGGCGCCGCACCGAGCTCGATCGCGGACATCGCGCCGCACGGGACCGATGCGCTGTTCGTGCTGTTCCAGGACCGGCGCGTCAACGGCGGTCGGAGCGCCGACTTCCACGCCAACCGCTCGGCCACGGCGAGCCCGCTGGCGTTCGGGACCGATGCGCGCGTCGATGCCGACTCGACGACGATCTCGGCCGACGTGAACGTCGATCCGCAGGTGGCGACCGACGGCGCGAGCCACGTCTACGTCGCGTTCAGCGCGTTCGCCACCGGACCCGAGTCGGACATCTACGTCTCGGCGAGCGCGAACGGCGGCTATACGTACGCCCTGCCCGTGCGGGCCTCGGCCGGAACCGCGGGCTCGCTCGTGCGCGTGCTGCCACGCCTGCGCGCGTTCCCGGACGGCAAGGTGTACCTGGCCTACGTCGTCGACAACGCGGCGGGCCAGCGCGAGATCCGCTTCAACCGGTCGACCGACTTCGGTGTCACCTGGTCGGCCACTGACATCCTGCTCGGGACCATGACCAGCCCCGACCCCGGCTACTACTCGTTCTTCGATCGTCCCTCCGTGCAGCTCGAGGCGCTGGCCGACGGCACGATCTACGTGGCCTGGTCGACCGAGATGAACATCCTGCTCGCGCGCTCGATCGACTTCGGTGTGAGCTTCGGGGTCGCGGCGGATGTGGATCAAGACGCCCGCGGCTTCAACCGCGCGCCGCGTCTGTGCGCGGCGGGGAATGCGGTGCTCCTCGTGTGGGAGGGCGCCAACCTCGAGTTCACGCGCACGTCCGTGTGGAGCGTGGCCAGCGACAACCGGGCCGTTTCGTGGGGCGCGCCGTTGCAGCTGCGCCCCGAGATCACGGCCGCGCAGGGCGGCGGCGTGGGGCTTCCGGCCCTGGCCTGCAACGGGGCCGGCGGCGCGGTGGCCATCTGGCCCGACCTGCGCACCGACGTCACGCTCCAGCTCTTCGCCAATCGGTTCAATGGCGCCGCCTGGGGCGGGGACGTGCTCGTCTCCACACCGCCCGGGCTCGACTCGTCGGCCCCCGTGGCGACGTACTCGGGCGCCTCGAACGTCGTCGTGGCCTACGAGGGCTCGGACGGCACGATCTACACGAGCCGCTCGACCGACGGCGGCGCGACGTTCCCGTCGTTCCAGCGGCTCGACGGCAGCGTGACGAACCCCGCGGCGCTCTCGCTGCAACCCAGGGTCGTGGCCGACGGCGGGACCAACGTATGGGTCTCCTGGCTCGACGAATCGCCCGGACTGCCGATGCTCGTCGCGCGCCGTTCGGGCGATGGCGGGGCCGCCTGGGACAACGCGCTGCGCGTCGACCGCAAGGTGCCGAGCGGCGGCTCGTCGAGCTTCTACTTCCCGTTCGATGCCGCCACGCCCGCGATGCTCTCGGGCGCGGCCTTCTTCACCTGGATCGCCGAGCGCGATAGCTTCCTGACCGACGCGCTGGTCAACGCCTACGACACGGACGACCTCGACCGCGATGGCGTGACCGTGCCGGGCGACTGCGACGATACGAACCCGGCGCTGGGCGCTGTCCCGCCGGTCGTGAACGGTATGACCGTGAGCAAGGCGGCCGGCAAGGCGCGCCTGAGCTGGACCCCGCCCGCGGGAACCGTGACCGACATCGCGGTCGGTGTCCTGTCGACCCTGAAGAGCACGGGGAATTTCAGTGCGGCCACGTGCCTGGCAGACGGAATCGCCGGGGCAACGTACGACGATCTGGACGCGAATCCCCCGTCGGGCGAGGCGCGCTGGTATCTGATCCGCGCAACCAGCTCCTGCGGCATCGGCTCGTACGGCGACTCGAGCCTGGCCATCGACCCGCGCGACGCCCTCGACTCCGGTCCCGTCTGCGACTGACGGCGGGGTCTGACCCCGCCCACCGCCTACTCCAATCGTCGGTAGGTGCGGGGGTCGGCGCGCAAGATGAACTGGTCGCCGTCGCGGCGGACCGAGCCGCGGATCTCGAGCGGCTCGGCGACGAGGTCGGCCACATCGGCGTTGACCGGGCGACCGTCGCTCGAGACCAGCAGATACGCTTCTTCGCGTCCGGCCTCGTCGCGCACGACGAAGAGCGGCGGGATCCCGCCGGCGATGCAGCGTGCCGCACATGCGCGGTGGGGTTTCTCCCGTCCCGGCTTCATCACGCCGAGCCAGCACTTGGCGTCCACGATCTCGCCCACGAGCGTCCACTCGCCGAGATCGAGTCGCTCGGGCGGCGGGATCGCGGCCAGCGCGGCCGCCCGCTCGGGTGACAGCACTCCGAGTCCGTCCGCGCGAACCTCGATCATGGTCCGCCCGCCGCGGTAGATCAGCTCGCCCTCGAGTCGCAGCGCTGCACCGTCGAGACCCTGGGCAAGACGCGAGGCCCCGTGCTTCCCCGCCGCCACGAGAGGCCAGCTCGACCATGGCGGTGCGCCTGGCCCGCGCTGGCCCGGCCGTGCAACGAGCAGGTGCGGATACGGCCGCTCCTCGACGATCCCTTCGAACGCGCGCACGGTCCCGTACTCGAACACGCCATCGCCGAGCGGCTGCTGCCGCACCGCGAGCGCGAGCGGGACGGCCCCGGCGAGCGCGACGAGACCGATCGCGGCCGCGCGTGCGCGCCGGGCGATCGCTCGCGGCGCCTGAGGCAGGTAGCCGACGTAGAACTCGTCTGCCGCGCGAGCAGCAGGCGCCGCGGGTTCCTCGATCCGTGCGGGCTCGACGCGCGTCCCCGGCGGATGGGGACGCGGATCGACGAGCACGCGCCGACCCTCGAGACGAACCGAGAAGGTCGGCACACGCTCGCTGAAGGGCGGCGGCGAGGCCCCGGTCTCGGGCACGTACTGGTAGCCGTGCCACGGACAGGTGATGCACCCGTCGATCACCCGTCCCTCGCCGAGCGGGCCGTTCTGGTGCTGGCACACACTGCTGACTGCGGAGACCTTCCCCTCGTAGCGGTAGACGGCGACACGCTCGCCGCCGACCACGACCACCCGCGCGCGCGACTCGGGAATCTCGTCGATCGAGCACACGTCGACGAAGCGGTCCGCCAGCGACGACGCGTGCTCTCGATCGCCTGAGCGCTCGCGCCATCCGGCGAGAAGATGAAGCGACGCAACCCAGACGACGCCGGCGCCGAGCACCCATGCCAGCCACGGGTCGGTCTCGGCCTGGAGCACGCCCGTGGCCACGTGCAGCACGAGCAGCGCGTACGCCCAATAGACCAACATGTGCAGCCGCTTCCATGCCGGCGCCGTCAGGTGGTGCAGCCAGAAGTCGTGGCTCGTCGCCGCCATCAGGAACAGCACCGCGAGCGCGCCGAGCCCGAGCACCTCGAATGGAAACTGGCCCAGGCTGCCGTAGCGCGGATTCGCGGTCAGCACGCTGACCAGCGGATCGACGTTGCCGAGCGCATGGAACTGAAACAGCGAGAAGCCCGCGTGGGCCGCGCCGACGAGGAAAGTCACGACCCCCAGGTGTCGCCGGTTGTACAGGAGCGGCAGGAACCGCGCATCGAGACGCGCGAGCGGGCCGATCGACAGCACGACGTGGAGCAACAGCAGGGCGCACGTGCCGAGACCACGGATCAGCAGCGTCTCGAGCGTGGCCTCGGGACGCGCGAGCGTACCGACGCCGACGAACACCGCCAGGTAGAGCAGCACACCGGCCACGAGCACCGCGTCGTAGATCTTCTTCTGCCGGTTCCAGCCGACCGCGCGATAGCCGACGCTCACGGCACCGCTCCGGACGCGGGCAGGCGCAGGGTCGCAACGACTTCCGCGTGAGCGAGGTCGTAGAGCGCGAGCATGCCGGGGGTGTGAACGACTCGGTTGGGCAAGCCGAGCGGCTCGTCGCCCCGTGCTTGGCCCAGCAGCGTTCCGCCCTCGATCGGGTCCACGCCGTCGGTGGGAATCCAGTACGCCAGGACCTCGGGCAACCCATCGAGCGCCTCACCGGCGAACGAGACCGAGAGCGCCCCGTCGGTTGCACGGTAAAGCGACACCGCCAGCGGTGCCCCGTCGGCTCGGCTCCCCTCGATCCGTTGCAGCAGCCGGTCGGCTGGCGCACGGAAGGGAATCACATCGCCGACGACGGGAACCGACTTCCGCGCGGCCAGCGCCGCGAGCACGAGCGCGGGCAGGCCGAGCGCGAGCACGGGCCAGATGCGGCGATGCGCGATCCGCAGCGGCCGGATCACGGGACATCCCGGCGCGCGGCAGCGCGGTGCGCGTTACGCTCCTCGGGCGGTGTCGCCCCGCGGATCCAGCGCCGCAAGAGCAACGGCCACAACGCAGCGACGCCGGGCGCGACGATCGCGCGGAATCCCCACGTCGACGCAGCGGCGGACGGATCGACTCGAGCGATTCCGAACGTCACGAACACCACGGCGAAGATCCCGCCGATCGCGAGATACAGCTCGAGCGCGCGGACGATGAGCACGGCGAGCCAGTCCATGACCGGACCTATGATGCCTCAGGTCTGGGCGGCCTCACGCCCTCGGCGCTGCTCGAGCTGCTCGACCACGCGATCGAGATCGGGATAGCCGGCGCCAAAGCTGCGAGTGAGCCAGTTTCCCCCGCGCTCCGCGATTCTCTCGCCATCCGCGATCACATCGAACTGACCGGTCTTGCCAGGCCTGGCCACGGCGTCGATGCCGAGGCGCTTCTTGATGAGGGTCACGAGACTCGTGACCTTGGCCTTGTTGTTCTGTCACGTGGGGCAGTAGACGATCTCGACCTTCACGCTGCTCTCCGATCTGCGCTAGGCAGCCATGGACGAGACTACTACCTTTCTCGTCGACCTGGGCCGACTCGGGCCGACTCGGGGTCTGACCCCTAGTCGACTGGGGTCTGACCCCAAGTCGATTAGTCCAGCTTGAGCGAGACGGGGGCACCGAGCGTGCGGCCGGCGACGAGGCGCAGGCGGCGCTTCTCACGCGGCTCGAGGTCGACGACGATCGAGCCGCGCGAGGGGGTGCCCTCCCCGTCGGGCGTGACGACCGCGGAGATTTCGCGCTTGCCGGGCCGCACGCGGATCCAGGCCTCGAACGTCTCGTTGCCGGGGTCGATCAGGCGCCGCAGCGCATTGGACTTGCGCTCTGGAGCGGTCAGGTGGCGCTCGAACACCTCGCGCCCGTCGACGAGCACGCTGAGGCTGGCATCGCGCATCGAGCTCTTGGCCTGGAGCTGGAGCCACGCTCGCTGATTCGACAGATACAGGGGCACAGCGCCGACGACGAGCAGCAGGCTCGCCGCGACGATCCAGCGCGGCCTGATGCGCCGGCGAAACGGCACCGGGAGCGCGGGAGTCCGAGCCCCGCTCACCGCGCCCTCGAGCGCTTCCCGGAACGCGACGCCCGTGGCGAAGCGCTGCTCCGGGTCCTTGGCCAGCGCGCGCTCGAAGAACGCGTCGAGCGCCGGCGGGAGATCGGCCCGCAGCCGGCTCGGCGGCTCGGGAGCGCTGTGCACGATCGCGTACAGGATGGCCGGGATGTCGTCCCCCGGGAACGGTCGTGCGCCGGTCAACGCTTCATAGAGGATCGCGGCCAGCGAGAACAGGTCGCTCCGGCCGTCGACCGGCGCCCCGCGCGCCTGCTCGGGCGACATGTAGGCCGGCGATCCGAGCGTGAGATCGCTGCGCGTGAGCACCGAGCCGCCGAGGCGGGCGATGCCGAAGTCGACGACCTTGACCGCGTCGGCCCCGTCGAGCACGAGCAGGTTCGCCGGCTTGATGTCGCGGTGCACGATGCCGGCCTCATGCGCCGCGTGGAGGGCGTCGGCCACGCGTCCGGCGAGTGTGCTGGCGCGCTCGGGCGGGAGCGGCCCCTCGGCATCGAGGATCTGGCGCAGGGTCCGGCCGGGCACGTACTCCATCGCCAGGTAGGGCGCACCCGAGGCGTCGTCCCGGCCCGCGTCGTAGACGGTGACGATGCCAGGGTGGGACAGCGCCGCTGCAGCGCGCGCCTCGCGCACGAAGCGGGCGCGGAACTCCTGCTCGTCGGCCGGCGTCAGCCCGTCGGGCAGGCGGATGACCTTGATCGCGACCGCGCGGTCGAGGCGCGGGTCGCGCGCGAGGAGCACCGTGCCGCCGGCGCCGCTTCCGATCTCCCGCTCGACCTCGTACCGCCCGATGCGCGACACCCGGGGAATCTAGGCCCCGGGACCGTGGGAGGCTAGGTGCCTTCCTCTCCGGCTTCGGCCTTGCCCTGCGGCGCCGGACGCTGGGCGCCGAACTGGTTGTTCAGCGCGAGCAGCGCGCCCTTGTCGTCGCCTGCGAACTTCAGCAGACCGACGGCGTCGCTCATCGTTTTCTCTTCCTCGACCTGCTCGTCGAGGAACCACTGGAGCGCGGCGATGGTCGCGTAGTCGTTGGCCTCCTTGGCCAGGTCGTACAGCTCGTAGATCGCCTCCGTGTTCGCGCGCTCCTGCTCCATCGAGCGCTGGAAGATGTCGAGGAGCGACGGGAAGGTCGCCGGCGGTGCGACGAGGGGCTGGAGGTCGACGCGGCCCCCGCGGTCGAGCATGTAGCGGATCAGCCGGTGGGCATGCGCCTGCTCCTCGCGGCTCTGGCTCTCCATGAACGAGGCGAAGCCGGTCAGGTGCAGCGTGTCGCAGTAGGCGGCCATCGACAGGTAGGTGTACCAGGCCTGCAGCTCTTTGTTGATCTGCTGGTTGATCGCCTTCTCGAGTTTCGGGTGCATGGGCGTTCCTCCGTGGAATCGCCTCA
>Ga0180063_1000215_pt1 | contig 14939 bp, 12 predicted proteins | sample EasRivT47_16_10D_FD_121776 | JGI IMG/M metagenome (GOLD analysis project Ga0180063, IMG submission 121776) | Soil microbial communities from meander-bound floodplain in the East River, Colorado, USA - East River metaG ERMLIBT47_16_10D | ecosystem: Environmental > Terrestrial > Soil > Floodplain ...
CGGCGGGCAGCGTCAGCTCGTGTTCCTGTCCGGCGAAGCGGGCATCGGCAAGACCACGGTGCTCGACGCCTTTCTGGCGCATGCGTCCGTCGACCCAGACGTGATGCTGGGGTCCGGCGCATGCCTCGAGCACTACGGCGAAGCGGAGGCATATCTGCCGGTCCTCGAAGCCCTCGGCCGGCTGCTCCGCGGGCCTGGAGCCGAACGGACGGTCCGCGTCCTCGAGGCCCATGCACCCACCTGGGTCGGCCAATTCCCCTGGCTCGAGCGCCGGGGCGATCGCGAGGCGCCGCATCGAGACCTGCTCGGAGTCACGAAGGAGCGCATGTTGCGCGAGATGGCGGAGGCGCTCGAGGTCGTGACCGCCCAGACCCCGCTCATCCTGGTGCTCGAGGATCTCCACTGGAGCGACTATTCGACGCTCGACCTCCTCGGGATGCTCGGCCGTCGCCAGGAGCCGGCGCGGCTGCTCGTCGTCGGAAGCTATCGCCCGGTGGACGTGATCGTCTCCGGACATCCGCTGCGCAAGCTCACGCAGGAGCTCCGGAGCCGTCGCCAGTGCGAGGAGTTCGCGCTGGCGTTCCTCCGCGAGGCGGACATCGCAGCGTATCTGGTGCAGCGCTTCGGTGTGCACGGCTTTTCGGCGGAGCTCGCGCACGCCGTGCATCGTCGGACGGACGGCAATGCGCTCTTCATGGTGCGACTGGTGGACGAACTCGTCAGCCTCGGCGTGCTCGCCGAAGAGGAGGGTCGCTGGCGGCTGGTCGCGTCGCTCGACGAAGTCGCCCGCGCCGTCCCCGAGAGCCTCCGCCAGCTGATCGACAAGCAGATCAGCCGCCTGGACCCCGAGGTGCAACGCCTGCTCGAAGTTGCGAGCGTGCTCGGGAGCGAGTTCACCGCCCGATCGGTCGCCGCCGGCCTGAACGAGGATCCGATCACGGTCGAGGACCGCTGCGATGCCCTGGCGCGGCAGGGCCAGATCGTAGCCCCGACGGCGCTGTTCGTCGCCCCGGACGGGACAGCCGTCGCACGCTACCGCTTCACGCACACCCTGTATCCCCACATCCTCGCGGAGCGTGTCGCCGCGGGTCGCCGCTTGCGGCTGCACCAACGGATCGGTGAATGGCTCGAGCGGACCTACGACGGACACGTCGATGTCATCGGAGGCCAGTTGGCGCGCCATTTCGAGGAGGCTCGCGACTACCGGCGCGCGATAACCTACCTCCGACTCGCCGCCGACGGCGACGTCTCACGTTGGGGCACTCAGGAAGCCGCGGCGCGGCTCACGCGCGCCCTCGCTTTGGCGAGTCGCCTGCCTGCAATCGACGCCGATGCGGTGTACCCGTTTCTGCTCGAGCAGCTCGGTCGCGTCCGTCGGGGGATCGGCGACGTGCATGGAGCGGTGCAGGAGTTCGAGGCGCTGGCCGCGTGGGGGCGCGATCGAGGGCAGATCGGATGGGAGGCTAAGGCCGCGCTCTACCGCGCGAGCGTGCTCTCGTGGATCGATCCCGAGCGCAGCCGCGCCGCGAGCGCCGAGGGAATTGCGCTCGAGGAGCAAGTGCAGGACCCGGTGCTGAGAGCCCAGCTTCAGGGTTACTCGGCGTACTGGCGACTCCAACGTCACGGCTGGCGGGCAGACGACGCGCGTATGGCGGACGAGGCCGTCGCGGCGGCGCGCGCCGCCGGTGACCGCGAGTTGTCGAGCGAGAGCACCGGACGGCTCGCCGCCTTCCAGTGCTCCCGCTCGAATTTCCGGCGCGCCGTGGAGACAGCCACCGAGGGGCTCGAGCTCGCGCGCGAAGTCGGCAACGCCTATGCGTACCTTTCGTGTCAGTACTTCCGTGCCCAGGCCCTTAAGCATCTTGGCGAATGGGGGGCGGCCCTGACGGCCATCGACGACGGCCTGCGCATGGCGGCGCAGCGCGGCCATCTTCCCTGGGCGACTCTATTTCGGCTGGAGGCTGCTTCCCTCCGCGCCGAAGCGCTCGACTTCGCCGGAGCGGCCGCGATCGCGCGTGAGGAGTTGGGGGACCAATCGCTCACGCAGGCCGGCCACCAGCGGGCGATGTTCGAGCTGGCGTTTGCGCTCCTTGGCCTCGGCGAGCACGACCAAGCGTACGCGGCGTTCACGGCGCCGCAGCTGGGAGCGGCGGCGGGCATCGAGGTCATGCCATGGGCCGGGCAGGTCCTTCTGCGCCGCGGGCTCGGCGAGCTCTGGTTGGCGCGCGGCAAGCTCGACCGCGCCCACCGTGAGGCGGAAGCGCTGCACGCCTTGGCCGCCGCGGCGGCTGATCCGCCGCTCCGTGCGTCCGCCTCCCGGTTGCTTGCGGAGATCGCTCTGCGGGAAGGACACCTGTCGGAGGCCGAGGAGCTCCTGCGCGACGCGCTCGCTGCAATTGAAGGATACGACGTGCCGGTTGTCGAATGGCGCATCGTTGCCAGCGCGGCCCGCGTGCACAGCCGACAGCGCCGTCGGACCGATGCCGAGGCCGACCGTGTGCGGAGCGCTGCCCTCGTGAGCCGGCTGGCGAATTCTCTGTCCCCGGACCACGAGCTGCGTGGATCGTTCTTGGGTCATCACTCCGTGCGCGAAGTTCTTGGCCCGTCCGGCGCGGGGCCACAGTCGCGCCGACGCTCCTGACGCGCGGCCCCGGCAGCCGTGCATGCGCGAGCCAGGACAACGCTGCAAACTTCGCGGCAGCAGGGGCCGCCGGGCGGCCACGTCGTGCCACCGCAGCGCCAACAGTCTGGCCCGAATGCGTCACTGGGAGACCGCCGGTGTCGCGCGCGCCCTTAAGCTGACGCCCGTAACCGTGCGAATTGTCCGAATGGCCAGGGACGGAGTTGAACCGCCGACACCGTGATTTTCAGTCACGTGCTCTACCAACTGAGCTACCTGGCCCGAGGGTCGCGAGACTTACCGGCTTCCCCCAGGCGGGTCAACGCCACACCGAAGCGTCACGACGCTACGGCAGCAGCGTGATCGTGCCGACGACGCTGGTCGCGCCGGCGGCCGGCAGGTTCGCGTTCGAGTTCACGGTCGGGTTGGTCGTGCTCGCGACGCAGAACGACGACCCGAGCCTGACGGCCGATGGCACGCCGACCGACAGTACACCCGCCGGATTTCCGGTCTCGCTGATCAGCTGCACCTGCGTGCCTGCGCGGGCGCATACCCCGGGAGCCGGACACGTGGCCGCGCTCGAGCACCCGAGGCCGTCGTTCGCCCCACCGACGCAGTAGTTCGTCAGCATGCCGGCGCGACACGTGATACCGGCGCCGCAGTTCGCCGGGTCCTGCCCCATCGAATTGCTCTGGCAGGGCTTCCCGCTGTTGGCGCCGGTCAGGCAGATGTCGCTCCGGAAGGCGCCCTTCTGCGTCGTATCTTGTGTCGGGCAGAAGATACCCGTGCAATTGCCGGTGCCGACACCAGTGCAGCAGGCGAACGGGGTGTCGACAGCGGTGCACAAAGCGGAGTTCAGATTCGTAAGGCTCGACGTGCCCGTGGTGAGCGGGTTCAGGCTGATCGCGATGTTCCCGATGAACCCGGCGCAGAGGCCGCCCGGGCAGTCGCCGCCCGTCAAGCAGACGTTGTTGTTGTTCGTGCCGCGGTAGCAGCGCGACGTGCCCGCGGTCGCATTCGGCGACGGGCACTGACTCGTGAGGCCATTCGGGTTCAGGGTCGTGCACGCGGCACCCTGGTTCGGGCTGCCGTCACACACGCCGGTGCACGGACTGCCCGGGGAGCCGACGCATGCCGCGCCACCCACCGATACCGAACACCTCGGACACGGCTGCGTGGGATTGCCGGTCAGGACCGTCGCCGAGTTCAGCTGGAAGTTCCACGTCGCCGCGCCGCTCGTCAGGTTGAGCGTGCCGCTCGGCGCTACCGGCGAGAACGTATTGGTGACGCACACCGAGAGGCCCGCGTTCGAGATCGGCAGCGGCGTGCCGAAGAGGCAGCCGACGTCCGTGCAGTCGACACCGGCCGGCGTCGATCCCGACGCCGTCGGGCCGATGGTGCACGCCGGGCCGACGCACGAGAGCGTGAAGCGGTTCGTCGCGCCCGACGGCGTGGCGTTGTCGGGCACCTGCGAGATTCCACCGCCGAGCGAGAGACCGCCGCAGAGGAGGTTCTTCAGCGGAATCGTACCGGCGGTGTCGCGGTAGGTGTTGCCGCACGTCCCGGAGCCGGCCGTCGACAGGAAGTCGAAGAGCATCGTCGTGGTCGTGTTCGACGTCGTGGTGACTGTCGAGGTCGAGGTCGAGGTGGAGCTGCTCGTGGAGGTCGAGGTGGACGAGCTGGTCGAGCTCGACGTGCTCGACGTCGTGGCGAGCGTGGAGCTCGAGGTCGACGAGCTGGTCGAGCTCGACGTGCTCGACGTCGTGGCGAGCGAGGTGCTGGTCGACGTCGACGACGACGTGCTGGACGTCGTGGCGAGCGAGCTGCTCGTCGACGTGGACGAGCTGGTCGAGGAGCTGGACGACGACGTGCTCGTGGAGCTGCTCGTGCTCGAGCTCGTCGAGCTGCTGGTGGTCGACGGTGTGGTCAGCTGGCCGACGATGTCGTCGACGCAATCCTCGACGAGCCCCTGCAACGTGGCCGAGTCATCGAAGATCTGACAGTCGGTCGGGACCTTGTTCTCGAGCTTCTCGAAGCACCCCTTGGTCAGATCGACGCCGCCCGTGTACTTCGCCACCGCCTTGTCGAGGCAGGCGTTGGCGTTTGGGTCGGTCGACTTCCCCGGCGTCTGCGCGAGCTGGTAGCACTTGAGGCGGCCCTTCAAATACTTCGACACGCACTTCTTCTTGCCCGCCCCGCACTTCGTCTGATCGAGCGGCGGCGGGTCGATGGTCGAGACAAGCGTATTGACGCAGGCGTCGATGGTCGTCTCGACCGACCCGGTGTCGTCGAAGCTGATGCAGTCGGTCGGGTTCTTGTTCTCGAGCTTCTCGAAGCAGCCCTTGGCCGGTTCGGTCCCACCGTCGAACTTGAGGATGACCTTGGTGACACAGTCGTTGGCATTGGGAAGCGGGACCTTGCCGGGCGTCTCGGCGAGCTGCTCGCACTTGATCAACCCGGTGCCCTTCTTCGACGAGCACTTGGTCTTGCCCGCCAGGCATTTCGCTTGCTGGGCCGACGCCGGTGCGTCTCCCATGAACAGCAACGCCACCGCCAACGCCGTTACGAACGCGCGAATCGTCATTTGCCCCCTCCGTCGTGCCGCGATCGCAGATGCCCGGGAAGACCGGGCGGAAGTCTCGATCTAATCTGGAGGTAGCCCGCCTCGCCGGTGGGCGTCAAGGCAATTTTTGCGTGCCGCGCTCGCGAAAAGGGGGGCCTACGCCCAGGGCCACTCCGTATTGTCCACACAGAAGCCGGGAATAGTCAGCAGCTTGGACGGGAACGGCTTCGGCCGATCGAAGCTCACGCCGGAGAAGCCATCGTCGTCGCCGATGATGACCGCGAACGGCAGGCAGACCGGCGGGTCGCCGATCACGAGGCTCGAGAGGTCGATCCCGACGAGCTTCATGGTGATCCGGATCGGCCCGGCAGCGGTCAAGACGAGCGTGAGCTGCTGCACGCCGCGATCCACGCCGGCAACCTTGTAGCGGAACCGCTTGCCGTTGCGAGACGGACGCAACTCCCCGGCCGGGATGAGGATTCGCTCTTCGGCAATGCCGATCGTCAGGGGCTCGTTGAGGGGATCGACACCGTTCGACTCGGCCGCCAGCAGGACCTCCCAGCCGCGGATCTTGAAGTTCGCCCGGCCGCTGGTGAGGTCGATCTGTCCCTTGGCGGCCTTCGCCACCCGCAGCTTGCCGTGCGTGAGCTCCTGCGCGCCGCCGCTGGTCGCGAGCGCACATGCCAAGGCGAGACCGAGGCCGAGTGACCGCATCATCGAAGGGACTCTAAACTCATCGCTCGCGCACCGCCAGACGCGTGCCCCGCCCATTCGCAGTGAGCTTCACGGCGCGGCGCGCCATGAGGCCCCCTGTCTCGAGGGCAAGGACGCCCTCCCCGCTCGTGAGCGACGCGAGCTGCCCCACCCGTTCGCGCAGCACCACCTTCTGGGTCCGCACGCCGCGCCGCCGAAGCGGCGTGACCGTGAGCTGGCCTCCGTCCGAGACGAACTTTCCTCTGGGTCCCGGCTGGAGCGTCACGACCACCTCGAGCACGGTAGCGCCTTCGTTGTCGAGTCGCAGCACGGTCGGCACTCCGCCCGGATCGGCGGCCATCGACAGCTCGCTCTCGAGCACCATCACGAGCTTCAGCTTGTCCGCGAGCGCGCCGCGGACCTTCGTCAGCCGCGGCGCCGGAGCGAACTGATCCCGATCCGGCGCCGGCGCGTGAACGCACGCGAGCTCGAGCAGAAGCGCCCCGCCGCCGAGCGGCGCGGGTAGTGCCGGGCTCGCGCCGCTGCCGACGAGCCGCATCGCGCCGCTTGCGTCGATGGGCGCGCCCAGCACGGGCGTGCCGCCGACCAGCGCGACTCCCGTCGTCAGCGTGAACGGCACCGCGACCGGCGTTCCGCCGAGGGTGATCGTGATCGGCACGCCTTGGGCGTCGAGATCGCCGCTCGACAGCATGCGCAGCCCGAACGCGGAGGGGAGCGCAATCGTTCCGCTCGTGCCGCCGATGACGAAGCCGCGCGGCACCGCGGCGCCGCACCGTCGCGTCGGATCGGCGGGATCGGCGGGGCACGCCTGCACGAGGCTGCGCGTCGGGCTGGTGTCGGGTTCGTACGTGAAGCGCAGGAGATCGCCCGGCCCCGGCGGGTCGACTGTCGCCGCGGCTCCCGTCGCGGCGACCGAGAGCGACACGTCGAGCGCGCACGTGCTCGGATCGACCGGCACGAGATGCGCTCGCGCCGGCAGCGCGAAGGTCATCGTCATCAGCAGGATCGTCGCTATTCTCATGGGATGCTCGAGACGTCGCAGCTGCCGCCCGGCGCGGCATCGTAGACGAGCGCCGTCAGCCCGCACAGCTCGTCGTCGGTGCCCGGCCCCGCGACGACGTTGGCGAAGACACACGCCGCGTTGCCCGGACATTCCGGGCTCGCGGGCACGGCGATCGTGCACGGCACGGCGGGCTGTCCGACGCTGCCCGGTATCGTGCCGGGGGTTTCCTCGCAGCCGAGGCGCACCGCGGCCCCACCGGGGCCGCCGTTGTCGGTCCAGCACGCGTAGCGCAGCGACTCGCCCGCGCGCACCGCGAACGGCGTCGTGAAGCCGAGCGCGCCCGGATCGGTCCAATCGGCGGCGACGAAGAGCTGGCGGCGCTGGTCCGGCTCACAGGGATTCGGAAGGCCCGCGGCGGGCGGCTTCACCTGCCCGCCGGCATCGAGCAGGTCGACGCCGGCGCATTGGCCGCGCCGGTGCATCTGCGTCGTGAGGCCGAGCACGCAAGCATCCGTGGCAGGCGCCCAGCGCGCGTCGATCAGCTCGGCGGTCGAACGCTGCGCGAACGGCGGCACGAGAATGCCGGCATCGGCGCTGCGATCCGCCACCGGATGCGCGATGCGATTGGCGCGGCCCTTGGGCGGGCGGCGCAGCACGACCTTCGTCGACACGTTGCGCGCGCGCGGCTCGTCGTTCGACCAGTTCACGTCCACGAGGATTCCGATCCCAGCCGGCGCACCACCCGGGGCGTCGGGGACCGGTGCCAGCGCGAGCGCCACGCCGGTCGGCAGCGCGCGGACGACCTTCGGTGCCGAGCTGCTCGCGATGAGCACGCGACCGTCGCGGTCGTCGGGTCCGAGATCGAGACAGCCCCGGCTCTGCGCGAGCTCGCCGGCCGGAAAGTCCGCCAGCCGCTCGCCCGTGTAGAGGTAGACGAGGCTGTGCTGCGATTGGGTTCCGCCCTTCGCGCCCTTGTTGACGAGCTGCCACGACCCCACGTTGAACGCCGTCGCGGTCGGGATCCGCACGAAATAGCAGAGCTCCACGTTGCTTCCGGCCGGCAGGCTCACCCGCGGCATGCGCACGGCGATCTTCTTCGGATCGCGGGCGTCGGCGGCCACCGCGAGCACCAGCAGCGTGAGGAGAGCGAACCCGGAGCGGCGCACAGTGGGGGGTCATACCGTTCGGACTACGAGGCGTCGAGGTGGCGGCGTCCGTTCACGAGTGCTAGTCGACACTTCGTGCCGCGCAATCGCCTGTCACGCCGCACCGCCCTGTTGGCGGTGCTCGCGCTGCTGCTGGCGGCACCGTTCGAGCGCGGGCGGGGCTGCGACGTCTGTCCCGTCGACTGTCCCATGCATGCCGCACGGCGCGCCTCGGAACGGCCGGTGGGGTGCCACCATGGTGGCGTGACACCGGCGGCCGCCCCCGCCGACGACGGCGCATGCGCCATGCGGGCCTCCTGCGGCCATCATGGGACCGCGATCGTCGCGGTCTTCCAGGCCGAGCTGCCACCCGCGCTCGTCGTGGCGGCGATCGAGGCACGGCCGTACGCCGCCCTCCCCGACCGGCCCGTGCATGCGGCCGACGGGCCTGCGCCACCCCGCCGCCCACCGAAGTCCCGCGTCGTCTGATCGCGATCACGGCTCATCGCTCATTCGACGACGGAGGTTCGTTCGATGGATCCGCATGCTCACGGGCGGTGGACACTCGTCCATCGTTCGGTTTGGCTCATGGCGCTGTCGCTCGCGACGGCGCTCGGCCCGCCTACGCCCGCGCTCGCCTGCGACGTGTGCGCCGTCTACACGGCCACCGAGCAAGGCGAGAGCCGCACCGGCTTCCGGGCCGGGCTTGCGGTACAGTACACGCACTTCGGCACGCTGCAGAACGACAGCCGCGAGGTCGCGAACCCCGACGACGAGTCGCTGGACAGCGTCATCACGCAGGTCGTGCTCGGCTACCAGCTCACGCCGCGCGTCGGGCTCCAGCTGAACCTGCCGATCATCAACCGGCAGTTCGAGCGCGTCGAGGACGGCCGGCGCGTGCGCGGAAACGTCACGGGACCCGGCGACCTGACGCTCCTCGCGCACGGGCTCGTGTACAGCATGGTGACGGAGCGCTCGGTCTTCCGCTTCTCGCTGCTCGGTGGTCTCGAGCTGCCGACCGGCGACTCGTCGCGGCTCGGTGAAGAACTGGCCGAGGTCCAAGGTGCCGGTGTACGGCGGCTGGTGCCCCGTCACGTCGACCCCGGCCCCGGTGACGGCGGAGACGGCGGCGGCGCCGCACACGAAAGCGGCGTGCACGGACACGACCTCGCGCTCGGATCCGGCTCGGTCGACGGGCTCGTCGGTGGCGAGATCTTCTGGTCGTACGATCGCGTCTTCGCGAGCGGCGAGCTCCACTACTCGATCCGCGGCGAGGGCGACTTCGAGTACCGCTACGCGAACGACCTCACGTGGTCGGGCGGACCGGGCGCGTATCTTCTCCTCGACCACGACCACTCGCTCGCCCTCCAGGCCGTGCTGTCGGGCGAGACCAAGGGCAAGGATCACCAGGCGGGCCAGCGGCTCGACGATACGGCGGTGACGAACCTCTTCGTCGGCCCGAGCCTCCTCTTCACCTGGGGCACGTCGCTCGCCGCCGAGGCCGCGCTCGACATCCCCGTCTACCAGCACGACACGTCACTCCAGATCGTCGCCGACTACCGCCTACGGCTCGCGGCGATCTACCGATTTTAAAACCGACCCGAGATACATCTCGGGTCGGAACCGGACGCGAGTATGGAACGTTCGGTGGATCGCGCGAGCGGGGTGCCGCGGCCGGCAAAGCCGGCGCGGCATGCGGGGCACGCGCGACGAGCGCACGCGTCGATCGCAGTTTGCTGCCGGCGCTCTGGCATCTTGCGCGTCGCGCCGTTAGCGCGCGGGCGCGTACCTCCATTGCCGCGCCGGCTTTGCCGGCCGCGGCATCCCGGTCGCGCGTGCCACCAACGCTGCTTACTCGCGTCCGCTCCCGACCCGAGATGTATCTCGGGTCGGCTCGAGGGCCTCGGCGGCGCGCTCGATCGCGGCGACGCGGTCGAGTGCGTAGCCGGACTCCGCGAAGCGCACGATCCCGTCGCGGTCGACGACGTATGCCGTCGGCATGCCGGCCGCTCCGCAGCGCGCGAGGAAGGCGCCTTCGGGATCGTGCGCGAGCGTCAGCCGCCGATCGGGTAGGCGCTGCGCCAGCCAGGCGTCGGCCGCGGTGCGATCGCGATCGACGTTGACCGCGAGCACCACGACGCCGCGATCCTGCAGCCGTCGCGCGATCGCGTCGATCGCCGGCAGCGCCGTGCGACACGGCACGCACCAGCTCGCCCAGAAGTCGACGATGACGACCTTGCCGGCGAGGTCGCTCGAGGCGAGGCGCGTGCCGTCCCAGGCCGTGAGCGTGTACGACGGAAGCCGCTCGCCGACGCCGACCGAGCCCGCGCTCGCGAGGCGGGCGACGAGCAGCACGAGGGCGAGCACTGGACGCATGATGCGACGCACCGCCCTTCCCTACCGATCCGCACGCGCGGAGTCATCCGGGACCCATGCACAGGGCTTGGGTTGCGGACCGCGACGCAGCAGGACGAGCCCCATGACGACGAGCGCGATGGCGCACCAGTAGACCGCCGACGGCAGCAGCCGGGCGACCACGTCGGCCGAGACCGGATCGCGCAGCGGCTCGACCAGCACGCGGGCGAGCGCGTACCCGATCATCGCCCGACCCGCCGCGCCACCGCACCGCCGCGCGCGCCCGGACCACCAGGCGACCGCCAGGTCGAGCGCGGCTTCGATCGGCTGGACGGGGTGTCGCGCCGGCGGACCGAGCGCGGTCACGACGACGCCCCATGCGAGCGTGGTGGGGCGGCCGTAGCAGCAGCCCGCGAGAAAACATCCCACCCGGCCGATCGCGAATCCGACCAGCGCGCCGGGCGCGATCGCGTCCAGGAGCTCGCGGCGCGTGAGTCCCAGCGGGTGCGCCACCACGACGGCCGCGAGAAGGGCCCCGGCGATGCCGCCCATGGACGACAGTCCGGGGCTGGCGTGCAGCGCCACGTGCCAGCGCTCGGCCACCGCCATCCCGGCGAGGGCGACGATCGGTGCGGCGACGAGCACGGCATCGGGACGCGCGGCCCGCCGCACGGCGATGGCGAGCCCGACGACGACGCCGAGCCCGAGCGCCACGACGTACAGCGAGACGGCCACGTGCCAGTGCTCGAGGTGCAGGTGCAGCGTCGGCAGCATCCGGCGTCCCCGCTGCACGGCGCATGCCGGGCCGGCGGCGAGCCGCGGGCATCACCGCGGCGCGCGTCGCAACGCGCGATGCAACGGCGTCGCTACGCGCCGCTGTCGAGCAACGCGTCGTAGCCGCGGAGCCCGAGCTCGACGAGACAGACGCCGTGCCCGAACGGGTCCGCCAGGTTCGCCATGCGCCCCCAACCCGCCGATTGGATCGGACGATCGAGCGTCGCGCCCGCCGCGAGCGCGCGGGCGAGGTCGGCCTCGAGGTCCTTCGTGAGGACGTCCACGTGCACCGGCGTCCAGTGCCGCGTGTAGGTGCGCTCGGGCACGTGCTGCAGGTGCAACGTGCAGGCGCCGGCGTCGAGCCGCGCCCACGCGCCGGGCATGGGCTCGTCGCGGAGCACGAACCCGAGCGCGTGCGTGTAGAAGCGCACGGCCCGGCCGACGTCGGGAACGTCGACGGCGACGTCGATCGCGCCGGCCCGCGGCGAGCCCGTTTCCTCGATGAGGTCGAACCCGTGGCCGAACGGATCGGCGAGGCCGGCGATGGCATTCCAGCTTCGCCGGACGATGCCCCGCTCGAGCACGGCGCCCGCGGCCGTCGCCGATGCGACCGCCGCCTCGAGATCCGGCGTGACGAAGTCCAGGTGCACCGGCGTCCAGTGGCGGCGATAGTCGCGACCCTGCTCAACCGGTGCGCTCGGCGGCGTGCCTGCCGGCTGCGTGACCAGGTGGAGCGGCACCGGGGCGCCGGCGAGCTCGGCGAGATCGTCCCCGATGCGTCGCGCGAGCACGAGGCCGAGGCCTGCCTGCGTGTAGACCTCGACGCCGCGATCCAGGTCCGGGACGTCGATGCAGACGAAGACGTCGGTCGTGCGGTCAACCCTTCTTTTGCGCCGCGGCGGCGGCCGCCTTCATGGCGGGCGTCACCGGGATGCCCGGGATCGACAGATGCTCGGAGAAGGCGGCGTCGAAGTTCTTCGCGATCTCGCCCGCTTCCCAGGCGCCTTCCTTGAACATCGCCGCGAGAGGCTTCGGGGTCTGGAAGAGCGTGTAGGCGTAGCCACGGCGGCCGAAGACCTGTCCGTTCACGTGCGCCGCCTGCGGGGAGCCGAGGAACGCGACGATCGGGCCGTTCAGGTCCGGGTTCATCTCGGGCGGGACCGGCCGGCCTTCCATGCCGGGGATCTGTCCCACCATGCGGGTCATGCCCGCCGGCGCGAGCGCGTTCGCGGTGATCGAGTATTTTCCTTCGGCGTTGCCCTTCAAATGCTCGACGGCGATCACGAAGGTGAGGCCCATGAGGCCGGCCTTCGCCGCCCCGTAGTTCGCCTGGCCGAAGTTCCCGCGCAGCCCCGCGCTCGAGACGATGTTGACGATGCGTCCGTAGCCCTTCTCGCGCATCACGGGCAGCGCGTGCCGGCAGCAGTTGAAGCCGCCGTACAGATGGACCTTCAGGACCGCGTCGAAGTCGTCGGGCGACATGTTGACGAGCTGCTTGTCGCGCAGGATGCCCGCGTTGTTCACGAGGATGTCGATGGTGCCCCACTTCTCGACCGCGGCCTTGACGATCTTCCCGGCGCTCTCGAACTCCGCGACGCTGTCGTAGTTGGGGATCGCCTCCGTCCCGAGCGCCGCGATCTCCTTGCAGACCTCCGCCGCCGGATCGGCGTCGGTCCCGCGCCCGTCGGTCGCGCAGCCGACGTCGTTGACGACGACCTTGGCGCCCTCCGTCGCGAGCGCGAGCGCGATGCCGCGGCCGATGCCGCGCCCCGACCCCGTGACCACGGCGACCTTGCCTTCGAGAAGCTTGCCCATCGACCCTCCGATGCGTGCGGGAATGTGCCGAAAGCGGGTCGGCTAACATGGGGTCCGAAGAGGTGTCAATCGAACGATCGTTCGGGTGGGCGGCGCCGACGATGCCCGCGATCGCGACTGTTCCAGCTCGCAGCTGATTCGGGGTCAGTGCGACGGGCCCGGTCGCGCCCGCGACCGACGCCGCACGCGCGCCGCCGCGACGCGCGGACACTCGCCTATCCCGATGAGCCCGCGTAGCCGCCAGCCCACGCATGCGAGCCACGTGCGCGGAGCTGCCACCGGTGACGCGGTGTCGGTGCGCGCGGGCGTCGTCGACCATCCTGCGAACCAGGCTGCGGACGAGCGCGGATCGAGACCGCGAGCCCCCGGCACATGCTTCCTCCAATTGTTCAACACGTAGATCAGGGCATTCCGCACTTCGCGCGGCGTCCGCAGCATGCGCGCATGATACCGATCGCCCCATACGCGGCCTCGCCGCCGGAGGACGCGGTTGACGGCCTTTGCGACCCGAATCGCGAGCCCGCGAACACCGCGCTCGAACGCCGTTGGCGCCTCCGCCTCTACCAGCAAGTGCAGATGGTCGCGCCGAACGCTGAATTGGAGGACCCGGAATCGTTGCGTGCTCGCAGCCCGCAGGGCGATCTGGATCGCCGCGAACAGGCGCTCCTGTCGCAAGCCAGGCAACCCGGATATCGCACGCAGCGTCACATGGGCCGGACAGCCACGATCGTGCGGGATGCGGCGACAGTGCGGAACGCCGCGGCGCCCGGGCGCGGGCTTTCGTCCGGCGCCGCGCCGGCGACCGCCCCAAGTTCTCAGGGTGAGCTCGAGTTGTCTTGCGGTTCGCACTTGATTTGGCAGATATCTATCATTTCATCCAATGATGATCAAGACGTCGACCCCGCGCGCGGCGACGATGCGGCGCGAGGCATCGCCGAGATTCGCGGGCAGCGAAGCCTCCGCACCGTCGCGTCGCTGCGGTGGCCCGTCCAATCCGCCTCACGCCGTTCCCCCGACGCCGCGGCGGCGACCCGACGCTTTCACCCCCCGATCGTCACCGCCACCCGTCCCAGCGGGCCGAAGTCGGCCACGAAGCGGTCTCCTGGGTGGACCGGGATCGGGCGGATGAGCGTGCCGAGGATGACCCAGTCGCCGGTCTCGAGGCATTCGCCGTAGCGGGCCAGCGTGGCGGCGACGTGGCGGATCATCGGGGCGGGCTGGAGGACGGCGAACGACGGGTCGCGTTGCGCGACTTCCGTGCCGTTGCAGGTGACGTGCGGCCAGGTGTCCTCGACGATGGGGACGGGCAGCGTCTCGCGGCCGAGAACGACGGCGTCGTGGAAGACGTCGTGCGCCAGGATGCCTTCGAAGGAATCGGCGGGGAGGCTGTAGTTCACCAGCTCCAACGCAGGGGCGGTGCCGGCGATGGCGCCGCCACCGCCCACGCGGATCGCCACCTCGGCTTCGAGCGCCACGCGCGTCCCGGGCCGCGCCGTGTAGACATCACCCGAACGGAGCGCTCGGTCCCCAGCAAGCCACCCGATCACCGGCGCATCGAGCTCGAGGCGGGCAAGCATCTTGGGATCGTTGATGCCGATCTTCCATCCGAGCCGGGGCTTGCCCGCGCTGAGCGCGTCGCGCAGCGCTTGCATCTGCGCTTTCATGCCGCGGTCGATCGCTGCCTGGTCGCTCACCGATCCTACTCTAGCAACGCCGGCTCGGGTTGCGAACCCCGACGTGACGGTACGCGTTGGACACCTGCCGCAGAGTCCGGATGATGCTCCCGACATGCAGGACCGGCTCGTCTTCCTGATCGGCGCACCGCGCTCGGGCACCACGTTGCTGGCGCGGATGTTGTCCGCCCACTCGCTCGTGTACGGACGCGCCGAGCCCCACCTCATCACCCCGATCGCACACCTCGGGTACTTCGGGAAGGTGCAGAAGGCGCCC
>Ga0180063_1000224_pt1 | contig 14692 bp, 10 predicted proteins | sample EasRivT47_16_10D_FD_121776 | JGI IMG/M metagenome (GOLD analysis project Ga0180063, IMG submission 121776) | Soil microbial communities from meander-bound floodplain in the East River, Colorado, USA - East River metaG ERMLIBT47_16_10D | ecosystem: Environmental > Terrestrial > Soil > Floodplain ...
GTGTCCTCGAGCGCCACGGCGCACAGTCCGTCGGCGAGGAGCCGCGTGAGCGCGCGACGGCCGTCGGCCTCGTACTCCCAGGCGACCATCTCCTCGGCGCCCAGAGCCGTCTTCGCGATCTCGGGGCGCGGCGGGCAGCCCGTGATCCCGCACAGCACCACCCGCTCGACCCCGCACGCATCCGCCGTACGGAAGATCGAGCCGACGTTCCACAGGCTGCGCACACTGTCCAGCAGCACCGTGAACGGCAGGCGGTCCGCCCGAGGTGGCGGCTCGGGACCGCGCAGGAACGGCCGCGCGGCGAGCGAGGCCTCGACCTCGACCGGCTTCGCCGTCATGCGCTCCCCACAGGCGGGACAGTGCAGGTTCCGCCCGATCCAGCCCGCCGGCGGCTCGAACACGACGCCGCAGCGCTCCGCGGGACACCGCACTCGGATCGTCATTCGTCGGCCTCTTCCGTTGAAGTTCACTAGGATACAACCCGCGATGGACGCCCGAGCCCGAATCCGCGCGCTGCTGCGGCCCGCCGTGTTCGCGGCGCGCCGGGCCCGACAGCGCGTCGGCCGCGTGCTGCGTCCGCCTGTGCCCTGGAACCGCGTTCACGATCCGGCGCTGCTGCGCTTCCCGCCGTGGACCGGCGTGGCCGACGGTCGGTTCCAGCACGACTTTCTCGGGATCCGCACCGATCCGCGCTTCCGCCCGCAGGTGCGACCCGACCCCGCGGGGCCGCTCGTCACGCTCTACCCTGCGCCGCATGCCGGCTACTTCGAGCTGGCCTTCGTGCTCGCAGCCGTGGCCGAGGCCGCCGCACGCCCGACGTTCACGATGCTCGAGCTCGGCGCGGGCTACGGCTACTGGCTCGCCATCGCGCACCGGGCGCGGCAGCGGACGTCGAGCGGAACGATCCGGCTCGTCGGCGTCGAGATGGTCGAGCGGCACGTCGAGTGGATGCGGGTGCACTTCGAGCACAACGGCATCGACCCCACGCAGCACCGCATCCTCCACGCCGCGGTGTCCGATCGCGACGGGACCGCCTGGTTCCGCCCCGAGGAGAACGCCTGGCTCGACTACGGACAGACCGTGATCGACCGCTCGGGCGAGGGCGCGTCGGCGCGAGCGTCGCGTGGACTCGTTGCCGTGCCCGCGATCGCGCTCGATCGGCTGCTCGACGAAACGGGCGAGGTCGATCTGCTGCACGCCGATCTGCAGGGCGAGGAGGGCCGCGCGCTCGGAAGCGCGGTCGACCCGCTCTCGCGCCGGGTCGGCCGGATCGTGTGCGCGACCCACTCGCGGCGGATCCACCGCGAGCTGCGCGAGCGGTTCCAGCATGCGGGCTGGCGCATCGTCGACGACTACCGGTGCCGCAAGCGCGAGCGCACGCGCCTCGGCGACGTGCAGTTCCTCGACGGCCTGCTGACGCTGGTCAACCCGCGGCGGACCGGCGAGGAGTAGGCCGTGGTGGGAAAGCGCGTGATCGGCAGCTGCGCGCTCCCCCTCGTTCTCGCGGCCTGCGGCGCGCAGGAGGCGTGGCGTGCCGACTTGCGCTACCTGGCCCAGGAGCTACCCCGTCGTCACGCCAACGCGTTCCATTCGACCAGCCAGGAACGATTCGCGGCCGACGTGCGGGAGCTCGACGCGGCACTCGAGACGCTGAGCGACGACCAGGTCCTCGTCGGGTTGATGCGCATCGTGGCCCTCGTCGGAGACGGACACACGCATCTCGACCTGCCGCCGAACGGGCCGCGCTACCCGTTCGAGCTGGCGTGGTTTGGCAGGGAGCTCCGGATCATCGCGGCCGACGCGGCCCATGATGTCGCGCTCGGCGCCCAGGTGGTCGGTGTCGGCGGCAGGACTCTGGACGACGCGATGACTCTGCTCGCGCCACTGGTTCCACGGGGCGAGAACGATCGGCGAACGCAGCTGACCGCGTCCATCTTGCTCACCGCGCCGCGCGTGCTGCACGGTCTCGGTTTGGCGCCACCCAGCCTGCACGCCGCCTTTGCGCTGGTCACGCGAGAGGGCCAGGCCATCACAGAAGCGCTGACACCCGCCCTTCCTCGAGAGATCACCACGTGGCACTTCGTCACCGAGCAGCCGCCCCTGTGGCTGCGCCGCCTGAGCGAACCGTGGTGGGTCGAGCTGCTCTCGGACAGGCATACGGTGTATCTGTCGTTCAGTCGCTACCCTCCCGAAGCAGAGTTCCGGGAGCGGTCGTCCGAGCTGGGACGGCTGCTCGACCGATCCGGCGCGCGTCGACTCGTCAGCGATCTGCGCCGCAACGGGGGTGGCGATTTCACGCTCGTCCGCCGCTACTTGCTTCCCGTGCTCGGAGACCGTCGCGTGTACGCGATCATCGGTCCCGTCACCTTCTCTGCGGCCATGGTGAATGCGCTGGATCTCAAGCGCGAGTCGAATGCCGTTCTGGTGGGCGAGCCCACCGGGGGACGCCCCAACTCGTACAGCGAGCACGGCGAGTTCCCGCTCCCCCACTCCGGTTTGCGCGTCTCGTATGCGACGCGGTACTACCGATTCGGCGAGGACGCGGACACCGCGGTCGAGCCCGATCGGCGCATCGAGCCGACGTGGCAGGACTTTCTTTCGGGGCGCGATCCCGTGTTGGACTGGATCCTGGCGCAACCGGAGTAGGATGATCGTCCCACGCTCGGGGGCGCTTCGTCGGAGAAGGGAGAGCCATCAAGTTGGGTCGGATCGGCCTCACGGGGATTCTGTCCCTGGCGGTTCCCACCGCGGCCCTCGCGATCGACGCACCGCCGAAACGGGCGCATCACGCGCTGGTCTATGACGAGTCCCGCGAGCAAGTGCTGCTCACGGGCGGGAGCACGCCGCTGAATCGCGGTCAGAGCTTCCAGTTCTTCAACGACGTGTGGAGCTTCGACGGGGCCACGTGGCGGCTCCTGGCGGAATCCGGCGACCGCCTCTCGGGCATTGGCCTCGCGTACGACACGCGTCGCGGACGCGTCGTGTCGTTCGCGGGCTACAACGGCCAGACGGCCGACGCGCTGCGGAGTCTCGACGGCAAGGAGTGGCGCGTCCTGGGCCGCTTCGCCGAGATGGCCGCGGCGGAGCCGGGATTCGTGTACGACGCCGAGCGCGACCGCTTCGTGGTGTTCGGTGGCTCGGCGGGACAGGGTCGCGCCACGGGCGACACGTGGGAGTACGACGGCACGGCTTGGACGCGAGTTGCCGTCGCCGAGCCGCCACCACCGCGCCAGGCGCACGCCATGGTGTATGACCAGCGCCGCAAGCGGACCGTGCTCTTCGGCGGCATGGGCTCGGCCAAGCCGGGTCAGCCTCCTCCGTCGTTGGCCGACACCTGGGAGTACGACGGCCGGTCGTGGACTCGGAGGGAGGCCTCCGGCCCGTCCGCGCGACACGCTGCGGGCGTCGCGTACGACTCGAAGCGCGGGCTCGTCGTGCTGTTCGGCGGCGCCGGGGCCGACGGCTTCCTGGGCGACACTTGGGTGTGGGACGGCGCCGCGTGGAAGAAACTCTCGGACAGCGGGCCCGAGCCGCGCGCGATGGGATACCTGGCCTACGACAAGCGGCGCGACCGCATCGTGCTGTTCGGCGGCCGGAAGGGATGGCCGGACGGCGACCTCAACGACACCTGGGAGTGGGACGGCGCGTCCTGGCGCCGCATCGGCGCGCCGGCTCCGGCGGGTCCCTGACGCAGTGGTATCTTGACCTTCATGATCGTCGCTCCTCCAACGGGCTACCTGCTCGATCGGCGATGGCACTGGTTGAGGGGGGAAATGGAACGCTCGAAGGAACCCGACCTCGCGCTCCTGATCGGCGTCCTGTCCGAGGTCGGACTGCCCTACGCGGTGATCGGCGGCGTGGCGTTGCAGGTTCACCAGCAGGACCCCCGGACGACGCTCGATATCGACGTCGCCGTGCCTCGGCGCATCGAGATCCCGCGCGCGCGGCTCGCTGCTGCGGGCTTCCGCGAGACCGGACGCCACGAGCACAGCGACAACTGGATCGGACCGCAAGGCACGCCCGTGCAGTTCACGGACGATCCCGCGCTCACCGAGGCGGTCGGGCGCGCGATCGAGGTCTGCATCGGCGAGCTCATCCTGCGCGTGCTTCGCATCGACGATCTGCTGCACGAGAAGCTGCGCTCGAAGCGGCTTCAAGATCTCGCCGGTGCACAGGCGCTGATCGAGCAGCACCCGGATCTCGAGCGGACGCTCGACCAAGACGAACGAGCGCTGCTCGACCAGCTACCCGGCTGAGCCCCGATGAACGGCCTGGTGTTCCACGGCGTGCGCGACGTGCGCGTCGAGCGCGTGCCCGACCCGCGCATCGTCGAGCCGACCGACGCCATCGTGCGCGTCGAACGGGCCGCCGTGTGCGGATCGGACCTGCACGTGTGGGGCGGTCGGGAGCGGGGCCTCGACCCGGGCACCGTGCTGGGGCACGAGTTCGTCGGCCAGGTCGTCGAGGTCGGGAGCGACGTGCGCCGCTTCGGCGGCGGTGCGCGCGTGGTCAGCCCGTTCACGACGAGCTGCGGCGTGTGCTTCTTCTGCGCGAGCGGCCTGACCGCGCGCTGCGCGCGCTCGCAGCTCTTCGGCTGGGTCGCGGGCGGACAGGGGCTCCAGGGCGGGCAGGCCGAGCTGGTGCGGGTCCCGCTCGCCGACTCGACGCTCGTCGCCTTGCCCGAGGCGGTGCCGGCCGAGACCGCGCTGCTGCTCGGCGACGTGCTCCCCACCGGCTGGTACTGCGCGGAGCGGGCCGGCGTCGCCCCCGGCGGAACCTACGCCGTCGTCGGCTGCGGCCCGGTCGGCCTGATGGCGGTCGTCGCGGCGCGCGAGCTCGGCGCATCGGCTGTCTGGGCCCTCGATGCGGTGCCGGAGCGCCTGGCGCAGGCGGAGCGCTTCGGCGCCACGCCGTTGTCCGCGGCCGGCGGTGACGCGCCGGCGCTCCTCCGCGAGGCCACGGAGGGGCGGGGGGTCGATGCAGTGCTCGAGGCCGTGGGGAACGCGGCGTCGCATCGCACCGCGATCGATCTCGTGCGGCCCGGCGGCACGATCTCCGTGGTGGGCGTGCACAACGAGGCCGAATTCCCGTTCACGCCGGCCGAGCTGTACGACCGCAACCTGACCTACCGCGTGGGCCGCTGCCCGGCCCGGCACCTGCTCGAGCCGCTCCTGGCCTGGGTCATGACCGGCCGCGTCGACATCGGCTCGGTGTTCACGCACCGGATGCCGCTCGCCGCAGGCGGGGAGGCCTACCGGATCTTCGACGCCAAGGCAGACGGCTGCGTCAAGGTCGCACTCGCGCCGTAGCCGACGTTTCCCCGGCCGGGTTGCCCCGCGCTGGTCCGGCACCTACGTTCCCCCCGAGCGGAAGGGGCGACCGAACATGCGCGATGCGGCGTCCGAGCGGGTCCTCGTGATCCATGCCGATCGAGAGACGGGCTCGCGGATCGCGCGGCCACTCGAGCAGGCGGGCTACGCAGTCGAGGTCGCGGCCGACGGCCTCGAGGGGCTCTTGGCCGCGCGCCGGCTGCGCCCGGCTGTGGTGCTGTGCGATGCGTCGGCCCCACGACTCGGCGCGATCGACTTCTGCCGCACGATCCGGCACGAGCCGGGCCTCGTCGCCACGTTCGTGATCGCGCTCGCGTCGAGCCCCACGGCGGACGATCGGGCCACGACCCTCGACGCGGGCGCGGACGACCTGCTGGCAGGACCGCTCGAAGACGAGGCGCTCGTGGCCTCCGTCCGTGCGGGACTGCGCGGCCGGGTGGCCGCCCGCGCGGAGACGAGCGCGAAACGGCGCGAGGAGACGCTCGACCGGGCCGCGGCGCTGGCCGCCGACGTGAACAACGCCTTGATGGCGCTGGTCGGCCACCTGGCCCTCGTCCGACAGTACCTCGAGCGGGCCGAGACGCCGCGGGCCCAGGCGCACGTCGACGACGCGCGGCGCGCGGCCGAGCGCATCGCAGACGCGACCCAGGGGTTCCTGGTCGAATGCGAGCGCGCCGCGGCTACGGACGATCGAGTCTGAGGTCGCTCAGGCTCGACAGGCTCGCCTCGTCGAACTTCAGCCGCACGCCGACGAACGGCCCCTGGTCCGCCCGCTCCAGGCTGGGCAACGCGTCGTCCTCGATACCGGCGAAGTTGTAGCCGGTGACGAGCCACACGTTGCGCGCCGCGAGGTAGCCCGTCTCTGCGCCGTAGCCGTACGTCGCGACGCCGCTCAGCCGCTCGGCGAACCGCCGCGCGCTCAAGCCGACCGTCCAGCGCGGGTGCACCAGGCCGGTGTAGTGCAGCGCCACCAGGCTGGTCCGCGTCGGCCCGGCGCCGGTTCCTGCGTCGCCGTCGACGCGACGCGCCGTCACGGTCCAACCGACGCGGTGGTCGCGGGACAGGCGGGCTCCCGAGGCGAAGGAGAGCGCGATCCAGCCGCGGTCGCCGAACGCGCGATCGTACCCCGTGCCGATCCCCGTCGCTCCGCCCGGGGGCGGAGCGGAGAGGAACGAGCTGGCGGGAGTCGTGTAGACGCCGCCGGGCACGACCGCCCCCGAGCCGACCGGCGTTCCGTCCGCGCTCGTGTGATCGAGCCGCGCCAGAAAGCGGAATCCGTGACCGGCGGGACGCACGGCCACGCCGAAGAGGCCCTCGCCGCGCCACGCGCGCTCGCCCGAGTCGGGGTCGGTCATGAACAACCGCTCGCGCACGAACAGCGTCAGCGCATCCCGCGGTCGGAACGTGCCCGCGGCGGTGAACAGGTGCCGATCGTCGGCCTCGCCGAGCCGAAGCTCGTAGCGCGTGCCGATCACGTGGCTCCCGGCGCGGTGCTCGTAGCCCCCGGCGAGCGCGGTGTAGTCCGCGGCAGAGTCGCCGAGCGAGGTCCGGACCTTGGAGGCGGAGGCCGTGACCGACCCGCGCGCGCCTGCCGGCATCGCCGTCTCGACGCCCGTCAGCGAGCGCACCACGAATCCATCGAGCGAATCCTCGAGGCTGTACTGCGCGAGCGCCCGCCCGTAGCGACCGACCCGACTCTCGATGCCGGCGAGCGTGCGGTCGCGATCCGGTCCGTCGCCGCCCGACTGCCACTCCTGGCGCAGGAACGCCTTCGTCCCCTCCTGGATCTGGTACGCCACGCCGGCCGCGGTGCGCGTCGGGTATCCGGCGACGCTCTCGTCGCCCAGCGACTGCTCGTGCAGCAGGTCGGCCGACCAGCGCCGGGCGATCGGCCCGCCGATCCCGAGCGCCACGAGCGGTGCCGTCGTCTCGCCGACCGTCGCGCTCTCGGAGGATGCGAGCTTCGCGCCGGCGAGCGCCGTCAGGGAGCCGATCGATCGGCGGGCCTCGAGCGCGGCCACGCTCTGTCGCAGGTCGCGAGCCTGGTCGTCCAGGACGAACGCCTCCCCGCGTACGCGCCAGGCCTCGGACGGTCGCCACTCGAGCCGGCCGGCGAGGCGCTCGCTGCCGAGCTCGGGGCTACCCAGATACGTCGGGTTCTCGAAGCCCACCGGGAGATCGAGGTAGGTGACGCCCCAGTCGAGCGCGGCGCCGGAGCGCGAGGCCACGTCGAAACGCAGCGCGGTCTCGCGCGTGACCTCGTCGCTGGCCGCGACCTCGACCTCGACGGTCGTCCCCGGTCGCGGGCGCCAGTGCAGGTCGGCGCCGTAGAGCGTGAGGTCGGCGCCGGCCCGCTCCTCGACGATGGCCGAGGCGCCCAGGCCCACGCCCTTCGTCGCCTGCACCGAGACACGCCCGCCGACCGCGAGCTGATCGTCGCCGCCCCCGCGCGACTCGTACAACACGACCACGCGGACCGGATCGAGCCCGCCCTCGAACGCCGGGACCGGGGCGCGGAACAGGATCGTGCCGGCGTACGGGTCGAGGCTGTAGTCGGCATCGCGCCGGAGCGCGCGACGCGAGACCACGTCTTCCGTGCGAAACCGGTCGTGGACCTCGAGGAACACCGCCTCCGAGCCCGCCACGACGGGCGAGCGGCTGAGCAGGAACGGACCGGACGTGCCGTCGCTCTCGAACACGTCACGCACCACCTGCTGGTCGGTCGACGCACCGAACCCCTCGAGCGTGACGCGCTCGTCCCCGAACCGCCCCGACGCTCCGGTGAGGCGCCGGTCGTAGCGGGCCAGCTCGGTCCGGTCGAAGCCGGTCGCGAAGTCGCCCCATTGCGCGAAGCCGGTCGGCGCGTCGTAGCGCACGAACACCGGCCCCTGGGACGGGCTCTCGTTCGTCCGCACGCTCGAGTCGCCCGACACCGGGAAGAACAGATCGGGCGCGAAGTAGTTCGCGTGGCGCGTGCGGTCGGGGTCGCGATCGCTGTCGACCGACACCGTGATCGTCGAGGCGCCACCGACCGGACCACGGGCGAACACGGCGACACGACCGCCGTCGTCCGTGATCGGCTCTTCGAGGCTAGGCGGCCGGCCGCCATCGCCCTCGACACCCGCATCCCCCGCGAGGTGACCCTCGACGAGTCCGACCACCTGCCACGCGCCGCCCGACGGGCGAACGGGCAGGAACTCCTCGGCCTCGAGCTGGCCCGACGTGGCCAGGACGTGGATGCGACCGGGCACGGTCAGCGGGGCGAGCCGCAGCTCGGCGATCCCGTCGCGCAGCCGCACCTGGTAGCCGTCCTCGGTCGGATCGGTATCGGGCGCGACGGGCTCCGCGCCCTCGATCGTCAGACTCGCCATCCGGGCGTGGTGGCTGCGCACCCCGGCCCTGTCGATCGCTTCGACGACGAGCACCGCCGGCGTCACGCGGTCGGCGATCCAGACATCGGCCGCCCGGAGACGGATCTCGACCGGATCGCCCGGGAGCAGGACGGTCGCCCGCGCAACCGCGGCCGCGTCGGCCCCGCTGGCGCGAAGCTCGATCACGTTGACCCCCGCGACGAGCGGCAGGCCGACGAAACGCGCGGCACGGATCCCGCGCGACTCGAGCTCGGACTGGACACCGATGCGCGCCGCAGACACGGCCACTCCGTTGACGGTCAGTTCGGGCGTGGCGTCGAGCGGAAACACCACGTCGACATCCACGTGATCGCGACTCGCGCGGGCCCCGTCGGGCGGAGCGACGATCGCGAGACGCGGCGGAGCATTGCGCAACAGCGTCTCGAAGCTCGGTTGCGCGGCGGGCGCATCGGCGGCCGCGGGCGCCTCGGCGGGTGGGCCGCCGGGCGCGAGCTTCTGCCGGAGGGCCGCCTCGGCCTCGGTCCGCTCCGGGCCCGGCGCGCCCGCGCAGAGAATCTCGACCGGAGCCTGCGGACCCGCCATCTCTTCGCGCCACGCACGGGCGGCGTCGACGGCCCGTGCTCCGGGTCCCGTCAGCGCGCCACGAATGTCGAACAGGCTGGCCCACGGCACGTGCACCGCGCTGCGCGGAAGAATCACGCTGCAACGCGGCGAGCCCGACGGTCCAACGGGGAAATCGGCGATCGTGAGCTCGCCCGAGCGCGCGTCGAGGAATCGCGTCCCGCGATCACCGACCCATTCGGGCCCGCCGACGAGCGGGAGGAGCGTCTCGGGTAGCGTCGCCGGATCGATGCGCACGACGTGGAGACCCGGGCGGACCCCCTCGACGTGCCAGCGACCGTGGAGATCGGTGACCGCGCCCCAGCCCTGCTCGAGCCGCACGAGCACGCCCGGCACCCCCGGCTCGTCCGCGTCGGGCAGGCCGTCCGCGTCGTCGTCGATGAACACGCGGCCGACCAGATACGCCTCGTCGCGGAACACGCCGGGCACGACCTCGACCGACGCCGTGGCGGTGTTGGACCGCACGAGCGCACCCCGCGGCGTCGACGCTTCGACGTGAGCCACGTTCGTGGTCAGGCCTTCGCGCGCGGTCGGGACGACGACCGCCGCGAGCGTGATCGTGCGCGTCGCCCCGGGCGCGAGCGGACCGAGATCGAGTGCGAGGGTCCCGTCGGCGCCGACCACGGGATCGGCGACTGCCGACCCGTCGACGCGCGTCGTCCCCGGCGCGTAGCGCATCGAGTCCGGGAGCCGATCGAAGAGCGTGGACGCCGGGAAGTCGGGCGCCGTTCCCGCGTGGGCCAGCTCGAGCGTGAACGTCACCGCATCGCCGGGCATCAGCGTCGACCGGTCGGCACGCTTCGCCAGCACGAGCACGGGCGGCACGACACCGCTCGTGACCTCGTTGCTCGAGACGGGTGCCGTGCAATCGGCGGCCGACACCTCGGCGCGCTCGACGACCGTGCTGTCGGCCGCGACGTCCGCGCGCACCGGTACCACGGCGACGAGCGCGATGTCGCGTGCGGGATCGAGCCGGTCGAGCGCCCAGACCACGACCCGCGCCGTCGGATCGTACGATCCGACGACCGGGACCGGGCCTCCCGACCCCGCCGCGGCTCCGTTCGTCACGGAGAGCGGCGGCTCGAGCCCGACGTCGAGCGGCAGCGACACCACGACACCCACGAGCGGCGATGTGCCGTCGTTGCGCAGCTCGACCGTGTAGGTCAGCGCGTCCCCGGGAGCGACCGTGCCTGCCGGCGCGACGCGGAGCGTGACGCCGGGCACGCAGTCGAGCGCACGCACGCGCGTGACCACGCGGTTCGACGGCACCTGTCGCGGCGCGGCGGAGCTCTCGGCCGGGGACACGAAGCTCCCCTGGGCCACGTTGACGATGTCGGTGCCGGGTGGGGTCTGGGCGCGCGTCGGCGCCGTGGCGAGGAGCGCCAGGAGCATCGCCGCCCGCACCCAGGCGGAGAAGTCCGTCTGACGTGGCAGCGGGCTCAGCATGGCGACGCGGCCCATCGGTTGCGGTCGAAACAGGTCGGGGCGGGACGGCCCTCGAAGGGACCGCCCCGCCCCGCAGCGGAGAGCAAGGTCGGACCGCTTAGTTGATCTGGACCTGGAACGTGACCGTGGCCGATGCCGTCGGGGCCAGCGTTCCGATGCTCACCGTGATCTGCCCGGGGTTGGTCACGCTGAAGTCCGCCTCGTCGTCGCCGTCGACGTCGGTCTTGCCGATCGTGTTCAGCGTGATCGAGGCCGGCACGTACGTGGTGAAGCCCGGGATCGGGTCGGTGAGAACGATGTTCAAGGCGTTCGCGCCACCGTTGTTCGTGACGGTGATCGTGTAGGTCAGCACGGCTCCCGGCGGCTGGTCGCCGAGCGGAGCCACCGACTTCGCGACCGACAGGTCGGGCGCGTCGATCGTCGTCGTGTCGGTTGCTGCGTCGACCTCACCGGCATCGAACACCGATGTGCCGGTGATCGTCGTCTGGTCGCTCGTGCCGTTCGGAGTGCCCGCAGGAACCTGGACGCACAGGATCAAGTCGATGTCGCCGTCGGCCGAGAGGGCACCCGTGTCGACTGCCGCACCGCCGCCCGTGTTCGTCAGCGGGGTGTCGGTGCCCGGCTCGTACGTGCCGACCACGCCCAGGTCGAGGTACAGGGTTCCGGTCCAGGACTGCGTGCTCGAGGTCGTCAGGTCGATCGTGTCCGAGCCGTTGCCGGTGTTGGTAACGACGTGCGCGTAGCACACGAGGTCGCCCGGGTCGGCGCTCGAGGCGAGGGCCGCCGGCGAGATGTCGACACCCGCGACCTGCGCCACGGTCGTCGTGACCGTGTTCGAGACCTCGGTCAGCGTGTTGCCGTTCACGTCCTCGAAGTTCACGGTCGCCGTGTTGTCGATCGAAGTGCCGGCCGGCGTGCCGATGGCCAGCACGGCCGGGCCCGCAAGCGTAGCGACGGCCAGCACGGCCACCGCGAGCGCCCATCGTCTCGTTCCCTCGCTCATCGCTTCACCTCACGCGCGGAGTTGCCCATCTCGGGGGTTTCAGGCTGGGCCGCGACGTGCGACGCAGCGCCCTGGATCCGGACCTTGAACAGGACCTCCCGCTCCTCGCCCGGTGCGAGCGGATCGTGGAACGTCCAGCGCAGGTGCGTGTAGGACGTCGCGGGAGCCGCCACCTCGCGAACCGTCCCGTCCTCCTGCCGAACCGACAGGCTCGCGGGAAACGCCTGCCAGCTCTTCCCCCCATCGAGACTCGCGTGGACCGTCGCCCCGCCGGTCGACACGGACGCCGGATCGAGGATCGTCCCCTGCGGAACGGGATCCTCGACGTTCGTGTTCAGCGCCGGCCGATCACCGACGTTCTCGGTACGAATCGTGTAGACGAGCACGTCGCCCGGCGACGCGTTCTGGACCGGCTCGCGGTAGGTCACCGCGCGGCCGTCCGGCTCGTTCCGGACCTGCTCGCGCTCGACCCGAATGTCGACCGCGACCGAGGGCGTGCCGGGCGCCACCGGGAGCGAATGGCCTGGCGTGACGGTGAGAAATACCGCGGCGGCGATCGCGGCACACGCCGCGAAGCGTGGGAATGCGTGCATGGTTTCGACCCCTCTCGTCCACCGCGGAGCGCCCCTCGACGGCCCCACCCGGTTCCGCCGCGCTCCGCCACTGCGCACGACGGTGAAGCCGCGAGCAGCGTCGTGGAGAACATAGGAATGCCGAATGTCCGAGCAAACTTTGATAGTTAAAGTGCCGATGGCGTGTTAATTAGATATTCGCATGGTGGTAATTTAAACAAACACACTCCCGTGGCCACAGTGGATATGCACCGCCGGTTGTTGGAGGAGATCTGGAGCCGACTTCTTCGAATTCGCAGCGGCCGTTTCGGCGCGACGCTTCGTACACTGAGCCTCCATGGTTCGGTCACTCGTAATGCTGCTCGCCACTCTGGCCGGGACCACGGCGCTCGACGCCGGCAAGCCCTGGGACGAGAAGATCGACCGAGGCCTGCGCGAGCGGTCCGAGACCGGACCCACCGAAGTCCTGATCGTGCTCGAGGGTCAGGCCGACCTGTCGGGCGTCGAGCTCGCCACGACCAGGGCGGAGCGCGGACAGCTGGTGTTCGAGCGGCTACGCCGCCACGCCGAGCGGTCCCAGGCCTCGCTGCGGCGCATGCTGCGCGGGCGCGGCGTCGAGCACCGTCCGTTCTGGATCGTGAACGCGATCTGGGCTCGCGCCGACGCGGCGCTGATCGCGGACGTCGCTCGCCGGCAGGACGTCGCGCGCGTCGAGTCGAACCCGCGCGTGCCGTCTGCGCTCCCTCGACCCGACGGTACCTCGGGGCGTCTCCGGCGTGCCGGCGTCGAGTGGAACGTGCTGAAGGTGGAGGCCGACGCCGTGTGGGCGCTGGGCTTCACGGGAAGCGGTGTCGTGATCGGCGGACAGGACACGGGTTACGACTGGACGCACCCGGCGCTGCGCCCGAGCTATCGGGGCTGGGACGGCTTCTCGGCCGACCATGCGTACAACTGGCACGACGCGATCCATACCGGCGGCGGCCCGTGCGGCCACGATGCGCTCGCGCCGTGCGATGACGACGGCCACGGAACGCACACGCTGGGCACGATGGTCGGCGACGACGGGGGCGTAAACCGCGTCGGCGTCGCACCCGGCGCCCGTTGGATCGGCTGTCGCAACATGGACTCGGGCAATGGAACGGCCGCCACCTACACCGAGTGCTTCCAGTGGTTCGTCGCTCCGACCGACGCGAGCGGGCGCAACCCCGATCCCGCGCGGGCACCCGACGTGATCAACAATTCCTGGAACTGCCCCGCGGTCGAGGGCTGCTCGGCGAACACGCTGAAGACGGTCATCGAGAACGTGCGCGCTGCCGGCATCGTCGTCGTCAGCTCGACCGGGAACACGGGGCCGAGCTGCGCCACGGTCCAGCTTCCGCCGGCGATCTACGGTGCCGTGTTCAGCGTCGGCGCGACCGACTCGACGGACACGATCGCGTCGTTCAGCAGCCGGGGGCCGGTCACCGTCGACGGCAGCAATCGGCGCAAGCCGGACGTGGTCGCGCCGGGCCTGGACGTCCGCGCGACGTGGCCCGGCGGCGGCTATGCCGTCCTGAGCGGAACGAGCATGGCCGGCCCGCACGTCGTGGGGCTCGTGGCCCTGCTCCTCGACGCGCGCCCCGACCTGCGCGGCCGCGTCGACGAGATCGAGGCGATCATCGAGCGGTCGGCCGTGCCTTTCACGCCTGGCCAATCGTGCGGCGGGGACGTGATCGGGGTCTCGGTGCCGAACCACGTGTACGGCTACGGCCGCGTCGATGCTCTGGCCATGCTCGAGGACGACGCGGACTCGGACGCCACGGCCAACCTCGGCGACTGCGCGCCGATCGACGGATCGACGTGGGCCGCACCTGCGCCGGTCACCACGCTGCGCTTCACCGGACCCTCGCACGCGATCCTCTCGTGGGACACGCCGCCGAGCCCCGGCGCGGTCACACCGCGATTCGACGTGCTGCGCGCCACCGCCGCGGACGGGTTCGCAGCGGCGACGTGCATCGGCGTCGATCTGACCTCGACCTCGCTCCAGGACACCGCGGTGCCCGGGAACGCGCTGTTCTATCTCGTGCGGGTCCGCAACGCGTGCGGCGAGGCGGTCTTGCCGGCCAGCGACGGCCTGGAACGGCTCCTCCCCGGCTGCTTCTAGCCCGACCGGCGGGTCGGGCGAGCCCGCTGTATCCTGACCGGACGATTCGGGGGCCCGCACGGTGCCGGCCCGATGTCGAAGGGAGAACTCGTGAAGAAGCTCGGCTCGATCGCCATCGTGCTCGCTCTGGTCTCGGCGCTCGTGCTCCCGGCGATTGCCGGCGATGAGGGCAAGGAAGTCAAGCTCACCGGCTGGATCACCGACGA
>Ga0180063_1000227_pt1 | contig 14582 bp, 12 predicted proteins | sample EasRivT47_16_10D_FD_121776 | JGI IMG/M metagenome (GOLD analysis project Ga0180063, IMG submission 121776) | Soil microbial communities from meander-bound floodplain in the East River, Colorado, USA - East River metaG ERMLIBT47_16_10D | ecosystem: Environmental > Terrestrial > Soil > Floodplain ...
GCCCCGTCCTCGGTGAGAAGGTGCATCTCCCCTCGAAACGCTGTTCGCGCCTTCTTGAAGTCCACCACGCGATAGGTCAGCTTCGCCAGATCCCCTCCCGCGAGGAGCTGGACGCCGAGGATCTCGATCCCGTGCTGACGAGCCCACGCCTGGACCGGGTCCCTGGCGGGCGGCGCGCCGCAGGCGAGCGCAGACAGTAGTGCGGTGATCGTGGCGATCGCGGCCAGCGCGCTTCTCATCCACATCGCACATCCTCCGGAAGCAAGGCCGCCGCGGGCGGGGCATCCGTCAGCGGCAGCCGATTCCCCTCGATCAGGTCGAGCGCCCTCCGGGATCAAGGCATCGTGCAGACCGGGCGCGCCACCTTCACCGGCGCCACCATCCCGCCGGGATAGACCCCCTGATTCGTCACGTGGTGGTCGTCGTGGCAGTGGGCCGCGTAGTAGTACGGGCCGGTGGGGTCGTACAGCGGCCCCGTCTGGTCCGGGAACGGCGAGACCTCCGGCTGCGGCACGTCCGCCTGGCTCATGCACAGGTTCGCGGTGTCGAAATTCACGATCGTGTCGTACGTCTCTCCCGAGCCGATCAGGATCGTGAACTTCTCGAATTTCGCCGTCCCTCCCTTGCGGCCCGTGACCTGCATATGCGGCAGCGGACGCGCATCCGAGCCGATCAGCTCATAGTGCTGGCCGTGCAGGTGGAGCGGGTGAGCCTGGAATCCCATATTGATGATCCGGACGAGGATCGGCTCGTCGGGAACCGCGTCCATCATCGTCTGCTGTTGCAGCCCGGAGTGCGCCGGCTGCCCGTTCGCCACCACGATCCCGGACTGGATCCCGGCCACGAAGGCCGGGTCGTCGGGATCGTACGTGACGAGAGGCATCTCCGGCGTGCGGAGAGTGTCCGGGAACGTCATCCCGTTGACCAGCCAGTAGTCGGGCCGGTAGTTGATCCGGCTCCACTCGGCGTAGCCGATGGGCGGGCTGGTCTGCATGTAATCCGGGATGGACGGCTCGACGGCGCCCGGCTCCATCGCTTCGTGCCAGCGTGAGTCCAGCTCGCTGAGCAGCCAGATGTACTCCTTCGTGTAGTTCCTCCCGTAGATCTTCTGCTGAGCGCCTCCGTAGATGACCAGCGGCCCGTACATCCCCATCTGGACGTGCTCCACCGCCTCCACGTGGCAGTGGTACATGTGCGTCCCCTCGTGCATCGCCATGAACTTGTAGGTGAACGACTCGCCCATGGGGATCCCGAAGGACAATTCCGGGAAGCCGTCCAGGAAGGGGACCGAGTGGATCCCGTGGAAGTGGACGGTGTGAGGATCTTCCAGGTCGGGGCGGTACTTGAACCCGAGGTTGACCATCGTGATCTCGACGCTGTCGCCAACGTTGGCCCAGATCAGCGGTGAGGGGAACTGGATCTGCCCCAAGACGCCCGAGTCGTTGAAGCCGAAGGCGTAGACCACGTTGCCGTCGCCCATCGTCACGTATCCGTCCGTGGCGTAGAGCGTATAGCTCCGCACGGCGGCCGCGGCCCCACCGGAGCCCACGGCAAGCCCAACGGCCAACACGAATGCACCCAGCATGCGCTGTCTCATCGAGGCACCCCCTCTTCGCCTGGCGAGAATCCGCGGGACCCGCATCCCCGCGGGTCGGCGATCACCCTCGCGCTGCCCCCTCACCGTCAGGCAGGAGGCTCGTCTCGAGCGAGTGCAAGGCGTGTGCCGCGGTTCGCTCCCGCGACCCGGCGACTAGGTGCGCCAACGAGCGACAGTCGCTGCGGGACTTGGCACAATCGTCGGGGTTGGCGCGCCGAAACCCGCACCTGCGGCGGGTCGCGGCGCAGGTCAGCGCGCGACGCCGCGCGAGGAGCTCTCGACGAACGAGATCAGGTACTCGGCGTCGGGATTCCCGCCTGCTTCACGGCGCGCGCGCGCCACGGCCTCGGCCAGCGGGAGCTTCGCGCGGAACAGGATGTGGAACGCCTTCTTGAGCAGCCGGATCGTCTCGGGCGGGAGCTTGGACAGCGGGTTCACGCGCGAGGTGCGGAGCCCGACGACGTTGAGCGCCCGCACCCGCGCCGGGTGGCCGTCGGCGACGGTGTAGGGCGGGATGTCCTGGACGAACTTGGAGCACCCCCCGGCCATCGCCATCCGACCGACGCGCACGAACGGGTGGAACGCGGCCTGCGCGCCGATCCGCGCATCGTCCTCGATCGTCACGTGGCCCCCGAGCGTGGCCAGCGTCGCCATGATGACCCGGTTGCCCACGACACAGTCGTGGTCGATGTTCGTCCAGTTCATGATCAGGTTGTCGTCGCCGATCACGGTCGCCGCTTCCTCGAACGTGGCCCGCGAGACCGACACGTACTCGCGCAGCGTGTTGCGATCGCCGATGCGGGTCCAGCTGCGCCAGCCGCGGTACTTGAGGTCCTTGGACGGGTTGCCGACCGAGGAGCCGAAGAACACGCGGTTGCCCTCGCCGAGTATCGTCCAGCGCTCGATCTGCACGTGCGGGCCGATGATCGTGCCCTTCCCGATCTGGACATCGTCCGCGATGATCGAGAAGGGGCCGACCTCGACGTCGGGCGCGAGCTCGGCGCGCGGGGAGACGATCGCGGTCGGGTGGATCTGCGGTGTGCTCACGAACTCGCTCCGGGCTCGGCCGCTCATGATGCCATACATGGTGGTGCTGAGCTTGTGGCGGCCGCGGGTCAGGGCGGCGCGGCACCCTCCGCATGCACCCCGGCCTCGCCCGCTCCGGGAAACCGGTACGCGCCGCACGCGCGCTCGATGCTGAACTCGACCGGGTCGGGCAGCTTGCCCTGGCGGACCAGTGCGAGCATGCGCTGCTCGGTGACGGTCACGAGGTCGCGCTCGCGGTACGCCGTCCGCTGCGCCACGACTTGCGGGTCGTCGAGCCGCGCGCAGTACCGTCGCATCTCGGGTGCGACCTCGCGCCAGCGGCGCCGACTGTAGATCGAGGGCTGGTAGGACTCGTCCCATTCGGGCGTCACGTACTCGCGCCAGTCGAAGGGCCGCGTGAGGCGATAGCCGTCGGGCGTGGTCTCGAGCTGCGGCGTCTCGCCTTCGCACAGGCCGATGAAGAACCGCATGCCCTCGTAGTTCGCTTCGAGGTCGGCCGGCGAGAAGACGCCCGAGGCCGCCTTGCCCAGGAGCGTGCGCTCGGTGAAGATCCCACGTCCGATGGCCCGCTCCACGGCGGCCGGGTCGTCGGACTGGCCGGGTCGACGAGCGCCCTCGTACCAGTGGAAGTAGTAGTGTCCCTCGTTGAAGAAGTGGGTCAGCTTGTCGGTCCCGATCCGCACGTCGTTCAGCGAGATCGTCGCGGTGATGGGCAGCCAGCCTGCCGGGTCGATGGCCGACATGCGCCGGTACAGGCTCTCCCGGCGGTAGACCAGCTCTTCCTCGGGCGTCGCCGGGATCCGCGCCACCAGCGCGGAATGCGCGGCCCACACCTCGACCGGTCCGAAGATCAAGAAGCGGAACCGCGCCGCGATCCGGCGGCGCACCTGGGCGCACGGCGGCGGCGCAGCGCCGCGCGGCAGCTCGGCGAGTACGTCTTCGAGATCGGCGTTGATGCGCGCGTTCAGCGCGAGCGTGGCGTCGGGCAGCTCGCGACCCCAGGCGTAGAACTGGTCGGTCTCGAGCGCGACTGCGGGGCACGCGACGAGCAGCAGAGCGAGCCCGGAGAGTCCGCGCCGCACGTCAGAAGCCCCAGCCGATGCCGCCCGTGAGGAGCCAGGAATCGCCCGTCGCTTCGCCCGAGACGCGGCGGAACGCACCCAGGCTGAAGTTGACCTTCACGATCGTGAATTCGGTCTCGGCCCCGAGCCAGGTCGAATCGGGCGGCTCGACATCGGAGTCGCCCCAGGTCCGCAGCAGCGCACCCTTGAACGCGTAGCCCACGTGGACGGCTCGGATGTAGTGCGGGGTCGTGAGGGTCTCGCCGACGACGACCGCGTAGCCGGCCGAGAGCTGGCCGCCGCCGAGGCCCGGCTCGACCTGCACGAGCAGCCCGCGAAAGTAACAGGCGGTGGCGCAGTCGTGGTCGACCGGCTGGCGCACGAACAGCCCGGCCGCCGCGAGCGACAGCTCCTGCGCGCTGGACAGCCGCGCACGCGCGACCACGAACGCACGTCGCTCGGTGTCGCGGTCGCTCGCGCGAACGTCCTCGACGTCCGGCCGCGCGGCAGGCGGCTCGCCCGCCGCACGCGGGAGCCCGATCGACGCGAGGACGAGCGTCGCCACAAGAGCGAGCCGGTGCACCACGGGTTCAGCGGTCGACGATCTCGATGCGGTCGGGCGCGTTGGGGACCATGCACAGGAACTCGAACGGTGCATCGATCACCGTGTAGGAGTGCGGCGCGCCCGCCGGGATGTAGAGGACGGTCCCCGGCCCGACCTCGTGCGTCTCGTCCCCGATGCGGATCCGCGCGCGTCCGCGCAGCACGTACTGCTCGTGCTCGACCGTGTTGGTGTGTCGCGGCATCCCGCCGCCGGGTCCCATGACGAACCGGCGCAGGAAAAAGTTGGGCATCCCCTCCTGCGACCCGAGCAATACCTGCGTCTCGGTCGCGGTGCCGGCGGCGACGGATCGCCGCTCGACCGCATCGGCGCTGCGGACGATCGGGCGCGGGGCCGCTGGGTTCGACATCCGGATCCTCCTTGGCGACGACGGACTCAGGACTCGCCCCAGGCCGGCCCGCGCAGCGCGGCGGCGAGCCGCTCCGCGCCGCGCTCGAGCGCCGGCTCGCCGTGCGAGGTCAAGAGCATCGCGGGATCGAGCACGAGGAGCCGCTCGAGCGAGGCCCGAAAGCGCTCGTCGTAGCGCGCCCGACCCGCCTCGCCGTCGCCCCACGAGGGCGGGGCGACTCGTACCGCACCTGCTCCCGCGCCGAGCAGCGCGTCGGCGAAGACGAGCGCCCGGTGCGGCCGCAGGAAGAACGCCACCTCGGGCTCGACCAGCCCTTCGAGGAAGTGCGGCTCGACTCCCCCCGGCAGTGCGTCCCCTGGCTGAAACAGGTGCGTCGGCTCGCAAGAGACGTGGGCTTCGGCACCCGCCGGGACGTGCACGGTCGCGCCGATGCTGCCGGCGAAGCGCCGGTAGATCTCGCGCGCGCTCCGGCCGTGAAAGCGATTGCTCACCAGGATCGCCAGCGGCAGGGCCGCGCGGCTCACGTCCCGCTCGAGGGCGGCCCAGAAGCTCGCCGCGTCGTCCGTCCCCTCCGCGGGGGCGAGCGGGTCGATCAGCACCAGCGCGTCCCCCGGCGGGTCGGGCTCGTAGTACACCGAGCCGACCCAGCGCCCCCAGCCGTCGGGCCGGTCGTTCTCGGGCGTCCAGGCCGGGTGCGACGCGGTCCAGCGCCAGAGTCCGGGTGCGATCTCGCGCGCGTCCATCTGCGGCTCCCCGCTCCACGGTACACGGAACGGCGGCGCTCGCAAACCCCGTCATAGACCCCGCGCCGACTCCGGGCGGAGCGGGATCGTTCCGGCGAGAGCGGCATCGAGGAGCGCGACCAGGCGCTCGCGGTCGCGCGGCAGACGGCCCGCGAGCGGCAGGTAGTTCGAGGCGTGATTGGTGCGGAAGATCGCGTCGTGCGGCCGCGTCTCGTCCACGAACGTGCGCAGCTCGGCCAGCAGGCGCTGCGGGGCCGGCAGCTCGAAGCGGCCGTCCGACTCGAGGCGCCCGAGCGGCGTGCCGGGGATCACGGTCAGCGTGAGCACGGAGAGGAACTTGGGATCCATCGCGCCGGCGAGCCGCGCCGAGGCGCTCGCATGCTCCCGGCTGCGCTCGACGCCGCCTGCGCCGAGCAGGAAGATCGCCGAGAGCTCGATCCCGGCCGCGCGGGCCCGCTCCGCCGCCGCGACGTGCTCGGCTGCGTCCGCGCCCTTGGCGATGCGGCGCAGCGTGGCGTCGTCTCCCGACTCGGGACCGATGTAGAGCAGCGCGAGCCCCAGCTGGCGCAGGCGTGCCAGCTCTTCCGCGGACTTCTCGAGCAGGTTGCGCGCCGTGGCATAGGCGCTCACCCGACGCAGCCGCGGAAAAGCGCGGCGGCAGCCGTCGAGCACCGCCTCCCAGTGGCCCAGGTCCATCGCCAGGGCGTCGCCGTCGGCGACGAACACCTTGCGCACCTCGGGGCCGAGGGCCGCGCCGGCGGCCGCGAGGTCGGCCGCGATCTCGTCACGCTCGCGCACGCGATAGCGCTTGTGCCGGTACATGTCGCAGTACGTGCAGGCGTTCCACGAGCAACCGATCGTGGCCTGCAGGATCCACGAATCGGCCTCGCTGGGCGGGCGGTAGATCGGGCCCTCGTAACGCACGGCGCGGGGATTGTAGGCAATCCGCACCAATCTTGCGCGCATCGATTCGCAGGTCGTAGGCCGCGCATCCCGTCATAATGCGATCGTTCCATGGTGCGTGGATTCCTGCTCCAGTCCGCCTCGCGCGTCGAGGACGGGCGACCGGTCGTTCTGCTGTGGGGTCGCCTCGAGGACGGCCGGTCGTTCCTCGTGCGCGACGGCCGGGAGCGACCGGGGTTCTTCGTCCGCCGCTCGGACCTCGCCGCCGCGCGGGCCGCCGGCGCGATCCTCCTCGAGGAGTCGGCCGAGCGACGAGCGTTCGACGATGGACCGGTGGTGCGGCTCGCGGCGGCCACGCCCGAGGACGTTCCGGCGCTCCACGCCCGGCTGCGGGAGCGCGGCTTGCCGTGCTACGAGGCGGATCTGCGCTTGGCCGTGCGCTACCGCATCGACCGCGGGCTCCGTGCCGGCGTCGAGATCGAGGGTCCCGAGCGCGGCGGGGCCGGGGTCGACGCGGTCTTTCTCGATCCCGCGGTGCGCCCGGCCGACGTGACGCCGACGCTGCGCGCGCTCTCGCTCGACATCGAGACCGATCCGACGGCGCGGCGCCTGCTCTCGGTCGCGCTCGTGACCCGCGCCACGGCCGAGGTGCTGCTCGTGACCCCACCGAGCGGACGCGTGCCGAGCGGGGCGATCGGCTTCGCCACCGAGCGGCAGCTGCTCGCGGCGCTCGTGGCGCGGGTGCGCGAGCTCGATCCCGACGTGATCACGGGCTGGAACGTCGTCGACTTCGATCTCGCGGTGCTCGAGCGCGTGGCCCGACGAGCGGGCGTCGCGCTCGCGCTGGGGCGCGGCCCCGCGCCGGTGCGGCTCCGCCGCTCGGATCGCGGACGCGCCGCACCGCGCGCGTTCCTCGACGGCCGAGTGGTCCTCGACGGGATCGATCTCGTGCGCGGCGCGTTCCTGCGCTTCGAGAGCTACGCGCTGGACGCGATCGCGCGGCAGGTGCTGGGGCGCGGCAAGACGATCCTCGGCCGCGACCGCGGCGAGGCGATCCTGCGCGCCTGGGAGGACGACCCCGAGCGCTTCGTCGAATACAACCGCATCGACGCGCAGCTCGTGCTCGAGGTGCTCGACACGCTGCAGCTGCTCGAGCTGACCGTCGAGCGCAGCCGGCTCACCGGGCAGCCGCCCGACCGTGTCGCGGCGAGCATCGCGAGCTTCGAGTTCCTGTACCTGTCGGCCATGGCCCGCCGCGGTCTCGTCGGGCCGACGGCCGCGGTCGGTCCGGCGGGAGACGTCGTGACGACCGGAGGCCACGTCCTCGACCCGCGCCCCGGTCTCTATCGCAACGTGTTCGTGCTCGACTTCCGCAGTCTGTATCCGAGCCTCATCCGCACGTTCCAGATCGACCCGCTCGGTCACGTGCCGCGCCCGGCGTCGGGCGAGGATCTGATCGTGGCACCGAACGGCGCCGCGTTCCGGCGCGAGCCGGGCATCCTGCCCGCGATGCTCGACGAGCTGTTCCCGCGCCGCGCCGCGGCGCAGGCCTCAGGGAACGCGGTCGCGGCGCAGGCGATCAAGATCTTGATGAACTCGTTCTACGGGGTGCTCGGCACGTCGGCGTGTCGCTTCGCCTCGCCCGACCTGGCCAACGCGATCACCGGGTTCGGCCGCGAGATCCTGCTGCGCACGCGCGATCGGATCGAGGCCGCGGGGCTCGAGGTGCTCTACGGCGACACCGACAGCCTGTTCGTGCGCTCGGGGACGGACGACGCGGGCGAGGCGCGCGGGATCGCCGAGTGTCTCGTCGGGCGCTTGAACGCGGAACTGGCACGCCACGTCGCCGCGACGTGGCGCGTAGCAAGCCGCCTCGAGCTACGCTTCGAGCGCCTCTACCTGCGCCTGCTGCTGCCCGCGATGCGCGGAGGAGCCGCGGGCGCGCGCAAGCGCTACGCCGGCCTGGTCGAGCGGGGAACCGGTACCGAGGTCGTCTTCACCGGGCTCGAAGCGGTCCGGCGCGACTGGACCCCGCTCGCGCGTCGCGTGCAGCGCGAGCTCTACACGCGCCTGTTCACCGATCGTCCCGTCGACGCATATCTGCGCCAGGTCGTGGCCGAGCTGCGCGCGGGCACGCTCGACGACCAGCTGGTGTACAGGCGCGCGCTGCGCAAGGAGCTCGCGGAGTACACCGCCTCGACCCCGCCGCACGTCGCCGCCGCGCGACGTCTCGGCCGGCCTCCCGGACGCGTCGTGGCCTACGTGGTCACGCGGGCCGGACCGCGACCGGCCGAGCATCCGGACGCCCCGATCGATCACGAGCACTACGTCGAGCGCCAGATTCGCCCGGTCGCCGAGCCGGTGCTCGCGCTGCTCGGGCTCGACTTCGATCGGCTGGTCGGGGACGACAGGCAGCTGCGCCTGTTCTGATCCCGCTCAATCGGTCTGCTCGCCGAAGTGCGAGAATCCGGCGCGACCGAGCGGCCGCTCGCGCCCGTCACGTTCGCGGACGCTCCGACCGGCGGCCGGCCCGACGACCTCGCCGATCACGGTCGCCCGGGTGCCGCAGCCGCGGACCGCCTCGACGAGCGCGTCGACTCGATCGGCCCGGGCGGTGAACAGCAGCTCGTAATCCTCGCCGCCGCCGAGCGCGAGATCGAGCCCATCGATCCCGCAGGCGGCCGCGACCTCGCGCGCCGCGTACGCGACCGGCAGTGAGTCCGCATCGAGCCGTACGCCGACGTCGCTCCGATCGCACAGGTGAGCCAGGTCCGCCGCGAGGCCGTCGCTGAGATCGATGGCCGCGCTGGCGCCGCCCGCGCGTACGAGCGCGCGACCTTCCTCGACGCGCGCGCTCGGTGTCTCGAACGCTCGCCGCGCCTCCTCGACCGCGGCGGCGGACAACCGTGCGCCGAGCTCCGGTCGCCGGGTCAGGAGCAGTCCCGCCGCAGCCGCACCGAGCTGCCCCGTGACCAGCACCGAATCGCCGGCGCGCGCGCCGTCGCGCCGCAGCATCTCGCCTGCCGCGACCTCGCCGAAGAGGGTCAAGTCCACGGTCAGCACGGGCCCGGAGCTGACGTTGCCCCCGATCACGTCCGCGTCGTGGCGCTGGCACTCCGCGGCGATCCCGTCGATCAGGGCATCGACGAACGCGACGTCCGTGTCCGCGGGCAGGACGAGCGAGACCAGGAAGTGCGTCGGCCGTCCGCCGGCCGCGGCCACGTCGCTGAGGTTGACCGCGGCACAGCGTCGGCCGAGACGGTGCGGGTCGCACGACGCGGGGAGGAAGTGAACCCCGGCGACCTGCACGTCGCAGGTGGCGAGGAGCCAGCGTCCCGTCCCCAGATCGAGCGCCGCGACGTCATCCCCCGGCCCGACCCGCACGTCGGGGAGCGGCCGCGGCAGGCGCGCGACGATGCGGTCGATGAGCGGGAACTCTCCCAGCTCGCGAACCTTCCTCGTCAAGGCAGTCCGTAGCGCGCCCCGGAGGCCAGGCGCTCGGGGGTCATGGCGTGCAGCTCGTCGAAGAGCCGCACACGGAACGATCCGGGTCCCTCGGCGCGTGCGGCCGCGCGCTCGGCGGCCAGGCCCAGGCAGGCCAGGGCCGCGGCGGTGGCCACGACCCCGTCCGGCTCGACGGCCCGGAACGCGGCGACGAGGGACGTCGCCATGCAGCCCGTGCCCGTCACGCGACCGAGCCACGCATGGCCGTTGTCCACCGTCACGCTGCGCGCGCCGTCCGAGACGAAATCGCGCGGTCCGGTCAGCGCGACGACCGCGCCCCAGGACCGCGCCGCCTCGCGCACGACGCTCGCTGCGTCCGCCGGTGCAGCGACGCTGTCGACACCGCGCACCGCGCCTCCCCGGCCGGCGAGCGTGCCGATCTCGCCGGCGTTGCCGCGCACCACGGCCGGGCGAATCTCGCCGATCAGCTCGCGGCTCGTCCGGGTGCGCAGCTCGCTCGCCCCCGCGCCCACCGGGTCGAGGACCACGGGTACGCCCAGCGCGCGGGCGCGGGCGCCCGCCTGACGCGCCGCCGCGATCCAGGCGTCATCGAGCGTGCCGAGGTTCAGCACGAGCGCGCGGGCCTGGGCCACGATCTCGTCCAGCTCCGCGGGGGCATGCGCCATCACCGGCGAGGCACCGACGAGCAGCGTGACGTTGGCCGTGTCGCTCATCACGACCAGGTTCGTCAGGTGGTGCACGAGCGGGGCCTCCGCGCGCAGCCGTTCGAGCGCTCGCGCGCCGCCCGCCGTCAGATCGGCCGGCGTCACGGCCGGAACTCGGGATGCGCGGCGCGAGCGATCTCCGCCAGCTCGGCCGCGGCACGCCGGGGATCGGCCGCGCCGCAGATCGCCGACACGACGGCGATGCCCGCCGCACCGGTCTCGAAGACCGCGGCCGCGTTGCTGCGGTCGATGCCGCCGATGCCGACCACCGGAAGCCGCACGGCACGCACGATCGCGACCAGGCCGGCCAGGCCGATCGGGGGCCCGGCATCCGCTTTCGTGGCCGTGCGGAACACCGCCGTCGAGCCGAGATAGTCCGCGCCCTCCGCAGCGGCGCGGCGCGCCGCGCCCGGATCCCCGACCGTGACACCGAGGATCCGCTCCGCGCCGAGCAGGCGCCGCGCCGGCTCGGCCGGGAGATCGGCCTGTCCCAGGTGCACGCCGTCCGCCTCGGCGGCGAGCGCGACGTCGACTCGATCGTTGACCAGCACGGGCACGCCGAGCGGCCGCGCGACGGCCTGGACCTCGCGCACGCGCTCGAGGAATCGGCGCGTCGAGGCCGACTTGTCGCGCACCTGCACGCAGGTCACGCCGCCCGTGATCGCGGCGGCCACGAGCGAGCCGAGCGCCGCACCGGCGACGGTCCCGTCGTCCGTGACCAGATACAGCGAGAGGTCGAGCGGCCGGCGCACCACCGGCCTAGGGTAGCGCCGCGGTCGCGCGCGACGCCACGCGCGCCCCGGCGGCGGGCCGCGCTCAGGCCCGCGCCGCGGTCAGCGCCTGGAGCTCGTCCCCCACCACGGCCGTCACGAGCGCGATGTCGAGGGGCTTCGGGATGCTACGCGCGCGGGTCGTGGCCAGGAAATCGACCGTCTCCTTGGTGATCAGGTCGCCGGTCATGAACACGACCCTGCCGCTCATCTCCGGGCGCAGCGCGAGGATCTGCGCGTACAGCTCGATGCCGTTCATGTTCGGCATGCGCACGTCGGTCAGCACGAGATCGTACGGCCGCTCCCCGATCTTGCGGCAGGCCTCGCGACCGTCTTCCGCAGTATCGACGCGATAGCCGCGCTCGCCCAGCACGTCGACCATCAGGTCGAGGATCAGCGACTCGTCGTCCACGACCAGGATCGTGCTTCCCGCCGAGCCGGCCGTGTGCCGCGCGGCGCCCTCGCCCGGCCCGACTTCGAGCGCCACGTCGCCCGCGGCCGGGGCACGAATCGGCAGCTCGACGAAGAAGGCGCTGCCCTCACCGGGATGGCTCTCGGCCCAGATCGCCCCACCGTGCTCGCGGACGATGCCGTAGGACACGGACAGGCCGAGACCCGTCCCCTGCCCCGGCGGCTTCGTGGTGAAGAACGGGTCGAACACGCGCTCGAGCGTGTCGGCGTCCATGCCCACGCCGTTGTCGCGGAGCTCCACGCGCACGCGGTCGCCGGCACGGAGCGTCCGGACGCGCAGGCGGCGCGGCCGCCCGTGCACGGGGATCATCGCGTGCTCGGCGTTGTGCAGCAGGTTCAGGAACACCTGCTGCATCTGGTGGTAGTCGAGCATCGTCCGCGGCAGCTCGGGCTCGAGATCGCGCTCGATCGCGATGTCGTTGACCTGCAGCTGGTAGCGTCGCATCTCGACGGCTTTCTCCAGGATTCCGTTCAATCCGAGATAGCGCCGCTCGGGCTTGTGCACACGCGCGAACGACAGCAGGTTCTTGACGATCTTCTGACAGCGCAGCGCCGAGTCGTGGATCCGCTCGAGGTCGCGCGCCAGTGCGGAATCGGGGTGGCGCCGCACGAGCAGCTGGGAGAAGCCCAGCACGCCGCTCAGCGGGTTGTTGAGCTCGTGCGCCACGCCCGAGATCACCTCGCCGATCGTGCTCAGCTTCTTGGCCTGCAGCAGCTGGAGCTGCGCCGCCTTGAGCTCGCTCACGTCGCGCCCGACCCACACCGTGCCCCGCACACCGGCGACGTCGCCGCCGAGGACCGACAGGTTCAGCTCGAGCTCGAGCTCGCGTCCGTCCCCGCGGCGGAACACGCAGGGGTGGTTCGAGATCCGGCCCTGCGAGCGCACGCGGGCGATCAGCGCCGGACCGCAGGCCGGGCCGAACAGCTCCTCCGAGGGCCGGCCCAGCGCGCGCTCACGCGGCAGACCCAGCAGGCGCTCGGCGCCGTGGTTGAACTCGGTGACCCGCCCCGACTCGTCGGTCGACAGGATCAGGTCCGGCGAGTCGTCGAGAATCCGGGACAGCTTCTCGCTCGTCGCGCCGTGGACCGCCGCCGCGTCGCGCACCTGGTCGTGGAGCAGCGCGTTCTGCAGCGCGTTGGCCGAGGCGCGAGCGACGGCGGTGCAGAAGCGCAGCTCGGACTCGGTCAGCGCATGCTTGGCCTGCGCGGTCTTGAGGCAGATCGTGCCCAGCACCTTGCCCCGGAAGGTCAACGGGACGACGAGGATCGAGCGGAAGTTCATCCGCTCGAGCAGCGAGCGGACGTCGTGCAGCATCGGCTCGGCGCTCACGTCGGGCACGAGCACCGGGTTTCCGGTCTCGATGGCCTGGCGCACCTCGGGGTACTTGCGTAGGTCGATCTCGAGCATGCTCAGCTGCGGATCGTCGTGCGAGGCCAGCACGTGACAGCGCCTTCCTGCGGGATCGGCGAACAGCATCGAGCAGCGCACGGCCGGAATCACCGTCGCGATCTGGCTCACGATCGTCAGCGCGACCTGGTGCAGATCGAGCGACGAGCTGACGGCCTCGAGGATCCGCACCAGCACGCGGAGCTCCGCGCTCTCGAGCCGCTCGATCTCCGAGCGACGACGTACCGCGTGCGCCCGGCGGGCCAGGTAGCCGCAATACAGCGCGACCGCGCACAGGAACACGATGTGCAGCGCGAGCTCGCGACCCGAGGGTGGAGCGGCGCGCCGGGGCCCGAAGACGAGCCAGGTGTGGAACGCACCGATGGCCACCGCGCCGGCGACGGTGTGCCGCTCATCCGCGGTGACGGCGACGACCAGAGCCATCAGCAGCGCCGAGGCCGGCAGGACGCCGCCGACCGCACCGGCGAGCCACAGGCCGAGCGTCACGAAGCCCACGTCCACGAGGCACAGCATCAGGTCGAACGCACGACGCTCGAACCAGCCGAGCGGCGCCCAGGCCAGCGCGACGTCCGACAGCGCGAAGACGACGACGAGCAGGATCGCCTTGCTCGCGTGCGCCGGCTCGGCGACCACGAGCAGCGCCCCCAGCGCCGCCGCGAGCAACCCGCGCAGACGCAGGATCTCGGCCCGGGCCAGGCGCGTCGGGGCGGAATGCGGGCGGGCGTATCCGGCGGAAACGGCTTCCATCGCGATCGGCGTGCGCTCCGAGCCCCCCTTCAAACTTAGGACCCCGAGCCGGCCGGGCAAGTCGCGTCAGGGATCGGTCGAGCCGACGAAGCTGTGACGGGCGGCCTCGGCGTGGATCCGTGCCAGATCGCTGCGCCCGAGCGGCCCGAGCAGCCGGTCGTTCTCGCGGGTTTGATCGGTGTCGCTCACGGTCGTGTTGTCGGTGCACACGGCCACTGGCACGCCTCGCTCCAGGAACTCGAGGATCGGGTGCGGGGCGCCGCGGGCCACGGCCCCGGTCTGGAAGTTCGAGGTCGGGCAGCACTCGACGAGGATCCGGTCGCGGGCGAGGCGCCGCACGAGCGCGCGATCGCGCAGCGCGGAGCACCCGTGACCGATCCGCTCCGCGCCAAGGACGTCGACCGCCTCCCAGATCCGCTGCGGACCCTCGTCCTCCCCGGCGTGGACCGTTCGGCCGAGCCCGCCCAGGCGAGCGATCTCGTAGGCCTCGCGGAACAACAGCGGCGGGTTGCCGCGCTCGGCCCCGGCCAGGTCGAACCCCACCACCCCGATGCGCCGGTGCAGGCGCTGCGCCTCGGCGATCGCCTGGCGCGCCACGATCTTGGCGATGTGGGGGCCGTGCTGGCGCATCGAGATCACGATCAGGCCGAGCCGCAGGTCCGGGTAGCGCTCGGCGGAGTGATTCAGGCCGGCCA
>Ga0180063_1000230_pt1 | contig 14538 bp, 8 predicted proteins | sample EasRivT47_16_10D_FD_121776 | JGI IMG/M metagenome (GOLD analysis project Ga0180063, IMG submission 121776) | Soil microbial communities from meander-bound floodplain in the East River, Colorado, USA - East River metaG ERMLIBT47_16_10D | ecosystem: Environmental > Terrestrial > Soil > Floodplain ...
CGATCGATCGGCGCGTCGGTCGCGAGGAGCCCCGTCACGGCGTTCACGCCGTAGACGACGAGCGGTGCATCGGTTGTTCGGTGGCGCCCCATCCGTTAGAAATTTGCGTGCGTTGCCGCACCTCCGATGAGGAAGGTCCTCCACCGGTACGTCTTCCGGGAGATCCTGGTTCCGTTCGCCCTCGGCCTCGGGGTCTTCACGTTCGTGCTCCTGCTGGCCCGCCTGCTCAAGCTGATCGAGCTGGTCGTCAACCGCGGCATCCCGGTCACCACCGTCGGGCGCGTGTTCCTGTACCTGCTGCCCGCGTTCCTCGAGGTGACGGTGCCGATGGCCATGCTGCTCGCGATCCTGGTCGCGTTCGGACGCCTCTCCGCCGACTCCGAGATCACCGCGCTCAGAAGCTCCGGCGTGAGCCTCTACCAGCTCGTGCCGCCCGTCGCCACGTTCGTCCTCGTCGTCACCGTCGCCACCGGGGCGCTCGCCTGGTACGGCCGGCCGTGGGGCAACCGGTCGCTGCGGACGGCCATGTGGGACATCGCCCGGACCCGTGCGACGGCCGGTTTGAAGCCCCAGGTCTTCAACGACGAGTTCCCCGGCCTCATCATCTACGCGGAGCAGATCGACACCGCCGCCGATCAGCTCGAGCGGGTCCTCATCGCCGACGAGCGCGACCCGCAGCAGCAGAACACGGTGTTCGCGCGCGCGGGCTACATGATCTCGGACATCGAGCACGAGACGGTCACGCTGCGCCTGCTCGACGGCACGATCCACACGACCGACACCACGGCCGGCACCAACTACCAGACCGACTTCCGCTCCTACGACGTCAACCTCGACCTGCGCGCTACGCTCGCCGACGTGCGCGGGCGCACCGACGATCCGAACGAGCTCACGATCGGCCAGCTGCGCCTCGCGATCGCCGCCAAGCGCGACGCCGGCCAGGGGGCCACGGCCGAGCTGGTGGAATACCACCGCAAGTTCGCGATTCCGTTCGCCTGCGTGGTGTTCGGCCTGATCGCAATGCCGCTCGGCATCCAGCCCGCCCGGGCCGTGCGATCGCGCGGCTTCGCCGTGAGCCTGGTCGTGATCTTCGCCTACTACATGCTGCTCTCGATGGGGCAGGGCTTCGCCGAACAGGGCCGCCTCCCGCCCATGATCGGGCTCTGGCTGCCGAACCTCGTTCTGGGCGCGGTCGGCGTGACGCTCGTCCGCCGCGCCGGTCGCGAGCAGCCGCTGGCGACGACCGCGTGGATCGACCGGCTGGCCGTCCCGGTGCGCCACCGGGCCGCCGCGTTGCTGCGCGGAGCCGGCGCATGACGCTGGCACGCCGCTTCGTCCTCCCTACCCTCACGCGACACCTGGTCCGCGAGGTGTTGCGGACCTTCCTGCTCATGATGTTCGCGTTCGTCGTGATCTTCGTCCTGGCCGACTTCTTCGATCGCTTCGACGACTTCCTCAAGCAGGGGGCGTCGGCCGGCACCATCGCGCTGCTGTTCGTCCATCGCATCCCGCTCGTGATCGCGCAGGTGACCCCGGTCGCCGTGCTCGCCGGCGCGCTCGTCGGGCTCGGGCTCCTGGCGCGGAACAACGAGTTCGTGGCGCTGCGCAGCTGCGGCGTCAGCCTGTGGCAGGTGACGGCGCCGCTCGCCGTGGTGGGCGTCGTGATCGGGCTCACGACCTTCCTCTGGGGAGAAACGATCGTCCCCGCGAGCGCGCGACGCTGGACGAAGATCTGGAACCAGGAGGTCAAGAAGCGCAAGGCGCCGACCGGCGTGTTCGCCGGGCGGGACGTCTGGTTCCACGGCCGCGCCGGCTTCTACAACATCAACCGCGTCGCCCCGCGCCGGCGGATGCTCTACGGCCTCACGATCTACCAGGTACGCGGTGACGAGTTCCGGCCGACGCGCGTGATCGAGGTCGCGACGGCCGCCTGGGCGGACGGTCACTGGCGGTTCGAGGGCGTGCGGACGATGCGCATCGACGGAGACGGCGTGCAAACCGAGGACAAGCTGCCGCCGAACTTCACGCTCCCGGAGTCGCTCGACGACTTCGGCGTGATCGCGCTCGAGCCCGAGGAGACGAGCTACGACATGCTCCGCCGGCAGATCCGGAGCCTGCGCTCGAAGGGCGTCGACGCCTCGGAGAGCCTGGTCGACCTGCACCTGAAGGTCGCGACGCCGTTCGCGGCCGTGGTGATGCTTCTCCTGGCGGTGCCGCTCGCCACCCGCGGCACGCGCGCCACGAGCCTGCCGGCGGCCATCGGGCTCGGGTTCGCCATCGGGGTGAGCTACTTCTTCGTCGTCGGCTTCTCGCGGGCGCTGGGGCAGGCCGGATCGCTTCCCCCCGCCATGGCGGCCTGGACCGCCAACGCCGTGTTCGCGCTCGTCGCCGGCTACTATCAGCTCGCCGCGGACTGATCCCTCAGGGCACGAGCCCAGGCGCGTCGAGGCCGGTCGACTCGTCGAGACCGAGCACGACGTTCATGCACTGCACTCCCTGGCCGGCCGCCCCCTTCCCCAGGTTGTCGAGCGCGGACATGACGACGGCGTAGCCGGTCGGGGCATCGTAGCGCCAGCCGATCGCACAGCGGTTCGTGCCGCGTACCTCGCGGATGGTGGGCGGCTCGGCGCCCCGGAGCACGATGCACGGCTCGTCGCGGTACGCGCGCGCGAAGAGCTCGTCGAGCGACGGCGCGTCCGGGATGCGGACGTACATCGTGCATTCCATGCCGCGAGCCAACGGCAGCATATGCGGGACGAAGACCGTCCCGACGGGCGCCCCCGCCGCCGCGAGCTCCTGATCGATCTCGGGCCCGTGCCGATGTCCGGCGATCGCGTAGGGCCGGAAGTTCTCGTTCACCTCCGCGAAGAGCTGCTCGACCTTGGCCGCGCGCCCGGCGCCGGTCGTTCCCGACTTGGCGTCGATCACCACCGGCTCCCGGAGGAGCCCCGCCCGTGCGAGCGGTACCAGCCCCAGCAGCGCGCACGTCGGATAGCAGCCGGGCACCGCCACGAGCCGCGTCGTGCGCATGGCGTCCCGGTAGAGCTCCGGGATGCCGTACACGGCTTCGCGCACCAGCTCCGGCGCCGCGTGATGATCGCCGTACCATTGGGCGTAAACACGCAGGTCACGGAGCCGGAAGTCGGCCGACTGATCGATGACCAGGCGGTCGCGCGCCCGCAGCGCGGCGACGATCGGCGCCGACGCCCCGTGCGGCAGTGCCGTGAACACGATCTCCGCGCGCTCTGCCGCCGCGGCCGGATCCGGCGCCTCGAGCACGAGGTCCGCGTAGCCGACGAGCGACGGATACACGTCCGACGCACGCCGGCCGCGGTACTGCTCGGACGACACGAACGCGAGCTCGACGCCCGGATGGCGCGAGAGGATGCGCAGCAGCTCGGCGCCCACGTAGCCCGTGGCACCCAGCACCGCGACCGGTACCCGCTTCGCACCCATGCGCCCCGTCTACGCGACGGTGACACACGTCTCAAACGACCCGAGACTGCGTCTCGGGTCGGGTCCGGACGCGAGAGTGTGACGTCCGGTGGAACACGCGAACGGGTTGCCGCGGCCGGCGCGGCAGGCGAGGCACGCGCGCGATGGGCCCGCTTCGATCAGCACGACCCGCACCGCGTTCCTTGTGGGGCGCGGTCATGTTGGCTGCTCATCCGTGCGCGCGTACACGCATTGTCGCGCCGGCTTTGCCGGCCGCGACATGGCGGTCACGCGGGCCACCACCGTTGCGCTCTACGCGTCCTACCCTGAGCCGAGACGCAGGCTCGGCTCAGCGCTTCGAATACTGCGGGCGCTTGCGGGCCTTGTGGCGGCCGTACTTCTTGCGCTCGACCTCGCGCGAGTCGCGCGTGATGAAGCCGGCCTTCTTGAGGGCGGGACGCAGCTCGGGGTTGGCGATCAGGAGCGCGCGCGTGATGCCGTGACGCACCGCGACCGCCTGCGCGGAGACGCCGCCGCCGAACACGTTCACGTCGGCCCGGTATTGGCCGATGGTGGACGTCACCTCGAAGGGCTGGTTGATGACCATGCGCGACGTCTCGCGCGGGAAATAGTCTTCGAGCGAGCGCCGGTTGACGACGATGTCGCCGCCGCCCTCGAAGAGCCGCACGCGTGCGACCGACGACTTGCGCTTGCCCGTTCCCCAGTACTTGTCCGTGTCTGCTGCCATGACGCTCCTCAACGAACCTCGGCGAGCGGAAGCGGCTTCTGCGCCTGGTGCGGATGATCCGGCCCGGCGTAGACCTTGAGCTTGGTGGCGAGCCGTCGCCCGAGGCGATTCTTGGGCAGCATGCCCACGACGGCTTCGTACACGACGCGCGTCGGATGCTTCGCGAGTACCTCGGCCGCGGTCGCCCGCCGCACGCCACCCGGGTACTCGGTGTGGCGCACGTACTGCTTCTGCGCGAGCTTGTTCCCGGTCAGGCGCACCTTGCCGGCATTGACGACCACGACGAAGTCGCCGGCATCGAGGTGGGGCGAGAACCCCGGGTTGTGCTTGCCGCGCAGCACGTCGGCCACGCGGGTCGCCAGCCGCCCGAGCACCTGGCCGTCCGCGTCGGCCACGTACCAGTGGCGGGCGGCCCGCGCCGCCTCCGTCGTGAGCGTCCTCGTGCTGCGTGTCATCGGCATGAATGCATTACCTTTGTGGGGGCAAGACGGGGCCGACGAGACTCGAACTCGCGACCTCCGGCGTGACAGGCCGGCGTTCTAACCAGCTGAACTACGACCCCGTACCCCAGTCGGAGCTGGCCTTAGTACCCGAGCGGGAACCGTCTTTCAACGGGTCCGCGCTACACCCGCTCGCGGGTCGATCGTCTCCGCCGCCGTCGTGGCCGGCGGGCTCGGCTAGAACCCGATCTCGATGCCGCCGGTCGGGATGACCTCCGCCCGGATGCCGTCGTCCGTCAGCGGGACGATGGCGCCGATGAACGCCGTCGCGCCACCCGCCAGCGACACCTTCGCGCCGACCGCCAGGTCGACGACGTCCGAGCGGGGGATCGAGTAGGTCTCGCTCTGCGGCTCGATGTTCAACCCGTTGGGGCTGTTGCCGTCCACGTTCTTCACGACCTCGGCCCCCCGGCGAGAGGGGACGACGAAGTCGTCGTCGATGAAGGACGAGCTGCCGATCACGTCGGCCAGGATCGCCACGCGTTCGATCACCTGATAGGCGGCCCCGAGCGCATAGCGGACTCGGTTGCGCTGCGGATCGTCCGCATTCACCTCGAACCCGAAGTTTCCGTACATCGAGAAGCCGGCGCCGAGCGGAGCCGCGGCGACGAGCGACGGCGTGATGGCCGTGTCCCCCAGCCCCTGGAAATCCTCCTCGTCGCCGGTCGGTAGGCGCAGCGTGAGGACGGCAGCGACGTTCACCGGGCCCTCGAGGAAGCGGTACTTCGTGCGCACGAGCAGATCGCCGACACCGAAGCGGTCGCCGTCGGCGCGAATGGTGCGCGGAGCCGTGCTGGCAATCGTCTGGAGGTCGGCCGAGCCGCAGGCCGGCGGCTGGCAGACGGCGACGACGTATCGCTGCCGGCCGCGGAGGGTCAGGCTCGTCTGGACCATCGGCACCAGCAGGTTCGCATCCCAGCGATCGGTGATGCCGTAGGTGAACGAGGCGTTCAGCCAGTGATGCTGGATCGAGAATTCGCTGAAGTCGATGCGCGAATCGAGGAACGCGACCAGACCGCCGTCGAGCTCGGTCAAGAAGCTCGTCCCGGTGTACTCGCCCAGGTCGTCTCCGTTCACCTGGTCGAGGTCGGCGTACAAGTAGGAGAGGCCGATTTCGAAGCGCCCCCGTCCGAGCGTCTCCGCACGCTCGGAGAAGACCGGGCCCAGATGGGTCGACCGCTCGAAGGTCTGTAGCGTCGGGTTGTAGACGTAGGAGAACCCGGGGACCGTGGCGACCACGGGAAAATCGACGCCGCGGATGGCGATGCGCTGCAGCGCTTCCGCCATGACCGTCGTGATCGCGTCGCTGCTCCCCCGGACCAGGCTCGTGTCGATGGCGATCAAGTCGCTCTGGATGGAGGTCGGCGGAACGCTCTCGCGAATGAGGTCACTCAGGCTGCGCGCCTCGGCATCTCGCCAACCCGCGCCCATCCCCCACACCACGACAGCCACCACCACCGCACGCATCGCAAGAGTTCTCATAGAGCTCGCCTCCGGGCTGTAGTCGCCGACTGCGTTAACTACGGACCAACTCGGGTTGTCAAGCGCAGTCGAAGCGCACGAGCGATTGGAAGATAGATGCTGGATCCGCACGCCGATCGAGGTCGTCCCGGTACGCAGGGCCCGCTATCGCGTTCGACGCAACGCCACCGCGCGGCGCACGCCGAGGAGCCCCCGATCGTTCTGTACCCGCGCGCGGATCGTCGTGTCGATGGTGCTGCCGACCGCGATCCCCTTGAGCAGCGTCAGACCGGCCGGCGTCAGGCGAAGCTTCAGCTTGATCGTGCGTCCCGCCTTGACCTTCTTGGCCTTCCGGAGCGGCTGCGTGATGACCTCGCCGCCGTCGGCGCCGCGGTCGACGTCGGCCGCCCCCGCCCGCACCGCCGCGACGGCCGGCACGACCACCTCGGCGTCGCACGTGCCCGCGCTCTGCGAGCTGCACGTGACGACGAGGGCGCGCGTGCGCTTGCGGCCGGTGAGCCGCACGCTGAACTCGCCGGACGGCACCGACACGTCGCACACGCGCGTGCCGGGGCGGCACGCCCCGTCCCCGCACGAGTCCTCGACGGTGCAGGCGTCGTCGTCGGTGCACAGCACGCCGTTGTTGAAAGGACGCGGCGGGCAGAGGTTCTGTTGCCCGTCGCACGTCGCGTCCTTCAGGCAGACGTCCGTGCTGACCTGGCACACGCCCGTGCTCTTCGCGTCGAACGGCGTGCACAGGCCCGCGAACCCGGTGCAGCGGTCGGACACGTCGCACGCGCCCGCCGGCGCGCGACAGACCTTGTCCTGCAGGTCGAAGCGGCAGCTCACGGAGCAGCAGACGTCGGCGGCGCCGTTGCGGTCGATCCCGAGGTCGCATTCCTCGCCCGCGTCCGTGGGGTCGGCGTCGCCGCAGCCATCCGGGATCGGCGGCGGGTCGGCCGAGCCGCGACGCAGCTGGAAACCGCCGGACAGCACGTAGCCGCCCCCGCTCGAGCGCGTCGCGGCCGCCTGCCCGATCGTGTCGTAGAGGACGTAGCCTCCCGCGGTCGCACGGCCGCCGCCGCGCGCGATCCCCGACCGGTGCAGCGCATAGGCACCGCCCGACGGACCGGCGGCGGCGCTCGGCACCACCGTGACGGCCGTCACGAGGACGGCGAGGAGGAGCGTCGGTCGGGTCACGGCTCAGTACTTGACGAGGTAGTTGACGTAGACGTTCTTCGGCCGCGTCTCGCTCCCGATGCCGTTCCCGGTGTTGCGGACCGGCACGGTGGAGAGGACGCCCCCCGTTCCGCCCGCCCCCGCCGCATCGTCGGTAAACGCGCCGGACGAGGGCACCAAGGAGATCGTGTGGTCGTGTGGCCCGACGACGTCGTCCTGCAGCGTGCCGATCGAGTCGCCCGTGAAACCGCCGGGGTTGAGGGCCGTTCGCGTCCCCACGTCCGGATCGCGCCCCGTGCCGTTGTTCACGCCGCGCAGGAAGCGGCCGCGGTAGTCGGGCAAGTGGAACGTCGTCGAGCCGTCGCCCGACCCGTGCGCCGTGCCGATCGCGCCGAAGAGGCGCGCGTAGAGCCCGGCGCGGGGGACCACGTCGCCGTTGCACAACCGCCACCCGTTCGGGATGTCCTGGATCCGTCCGGCGAACGCGATGACCGTCCCGGGCGGCACGCCTCCGGTGGACGCCACACGCTGGCGCGGGACGAGGGTCGTGAACCCGGGATCGCCGCAGCTGACGGCGATCTCGAGCCAGCGGTCCTCGGCGTCGAAGCCGAAATCGATGGCGGGCACCGTGAAGAGGCCGTTGTCGAGCGTGACGGCGATCGGCCCGGCCGCGAGCGCCGGAACGTCGCCCAGTTTCACCCCGGACGACTCCGCATCCCACAGGCTGAAGCGCAGCAGGCACGGCCCGGCCGGCGACTGCCCGTCCTTCACGATCTGGCCCTGATAGGAGAAGGCGTACGACGACGGGTCGAGGGGTGCGGCTCTGGCCACGACCGCGGCGAGCAGGACGACGGCGGCCAGCAACCCGTTTCGATACCTCATCGCGAGCCTCTCTTTCGTGACCACGCAGCGCACCGACACCCCGCGGCCGTAACGCGGATCGTGCGACACGGTCAAGGCCGAATCGCACCGCGGGTTCGCTTCGGGGTGTGGATCAGCGCACGGCGCGGACGCCGCCGACGTCCTTCTTGAGCTCGTACGTGAGCGGCGCCGGGTACGGCAGCTCGCGGTCGTTCTCCTTGTCCTTGTCGACACGCCGGAAGACGACCCTGGCGGAGCTGCCCTTGAGCTCGATCGTGGGGGCGCCGATCGTCACCTCGCGCTGCCCCCACCCCTTCACCATGCGCTCCGCCTCGGAGGGGTTCGCCGCCACCCCGAGCGCGACGAGTGCGCCGCGGTCGTTGCTCTCGAACGCGGCCCGGTACTGGCCGAGCCATCGCTGCACGTCGGCGTTCGTCACGGCACCGCCGGCGGACGGCGGCACGGGCTCGTCCGGCACCTTGGCCGGCTCGGGCTTGACGACGATGCTCCACCGGCGCGGGTCGCTGCGGAGATCGCGCTCGTCCACGGCCACGACCTGGACGGCGTGCCGGCCCGCGGACAGATCGGTCGGCAGCGCGAGCTGGTCGCCCGCGATCGGCAGCGGTCGATCGTCGAGCGTCCACTCGAAGCGGATGCGCGCCCCGTCGCGCTCGCTCGTCGCCCGCACGACGAAGGCACGCGACTCGCCCGGCTTGAGGGTCAGCTCGGGTCCCCGCGGGTCGGCGCTCGTCACCTTGGGGCGCGGCACGGTCACGTTGACGGTCCACTCGCGGGTGATCTGCTTGCCGGTCGCGTCCGCGACCTGCAGCTCGACCGTCATGCGCTGCCCCGCCTTGGCGTCGGCCGGCGCCTCGAGCACGAAGGAGGCGTCGCTCGCCACCTTGCGCCCGTCGACCAGCCACGCGTAGCGCACCGTGTCGCCGGGATTCGGATCGGTGGCGCGCACGCGGAAGGCGCGCGTCGTGCCGCCGGCGAGCTCGAATCGCCCCGGCGCCGGCACGAGCTCGACGATCGTCGGCGCCACCTGCGCCGGCTCCGGCCGCGCGGGCTCGGGCTTCGCGGGCTCCGGCACCACGACCGGCGGCTTGACCACGATCGTCCACTCGCGCCGCGCCTCGAGCCCGTCCTTGTCGACGACCGCGACGCGGATCTGCTCGCCGTCGCGCGCATCCGGCAGCGTGAGCGACGCCTCGGCCGCCGACGCGATGCGCTCGCCGTTGCGCTCCCAGGCATACGACAGGACGTCGCCGTCGCCCAGGTCCGGATCGGAGGCGCGCACCTGCAGCGCGAGCGGCGCACCGCCGTCGATCTCGACCTTCGTCTTCTCCTCCGCCGGCGCGTCGATGCGCGGCGGACGATCGACGTTCGCCACCTCGACGCTCCAGGCGCGCTCGAGCTGCTCGCCGGCCCGCGACGCGCTCACGCGCACGTCGTGCTCGCGTGCGCCCCCGGCGAAGTCCGGGGTGAACGTCCACGTCGGTCCGGCACCCTGGCGCTTGCCGTCGAGCGTCCAGCCGTACTGCACGTCCTTCGCCTGGTCGGCTTCGCGCAACGCCACCGCGAAGGCGAGCGGCTTGCCCTCGCGCGCGGCGACCCGGGCGTCGCTCGGCGTGAGCGTCGCCCACGCGAGCTCCGGCGCCGGTGCCGGGCCCGGCCGGGTCGCGATCCACGCGACGACGCCGGCGGCTGCGAGCGCCGCCGCCGCGCCCCCGAGCACCCTGGGCGAGACGGACGGGCGGGCGGGCGGGACCGTGGCGGCCGGCGCCTCGGCGGCGACACGCGGCGCCGGGGCCGCCTCCCGCGCCCGTGGCGGCGGCGGCACGTCGAGCTGCGTGCGATCCTCGACGTCGCCTCGTGCCTCGAGCTGCGTGCGGTCGTCGTCGCGCGTTTTCGCCGCACGGCGCGGGGGTTCGGCCCGCGGCACCCGCGTGGCGTCGCCCTCGACGGCGGGAGGGGCGGCGACCGCCGCACGCGCCTCGGCCGCGGCACGGGCGTCCGCGACGGCCCGCGCCTCGACCGCAGCGCGCTCGAAGGCCGTCTGCGCCTCCGTGAACGCGCGCTCGGCCGCCGCATGGTCGCCGGCCTTGAAGGCCGCCGTCCCGGCATCGACGTGGCCCCGAGCCGCCGCCGTCGCGGCGCTGGCGTCGCGCTCCGCGCCGCTCGCCCCCGCCGCGCGCCGTGCGGTCTCGGCGCCCTCGCGAGCCCGCTCGGCCGCCTGCTTGGCGCGTGCACGCGCCTGCTTCTCCTCGGCCTCGCGCGCCTTGGCTTCGGCCGCGGCGCGCGCCCGGCGCTCGGCCTCTTCCTGCGCGCGCGCGGCCTCGGCGGCACGCGCCGCCGTCGCCGCCTGGCCGTACGCGTCGGTCGCGCGGGCGAAGTCGCGGGCCGCGGCGGCATGGTCGCCGGCGGCGAACGCGGCCGCCGCGGCGGCCTGCGCCTCCGCCGCCGCGTGCATCGCGTCGGCCGCGTCGCGCTCGGCGGTCGTGGCGACCGCCTGCTTGTGCGCCTTCTCGGCGCGATCGCGCGCCTGCTCGGCGGCTTTTTGCGCGCGCGCCCGCTCCTCCGCCTCCTTGGCCCGGGCCGCCGCCTCGGCGCGCGCGCGCGCCTCGGCCGCCGCGCCGGCCGTCGCCGCCGCGTCCGCGAAGCGTCCCGCCGCCTCGGCGAAGAGGCGTTCCGCGCCCGCGTAGTCGCCCGCCTCGAACGCCGCCGTCGCCCCGGTGAAGCGCGCGTCCGCAATCCGCAGGTCGGGTTCCGCGTCTCGCGCGGCGCTCGTCGCCGCGGCGGCCTGCTGCGCGGCCGCGGCGCGCTCGCGTGCCCGCTCGGCGGCCTGCCGCGCGCCGGCACGTGCTTCCGCCTCCTGCTTTGCGCGCAGCGCTTCGGCGCGCGCGCGCTCCTCGCCGACCGCCCGGGTCGTGGCGATCGCGGCCTCGAACCCCGCCGCCGCCTCGCCGTAGGCAGCCGTCGCCGCCGCATGGTCCCCCGCCGCGAACGCGGCGGCCGCCGCCTCGAACCTCGCCGCCGCCTGCTGCATCTCCCCGGCGGCGTCGCGCTCGGCGGTGGTCGCCGCGGCCGCGCGGCGCGCTGCCACGGCGACCTCGCGCGCCTCTTCCGCGGCGCGCTCGGCCCGCGCCCGGGCCTCCGCGTCGCTCCGGCCGCGCGCCTCGGCGTCGGCACGCGCCCGCACCTCGGCCGCCGTCTGCACCACGATGGCCGCCTCGTCGTAGGCGATCGCCGCCTGCGTGAAGGCGCGCGCGGCGGTGGCGTAGTCGCCTGCCTCGAACGCGGCCGTCGCCGCGTCGAACGCCGCGAGGGCCTGTCGCAGCTCCGCCGGCGCATCGCGCTCGGCGCGGGTCGTCTCCGTGCCGCCGCGTGCCGCCGTCGCCGCGTCGCGGGCCTGCTCGGCCATCGCCCGGGCGCGCGCCCGCTCCTCCGCCTCGGCCCGCGCGCGCGCCTCGGCGGCCGCGTCCGCCACGGCCGTCGCGTGCTCGTAGCCCGCCGCGGCCTCCGCGAACACCCGTGCGGCAGCGGTGTGGTCGCCCGCCTCGTATGCCGCCCGAGCGGCGGCCAGCCGGCCGTCGGCCGCCGCGAGCTCTTGCGGCGCGTCGCGCTCGGCGCTGGTCGCCGTTGCCCGGAAGCGCGCGGTCTCGGCCCGGTCGGCGGCCTTCGCGACCGCCTGCTTGGTGCGCGCCAGGTCTTCCGCGGCCTGACGCGCGCGCGCCTCGCGAGCCGCCTGCGCCTCGACCGCAGCCCGCTCGTACGCCGACGCCGCGTCCGCGAAGGCTCTCGACGCCGTCGCATGATCCGCCGCCGCGAGCGCGCGCGACCCGGCCTCGTAGTGGCGCGCGGCCTGCTCCACCAGCGACCCCACCTCGCGTTCCGCGTCCCCCTCGTCGGCCCGGGCCCGCATCTCGTCCGCGCCCGCACGCGCCCGCTCGGCCTCCTGCTTCGCGCGCGCCTCGGTCTCGGCCCGGGTCCTGGCCGCGACGCGCGCCGTCGCCGCGAACGCCTGCGCCGCCTCCGCGTACCGCGCACACGCGGTCTCCGGGTCGTGGGCCGCCAGCAGCTCGTCGGCCGCGCGTAGCGCCGCATCGGCGCGGGCGAGGTCCTCGGGCGCGAAGCGGGCGGCGTCGTCGGCCGCCGCCGTCCGGGCCTCCGTCGCCTGCCCGCGCGCGACCGCAGCCCGCTCGCGCGACGCCGTCGCCTCGGCCGTCGCGCGCTCGTAGAGCGGGGCCGCCTGCGCGAACGCGCGCTCGGCGTCGTCGAGCCGCTCGCGCGCGAGCGCCTCGCGGGCGACGGCGAGCTGCCCCTCGGCGTCGGAGAACGGGCCCCGGGCGGCGCGGGCGGCGTGCACGCGCATCGCCGCGTCGCGCGCGCGTTCGGCGCGCCGGCGCGCCGCATCGGCCCGCGCGCGGCGCTCCCGCACGAGCGCGTCGGCGTAGAGCCCGCGGGCCCGCGCGTAGTCCGCCTCCGCCGCCGCGAAGTCGTCCTGCGCGGCGCGCGCGTCGCCGCCTGCTCGGGCCCCATCCCCGTCGCGGACGGCGGCCTCGGGCACGCCGGCGGCCATCGTCTCGTGCCGGGCCGCGTCCGCGGCCGCGCGCACGAGCGCCGCCGCGGCGCGAGCCCGTTCGCGCACGCGGTCCCGCGCGGCACCGGCGGCGGCGGCGAACGCCTCCGCCGCCCGCACGTGGGTTGCGGCCGCGGCCGCGAGATCCTCACGCTCGAGCGCCGCTTCGGCCTCGGCCGCGAGGGCCTCCGCGACGCGAAGCTCGTCGCCAGCGAGCTCCGCCGCGCCGGCGTCGCGCGCGGCCGTGCGGGCGCGCTCCGCCGCCTGGCGCGACTCCGCGGCGGCCCGTCGACCGCGCTCGCGGGCGGCCTCGGCTCCGGCACGCTCGAAGGCGGCGGTCGCCCGCTCGTAGAGGTCGCGCGCGGCGAGCACGTCGCCGCCGCCGAGCGCCGCCTCGGCCTGCGTCTCGACGTCGGCGGCCAGCGCGAACGCGTGCGCCGCGAGGGTTGGCGCGCCGGCGGCTTCCGCGTCGCGTCGCGCGGCCTCGAGCCGCTGGCGCGCCGCCTTGGCCTCGCGACGCGTGCGGACCGCCACCGCGTCGCGCGCGGCCTGGGCAAGCTCGCCATGGGCCGCGCGGAGATCGCGCGCGACCCCGTCGAGCGCGCCCCGCGCGAGCGCGGCGCGGGCCGCGGCCTCGAGCTTGGCGGCCCGCTCGAACGGCTCGGGCGCGAGCTCGGCCGCGCCCTCGGTCTCGGCACGGGCCCGCTGCTCGTCGACCTCGTGGAGCACCCCGTCGATCTCGCGGCGCTGCCGGACGGCCACGGCGGCGGCACCGGCCGCGGCGAAGAGCTCGGCCGCGCGCTCGTAGCCGCGGCGCGCGTCGTCGAGCTTGCCATGCTTCGCGGCGGCCGCGGCCTGATCGTCGGCGGCGGCCGCCTGCGCGAACGCGTCGGCGACGAGCGCTTCGGCCTCGGCGGCGACCGCCTGCTGGCGCGCGGCGCGCGCCGCCGCCTGCGCGGTCTGCACGCGCCGTCGATTGCGCTCGCGCAGGAGGACCTCGATCTGCTCGTCGATGTCCTCGTCGGCGTGCGGGACGAAGCGCGTCTGCGTCTCCTCGCCGCGGAAGTCCGCCATCGACAGCTCGAGCGCGCGCAGCACGACGTCCATCGTCTCCGGCCGCTCCTCCGGAAAGCGCTTGATGCAGCTCGTGACCAGGGTCCGGAGCTTCGCGGACACCGGCTGCTCGAACTCGGGCTCGAGGTCCTCGTAGAGCACCCGGCCGAGCACCTCGCCCATGTCGAGGCCCTCGTGGAACTGCCGTCCCTCGAGCAGCTCGAAGAGCACCAGGCCGAACGCGAAGACGTCGGCGCGGAGGTCGACGCCGACGCGCTCGCGGCCGCGCCGCAGCCCGAGCTGCTCCGGCGCGCTGTACTTGTAGGTGCCCATCACGGCGCCGGTCGTGGTGCGCTCGCCCGCGTCGCCGAGCTTGACCAGGCCGAAGTCCGCGAGCAGCACGTGCACCGCGACCTGCTCGCGTAGGAGGATGTTGCTCGGCTTGATGTCGCGATGGATCATCCCCTCGTGACGGCGGCCCTGCGAGTCGACGTAGGGCTGGCGGTGGGCGTACGAGAGCGCGCCCGCGACCTGGCGGGCCATCTCGAGCGCGTCCGGGATGGTCGGGCGACCTCGCGTCTTCAGACGCTGCGCCAGGTTCTGGCCCTCGACGTACTCCATGACGAGGTAGTGCGCGTCCGAGTCGCGGCCGAAGTCGAACACCTCGACGATGTGCGGATGGCGGAGCCGGGCGAGCGCGAGTCCTTCGCGCCGGAACC
>Ga0180063_1000231_pt1 | contig 14524 bp, 13 predicted proteins | sample EasRivT47_16_10D_FD_121776 | JGI IMG/M metagenome (GOLD analysis project Ga0180063, IMG submission 121776) | Soil microbial communities from meander-bound floodplain in the East River, Colorado, USA - East River metaG ERMLIBT47_16_10D | ecosystem: Environmental > Terrestrial > Soil > Floodplain ...
CGGCGTACTTTTCCTCGTCCCGGAACTTGCTCAGGAACTCCACTCGCACGTGGCGGCGGTAAAGATCGCCTTCAAAATCGAGCGCGTGCACTTCGAGCACCGGCGCGCCCTGCTGCTTCACCGTGGGCCGCACGCCCAGGCTCGCCACGCCCCGCACCGGCGCGGCGGCGGCGCCATGCAACCACACGGCGAAGATGCCGCCCAGCGGTGGCCGGTTGTGCTTCATCTGCACGTTGGCGGTAGGGAAACCGAGCTTTCGCCCCAGCCCGTCGCCCCGCACCACGCGGCCGCTGATCGAATAGGCGCGGCCCAGCAGCCGTTCCGCGCGCGCGAGCTCGCCGGCGGCGAGCGCCCTGCGCACTGCAGTGCTCGACACGCGTTCCCCATCGTGCACGACGCTCGCCATCGTGGAAACTTCCAGCCCGAGGCGGGGCGCATGCTGCTTCAGCATGACGAGGTCGCCGGCGCGCCGCGCCCCGAACCGGAAATCATCGCCCGCCAGGAGCCAGCGCGCCCCCAGCCCGCGCGCGATCACGCGCTCGATGAAGTCCTCCGCGGTGATCTGGGCAAAACGGTAGTCGAAACGGCAGAGGTGGACCCGCTCGACGCCGCGGTCTGCCAGCAGTTCCAGCTTCTCGCGCAGCGAAGTGAGCCGCGTCGGTGCTTTGTCGGGGGCAAAGAACTCGCGGGGATGCGGCTCGAAAGTGAGCACACAGGCAGGCACGCCGAGCCGCCCGGCCGCGCGCTTCAACTCGGCCAGCATGGCCTGGTGGCCGAGATGCACGCCGTCGAAATTGCCAATGGTGAGCGCGGTCGGGCCCGCGGCTGCGGCAGGAATGCCGCGCGTGAGTCGCATACAACCAAGCCGGGATCGTGACTAAAAGCTTGAATTGTAGCGTGTTTTGGAAGAGCCGGTCCACCAGCCGGCGTCTGCCTGATTACCCTTGGGCGTATCTTCGTTTGTGTTACTTGCTCAGCCGCAGCGAGCGCGGCAGCGATTTCGCGGAATGACCAACGCGACCATGCGTGCGACGCGTGGCGTCGGCCGCTGCTGTCCTGTAGCGGTTCAGCTCAAGGAACTTGTCGGGGTTGAGTCCGACAGATTCCTATGACCATTCCATGCCGTCCGGCGATTCGAGATGACGCCGCCGGAACAAGGGGATCGGGCGCTCGACAGTAGCCTGGTAGGTTTCGCTGAAATCGCCGAATGCGGCGAGCGCCTCGCGCGGATCCTCGCCCGCGCGCAGCGCGAAGGCATTGAAGCCGCAGCCTGCAAGGAAGAAGAGCTGGTCGCGCCAGATATCTCCACATGCGCGCAGCTCGCCCTTCCAGCCGTAGCGCTTCCGCAAAAGCTGCGCGATGGAATAGCCGCGTCCATCGGTGACTTTCGGAAAGTTCACCGCTATGACGCCGAACAGCCGCAAATCCTCCGCGATTGCCGCCGGATCCTCGTTGCTGGCGAGCCACACGCCGAGCCGGCCGGGACGGGCGAGCAGCTCTTCGCGCAGACGCTGCCACATGGCGAGCGGAACGATGATGTCGCCCGAGGACGGCACCGGCGGCAGGCTGCCGTCCGCGTTCAACTCAAGCCGCTGCCATGGATCGCTGACGACGTTCATGCCCTTGATGATGACTGCCATAGACACGCTCCTTGAAGGGTTCAATTCCAGTGCGCCACACGACGTCGACGAATCGCTCCTCCTCGCTTTCGCGCTGCTCGAGATAGACTCCGATCAGCTTCTCGATCACGTCGGGAATCTGCTCCTGCGCGAAGGACGGGCCGATCACCCTGCCCAGCGCCGCCGGCGCGCCGGGGCGGGTGAGTCCCTGGTTGCCGCCGATCGAGATCTGGTACCACTCCTCGCCGTTCTTGTCCACGCCGAGGATGCCAATGTGTCCGACATGATGATGGCCGCACGAATTCATGCAGCCGGAAATATTGAGATCGAGCTCGCCTATGTCATGGAGGTAATCCAGGCGGTCGAATCGCTCCTGGATCGCTTGTGCCACCGGAATCGACTTGGCGTTGGCGAGCGAGCAGAAATCGCCGCCCGGGCAGGCGATGATGTTGGTGAGGAGTCCGATGTTGGGCGTTGCGAGCCCCAGCGCCTTCGCTTCCTGCCACAGCGCGTGCAGCCCTGCCTGGCGCACGTCGGCGAGGATGAGATTCTGCTCGTGGGACACCCGCAGCTCGCCCAGGCTGTAGCGGTCGGCGAGATCCGCCACGGCATCCATCTGGTCGGCGGTGACATCGCCCGGGGGCACGCCGGTCTTCTTCAATGACAGCGTGACCGCCGCATAGCCCGGCACCTTGTGCGGGTGAACATTGCGTCTCGACCACGCACTGAAGGCGGGCTCGGCGGCCAGATGCGCGGCATAGCCAGCATCGTCACCCGGAAGCTGCGCGTACGCTGGCCGCGTAAATTGCCCTTGCACGCGACGCACTTCCTCTTCGGTCAACGTGGAAGGCCCGTCCTTGAGGGACGCCCATTCGGCTTCGACCTCCTCGCGGAACCGCCTCGGCGTCAATGCTTTCACCAAAATCTTGATGCGCGCCTTGTGAATGTTGTCGCGCCGGCCGTAGCGGTTGTAGACGCGCAGCACCGCTTCGACGTAGGTGAGGAGGTGCCGCCACGGCAGGAACTCCTGCATCACGTGGCCGATGATGGGTGTGCGCCCCATGCCGCCGCCGACGATTACGCGGAAACCCACCTCGCCCCCCGGCGAGGCGCCGTCCGAGCCGGCTCCTCCGCTGTCGCGCACAGCCTGCAACCCGATGTCGTGGAGGAAAACGGCGGCGCGATCGGCCTCGGCGCCATTCACCGCGATCTTGAACTTGCGCGGCAGGTAGGAAAACTCGGGGTGGAAGGTGGACCACTGGCGCAGCAACTCGCACCATACGAAGGAGTCCACGATCTCGTCGCGCGCGATCCCCGCGAAGTGGTCGGTGGTGATATTGCGCACGCAATTGCCGCTGGTCTGGATCGCGTGCATCTGCACCCGGGCAAGCTCGGCCAGGATGTCGGGGGCGTCCTCGAGCCTGGGCCAGTTGAACTGCAGGTTCTGCCGCGTGCTGAAGTGCCCGTAGCCGCGGTCCCACTGGCGGGCGATGTGCGCGAGCGTTCGCAGTTGATGCGACGTCAGCAGCCCGTAGGGAATCGCCACGCGCAGCATCGGCGCATGGCGCTGGATGTAGAGACCGTTGCGCAAGCGCAGCTGCCGGAAATCGTCCTCCGAGAGCTGTCCGGCCAGGAACCGCCGGGTCTGGTCGCGAAACTGGGCGACCCGCTCGTTCACCAGCCTCTGGTCGATCTCGTCGTACCGGTACACCGCTCTCTCCCAGTGAAATCCGCGAGGTTTGCATGGTAGAGACGGCTTGTTATACTGTAAACGAATATTGTGTTAGATTTTAATAATTAATTATTATGTAGATTAACTACATGAAAATACAGCAATTACGCTATTTGATGGAGGTCGCCAAGCGGCGCCTCAACCTGACGGAGGCTGCGGAGGCGCTGCATACCTCGCAGCCGGGTATCAGCAAACAGATCCGGCTACTGGAGGACGAGCTGGGGGTGGAAATCCTGGTGCGCAATGGCAAGCGGGTCGTGGATGTGACGGAGCCCGGCCGCGCCATACTCGGCATCGCCGAGCGCATCCTGCAAGACGCCGAGAATCTCAGGCAAGTCGCGCGCGAGTTTCGGGACCAGGCTGCAGGCACGCTTACGATCGCCACCACGCATACCCAAGCGCGTTATTCACTGCCCAAGGTGGTGAGCGCCTTCAAGCGGCGCCATCCAAAGGTTCGCCTGACGCTCAAGCAAGGCAGCCCGCCGCAGCTCGCGGAGATGGTACTCGCGGGAGAGGCCGATATCGCGATCGCCACCGAGGCACTCGACCAGTATCCCAAGCTGCTCGCGCTGGCCGGCTACCAATGGCGGCATAGCGTGGTCGTGCCGGCAAAGCATCCCCTCCTGGAAGAACAACGCATCACGCTCGAAATGCTCGCGCAATACCCGATCATCACCTACGATCCGGCGTTCGCCGGGCGCAGCCACATCGATGATGCGTTCCGGGCGCAGGGGCTTGCGCCCGATATCGTGCTCTCCGCGGTCGACTCCGACGTGATCAAGACCTACGTGGAACTGGGACTCGGGATCGGCATCATCGCCGCGGTGGCTTTCGATGAAAAGCGCGACCTGCACTTGCGCGCAGCCGATACCGGGCACCTGTTCGGCACCATGACCACGCGCATCGCCGTGCGGCACGGTACTACGCTGCGCGGGTTCGCCTACGACTTCATCGAGTTGTTCTCGCCGCGACTCACGCGCGCCGTGGTGGACGCCACTCTCAAGGGCGAGGGATCGAGCTACGAACTGTAGGAACGGCGTGGATCGTGATTCGCGGGTCGTGATTCGACCTGCGGCCAGATTGCGAGACTCGATTCACGAATCACCAATCACGAATCACGCATTTTCTAGTTGCGGCCGGCCGGCAGCAACTCCGAGATGCGGCTGACCACGTGATCACGGGCCCAGTCGAGTTCGCCCACCAGGCTGTAGCGGATCCTGCCATCGGGCCCGATGACAAAACTCGCGGGCAGAATGCGCGCTTCCCACGCCCGGGCCACCTTTTTCTCGGGATCGAGCAGGACCGTGAAATCCACCTTCATCTGGGACAGGAACTTCCTCACGCGCGCTTCGGGCTCGTCCAGGTTGACCGCAAGCACCTCGAACGGCCTGCCCGCCAGTTTTTCCTTCAGGCGCTGGATCGAGGGCATCTCGTCACGGCAGGGTGCGCACCACGTCGCCCAGAAATTCACCAGCACCACCTTGCCGCGGTAGTCGGCGAGACGATGCCCGCGACCGTCAAGCTCCCGCAGCTCGAGCCCCGGCGTGGGGCCACCCGGCCACGGCTTGAGGTCCGCAGCGCCGGACGGAGCCGCGGCAAGGGCCGTCAGGCACAGCAGCGCCATTTGCAGGAACGAAATCACCGGGAACATGCGCAGCGGCGGCGTGTCCGCGGACACGCCGCCGTGGCAAGAAACTACGCGATCTTCAGCTCACGCGCGGCGAGCGTGTACTTGAAAGAATCCGGATCGAGCGAATCCAGCCGTCCCTCCGACGTCTCGCCGTTCGGATACATGAAGTACGGGATCTTTGCCCCGTTGGAACCCGGCAGCCGCACATCGTGCGCATAGCTGTAGGCGAGCCAGTTCATTTCCCAGCTCCCGAACAGCCGTTTGCGCGCGGCGACGACCTTCTCGCTATTGAGCGCCAGGTTGCCCGGCGGCTCCTCCAGCACGACCTTGCGCACATCGGCCGGGTCCACCGGGATCCAGCCGCGACCTTGCGCGTAGAACTCGGCGCGGCAATGCTGCGCCCGGGTCACGTTTTCTGTGCCGACCCCAAGGCTCGCATATCCATGCTGGGATCGCGCCACCCGAACGCCATACACGTCGCGTGCCGGGATGCCAACCGAGCGGGACAGACCCACGAACATCGCGTTGAGATCGCCGCACTTGCCGCCAAAGTTACGTGTCTCGAGCATGGTCTTGATGTCGCCCCAGCCGCAGCCACGCACCTTCGGGTCGCGGAAGGTGTTGTCCACCACCCACTCGTAGATCGCGCGCGCCTTGTCGAGGTCCGTCCTGGCGCGCTTGGTGATGTCCTGCGCCGTGTCGCGCACGATGCCGTCGGTTGGTATGAGTTCGGTCGCCTGCAAATTGAACGTGAGCACGGCGGGGTCTTCCTTGACCCCGCCACCGGGGACGGACGCGTCCACGACGTGATCCCTTGTCGCAAAGCGGCTGACCAGGACCAATTTCAGGCTTTTTGCCGATGCGGGAAACTCGGCGTGGACGATGCCCATGCTGTATTTCGCGTCCTGCGAGTAGCTGACATTTCCGCCCTCCGCGCTCCAGCTATTACCGAGGCCTTTCTGGTAGGACGTGTCGGCGGTGAGCGGCACCGGCAGCCACACCCGCGTCACGCCGGCCGGCTTGAGAATCTCGGCGGTGGTCGTCACTTCGAACACCCGCCATGGTCCGGGTGTGGACGCCGTGCTAATCCGCGGCAAGCCCGAAACCGCAACAGCGGCGGGCAACGCAACGGATGTCTTGATGAATGAGCGTCTATTCATGGGTGCTCTCCTGTCTAATCATGGGTGCTCTTCGCATGGAACGACAATAGCAACCTTTCAGCCCCGGAAACCGGATCGAGGAATCTACAGCTTGCCGGCGCGACAGACAAGCTGCTCCCCTGCCAATAACACCGGGCGCAGCAAGGTCATTCCAATCCGCGCTTTGAAAAATCCGCGATCCGGAAACCGAGCAGCCACAGCGTCGCGAAATAGGTCGCCGCGCCCAGCAGCACCACCCAGGCCAGATTCGCGGCGCGCGCGGCGGCACCCATGGCGAGCCAGGTTGCGTCGCTGGCCGTCGTAAGCCACAGCACGGTGGACATGGCATAGACGGCGACCGCGAGCTTGAGCAGGAACGCGGACCACCCTGGCCGCGGAGTGTAGATGTCCCGACGGCGCAAGCCGCGCAGCAGCAATGCCGCGTTGACGCACGCGCCGAGCCCGATCGCCAGCGCCAGCCCGGCGTGCTTGAACGGCAGGATGAAGGCGAAGTTCATGATCTGTGTCAGCCCGAGCGTCAGGAGCGCGATCTTGACCGGGGTCTTGATGTCCTGGCGCGCGTAGAAGCCGGGGGCGAGCACCTTCACCATGACGAGCGCGATCAGTCCCACGCTGTAGGCCATCACCGCGCGCCGTGTCGCATAGAGGTCATCGGCGCCGAACGCGCCATAATGAAACAGCGTGGCGACGAGCGGCACCGCGAGCAAGGCGAGCGCGACCGCGGCCGGCGTCGCGAGCAGCAGCGTGAGCCGCAGCCCCCAGTCGAGCAGCTCGGAATATGCCTGCGCCGAGCGCTCGGCGTGATGCCTGGCAAGGCTTGGCAGCAGGATCGTGCCGAGCGCTGCGCCCAGCAAACCCATCGGGAACTCCATCAGGCGGTCGGCATAGTAGAGCCAGGAAACGCTCCCGGTCACCAGGAAGGACGCGAAGATCACGTTGATGACCAGGCTCACCTGGCTGATCGACACACCGAATACCGCCGGCCCCATCTGCCGCAGGATGCGCCAGACCCCTTCGTCTTTCAGATTGAGCGTGAAGCGCGGCAGCAACCCCATGCGGGCAAGGAACGGGACCTGCAGGGCAAGCTGCGCGACGCCGCCGGCAAACACTGCCCAGGCGAGCGCCTTGACCGGCGGATCAAAATAGGGGGCGCCCCACAACGCGAAGCCGATGAACGACAGGTTGAGCAGCGTCGGCGTGACGGCCGGCACCGCGAAGCGGCTGTAGGTATTGAGGATGCCACCGGCGAGCGCCGTGAGCGAGATGAAGAAAATATAGGGAAAAGTGACGCGCAGGAGACTCACGGTGAGGTCGAACTTGCCTGGCGTCGCCGCGAAGCCTGGCGCGGTCACATAGATGATGAGCGGGGCGGCGAGCACGCCGATCAGCGTCGCGATGAAGAGCGCAGCCGCAAGCGCCGCGGCGACGTGGTCTACCAGCAGCCGGGTTTCGCTCTCGCCGCGCCGGTTCTTGTACTCGGCGAGAATCGGCACAAAGGCCTGGGAGAACGCGCCTTCCGCAAACAGCCGGCGCAGCAGGTTGGGCAGCTTGAAGGCAACGAAGAATGCGTCGGTCGCCAGGCCGGCGCCGAAGGCCCGGGCGATGACGAGGTCGCGGACGAAGCCCAGGATGCGCGAGAGGAGCGTCATGCTGCTCACGGTCGCTAGCGCCTTGAGCAGGTTCATCCTGCGCGGCCCCCGGCCCAACGCGTCTTGCCAAAAGCCCTGGACCTCAGTATCATGACGCCCTTTTTCCGATTCAAAATCCGGAGTTTACATGGCCAACATCGCATCAGCCAGAAAGCGCGCGCGGCAGGGCGAAAAGCGCCGCCAGCATAACGCCGCTTTGCGCTCGGAACTGCGCAGCGCCGTTCGCAATATCAGGAAGGCGATCGCGGCGGGCGACAAGAAGGGCGCGCGGACGGTGTATCAGCGCGAGACGGCTGTGATCGACTCGATCGCCGACAAGAACATTATCCACAAGAACGCAGCGGCGCGGCACAAAAGCCGCCTCGCGGCGCGCATCAAGGCGATGGCATAAGGCAGCCTCGGGACGGTCAGCGGCAAGTAACCAGCGTCCGCGCGCCGGCTGCCTTAATCCGCAGCATCCGTTTCCCCACTTTTCCCGGTAGGGCGAAGACATTCGCCGGGCTTTGCGCCGGCACATTCTTCAGGAAAACCTCTCTTGCACACAACGGGTTGATGGGGTCACAATATCAAGCGCTCCGCACGGCGGCTCCGGCCGCCGTGCTTGTTTTGGGGCCTGTAAGACCACGATGACGCATGTAATGAACACTTACGCCCGGCTGCCCGTCGCCTTCGAGCGCGGCGAAGGCTCGTGGCTGTGGGACGCGAACGGCAAGCGCTATCTCGACGCGATGGCCGGCGTCGCGGTGTGCGGCCTCGGCCATGGCCACCCGCGATACGTGGCCGCATTGCGCGAGCAAGTGGGAAAGCTCGTGCACACCTCCAATCTCTACCAGATCACGCTGCAGGAGAAGCTCGCCGACCGGCTCGCTGCCATCTCGGGCATGGACAACGTGTTCTTCTGCAATTCCGGCTGCGAGGCGAACGAGGCGGCGATCAAGCTGGCGCGCCTGCACGGCCACAAGAAGAATATCGAGGCCCCGGCGATCGTCGTGCTGGAGAAGGCCTTCCACGGCCGCACCATCGCCACGCTTTCCGCCACCGGCAGCCGCAAGGTGCAGGCGGGGTTCGAGCCGCTGCTCACCGGCTTCGTGCGCGTGCCCTTCGACGACCTCGAGGCGATGAGACGCGTTGCGGAGGCGAATCGCAGCGTGGTGGCGGTACTGGTGGAGCTGCTGCAGGGCGAGGGCGGCGTCAACGTCTGCCACGACGATTATCTCAATGGTCTGCGCGAGATCTGCGATGCTCACGGCTGGCTGCTCATGCTCGATGAGGTGCAGAGCGGCATGGGGCGCACCGGCAAGTGGTTCGCGTTCCAGCACTCCGGCGTGAGACCAGACGTGATGCCGCTCGCCAAGGGGCTGGGCAACGGGATTCCGATCGGCGCGTGTCTTGCGGCCGGCCCTGCCGCGGAGCTGTTCAGGCCCGGCAACCACGGCTCGACCTTTGGCGGCAACCCGCTCGCCTGCGCCGCTGCGCTCGCCACGCTCGCCATCATCGAGGACGAGCATCTGATGGAGAACGCCGTCAGGATCGGTGATTTCATCCGGGCCGAGCTCGCCAAGCGGATCGGCGGACTGAAAGGAGTCAGGGAGATCCGCGGCAAGGGCCTGATGATCGGAATCGAGCTCGAGTACGCCTGCGGCGAGCTGGTGCAACAGGCGCTCGACCGCGGCCTGCTGATCAACGTCACGGTGGACAACGTGATCCGCCTGCTGCCTCCGCTCGTCTTCAAGCGCGAGGAGGCCGAGCTGCTGCTGGCCACCCTCGTGCCCCTCGTCACCGCGTTCCTCGACCGGCAAAGCGCGCCGCAGCCTGCCGCACAGCCAGCCTGAGCGCGCCGCGCACCCGGAGCAATGGCCGTGGCCGTCAGGCATTTTCTTCAATTCAGGGACTTCAGCCGCGAGGAGTACGAGTACCTGTTCGAGCGCACGCGCTGGATCAAGGACATGTTCAAGCGCTACGTGCCCTACCAGCCGCTGCGGGACCGCACCCTCGCCATGGTGTTCGAGAAGCAATCGACGCGCACCCGGGTGTCATTCGAGGCCGGCATGCACCAGCTTGGCGGCTCGGTGATCACCCTCATGACGCAAGATACCCAGATGGGCCGCGGCGAGCCGATCGAGGACGTGGCGCGCGTCATCACCCGCATGGTGGACATCGTCATGATCCGCACCTTCGAGCAGGCGCTGATCGAGCGCTTCGCCGAGCACTCGCGGGTGCCGGTGGTGAACGGCCTGACCAACGAGTACCACCCGTGCCAGATCCTCGGTGATATCTTTACCTACCTCGAGCAGCGCGGCTCGATCCGCGGCAAGTCGGTGGCCTGGATCGGAGACTCGAACAACGTCTGCAACACCTGGCTGCAGGCGGCGGAGGTATTCGACTTCAACGTGCGCGTCTCCACGCCGCCCGGCTACAAGGTCGAGCCTGAGCGTGCCGGCCTGCGCGGCACCGGCCACTACGAGGAATTCGAGGATCCGATGCAGGCGGCAAAGGGCGCGGACCTCATCACCACCGACGTCTGGACCAGCATGGGCAGCGAGGCAGAGGGCGCCAAGCGCAAGCGCGACTTCGCGGCGTGGCGGGTGGACCGGGAAATGATGAAGGCGGCGGGCAAGGACGCGCTCTTCATGCACTGCCTGCCGGCGCACCGCGGCGAGGAAGTCGCCGCCGCCGTGATTGACGGACCGCAGAGCGTGGTTTGGGATGAAGCCGAGAACCGGCTCCATACCCAGAAGGCCCTGATGGAATATCTGCTGCTCGGGCGGATCAAGACCCAGGGCGACCTGTGGTCCACGTAAAATAACCGCCAGGAAAACCAGATTGAACCGCCAAGCACGCCAAGAGAAGCAAGACAATAATAATTGAACCGCAGAGACGCGGAGAGAAACAAGAATGGAAATCAACAGCTGAGAATTGTATTTGTCGTTTTTGGTTTTTGATGTTGTCCCTTTCTTTGTGGATCGACACTTTCGACTCTCGATTCTATTTTTTGTAATTGTTTCTCTTGGCGTCTTGGCGGTTCAATTGGATTTTGATCTTGTTCCGTTTCATTCTTCTAGGCGCCTTGGCGGTTGATTTGAGCTATATCAAATGAAGAAAGTCAGGAAAGTAGTTCTCGCCTACTCCGGCGGGCTCGACACCTCGGTCATCCTGAAATGGCTGCAGGACACCTACCGCTGCGAGGTGGTGACCTTCACCGCCGATATCGGCCAGGGCGAGGAGCTCGCGCCGGCGCGGAGAAAGGCCCGGCAATTCGGCGTCAGGCGGATCTTCGTCGACGACCTGCGCGAGGAGTTCGTGCGCGACTTCGTCTTCCCCATGTTCCGGGCCAACGCGCTCTATGAGGGCCAGTACCTCCTCGGCACCTCGATCGCCCGGCCGCTCATCGCCAAGAAGCAGATCGATATCGCGCGCAAGGTCGGCGCCGACGCGGTCGCCCACGGCGCCACCGGCAAGCGCAACGACCAGGTGCGCTTCGAGCTCGCCTATTACGCGCTCGATCCCGGGATCCGCGTGATCGCGCCGTGGCGGGAATGGGACCTCACCTCGCGCGAGAAGCTGCTGGATTACGCCGAAGCCCATGGCATCCCGGTCGAGGGCAAGAAGAAGAAAGGCGGCGGCGCCCCCTATTCCATGGACGCCAACCTGCTGCACATTTCCTACGAGGGCGGCATCCTCGAGGACCCCGGATACGAGCCCGAGGAATCGATGTGGCGCATCACCGTCTCGCCGGAAAGAGCACCGAAGCGGCCCGAGTACGTGAACCTCACCTATCGCCACGGCGACATCGTGGCGGTGAACGGGCGCAAGCTCTCGCCGGCGAAGGTGCTGGCCACGCTCAATTCTCTGGGGGGACGGCACGGCGTGGGCCGGCTCGACATCGTGGAAAACCGCTACGTCGGCATGAAGTCGCGCGGCTGCTACGAGACGCCCGGCGGCACCATCATGCTGAAGGCGCACCGCGCCATCGAATCCATCACGCTCGACCGCGAGGTGCTGGCGCTGAAGGACGATCTCATGCCGCGCTATGCACGGCTCATCTACAACGGCTACTGGTTCAGCCCGGAGCGGCGCGCGCTGCAGGCGCTGATCGACCACACGCAGAGCCACGTCAACGGCACGGTGCGGTTAAAGCTCTACAAGGGCACGGTGATGGTGACGGGCCGGGCGTCGCCGCGCGATTCGCTGTTTGACCAGTCGATCTCCACGTTCGAGGACGACCGCGGCGCCTACAACCAGGCCGACGCCGAGGGCTTCATCCGGCTCAATGCGCTGCGGCTGCGCATCGCCGCAAAGTTGAAGCGTAGACAATAGCCGCCAAGGCGCCAAGAACGCCAAGGAAAGCAGAATAATAATTACACACACAAAGCTCCCTAAAAATTTACCCACCGTTTTCGGTCGGTTTCTATTATTGTCATAACGTATTTCTTGGCGGCCTTGGCGTCTTGGCGGCTAATTTCCGGTTTGGATGCGGTAGAATTGCGGCGGCGCTGAAGGGGGAGATATGCCGTCATTTGACATCGTTTCCGAAGTAAATCACGTCGAAATCCGCAACGCGGTCGAGCAATGCAACAAGGAGATCGCCAACCGTTTCGACTTCAAGGGGTCGGACGCGCGCGTGGAGATCGACGAAAAAGAAAAGACGCTCACCGCCTTCGCCGATGACGAGTTCAAGCTGCGTCAGTTGCGCGACGTCCTGACCGGCAGGCTCGCCAAGCGCGGCGTGGACATCCGCGCGCTCGAGCCGGGCAAGCTCGAGCCGGTGACCGGCAACAAGGTCAAGGAAACGATCAAGGTCCACGAGGGCATCGAGCAGGAGCGCGGGAAGAGCATCGCCAAGCTCATCAAGGACAGCAAGCTGAAGGTGCAGGCCAGCATCCAGGGCGACGCGTTGCGGGTCACGGCGTCCAAGAAGGACGCGCTGCAGGAAGCGATCGCGCTGGTGCGCAAGTCGGTGACCGACGTGCCGCTGCAGTTCAGGAATTTCCGCGACTAAGACGGCGATCAGTAAACGGTGATCGGTGAACGATAAATTCCCGCCCGCATTGGCGCCTTGCCCGTTCACTGTTCACTGTTAACCATTCACTCGCGGGCGAGACCCATGACCCAGCGATTGTAGAGCCGGTCCGCAATCGCGTTGAGGGTCCGAGTCCTTTCCTCGAGCGACTCCATCATCTGCGCCGGCGTCTGCACGGACTGCGTGCGTCGCGCCAGGGATTCCACTTCCTTTCCCCAGTCCTTGCACCACGTGCGTATCAGCTCGGGGGTCATCTCGACGTGGCACTGCATGCCGAGGTGAGGGCCCAGTACGAAGGCCTGGTTCTCGCACCAGGGACTGGACGCGATCCGCGTCCCACCGGGCGGAATCGAGAAGGTCTCGCCGTGCCAGTGAAACGCATCGAATGACTTGAGCCGCGCGCCAAACCAGCCTGCTGCCGCGTCGTTCTGCGGCACGTCCACCCGCCCCCAGCCGATCTCCTTCACCGGGTTGCGGGTGATCTCGCCGCCCAGCGCTCTTGCCATCAACTGGCCGCCGAGGCAGTGCCCGAGCACGGGAACACCCCCGCCGGCCGCGGCACGGATGAGCTTCAACGCCGGCGCGATCCAGGGCAGGTCGTCGTTGACGCTCATCGGGCCTCCCATGAACACAAGCCCGCTGAAACGCTCGGCACCGGCCGGGACCGCCTCGCCCTCGTCGATCCCAATCACCTCCCACGGCACGCCGTAGCGGTCGAGGTACGTGGCAAAATAACCTGGACCCTCAGTGGGGGCGTGCCTGAAAATGGCGACTGGCTTCATCGTTCTCAGCGACCGGGCGTAAGACCGAACATGCGCAATCTTAGGTCAGTTATTCTGCTTTTCATACTCGCGGCCGGCGCCGCGGCCGCGGCCGACATCAACGTCGTCGGCCTGACCGCCGGCAAGGCGGTCGTGTCGATCGACGGCGGCAAGCCGCGGACGCTCTCCGTCGGGCAGGTCACCCCGGAAGGCGTGAAGCTCATTGCCGCGACCAGCGAGTCCGCCGTATTCGAGGTGAACGGCGAACGCCGGACGCTGGCGGTCGGTCAGGGCGCGGCGGTGGCGAACACATCGGCTGCGCGCGGCGGGGACACCGTCACGCTGTTCGCCGACTCGCGAGGGCATTTCACTACCGTCGGCGTGGTCAACGGTATCAGCCTGAGGTTTCTGGTCGACACCGGCGCGAGCTCCGTCGTGCTCTCCAGTGCCGACGCCCGGCGTGCCGGCGTCAACTACCTCGCGGGCACGCGGGGCCTGACCCAGACCGCCAACGGCGTGGTCCCGATTTATGCCGTCAAGCTCGACAGCCTGCGGATCGGCGATATCACGTTGAACAACGTGGACGCCGCCGTGATCGAGGGCTCCGGGCTTCCCATCGCGCTGCTCGGCATGAGTTTTCTCAACCGGATGGAGATGAAGCGTGACGGCATGACGCTGACGCTTATCCGGCGTTACTAGCGCCGGATAAGCGCGCGACTCGTGACTCGAACGCTTGGGAAACGGGGCTGCGGGTTACAGCAAGGCTCGAGCTTATTTTCGCCGCTTCCCTGAATCCTGGTTCCTGGATCCCGGATCCTGCTTGTCGGCGACGAGCGAGAGCATGTGGCCGAACTTGGTGCGCTTGGTCCGCAGGTAGTCGCGGTTGGACTTGCGCGGAGGCACCTCGATCGGGACCCGCTCGGACACCGTGAGGCCGTACGCCTCGAGCTGCC
>Ga0180063_1000233_pt1 | contig 14393 bp, 21 predicted proteins | sample EasRivT47_16_10D_FD_121776 | JGI IMG/M metagenome (GOLD analysis project Ga0180063, IMG submission 121776) | Soil microbial communities from meander-bound floodplain in the East River, Colorado, USA - East River metaG ERMLIBT47_16_10D | ecosystem: Environmental > Terrestrial > Soil > Floodplain ...
ATCACGAACTTAGCCGTCGTGCGCTTGTGAGCGACGGCGGCGTGAACAACCTGATGCGGTCCTCGGTTGTGAATCAGGGCATCTATGACTTCGGGGTTGGCCTCGATCAAGAGGCCGTGCCAGCCCCGCTCCTCTAGGGCCATCGTGTTGCTGTGGTGCTGTCCGTCGAAGGCCCCTACCTCGATATAGAGGCCCTTTGCTTTCTTGGCGAGAACCCATTCGTCTTGGCGTGTGGCGGGGTGGCTGTAGTAGTTCATTGGTAATCCGTTATGAGTTTGCCGTTCAAGTGGTCCAATTCGTGCTGAATGATGCGAGCCGATAGGCCCCGATACATCCTCCGGTTTACCCGGACCCAAGCGAACCTGGGCACTTCTACCACGGTTCCGGGGATGCTTAGGCAGCCTTCTGGTCCGAACACGATTGTTTCGCTGTGGGCAGTGATTTTAGGATCAATGAACACTTCGCCCCATCCGGTCACAAACAACCGCCAGGACTTTCCGACTTGCGGGGCCGCCAACCCGACGCCCTTTGATTTGAACATCAAAGTCATCATCTGGTGGATGATGCTGAAATCAGTACCGCCGAAATTGGTGCAGACCTGTTTCAGGATCGGGTCGGGATGATAGACAAGATTCATGCAAGTTTCCGTAGGAAGTAGAGGCCGTCCTCAAGACGACCGCAGACCTGGAAATGGTGGCGAAGCACGTTGACGCACTTCCAATCGTGGTAGCGAAGGAAGCATTGAGCGTCCAGGTTAGTTTCTGGCACGATCGTGGTTATTTTCTGGAAGTTGCTGACTTCCGTTAAGGCGAACACCATCAGGCGAGAGCCTAGTCCCTGTCGCCGATATTTGGTGGAAACGACCAAACGGAGCAGGCGGGCAGTATTGCCCACCGGCTCCAGGCAAACATAACCCTCTGGCCGATCATCGACCGAGAGGGTGTGGATGTTGTAGCCTTTCTTGGCAATCTCCTCCTCGGTCCAGGGGTTTTCATACCCCTGGACATCGACGATATGCAAGAACTGTGCGTCGCCGCCCCAAAACGGGCGTATTACGACTCGACCCATTTCTTCTTGATCCTTAGATGGAGGAGCTTGGGTTCCTTCGAGCAAGCACAGTTCTTGAACTTAACGCCGGGATGCTGGGGACAAGGGGCGTTGCGGCCCACACGATGGCCCGGCGCATTGACTATCGTTACCCGCTGGACCTCCCGGAGCAGTTTCTCGCTTGGCTGGACCACGACCGAGGAGCGAGCTAAGGGCGAGGAGGTCGTTGAGTCCGCCATTCGTTTTCTCCACTTTGACAAAGATTTTGGGGCTGACCAGGATTGATGCCCAAATCACGATCTCCACGGCCTCAAAGTAGGTGACGCCGATGACGAACACGTAGGGCCACAGGAACCAGACGACCGCCGCTTTGATCGCCGTTTCCGCCGCCCAGGTCAGAACGGCCTCGCTGAACAGGGCCTTGATGCCGGCGACGATCGTGGTAACGGCGAAAGCGAGGATGCCCGAAACCACGCCCAGGGCGAGGATCAGGAAGGCGACGATCAGGCCGAAACCAAACTTGAAACCGCGGGCAAAAGGTCCAGGGGCCGGCTCGGTAACGGGCGATTGATAGGGATTCTCAGACATGGAAACAAGCTCCGGGTTGCTTCGAGTCTCCGTCACACCAACATAGGTGATCCGGGAGGTCGAAATAAAATCTTTGTGGTCACGATAGCGGAAGCGCAGAAAACCGCCTTCCACTGCTTCGCCGACTTTCTTCGGGACCAAATCCCAAGGGCCGTCGGCTAATTTGGTTCCGCTGATTTCAACATCATCGGTGAGTTCCTTCATATACTTCGGAGGCCGGCCGCTCCCGCTGTAGGGATTCGGATAGCTCTGCCCGTAAATATGGAACGGATCGCCCATGATGTCGAAAACATAGCGGGTGTTCTCGGTTTCGACCACAAGGGTCTTACCGATGCAGTCTGCAATTTTCATCGCTTCCTCGAAACCTCGTTGACGAACTGCGAGAATTCGTCCCCGCCCGCCAAGCCTTCCGCCTGTTCTTCCAGGTGGTCGCAGCGGGCCGTGGACTCGTCCTCGGTCAGTTCAGGGAAATACTTCTCTTTGCCGTTCACGATGGCGGCCCACGCCTTCTCAATCCGCTCCAGCAGATTGTACTGGTAGGCGGGCGTCGAAGCGAGGCATCTGTGCGACGCGAATCGTAGGAACGGCGGCGGACCAACGACCTGCTCGATGCCGCCGACCAACGTAGTCGAGCCGACTTCTTCACCAAGCAGCCACCCGTAAATGGTGATCTGATCGGCCCATTCCGTGTCCACTTCCGCGAGTGTGAGCGTCGGATTCATCTTGATTCCGAGCTTCACGGTCGGCCAGCAGTCCTTGTGGGGCTGATGGTTTCCTTTGGATGGCGGGCCTTCGTTGGCGTGCCACCCATCGCGGATTTTGATGTAACCCTTCTTCGGGCTGGTCGGGTTCTTTCCGTAGTAGCCGTTCACCTTCCAGTCAGGCACCACGCGGGCACCTTCGCCGTTGATGAAGAAGATGTCAGGCTTGCCCAAGAGTGGCACTTCGCCGATCTTCGTCCGCACCGTGCCCTTGATGTCAAACTCAAAACGCGGCGTGTTGATCGCCGTACTCAGTTCCAACATCAGGTCGGCCAAGGCACCCGATTTCTTGTAACGGTCGAACACGTCCTTGCCAGCCCGCAGCGCCTCGTCGCGACAGTGCGGCTCGACCTGCTTCTCGAAGATGTTCTCGAACTTGTACGCATCGCTCGGCCCGAAGTTGCCGTAGAGCTTCTCGTACAAGTACGCTTTGGTGTGGGCATCAAACGATGACCCGACAGCCATATAGTTGATCTGCCCCAAGCGTGGCGGCTTCTTGTCCGCCAGATACTTGAGGTAGAACTCGTCTTTGTTCGCCTCGAACGTCTTGAGGGACGACGGGCTAAGAAATTCGGGACGGCGCATCGAATAGCTCCAGATTGATTTTGTCTGAAAACAGTTGAGTCACCATACGCGGGAACCCGATCGGTCGGATCGGGCGGCGCAGGCACTGCTCGCAGCCACAGTTGGCTTCGAGCCACTCGTTACAGTCCACGCAGAAGAACGAATCGTCAATCGCGGAGTAGTCGATCTTGTGGCCGGCGGCCTCACACGTCCTCCGCTTTGCGGAGAAAGCGCGCTTCTTTCGGGAGGCCCGCGTCGGTGAGTTCTCGGTATTTGTAGGTGAGTATCGAGCCACGTGGGAACCTCGGATTATGAACAATGGTGCTGACTTCTTCGTCGGGGTGAGCCGTGCCGTAGGCGTAGGCCGACTCGCCGGAGATAGCATACGCCATCATCCGTTCCTCGTCGGTAAACCCGCTGCACTTGAACACACCCTTCGGTGATTTCAAAATCGCCGCACCCATCAGGCCGAGCAGTTTGCTGCCCTTATCCGTTTCCCGGCCCCAGGTGTACCCGACAACTTCGGCCTCGGCATCATGCCAGGGCTTGTGTTTCAGGATGCTGTAGGAGCGTTCAGGCTCCCAATGGGCGGACGGGTTCTTAATCATCACACCTTCCCCGTCCGCGTCACAAACCTCGTTCATGAACTCCGCGATACGGGCAAATGCCTTCTCCGTGTGGAAGGGCAGTTGCTCCTGCTCATGGAGCTTAACCGTCGGATTCCCGTCGCGGATCACGGCTGCAAGCGCCTTGAGTCGCCCGGTAAACCCCATTGATTTTGACATCCAAGGATTGCTTCGCCCACGGCCTCGGAGCCAGTTGGCGATCCCCTTGAACCGTTTCTTGTAGCGATCGTTGTCGATCAAACCGTCGGCGAAAATCATTTCGTCCGGCGGAGCGTCGAATACCATGTACTTCACCGGCCTCCAGCGCTCGTCAGCATTGAAAGACTTCGTGATGCTGACGAGCGGCTGGAACTTCTTCCGGCCAAGATAGAGTTCCCCATCCAACGGTAGCTTCGGCAGAGCGTCTAGCCAAAACCCCGGAGCGCGGATGGTGATGCCATATCGAGTCCACAGGCCGGTCGATACAACCGGGTCTTTCAGACGATCGAGTTTGGCGAGGTTGGCCCACGGCACCTGCTCAACAGGCAGTCCGCGTGTGATACCGCCGTCCCAGTAACACCGCATCCCGTCAAGTTTCTCCGACATGAAGAAGCCCGCGACGGAGTGTTTCTTGGGGTCGAGCGTATGAGCCAACTGGAGGAACTCTCTCTTAGCCATCACTTCTCTCCTGATGTTGAAATCAACGGAACTAGGCGAACGCCGGCTCCCGCGTCTCGACGGCGTCGGACGCCTTGATTTCGTACAGGAACTTGGTCCCGGCGATCAACTTGCGGTTGACCGACGTGGACTGCACGAAGCCACGATGCGTCTCCGACAGCGGCTTTTGCCGACCGGCCTTCTCGACGATGTCGAGGACAGACCGGGCACGCTGTCCGATGATGATCGCCCCGCTCTCGATGTTCTGAGCGAGGACTTCCTTGTAGTCCTGGATGATTTCCGACTTCATCCACTCGTAGAAGCCGCGGCCCTTCTCGAATTCCAGGCCGTTCAGTTCGACGAAGCCTTGGATGGAAATGTCGCGGTCCACGTCCAGAACCTGATACTTGCCGCCTGTGGACAGGCTTCTCTTGCTCAGATTCTCACGACGGCCGGCCAACTGATCCAAAGTGCGAAGCACAGCGTGCGACACCTTGCGGCAGCCGGTTTTGATTTCACGCTCAAACTGGTCAAGCTGGCCGGCGTTCTGATAGGCCAGGGCCATCAGAATGTCGGGCATGTCGCTGAACTGATCGAGCGAAATCTTCGGAGTCCCGGCTCCCTCGGCCAAGGCGTCGTAGAAGCTGTTGGCATAGCTCCGGTTGAGGGCCTGCACCGGGTAGATGCGGATGCCCGATACACCGAGCGCAGCCGCTTCGGTTCGCCAATCGAACTGAACCGTGCCGCCGGCCCCATCAGGGCTGCCCTTGCGGTGCGGCACGTCGTCGCCGATCATTACCAGGGCCTTCTCGCCGGCCTTCCAGTTCAGATGGCGGGCGTGATTCAGCACGGCCTCGTAGGCTTCCGGCAGATCACCACCGCTGGTGTCGGGGACGGTTTCGACGAACCGTTTGATTTCGGCTTGGTTGTTGGTCAACGGAAGCGTCGTAATCATCCGGCTGCCGTCGCAGTAGTCGCCGTGGGCGATGATCCCGATACGGAGGAAATCAATGTCCTTGAACAGCTTGCCTACGGTCTGGACGATGACGTTGCGGACCTGCTTGATACAGGGTCGCATGGAGCCGGTGTCGTCGAAGCTGAAAACAATGTCGCGGGTAGTCATGTTCCTGGTTTCCTTGGCTTTCAGGTTACGGAGTGAAGGGGTCATAGTGCAATTTCCAAATGAGGGCAACGATCTTCTCACAATGGTCAATCAACGATTCGGGCGAATTCTCTTGGGATGCTATCCACAGGTGGATTCTCCGGCTGTACCGGCGTTTCAGCCGGTCGCACGAAGGGAACCCCGACAGGAATCTGATTTTGGAAATCAGATGCTTCCGTGCCCGGTTCCGACGTTCCCTCTTGGTTCGTCGTTTGAATGATGGCACTGAGTTTGGTCCTGCATTTGTGGCAATGGTTATCCTTAGCGGGGTTGCCACAACCGACGCAAGGGCCGTAGCTACGCCGCGTCTTGATGGTTAGACCCCTAGTCAGGAGCGGCCCCATCAAGCCGGCTGCTCGAATCATTCCCATATAGCTTGACATCAGCAATCCTCTATATCAGAGACATCGACGCCCTTCCGTGAATTAACGTATTCCTCCCACTGCACCCAGCCGTTCGGGGTGTGGAAACCCCAATCCCGCCGACGGGGACCAGCGAAAAACAGCGTCCACACTGGCTTGAACATCACGCCGCCAGAGTAAACGTGGACGAACACAGAGTGTTTGTCCTGCTTAGCCTGAGCCGCCAGGAGTCCTTCGGATGGTTCCAGGTCCAGCCGGTGACAGTCGGATGCCCGATGCCGGATAAGGGAACCAGGCCCGAACTTCCTTGATTTCGTAATCATTTTGCAGTCCGCGAACCTGACTGGCAGGACCGGGACATGTTCAGTATAGCGGCCCCACAGGATCAGAGTCCAGAAGGGCCACGGATGATCGTGCAAATCCCGGTCGTCATCCGACCGGAGAATTTTGTGAACGAATAGCCTGAACCACCGCGTACTGATTATCGTGTAGCGCACCAGATACGGGTCGCCCGCGAAATTCGAGATTATTCGCTTGCTGAACAGTCGCATTGGATACGCTCAGTAAGAGGAGGTTGAGTTTTCGACGGATTTCACGCAAACTCTGGCCGGACTTGTGAGGCCCGTCCTCGAATGTCAGTGCCATGCAATCACGCAGCAATTGTTCGTTCAAGGTATCCCTTTCGGATTACCCCGGCTAACGCCTTGAACGTCCAGCCTTGCCGGTCGTTCAGGCTGTCCAGGCAGGAAATGAAGGCTTTGCCACCGAAACGCATGGGCCGGATGAACTGGCCCTGCTCCCGGATGCCGTACCACCGGGCCACCTTCGGCGGCAGCCAGCCGCTCGCTTGGTACTTGGCCAAGCCGACGTACCAGTAGTAGGACCGGAACGGCCAGGAGCCGTCATCGTCCCGAATGATGTCAAACTCAAGTTCATCGGGATTGTGTTCCCAATAAACCTCGGTCGCCACACCCAGGACGCAGAAGCAGTTTCCGCGGCCTGGGATGATTTTGCACAGGCGTCCGACAGTTTTCTCGTACTTGCCGGATTCCAGCGCCTCGCACAATAGTTCCAAGCGGGTGTCACACAACAGCTTCATTGACGTATCTCGTATTGGGTTTTGCCGCAGGCGACCGCGACGGGGATGATAGCGTAAACGGGTTGGCCCGTGCGCTCGCACGAAGCCTTGGCCGCTTCCAGGTCGGGATGCGTGCCTTCGATGGTAACGAACCAAACCCGCCAGCCCTCAATGGGTTCCGGCGGGTGGCCAGGGACTTGTAGTAGAGACTTCGCGAAGTCGATCACGCGCTTCCCTTTCTCGTTCGTTGAGATAGCTGTCGATCTGCTCTTGGGATGCCCCGGACAGTTGCAAAGCACGCAGCCGGGTGTGGCCATCGAGCATGATCGGGTAGCCGTCGCGGTTGATTTCAGAATCATCCATCAGTGTCGTCTCCACAGGTCGGCAAGCACGGCCATATACGGGCCGAACGCACTTCCCTGAATTAGGTCATCCCAGGTCGCTTCGCAAGGCCGGCCTTCGTCGGTTTCGGTCGGCGTCTGGAAATGATTGGTCAAATCAACTTGGAAGGTGTAACACAAATAGCCGTCCGCATTGGCTCCGAAGTGAAAGAACCGTGGGTTTGTAACCCGCAGGCCCATTTCCTCTCCAATTTCCCGGACGGCAGTTGCATGATACTGCTCGCCCGGTTCCCATTTTCCGCCCGGTAGGATGACGCCGCGGCCCTTCTTACACTCGATGGCGTGGAAGATAGGGCCGCGGAGACTGATCGGGCACAAGGCGAAAACACCAAGTCCTTTGAGTTCCCAATTCACCAGCGGTCTCCCAAATCAAAGGACTGCGTTGGCATATCCATATGGTAAAACTCCGGCGTCATGCCGTAGCCGTGGTTGATACAAAACTGATTGTAGAGGTTTTGAGTGTACTCCACGTCCCGGCTCGCGTATTCGGCCAGCTTCATTTCGACCCCGGTGAAGTCCGGGTTGTAGGCCGGCACTATCCACGGCTGCCTGATCCGGTGAGTCCTGTTCTCGGCTTGGTAAGCCTGGAACAGATTCCCGATTCCGACGCCTTCGGCCTGCACAGCGAAATTCAATGCAGCGGTCTTGCCGATCTGTTTGTTGGATTCCAGATGTAGGCGTCCGGCTTTCATCAATTCCGCGACTAACTTGGCCTGATGGGGCATAAGATTATACTCCTCGGCCAACTGGCTTACCCCACTGCGGAAAGATTCGCGGCGGCGAGATTCACAGTCCGACTCAGAAGTCCCCGACATATGATTTCGGAAATCAAAGATTTCCTTATCCGTCAGTCGGACCTTCCGAACCATGCACGGAATTTCCTTATTCTTCTTGATCTTTCCTTGCAGCAAGAGTAGCTTCAATGCCGCCAAACGCATACCGCCGTCGATCACCCGATACCACTCACCCTTGCTGGCCGAGTTTGGCAGTTGCACGTCCAACGGATTTATGACACCGAGCTTGTCGATGCTCTCCGCCAGTTTGGTGACGATCCCGGTCCCTTTTAGGTCCGGTTCCCGATTCTCGGATGCCCGGACATAGAGCTTCCGAAGCGGGATTTGGCACAGTGTGCTTACCATCGGTCCTCCAAATCAAACAAATAGTTCCGCCGGCTAGCGCCGCCAGGAGTCGTTTCGTTGAACGTGCCGACCAGAGCCGCGTGCTTTGCAACCGTCAGTTTCTGAGCAGTGTTGGCCCACTGTTTCAGGGCGATGCCGCCGCCACCGTACAATGCTCCGAACATCGCCCGCTTGGCATCCCGATAGTGCGACAGGTCCGAGGACTCGTCGAAAATCACTCCAGGGGCCGCCATTAGACGTTCCTTGTTGATCGGGCCTTGAAGCTGCTGGACCAAAGCATTCCGACGGCTGATGAAGTCCCGGAACGTCACGCATCGGCCAGCGTGCTGCCGCTCTATCTCCTCGATCTGTGCCCAAATCTCGGCGTTGCCGACCGGCACGTTCTCCGATCGCTCCAGCTTGATTTCAAAATCCATTTGATTGCCACCCAAGTCCCGACTCTCGGTCATGGATGCCTCAGAAATCCGTCCCGCAAAGATCACTTGGCCAGCGCTGTTACGAAGCAACAGACGGCCACACGTTCTCTGCTCGAAGGTTCGTACTTGAGCCATTAGAGAGCCTCGCGGGTTTCGGGGATTACCCAAAACAGGTCGATTTGGCAGCGAGTCACCATGACAAACCAAAGGTTGTCCTCGGCCACTAGCTGTTCGTCTGTCTTGGCGAGCTTATGGGGCAGCAGGTCCGGTCGCAGGCACCAGACTCGCGGCGCTTCCAAGCCCTTTGATTTGTGGATGGTCATGAACTGGATGCCGTCGCCCTGGTCGTCGTCAAAGATCGCAGCGATGCGGGCTTTGATTTTGGGAACGGTTTCGCACTCCTCACCGAACACCCGGATTGTTTCGTAGGTGTCCGTCAACAGGATCAAAGCATCCTCGCGATTACCGCGAGTTAGCTTCTCCTGCTGGGCGTGGAAGTACACTTGCAGTGCTTCAAGGAACCCCTTGGTGTCATCTAAGGGGTAGCCGACGCTGTCAACAAACTCAATCAGGCGATCGCCGATTTCACGTCCGCGGACGCTCGCCTTCTTCCCGCCCCGGATCGCCCGAAGGCACTCACTTACCAGCGGGGCGGTCGTGCGACACAGCACGAAATCACCGGACTGGCTTTGAGTTCGGAAATCTTTCGTCAAGACTTCCGTATCGGAACCTTCGGGCGACCCCTCGAAGAACTCAATCTCCGGTGCCTTCTGTTGGGCACGACGGACGACTGCCTTCGAGCAACGATAGCAAATTGACAACGGCATCCGCTCGCAGGTCATGCGATTGATGATGTTGTCAACAGCATGGCTGTCGGCCCCTCGAAACAGGTAAATGGCCTGTCTCGGATCGCCAACGTAGTAAACGCGGCCGCCTGGGCCGACAGCCAAGCTGGTCAATTCGATTTGACCCAGGGTCAAGTCCTGGGCTTCATCAACGTACACACGGTCGTAGCTATCCACCGGCCATCCGTGGTAGAGAGGCATGGCGATCTGGTCGTCGTAGTCCATGACGGCCGTTTTGCTCCAGTTCCGCTTGTACGTGTCTTGGATCAAGCGGATCAGGCTGGCCTCCGGCACTTTCTTCGGCAGGCTCATGCCGTGTATTTCCATAAGCTCTCTGATGTCAACATCAGTCGGCTCCCACGTCATGTTGGCTTTCAGCAGACCGATCAGACGACAAATCATCCCGCGGCTGGCGTAGTAGATGTCTTTCTCGTCCTTGGCGGTCGGCTTCCCCATCACGTCGAAATAGAGAAGGTTTTCGACCTTCTTCTTCTCGATCTTAATGTAGCGTTTGACAGCGTTTCGGCAGGCACCGTAACCGAAGCCGTTCAAGGTTTTGACGGTGACGTTGGACAGGGCACAGAGCTTCTGCTCCAGGGTCGTTTTGATGTCTTTGCCAAAAGCAACAGCCAGCACGGACAACTCGAACGGGACATCTTGAATACACTTCTCGATGACCGTCGTTTTGCCCGAACCGGCTGTAGCGACCACAAACCTGTTGTTGGTCGTTTTGATGTTGGCATCAAAGACTGCGAGTTGGTAGTTGCTCCAATTACGACTCACTGCACGCTCCTGGTAAGTGTGTCCGATCAAAAGCCGGCCGGGGAATTCGCCCGGCCGGCTTCGCCACAACGCCGCGGCCTCGCCACAAGGCCGCCGCAAACTAAGGACGCATGATGGGCGTCGAACCCACGAATGCCAGCTTGTAGGCTGGTCCCTGTACCACCTGGGGCCATGCGTCTTTCTTCCCATTACAGGAATCGCGTCATCGTTTGGTTTCCTTGTCGCTGTTCACTTTTAAGGGGTATGAAACAGGTTCTACAGACGGGTAGGATGCTACATCCCCGCCGGGGCGTAACCGCTTCCGCCGGACAGCCCAGGCCCGGCCCTTGATGGTATTCACTCGGTCATTGTTGAGCCGGAAGTCGCCCGCTGCTACGAGCGGCCTGCCGGCAAGAGCTAACCGTATGATCCAGGCAGTTGACGCGGTTCCGGCGGATTTTCTATGCCGGCCCGGTGTACTGCCACACCGGGTATATGGGCAGTCGGATTGATTTGCAGAATCAATCCGAGCCGCCATCCACCGACCATGTTACAGGTCAGCCTGCAACTCGGCCGCGGCAATCACGGCCTTCGCTTTCGCGATTTCGGTTTCGGACGGAGTCTCGCCGAACTGCTTGGCGAGGAACGCGCGGCCGACGGCCACGGCTTCCTGGGCGGTCTTGCCCTTGCCGATGGCAAGTCGGACTTCCAGGCGTTCGTTCTCGTACTGCTTCGGACCGGCTTTGAGGCGGGAAACAACCACTTCGGTCACAACGATGTCATTGGCCTTGGCCATCGGAAAATCTCCAAAACAGGGTGAATGATGTCGAAATCAGGCGGCCGGTGTGGCGACGACAACAACGGGCTTGTCGGCGTACTCGGCAACCTCACACAATAGCGAATTGCCTGTCTGAGACAGGCGGACGACGCGAAGGGCCTTAACGGCGATCACGTCTGATTTCAGTCCGCACTTCCGCAGGCAATCCTCGCGAGCCTTCGGGAGCAGGATGCACTTCCAACCATGCGCCTGGTTCGAGTCAACCGATTGCAGGAACCAACCAAGTTCATGCCCCACAACACACGGAACATGGACGCGGCCGTACACGAACGGCGGTTTGCCTTCCACCAGTTCCACGTCAAGTCGGGCCAGAGCCGCGCCGTATGCGCGAAGCACGTCGCCCGGCTTGGGTGGGTTCTCCGTGTACTTTTCGTACTCGTCCCTCCACTCAGCCATAAAATAACTCCAAAAAGCGGGTTTCAAGATCGCGTCGAATCACGAACACCGAAGTCTTGGACAACCCTAGGGTTTCCGCAATTTCGGTGTCTGTCAAACCCTCTTGTCGCAGCTTGATGATTTCTCGCTGCTGGTCATTCTCTATCACTCGGTCGAGCAACTCTCTGATTTCAACATCAGCGACGCCCGCGGTGGTGACATGACGGCGAACAATGGAAGGGTCGCCAAAGCTCACCTGCTGCGGCTCGACGAAGTTTTCGTCCGCCGCAAGGAACCGCCGTTTGGATCGTCCGGGGACACGGACAAGAGTAACGCGGTCCAGTTCCTCGGAAACAAAGCGGTGGATGGTTTCGACCACGAATCCTCGGAGGTTTTCGTGTTCGGTCATCGCTTCGCCCGTCGATACCCGATGAATTGCATCGACGATGCCTTCTAGGGCCGCACCCGCAAGATCGTCGGCTAGGCGGTCACTCTGCATCACTGCAAGGTAACGACCTACGATTTGCAAGCCAAGCACTGTCAGGCCAAGTACAGCGTAGTCGCAGGCTGCTTTGTCCTGCGTTCTGATTTTAGCAACAAGACTCGGAATCTCGTCCTCTCGCAAAGCTACGAATCCAGCTTTGAAGAGAGGATGCCGAAATTCAAGTCCTTTAATGGTCCTTTTGTGAAGTCGCACTCCGGTCTTTCTCTCAAGAGTTTCATGGCGAAGTTGGGGAACTTGACTTCGGGCACCGCCACCGGCTTCACCAACTCAGGCGGTTTCTTATCACGCAAGCGTGCCCCGATGTCAACCAGTAGGAAATGATTTGTCCCATGACCACGGCTCTTTCCTGGTCGCCGCTTCGGCCCCTGCACCCGCCGAAAGTCCGCCTTGCTGATTGATTGACCCTCGGCCTCACACCGCAAGTCGATCGGTTGCAGCCCTTTTGATTGCGAAATCACGTCCGGTTTCGGAACCGGAACCTGACTTGTCAACTGTTCAACAGTGGGCAAGGCGGGTTCGACGGCCACCCGTCCTGACAGGGCGACTTTCGCCCGTATGAGGGAGGAAATTGGGGTCGAGATCGGCGAAGGCGGGGTCGTTTTCGTCGTCCCAACCATCGGGGTTGAAGGCTGGCGCTTCGGGGTCGATGTCCGACCAATCGAAGCGGTCCTCACGATCTTCGTCATCTGTTCCGCTGTCAGCATCGGCATGATTGATTTTCTCCGGTTCGAGGTCATCATCCTCATCGAGATAAGCAGTCCCGGCTTCGCCGCCGAGGTCAAATTCCTGGTCGTCACCGTCCTCATGGTCATCAATCGGATGGCTCAGGATCGAGCCGGGGATCGTATGCTGCCTGCGGGTTGCACAGGATGCAGGGTGCGATGACCTTTCCGCCGCATCCTGGGCAGCGGGTGTATTTGTCGTTGGGCTTTGGCCCGGTCTTTCGTTTGATTTTGACATCACGACTCAGTAGGCCCGGTCGGGCGTTGCAGCCAAGGCGACCGACGCGGGACATCGACGCAATGTCCGCATACTCGCCTTGGCTTGGGGCTAGATCAGGGTATCCGGGATTGTCGTACTGCATGACTAGGCGATGACCTCCGTGAAATCGGCGTCGAATTCCAGGAACTCAACCTGGAGCATTGATTTCTTCCCGTAACTTTCCGGGTTAAAATCAGAACGGCCCCGCACCCGGTTGAGGATGCCCTCTACCATTGGGGAGCCGTAGTCGATGACGGGCGGGCACTCAAAGGGAACCACGACGAGCCAAGTCCCCTGAATCACGCCCCGCGTCGAAACCATCCTCACAATCACGATACCCATTGTAATCTCCACAGTAGCGATTGATTTCCAAATCAGAAAGTCAAAAATGATTTGATTTTCCGATGCCCGCCGCCAAACGGCGGCAACTGCGCAAGCGCAGGCGGCTACCTTGATTATAGCCGCGCCCGCTGAATTTGCAAACCGTTTGGCCGTATTTTGTTCGGAATAGTTGCAAACCCTTACGGGGCAACGGGTTGCGGCAGCGTGGCGGCGGCGCAGTATAAGCGCCGCAGCGTTTGTACACTTGATGCGAAAACCTGAAAAATCAAATCATTTCTCAGAAATAAGCCAGTAGGTCTGCGGGGTGAAGTATTGATTTTCAAAATCATACTCCAAGCCGTTCGGGTCATAGAACCGAATGGTCTGTCCATTTCCCTGGAAAGCTACGGCGTGCCGGTTACGGATGCCCGTCCCCGTACACACGCCGTACCCGTCCACTATGAAGTCCATCGCCCTCGTTTTGATTTCCAAAATCCTTTTGCCATCCGGCGTCATCATGGCCGGTTGGTCAAGAGGCATCACGGTATGCCAGTCGGCAATCGCGAGTATGCACTCTTGGATATGAAACGACCGCCGGCACTGCGGGTCCGGCAGATCAGGCCACACTATCTCGGAGCCGTCATGACCAATACGTCTCAGGATTTCCTGGACGCTGTGGTCGGTCGCTATCGCGAACGCTGTCGGGAGACAGGACCATTTGTTCGACTGTAGCACGCATCGCATCCGGCACGTCCTCCAACTTGAATGCTGATTCCGTTTCCAATGCAGCAATCAATTTCTCGCAGCCAGCCACCGAGACTCCAGTGACTGTCCGCACAATCAGCACTTTCGCACCCGCTTGGAGGCCGAGTAGTTGGCCCTCTTTGATGATCTTCATTAGGGCACCAGGATGCCGGTTGCGACCAGGATGCCATCCTTGACGTTGTCCACACGGAACCCAATTGATTCTGCAATCATTGGATGCC
>Ga0180063_1000235_pt1 | contig 14351 bp, 12 predicted proteins | sample EasRivT47_16_10D_FD_121776 | JGI IMG/M metagenome (GOLD analysis project Ga0180063, IMG submission 121776) | Soil microbial communities from meander-bound floodplain in the East River, Colorado, USA - East River metaG ERMLIBT47_16_10D | ecosystem: Environmental > Terrestrial > Soil > Floodplain ...
AACGCGAAGGCGGCCGACCTCGCGGCGGTGCTGAACGAGCTCTTCGGTGGGGAGAGCGGGGCCGGCGGCGGCGGTGGGGTGGGCCGAAACCCGCGCGGCCAACCGGGCGGCGTCGGGCTCTTCGGCGCGGGTGGTGCGGCCGGCGGTGGGGCGGGCGGCCTTGGTGGAGCCGGCGGGCGCGGGACGGGCCGCGGCGGCGCGGGGAGAGGTCGCGGCGGTCTCGGCGGCGGTGGCCTCGCCGGTGCCGGAGGTGGAGGGAACGCCACCTCGGCCGCCTTGGCGAACCAGCCCGGCGGACAGGGGCTCGGTGGGGGCGGGGTCGGCTCGGCCGGGCGGCGTCGAGGTGGCCTCACCGGCGGGGCCGCGGCGGGCGGGGTGGGCGCGCCCGGTGCGCCTGGAGCCCCGGGACAGCAGGGTGGCGGGCAGGTGCTCGGCGTGTCGCTACCGGGTGGATTTCAGGGCGGGCAAGGGGGCGCTCCCGGCGTGCCGGGCCAGCCCTCGGGACCCCCCCGCATCTTCAAGGAGGAGGTGCGCATCGTCGCCGACGAGGTGACGAACTCGCTCGTGATCCTCGCGACCAAGCGCGACTATCAGCTGATCGTCGACGTGTTGAAGCGGATCGACGTCGTGCCGCGCCAGGTCGTGCTCGAGGTGATGATCGCCGAGGTGGTGCTGAACAAGAGTCTCGAGTTCGGCATCTCGTACGCCATCGCCGAGGGGAAGTTGGCTGGGCTGTCGAACGCCACGGCGACGGTGACCGGCGCGACCGCCGAAGGCGAAGGCGGCACCACCACCGGCGGAACCGCGACGGTCACCGGCACGCCGGACATCATATCCCGAGTCGGGAACAGCCTCGGTGGCGGCCTGCTCGGGAACGCGTTGCGCTTTCCGACCGCGGGCGGCTTCGCCCTCGTTTCGCCCACGGACAACTTCGCCATCTTCATCAACGCGCTGCAGGGGCTCACCGACGTGAAGATGCTGTCCGCGCCGCACATCATCGCCGCGGACAACCGCGAAGCCCACATCCTCGTCGGGCAATCGATCCCCATCCTCACGTCGTCCTCGCAGTCGACCATCACGAACAACGCGGCGTTGGTGAATCAGGTCCAGTATCGCGACACGGGCAAGATCTTGACCGTCCTGCCGCAGGTGAACTCGCAGGGACTCGTGAACCTGCAGATCCGGCAGGAGGTGAGCGCGGTGCTTGCGACGTCGTTCGGCAACACGGGCTCGCCGTCCTTCAGCACGCGCGAGGCGGAGACGACGGTCGTCGTGCAGGACGGCGAGGGCGTGCTGATCGGCGGCATCATCGACGACGCGATCCAGCACACCCGGCAGGGGATCCCCTATCTGATGGACATCCCGTTCCTCGGGCGGGCGTTTCGATCCGACTCCGACAGCGTCGAGCGGACCGAGCTGCTCATCACCATCACGCCGTCGGTGATCCGCAGCAAGGACGAAGCGCGCCGGGTGACGGACGACTACAGCGACCGCATCCAGGGCCTCACCGAGCTCCGCCGCGCGATGGAGTCGCGCCGCCGCAAGCATGCCAAGGCGCGGGAGCGCGAGGGGGCGTACGACGAGCCGGGCGTCGAGACGCGTCCGTGAGGCGCCTTCGCGGCCGCGTCCGCATTTGACCATCTTCGAGAAAGCCGTTAACGAACGGCAACTTATCGGGAGGAATCCGCGTCGATGGCGACGATGATCACGAGCGAGTGCATCAACTGCGGCGCGTGCGAGCCGGAGTGCCCGAACACCGCGATCTACCAGGGCGGGGTCGAGTGGCAGGCGCAGGACGGCGCGATGCACGCGGCCATCTCGAACGACATCTTCTACATCGTCCCGGAGAAGTGCACCGAGTGCGTGGGTTTCCACGACCACGAGGCGTGCGCGGCCGTCTGCCCGGTCGACTGCTGCGTCCCCGATCCGAAGATCCCGGAGACGCACGAGGTGCTGCTGGACCGGGCACGCGCGCTGCATCCCGCGGAAACCATTCCGGACGATGCCCCGTCGCGCTTCAAGAAGGCCGAGGTGGAGACCGCGCCGGCCGCGGCCGCAGCACCCGCCGCCGCCGTCGCGCCCGCGGCGGCGGCGGCCGGCGTGGTCGTCCAGGCGGCCGCCCCCGTGCGGGCGCCGCGACGGCCCGGCACCGGGAAGGTCGAGCGGCCGATCGCGGCGACCGTCCGCACGCCACCCCCGATGTTCGCGGGCGAGCTGCCCGGCGAGTTCGACGAGATCCTGGCCTCGCTCGGCGCGCCGCGCCGTCGCGTCGGCTCGTTCGGGGCCCGTGCGGCGTTCGCGCTCCTGAGCGTGCTCCAGGGCGTGCTCGGCGCGCTGCCCGACGGCGCCAAGCGCCGGCTCGAGGAGACCGTCAGCGACAGCCGCTACTTCAACGCGCAGCTCGCGACCGCGGCCAACGTGTTCCTGAACATGTTGCTCTACCCGATCGTCTGCATCGGCATCGCGCTCGCGTCGCCGACGGGTAGCGTCTTCGACTGGGGCATCCGCTGGTGGTTCGCGCTCGGCCTGGCGATCGCCGTGGTCGAGGCGCTCTGGCGGATGCGCGAGAGCGTCCTCCGCGGCATCCCGATCGGCGAGGCGCCCATGCGCATGGCGATCTACGGCCCGCTGCTGCTGCCGGTGGCCGCGCTGATCCAGGCGGCGTGCGGCCGGCGGGGGGCGGCGAGCGGAATCGGTTTCGACGGCTTCTACAGCGGGCAGGAACACCTCGACGACAAGCTCGAGCGCGCCCGGCGCTACGGCGAGGTGTACAAGCTCGACGAGCGTGACGATGCGTATCTGCTGCGGCTCGAGTTTCCGCGTGTGGTCCCGCCGACGTCGCTCGGCGGCCAGCTCGAGCTTCCCCACGAGATGCCCGACTACGAGTACGACCTCGCGGTGCACGGCCGGCATTTCGTCGTGCACGGCCGCCTCGGCGATCAGCAGGTGCGGAAGATCACCGGCGTGGCGCCGTCGTTTCCGCCGGATTTCACGACGCGCATCCCGCTCGGCGCGGCGGTGTCCGGATTCCGCCATCGGCTGCGCGGCAAGACGCTCGAGGTGATCCTGCCGAAGGCGGCGTCCTGAGTGCCGGCGAGCGCCGTCCTCGGCTGCGGTGCGGCGCTTCCGCCCCGCACGGTGACGAACGAGGAGCTCGGCGCGACGCTCGACGTGGCCCCGGCCGCGATCGCCGAACGCACCGGGATCACGCGTCGCCACTGGGTGGTGCCCGGTCTCGGACCGTCCGACCTCGGGCGCGAAGCGTCCGAAGCCGCGCTCGCGGCGGCCGGCCTCGGTCCGGACGACATCGACCTGATCGTCTTCGCGACCATGACGCCCGACATCGCGTTTCCGGGGTCCGGGTGCTTCCTGCAGGAGAAGCTCGGCTGCCGGACGATCGGCGCGATCGACGTGCGGGCCCAGTGCGCCGGGTTCGTCTTCGCGCTCGCCACCGCCGATCGCTTCGTCCGCGCCGGCGCGGCCGGGCGCGTGCTGGTCGTCGGCGCGGAGGTGCATTCGACGGCGCTCGACCGCACGCCGCGCGGTGCCGCGGTGACGCCTCGTTTCGGCGACGGCGCCGGCGCGCTGGTGCTCGGTGCCGGCCCGACCCCCGGCGTGCTCGCCACCGTGCTCCACACCGATCCCACCGACTACGAGCGCTTCTGGTGCGAGTTCCCTTCGAGCCGCCACTTCCCGGCGCGCATGGAGATGGAGCACTACGAGCGGGGGCAGCACCACTACGTCCTCGACGCGGCGGCTCTCGACCGCCAGGCGGCGCCCGTGCTCGAGGACACGGTGCGCGAGGTGCTGGCGGCGGCCGGGCTCGGCCTCGACGCCGTCGATCTGTGCATCGCACACTACCTCGATCCCCGCGTGGCCCGGCGCGCCGCCGTGGCGGCCGGCATGCCCGACGAGCGCGTCGTGGTGCCGGGCGAGACGATGGGCCACGTCGCGTGTGGCGGCATCCCGATGGCGCTCGCCGGCGCCCTGGAGACGGGTCGCATCGGCCGCGGCGCCGTGGTCTGCTGCGTCGTCTTCGGCGCGGGGATATCGTGGGCGGGAGCGGTGCTGCGGCTATGAACGCACGGATTCTCGGCATCGGGCGCTACGTCCCCGAGCACGTCGTCACCAACGACGACCTCTCGAAGGTCATGGACACCACCGACGAGTGGATCCAGCAGCGCACCGGGATCCGCCAGCGCCATTTCGTCACCTCGGACGTCGGACCTGCGGACCTGGCGGCCCCCGCGGTCCGCGACGCGCTGGCCGATGCGGGCGTGGCGGCGAGCGATCTCGACCTGGTCCTGCTCGGGACCTTGTCGCCGGATTTCGATTTCCCGAACAGCGCCGCGGTGCTGCTGCGTCGTCTCGGGCTGCGGGACGTGCCCGCGATGGACGTTCGCAACCAGTGCTCGGGGTTCCTCTACATGCTGGCCGTGGCCGACAAGTTCATCCGCACCGGCGGTGCGCGGCGGGTCCTCGTGGTCGGCGCCGAAACCCATTCGACGGGGCTCGATCAGTCGACCGCGGGGCGCGAGGTGGCGGTCATCTTCGGCGACGGCGCCGCCGCCGTGGTGCTCGGCGAGGAACACGACCCGAGCAAGGGCATTCTGACGACCCACCTGCACAGCGAGGGAAAGTTCGCGAAGAAGCTGATGGTCGAGGTGCCGACCAGCCTGTGCGACCCGCGCGTGTCGCCGGACATGCTGACCGGCCCCGGGAGCCGTCTCTGGCCGCGCATGGAGGGCCGCTACGTCTTCAAGCACGCCGTGACCCGCTTCCCGGAGGTCATCGCCGAGGCGCTGGCCGCGACCGGGTACACCGTCGCGGACATCGATCTCTTCATCCCGCATCAGGCGAATCTCCGCATCGCGCAGCTGGTGGCCATGGGGCTCGAGCTCCCGCCGGAGAAGATGTTCAACAACATCGAGCGCTACGGGAACACGACCGCCGCCTCGATCCCGCTGGCTCTCTACGAGGCCCGTTCCGCGGGGCTGGTGCGCGAGGGCATGCTCGTCTGCCTCGCGGCGTTCGGGGCAGGCTTCACGTGGGCGTCGGCGCTGATCCGCTGGTGACGGGTCGCGGAGCGCGGGCGTGATCGCGAGGGTGCCGCGGCAGGCTCTGGTGACGCTCCGCCCGATGCAGCGCAGCGATCTCGACGCCGTGCTCGCGATCGAGCAGCGGGCGTTCCCGCAGCCGTGGTCGCGGAGCTTCTTCGAGAAGGAGCTGTCGACCCCGCAGGCGTGCTGCACGGTGGCCGTGTGCGGCGCGGACGGTCGGGCGGAGCTGGTCGGCTACACGGTGTGCTGGCGTGTGCTCGACGAGCTGCACCTGCTGAACGTCGCCGTGCACGCCGACTATCGCGGCGGCGCGATCGGCCGGCGCCTGGTGGAGCACGTGCTCGAAGACGGCCGGGCGACGGGCGGGCGGGTCGTGTACCTCGAAGTGCGCGCCGGCAACGTGTCGGCGCGCCGATTGTATCGACGGCTCGGGTTTCGCGACCTGGGCGTCCGCCGCGCCTACTACGGGCCCGGCCAGGACGCCATCGTCATGGAGCTCCGCCTCGCCGCCGACCGATGAGCGGCGCCGTCGACCTCGCCGTCGCCGTCGGCGCCGTGGCGCTGCCGACGCCGGTGATCGCGGCCTCGGGGACCTTCGGATACGGGACGGAGTTCGCGGGGCTCGTCGACCTGTCCGCGATCGGTGCGGTGAGCGTGAAGGGGCTCTCGCTGTCACCCTATGCCGGCAAGCAGGCCCCCCGGCTCGTCGAATCGCCCGCCGGCATGCTGAACGCGATCGGTCTCCAGAACATCGGCGTCGAGGCCTTCCTGCGCGAGCGGCTGCCGCTCCTGCACGCCGCCGGCGCGCGGGTCGTCGCCAACTTCTGGGGCGACAGCGCCGAGGAATTCGCGGCCTGCGCGGAGCGACTCGACGGCCAGCCCGCCATCGTGGCGCTCGAGTTGAACGCGGCGAGCCCGAACCGGCCGGAGTGGGGGAGCATCCTCGCGACCGATCCCGTGGCCCTGGCGGCGATCGTGCGGGCCGTGCGGGGCCGGGTGCGGCTGCCCCTGTGGGTCAAGCTCTCGCCGAACGTGAGCGACGTCACCGCGGTCGGGCGCGCCGCGGAGGCCGAGGGCGCGGACGCGCTGTCGGCGATCAACACGCTGCGCGGCATGGCGATCGACGCGGCGACGCGCCGCCCGCGCCTCGCGAGCGTCACCGGCGGACTGTCCGGCCCGGCGATCAAGCCCGTGGCGCTCGCGATGGTGCATGCGCTCGCGCGCGCCGTGCGCATCCCGGTCGTCGGCCTCGGTGGCATCCGGACCGGCGAGGACGTGGCGGAGTTCCTGATCGCGGGCGCACGCGCGGTCCAGGTCGGGACGGCGAGCTTCTATGATCCGCGGGCGCCGGAGCGGATCGGCCGGGACCTCGCCCGCTGGTGTCGCCGCCACGGCGTGGCGGCGGCGCGCGACCTGGTCGGGACGCTCGCGACGTGAGGTCGCGAGCGCATGCGTCACTCGACCGTGATCTCGAGGTAGTCGGAGTCCGAGTCGCCGGAGGAGTCCTTGACCTCGAGGTCGGCGCGATACGTGCCGGCCTTCGCGTAGGTGTGCTTGGGATTCGCTTCGCTCGAGTCCGGGCTGCCGTCACCGAACTTCCAGACGTAGGCGAGGGGTGCCTTCCCGCCTTCGACGTCCGCGGTGAACTGGATCGTCAGGGGGGCCTTGCCCTCGTCGGTGTCGGAGTCGGCCCAGGCCAGCAGGGGCGCCGGCTCGTCGTCCTCGCCCTCGCCCGCCGCAGCGGCCGGTGGCATCGTCGTGGGCGTTGCCGCCTGAGGTGGCGGAGCCGTCGTAGTCGGCTTCGCGGCCTCTCCGCCCGGCTTACTCTCTCCGCCCCCACAACCCGCGAGCGTCGCGGCGACCACCATGCCGAGCAGGACTGACCAGGTGCGCATCATGAGTCCTCCAAGATCGATATTCGCGAAACGGCGGCGGATTCTCACAGAGGCCTCCCAGGCTGTCAATTCGGCGTGCCCGATAGGCAGAATCCTCGCGGGATGCCTCCTGGCCCTGCTGACGATCGGGGCAGGAGAGCCCGCGCGGACGGTGCCGACCCAGGGCGAGCTGCGTCTGCTCGCCATTCGTGCGAGCTTCGCCGATCGGTCGCTGACCGAGCCGCGCGAGCATTTCGCGGGGACGCCGGCAAGCCTCCTCGATCGCCTCGCCGACTACTACGCGGAAGCGTCGACCGGGCGGCTGCGCATCGTTCCCTACCTGGCGGAGACCACGGTGACGCTCCCGCTCGCGCGCGACCAGTACGTGCAGCGGCCGGTCGTCCTGGCGAGCGACGCCATCCTGGCGTTCGCCCGCGCCGTCGACGACGACGCCGATCGCCGCGCGCTGCGCGACGCCCATGCGGCAGTCGTCTTCTTTCCGGGGCCGGGCCGCGAGTCGTATCTCGAGCCCGGGAAGACGGACGATCCGTGGTCGAACTATGCCGATCTGTCTCCGCCCCTCGAGGGCTTCGGCGGGGCCATCGTCGCCGCGTCGAACCAGTACGAGCAGCTCTCGAGCTTCGGCGTGCTGTGCCACGAGTTCGGCCATCTGCTCGGGTTGCCGGAGCTCTATGCGCCCGGCGGCGCGCAGCACGAGGGGATCGGCAAGTGGGGGCTCATGGGGCAGGGGACGTGGGTCGGACGGGGGAAATCCCCGCCCCATCTCGAAGCCTGGTCCAAGGTGAAGCTCGGGTGGGCCGATACGACGACGATCGAGCAGACGACCCGCGGTGTGCGCGTGCCCGCGATGACCGAGCAGCCGCTGGTGGTGAAGATCCCCGCCGTGCCGGGTAAGCCGTCCGAATACTATCTGCTGGAGAATCGACAGCGCGCCGGCCATGACGCGGCGCTGCCGGGCGAGGGGATTCTCGTCTGGCACGTCGACGAGACGGTTCCGGGTTTCCGCACGGCGCAGTCGAGGCCCCGGCACAAGCTGCTCCACCTGGTCGAGGCCGACGGGCGCGGCGACCTCGATCGCGGGACGCGCGCGGGCGGAAACCGGGGTGACGCGACGGATCCGTGGGTGGGGCCACCGCGCCGCCGCGTGCTCGCGGGAGGGCTGCTCGGCCTGCTCGGGGCGATCTTCGTGGCGCTGGCCGTCTACCGGCTGACCCGGGGGCAGCGGCTCGTCCTGGTGCTGCTGACGGCGGCCTTCGGCGCGGGGATGCTGGCGCTCGCGGTGTGGCTCAGGCGTTCCCCGGTCTGCGGGCCGGATACACCGGGGATGGCTCCATACGGCGGCGAGCCCGTGCGGGTGGTCTTGCGACGGTTCTCGCCCTCGGCACCCGTCATGTCGGTCGACGTGCTGGTTGCGCCATCCGCAGCGCCGGCCGCGCCGCCGCCGTGAGGTCGTGGTGGTGCCGCGCGGTGTCCGCGGCTAAGCTAAGCTCGTCCGCCAAGGGGGCTCGCACGGCGGCTGCGCACGCATGGTGAAGCTCATCATCCAGATCCCCTGCTTCAACGAGGAGGGATCGCTCGCCGAGACGCTGGCCGCCTTGCCGCGGACGCTGCCCGGCATCGACGTCATCGAGACGCTCATCATCGACGACGGCTCGACCGATCGCACCGCCGACGTGGCGCGCGAGGCCGGGGCGACGTACCTGCTCCGCTTCCCGGTCAACCTGGGGCTCGCGCGGGCGTTCTCGGCGGGCCTCGACGCGGCCTTGAAGCTCGGCGCCGACGTGATCGTGAACACCGACGCCGACCATCAGTATCCGGGCCACGAGGTGGCGCGGCTCGTCGCCCCGATCATGGCCGGCGACGTCGACATGGTGATCGGCGATCGCGCCCCGCACCAGAACGAGCATTTCAGCGCCTCGAAGCGCGTGCTCCAGCGGCTCGGGAGCTGGGCCGTGCGGCAGCTCTCGGGGACGAGCATCCCGGACGCCACCAGCGGCTTTCGCGCCTTCTCGCGGCGCGCCGCGCTGCGCCTGAACGTCTACACGCGCTTCACCTACACCCTCGAGACGATCATCCAGGCCGGGAAGAAGCACATCCCGATCGGGCACGTGCGCATCTCGACCAACCCGGAGCGCCGTCCCTCGCGCCTCTTCTCGAGCATCGGGACCTACCTCCGCCGCTCGATCTCGACCATGATCCGCATCTACGCGCTCTACGAGCCCCTGCGCGTCTTCTGGCGCCTGGGCGGGCTCTGCCTGCTCGGCGGCACGGTGATCGGCGTCCGGTTCCTCTTCGACTACTTCGACGATGGGGGCGCGGGCCACATCCAGAGCCTGATCCTCGCCGCGGTGCTGGTGATCGTCGGGTTCCAGACCATGCTGATCGGGCTGGTGGCCGACCTGATCGGCTCGTCGCGTGCCCTGGTCGAGGACACGCTCGTGCGCGTGCGCGAGATCGAGCTCCGTGTGGCCGCGGACGCGGACGACGTGCAGCTCGCCTCGGGGCACGCCGAGGTCGTGCGGCTCTCGTCCGGCGACCCGGACATCGTCAGGCTCGATCCCGTCCCGCGGACGCGCGCCGAGGGCGGGCACGGCCCGCGATGAGGGCCGTCTTCTTCGGCACCTACGATCGCCCGCATAGCGCGAACCGCCTCCTGCGAGCGGCCTGCTCCGACGCCGGCTTCGCCGTGAGCGAGCTGCACGAGCCGCTGTGGGAGGAGACGCGCGAGAAGGGGGCGCGCTACTTCTCGCCGGGGTCGCTGGCGTCCCTCGGCCGCCGGTACCTCGCCATCGCACGTCGGCTCGCGGAGCGCTGGCGGGCCACCGTCGCGGCCGGCGAGCCGCCCATCGTCTTCGTGGGGTTCGGCGGACAGCTCGACGCGTTGCTCGCCGCGAAGGTGTGCCGGCCGCGCCGCGCGCTCGTCTTTGCGCCGCTCGTGAGCCTGACCGAGACGCTGGTCGAGGATCGCGCCGTGTTCCCGGCGGGCGGCGTGCGCGCCCGCCTCGCGACCGCGCTCGATCGTGCGACGTGGCGGCGGAGCGATCTCGTTCTCATCGATACCGCGGCGCATGCCGACTACCTGGTCGCCCTGGGGGCGGACCGCACGCGCGTCGCCCCGTGGCACCTCGGCGCGGAGCCCGAGTTCTGGAGCGCGCCCAGCCTTCCGGTCGAGCCGCGGCGCGTGCTCTTCGTCGGACGCTGCGTGCCGCTGCACGGGCTCGGGACGATCGTCGAGGCGGCGGCGCGGCTCGGGGAGCGCGCCTCCTTCGTCGTGATCGGCCGTGGCCCCGAGCGCGCGGCCGCCGAGGCGAGGGCGCGCGCGCTCGGCGTCGCGATCGAATGGCGCGACGAGGTCCCGCTGGCCGCGCTCCCGGCCGAGCTCGCCCGCGCGGCCGTCGTGCTCGGGATCTTCGGCGCCGGTCGCAAGGCGGCGATGGTGGTGCCGAACAAGGTCTACCAGGCTGCGGCGGCCGGGCGGCCCCTCGTGACGCGCGACGGGCCGGCGCTGCGCGAGGTCCTGGTGCCGGGCGAGCACTGCGTCGCGTGTCCGCCGGACGACCCCGAGGCGCTCGCCGCGGCCGTCGCCGGGCTGCTCCACGATGCGCCCGCCGCGACACGCATGGGCGCCGCGGCGCGGGCGCGCCTCGCACGCGACTTCGCCCCGGCATGCCTGGCCGAGGCGCTCGCCGCCACGCTCGCGACGCGGCTCGGCATCCGACCCGCGGAGCCGTCCCGGGCGCGGGCCGGAGGATAGCCCGGTGCCGACGAGCGCCGTGGTCGTCACGTGGGAGGGCGGGGAGGCGACGCGCCGCTGCGTCGCCTCGCTGCTCGCGCAGCGGCGCCCCCCGGCGACGATCGTCGTGGTCGACAACGCGTCGAGCGCCGCCGAGCGCACGGAGCTCGAGCGCGCGTGGGCGCGGGAACCGCGTGTCCACCTGCTGCTGCTCGACGAGAATCGTCAGTTCGCCGGCGGCATGAACGCCGGGGCCGCACACGCGCTCGCGCACGGCGCGACGCGGCTCCTCTTCCTGAACAACGACACCGTGCTCGAGCCCGAGGCGCTGGCGCGTCTCGAGGATGCGCTCGAGGCCGCCCCCGGCGCCGGCATCGCGGGACCGCGGGTGGTCGACCTGGCCGACGCCTCGCGCGTCATCACGGTCGGCGAGCGCCACACGCTGCCGCTGCTCTGCATGCCGCGGACGTGGCTGCGCTACCGCGGCCCGCTCGACCGAGCGTTTCCGGTACAGGGCGTCATGGGGTGCGCGCTCCTCGTGACGCGCGCGTGCTTCGAGGCCGTCGGGGGATTCCCGGCCGACATCGAGGTCTACTACGAGGACGTCGACTTCTGTCTCGGCGCACGCGCCGCCGGCTTCACGGCCGTGGTCGAGCCGCGCGCCATCGTGGTGCACGACGGCATCCGCGGCTTCGCCGCCGGCCTGACCCCGTGGGCCGCGTTTCTGAAGGCGCGCAATCCCTGGCTGCTGGTGCGCCGGCGCGGCACGTGGGCGACCTGGCCCGTCTTCGTGCCGACGTATGCGGCGATGGTGGGGACGAGCGCGCTCCTCTATGCCCTGCGAGGCCGGCTCGACATCGTGCGCGCGCTCGGGCGCGGCGCGCTTGCCGGCCTGCGGGTCGCGTTCGGCGGGACCCCGGTGCCGGCGGGCGCGCCGCGCCCGGCCGCATGACCATGCGGATCGGGATCGGCGCCCAGCTCGGGATCGTCGGCGGACCGGCGACCTACGCCGCGGAGCTGACCCGTGCGCTCGCCCGCCTGGGCGGACACGACTACGTCGTGTTCACCGATCGTCCCGACGCCTTCGCGGCCGTCGCGGTCGAGACCGTCCACGTCCCGCTGCCGTCGACGTATCACCAGGTGGTCTGGGACCATGCCCGCTTGCCCGGCTTGCTGCGCCGCCATGGCGTTGCGCTCTACCATGGGACCAAGGGCATCCGTCCGCTGCGCTGCCCGGTGCCCGCGATCGTGACCGTGCACGACCTCGCGGTCTATGCGTTTCCCGAGACGTTCGCGTTGCCGCAGCGCTGGCACTTCCGCCTCTGCGTCCCGCCGAGCGTCGCACGCGCGGCTCGGGTGATCGTGGGTTCGGCGCATGCGCGCGACGATCTCGTGGCCCGGCTCGGCGTCGCGAGCGACCGCGTCCGCGTCGTCCCGCTCGGCGTGGCCGAGCGGTTCCGGATCGGGCCGACCGCGGATACCGTGCCGCGCCTGCGCGCTCGCTTCGGGCTCGGCGACGCGCTGGTCGCGTGCGTCGGCACGGTGCAGCCCCGCAAGCACGTCGAGCGCGTCATCGAGGCGTTCACGCGGGCCGGTGGACCCGCGCGCGGTTGGGAGCTCGTGATCGCGGGCCGCCTGCGACCGGGTCACGTGCCGGCGTGGACGGCGGCGCCGCCGCCGGGCGTGCGTTGGCTCGGCCCGCTCGACGACGCCGACCTGGTGGCGCTCTACCGCGCCGCGGCGATCGTCGTGAGCGCGTCCGAGTACGAGGGCTTCGGGCTCACCCTGTGCGAAGGGATGGCGGCGGGCGCCGCGGTCGTGGCGGTCGCGACGAGCTCGATCCCCGAGGTGGTCGGCGACGCGGGCGTCCTGGTCGCGCGCTCGGATGCGGGCCTCCTCGCCGCCGCGCTTGTCCCGCTGCTCGACGACCCGGCCCGTCGCGCCGAGCTCGGCCGGCGGGCCGCGCTGCGCGCCGCCGGCTTCACCTGGGATGCGACCGCGCGCGGCACGCGCGCCGTGTACGACGAGGTGCTCGCCTCGTGAGCGCGCGGCTCGGCGTGGTCGTGGTGCACTGGCAGGACGCAGGGGAGACGCTCGCCTGCGTGCAGAGCCTCGCCGCCGAGCCGCCGGACGACCTCGTGGTGGTCGACAACGGGTCGCGCGAGCCGGTGGCGGACCTGCTCGCGCGCCACGCGCCGCACGCGGACGTGGTGCGCGTGCCGGAGAACCGCGGCTACGCGGGCGGGGCCAACGTCGGCATCGAGCGCGTGCTCGCGCGTGGGGCCGACGTCGTGCTGGTCCTCAACAACGACGCCCGGCTCTACGCCGGCGCGCAGGCGGCCGCGCGTCAGGCGCTCGACGCCGATCCGCGCATCGCGGTCGTGGGCGCGCGCGTGGTGACGCGCGAGGATCCCGCCCGGCTGTGGCTCGCGTGGGGCGAGGTCACCTACCGGCAGAGCCTCGTGGCGCTGCACGGCGCCGACGTGACCGACGGTCCGGCCTGGCGCGTGGCGCGCGACGTCGATTGGGTCGCGGGGTGCGCGATGTGGTTCCGCGCCGACGCGCTGCGGGCGCTCGGGCTCCTCGACGAGACGTTCTTCGCCTACCACGAGGAGGTCGACTGGTGCGCGCGCGCCCGCGGCGGCGGCTGGCGCGTCGTCTACTGGCCGGAGGCCGTGGTCACCCACACCGGACGCGGCAGCCACGGCAGCGCACGCTCGATCCGCATCCGGAAATACTTCGCCGCCCGGAACACCCTCCTCTTCGCCCGCAAGCACGCGCGGCTGCGCGACTGGGTGAAGCTGGTGGCGTTCCTCACGGTGATGCTGCCGCTCGAGCTCGTCTATCACACGGCGCGCGGCTCGGCGGCGGACACGCGGCTCAAGCTCGCCGGGCTGCGCGACGCGCTGCTCGGCCGGCGCCCCCCGTTCGAGGCGCTCGGGCTTCGGTGAGGCGGCGCGGCCCCCGGCAGTCGATCCGGGAGCCGCGCGACCGGACTACTGAATCAGTGTCACCGTGCCGACGACGCTGGTCGCGCCGGGGCCCGGCAGGTTCGCGTTCCCGTTGACGGTCGGATTCGTCGTGGCGGCCACGCAGAACGACGACCCGAGCTTGATGGGCGTCGGCACGCCGATCGCCAGTGCGCCCGCCGGGGCACCGGTCTCGCGGATCAGCTGCACCTGCGTCCCTGCGCGGGAGCATAGGCCCGGAGCTGGGCAGGACACGGCGTTCGAGCACCCGAGGCCGTCGTTCGCCCCGCCGACGCAGTAGTTCGTGAGCGTGCCGGCGCGGCACGTGATGCCAGCCCCGCAGTTGGTCGGGTCCTGCCCCATCGCATTGGACTGACAGGGGTCCCCGCTGTTGGCGCCGGTCTGGCAGATGTCGCTCCGGAAGGCGCCCTTCCGCGATGTGTCGCACGAGTTGCTTTGGCAGTCGGCATTGACCTCGCACTGGCAGTTGGGGCCGAACGGCGGGGTCACGCAGGTGCCGGTGCCTGCATTGCACTTCCCCTGGCCCGGACAGAAGATGCCATTCACGTTCGAGAGGGTCGACGTCCCGGTCGTGAGCGGGTTCAGGCTGATCGGGATGTTCCCGATGAACTGGGCGCAGAGGCCGCCGGGGCAATCACCGCCCGTCGCGCAGATGTTGTTGTTGCTCGCGCCG
>Ga0180063_1000236_pt1 | contig 14331 bp, 10 predicted proteins | sample EasRivT47_16_10D_FD_121776 | JGI IMG/M metagenome (GOLD analysis project Ga0180063, IMG submission 121776) | Soil microbial communities from meander-bound floodplain in the East River, Colorado, USA - East River metaG ERMLIBT47_16_10D | ecosystem: Environmental > Terrestrial > Soil > Floodplain ...
ACCAAGGTCGCGAAGCAGGCGACCGAGATCGCGGAAGCCAACGTGGCCGCCGCGACCGAGACGGTGAAGGGCCTCGCAAAAGCAAAAAAAGCCGCCTAAGCGCCAAACCGAGCCCGAAGAGGGCTCGATCTAGCGCAAGAAGCAGTCGCAGGAAGCACAAGAAAGCCCGCCGCTAGGCGGGCTTTTTTATTTGTACGGGAAGCCGGCGTCTCGCACCAGCGCGCGCAGCCTTTCCATGGCCGGCTCGACCTGCGCCGGCTCGCCGCGCACGCCAAGCTCGACGTGGATGCGGCTGCCGTCCTTGCCCATCGAGGGCAGGCTGAACACCTTGATCCCCTTGAACCCTGCCTCCACCGCCTGCATCGCCGGGATCAGCTGGCTTTCGCCTGCCTCGAACACCAGGATCGATTGCTCTTTCCATTTCTGAGCATCGAAGCGCTCACGATATTTCGTATCCAGCACCCACTCCACCATCGGCCACGCCATCTGCGGAAAGCCGGGCACGAAATGGTGCTCGCGCAGCGAGAAGCCGGGAATGCGGTTCACGGGGTTGGGAATGATGCTCGAGCCCGCCGGGAACTCGCCCATCTGCAGGCGCTGCGGCGTGACCTCGCCTCCGAAGCGTGCGCGAATTTCCCTTTCCGCCTCCGGATGGAGTCTCAACTCAAGGCTCAAAGCGGCGGCGGCGCACTGGCGCGTGTGGTCGTCGGGCGTGGCCCCGATCCCGCCGAAGCTGAACACCACGTCCCTTGAATCGAAACTTCTGCGCAGGGCGGCGCCAAGCCGCTCGGGCTCGTCGCCGAGGTACAGGGCCCAGGAAAGACGAAGCCCTCGCTTGGCGAGGGCTTCGATGAGGAACGAGAGGTGCTTGTCCTGGCGCTTACCGACGAGGATTTCGTCCCCGATGATGAAGGCGCCGAACAATTACGCGGCCTTTTGCTTTTCGAGCGGCTTCATGCGGCTTTCTTGGACCAGCGCTCGAGGTCTTCGAGCCCGCCGATGTGCCGGCCATTGATGAAGACCTGGGGCACGGTGCCGCGGCCGGTGATGGCGCCGACGACGCGCGAGCGGTCGCTGTGATCGAGCTTCACTTCCGAGTATGCGTAGCCCAGCTCCTTCAGCAGCGCCTTGGCCCTGGCGCAGTAGCCGCAGCCCTCGCGGGTGAGGATCGCCACCTGGTCGGGCTTCTTGGCCTTGGGATTGATGTAGCCGAGCATCGTGTCGGCGTCCGACACCTCGAACGGGTCGCCGGGCTTCTCGGGCTCGATGAACATCTTCTCGATTACCCCGTCCTTGACCAGCATCGAGTAGCGCCAGGAGCGCTTGCCGAAGCCGAGCTCGGTCTTGTCGACCAGCATGCCCATCTTCTCGGTGAACTCGCCGTTGCCGTCCGGCACCATGAGGATGTTGCCGCACTCCTGCGTGCGCGCCCACTCGTTCATGACGAAGGCGTCGTTGACCGAGATGCACACGATGCGGTCGACGCCGTTGGCGAAAAACGCCGGCGCGAGCTCGTTGTAGCGCGGCACGTGGGTGGACGAGCAGGTCGGGGTAAATGCCCCCGGCAGCGAGAACACGACCACGGTCTTGCCCTTGAAAATCTCGTCGGTGCTGATGGTCTTCCAGTCGCTGTCGCTCAGCGCACGGAAGCTTGCCTGGGGAACTCTCTGGCCTTCGCGGTTCTGGAGCACTGTCTATTCCTCTCGAAACAAGAATGGACCAAGTCTATGGAGGCGCGTTCCCGCGGTGCAATTCTTTGTTCGGATGGGACTCATAGCGAAGCTCAATCAAGGCGCCGAGCAGATAGCGGATGAAGGCGAGCCCGAACACGACCGGGCCGAGAAACTGCACCAGCGGCACATAGGCCAGCAGGGCGAGCAGGAAACCGAGCAGGTACAAGCCGCCGCGTCGCTCGCGAAAGATCCGCGCCATTTCCGCCGGGTCCGCGTGCTCGGCGAGCGCGTCGTAGCGCAGAAGCCTCTGGTTGCCCCAGGACAGGATGGCGACGGGAATCAACGGCCATAGCGGCGGTATGAACCACAGCGGCAGGCTGACGATGAGCAGGCCCAGCATGCCGGTGAGCGCGATAAGGCCGTTCCCTACGCTTCCTGCCGTGCCGCCGCCGCGGCGGCGCTGCAACTGCGGGAAGGAGCGCTCGGCGACATAGTCCACCATCTTCTGCATCCCGAAGAAGCCGAGAATGAAAAGCGCCGTCAGGTACACCAGCGGAACGAACAGCAGGAAGAGAATCACGTTCGCCGCGATCAGCGTGGCATCGCCGAAATCCAGCCGCACGAAGCCGAGCGCCGGCTCGAGCCATGGCTTGAGGATGCCGGCGAGCCAGAGCGCGAGGCGCGTCCAGAGCACGAGCGCCGCCGTTCCCCATACCCCCAGCGCCACCAGCATCGGCCAGATCATCAGCCACAGCATGCGCGGGTGGAAAAGGTTGACCAGGCCGTACCCCAGCGCGCCAAGGACATTCATCGGCGAACAGTCTGCCAGAGTTTTGCGAGGCGCTTCACGGATACCGGCACCGGGGTCTTGAGCTCCTGCGCAAACAGCGACACTCGCAGCTCTTCCAGCAGCCAGCCGAACTGCTCGAACTCTGCGCCCGGCGCACCGTGGCGCGCGCGCGCCGCGGCCTCGCGCCGGTACGGCTGCTCGAGGGACGCCAGCGCGACGGCAAGCCGCGCATCGCGCGCCGGGTCGGCGCGCAGCTTGTCGAGCCGCATCGACGCCGCCTTGAGGTAGCGCGGCAGGTGCTGCAGCCGCTCCCAGGGCGTGCGCGCCAGCCATCCGGAGCCGAGCAGGCGTGCCATCTGCTGCTTCACATCCTCGGTTTGTGAGGGGAAGCCTTTTGCCATTGCATTCAGCTTTTTCTCGAGCGCAGCGCGCTCGGCAAGAATGCCTCCCGCCGTCCGGGCGATCTCCTGCGCGATGAGAGTGAAGCGGCTTCGGCCCTCGTCCAGCCGCCGGGTGAATTCCGGTTGCAGGGTGGGAACCGATTCCGGCAGGAACGTGCGCGCCAAAGCCGCGGCGACGATGTCGGCTTTCAACGGCCCCAGCACCACATCCTTGCCGAGCGAGCGCTCGAGGTCGCGGATGCGGTCGCGAAACGCGATTGCCAGCAGCCGCAGCACGCCCGCGCGGTGTAGCTCGCGCGCCTTTTCCGGCGAATCGAACACCTGGAGCGTCACGCCCGCTTCTGCACCCTCCTCGCCGGTATCGACCAGCGCGGGATATCCCATCAGGGTATGGCCGCCGCGCTTGATCTCCATGAGCTCGGGCAGGTCGCCCATGGTCCAGCCGGTGTAACGCTCGCCTTCATCCACCGGAGCTTCCTGCTGCAGGATCTCTTCGGTTCTGGTGCCGAGCGCACGCTTGAGCTCCGGGAGGTTCCGCCCCATGTCGAGCTGCCGGCCATCCTCGTCCAGTACCCGGAAATTCATGTGCAGGTGCGGGGGCGCCGAGTCCGGACGGAAGGCGTCGAGCGGAACATCAAGGTTGAACTCATCGCGAGCGTGGCGGCGCAATGCCTCGGTCAAAGGTAGATCCGAAGGCGGCACGGAAGCGGCGAACTGCGCCGCAAAGTCGTCAAGCGCCCCGAGCTTGTGGCGCAGCCGCTGCGGCATGGACTTGGCGAGCGCTTTCACCTTTTCCTTGAGCAGCCCCGGCACCAGCCACTCGGTGCGCGCCGCCGGCACCTGGTTGAGGAGCGCGAGCGGCACGTTCATTGTCACGCCGTCGCGCGCCGAGCCGGGCTCGAAGTGGTACTCGAGTGCGTAGCGGTTGGGCCCGAGCTCGAGCGCCGGCGGGAAGTTCTGCGTCGTGATGCCCGCCGCCTCGTGCCGCATCAGGTCCTCGCGCGCGAGATGCAGCCGGCGCGGGCGCGCCGCCTCGGCCTGACGGCGCCAGCGCTCGAACTGCGCCGCGCCGTGAACCTCGCGGGGAATGCGCTCGTCGTAGAAGGCGTGGATCAGCTCCGGGTCCACCAGGATGTCCGGCCGCCGCGACTTGTGCTCGAGCCGCTCGATTTCCGCGACCAGGCGCCGGTTGTGCGCGAAGAACGGCGCGCGCGTGTCGAAATCGCCTTCCACGAGCGCCGAGCGGATGAAGATGTCGCGCGCGAGATCCGGGTCGTAGGGCGCGAACGGCACGCGCCGGTTCGAATACACCGGAAGTCCATAGAGCGTGCCGCGCTCGAGCGCCACGACCTCGCCGCGGTCCTTCTCCCAGTGCGGATCGCTGCGGCTGCGCTTGATGAGATGCGACCCGATTTCCTCCAGCCAGAGCGGCTCGATCGACGCCACGGAGCGGGCGAAGAGCCGCGTGGTCTCCACCAGCTCGGCGGCGACGATCCACTTCCCCGGCTTCTTCGTCCACGAGCCGGGATGCACCCAGAACTTGATGCCGCGCGCCCCGGTGTAGGCGCCTTCCTCGTCGCGCATCCCCACGTTGCCGAGCAGCCCGGCGAGCAGCGCGCGGTGGATAGCGCGGTAGCCGTCCGGCCTTTCCGCTCTCGCGGACGACTCGGGCCACTCGAGGGTCTCCTTGAGCTGCTCATGAACGTCGCGCCACTCGCGCATCCTGGGATAGGAAAGAAAGTGGTCGCGGCACAGGCGCCGCAGCCCGGACTCCTCCTGCAGCTTCCACAGCTTGAGAAACGAGAGGAAATCGGACTGCTCGTCGGCGAAGCGCGCGTGGCGCTCATCGGCCGCCGCGGCGCGCTCCAGCGGCCGTTCGCGCGGGTCCTGCACCGAAAGCGCCGCGGCGATGACGCGCACCTGGGCGAGGCAGCCCTCGTCGCGCGCCGCCACCAGCATGCGTGCGACCCGGGGATCCAGCGGCAGGCGCGCAAGCTCAGATCCGATTTTCGTAAGTTCACGGTTGTCATCCACGGCACCGAGTTCGGTCAGGAGGTCGTAGCCGTCGGCAATCGCACGCGGGCTCGGAGGATCGATGAAGGGGAACGCCTCCACCTCCCCCAGGCCGAGGCTCTTCGCGCGCAGGATCACCGAGGCGAGCGAGGAGCGCAGCAGCTCCGGGTCGGTGAACGCCGGACGCTTCGCGAAGTCCTCTTCGGAGTACAGGCGGATGCAGACCCCGTCGGCGACGCGCCCGCAGCGGCCCGCGCGCTGCTGCGCCGCCGCCTGCGAGATCGGCTCGACGCGCAGCATCTCGACCTTGTTGCGGTAGCTGTAGCGCTTGACGCGCGCGTCGCCCGTGTCGACGACGTAGCGGATGCGCGGCACGGTCAGCGACGTCTCGGCGACGTTGGTGGCAAGCACCACGCGGCGCTCCTTTCCCGGCTTGAAGACGCGATCCTGCTCGGCCGCGGAAAGGCGCGAGTAGAGAGGCAGGATCTCGCCCCGAAAATTCGCTCTCCTGAGAACCTGCGCGGCATCCCGGATCTCCCGCTCGCCCGGCAGGAACACCAGCACGTCCCCCGGGCCTTCGCGGCACAGCTCGTCCACGGCATCGGCGAGCGCCTGCTCTTCCTCCTCGCGCGTCGTATCTTCGGCGTCGCCCGCGACCGGGCGGTAGCGCATTTCGACGGGGTAGAGCCGCCCGGAGACTTCGATCACCGGGGCATTATCGAAATGCTTCGAAAAGCGCTCGGCGTCGATCGTCGCCGACGTGATGACAACCTTGAGGTCCCGGCGCCGCTGGACTAGCTGCTTGACGTACCCCAGAAGAAAATCGATGTTGAGGCTGCGCTCGTGCGCCTCGTCGATGATCAGGCTCGCGTACTGGCGCAGCTCGCGGTCGGTCTGGGTCTCGGCGAGCAGGATGCCGTCGGTCATGAGCTTGATCACGGAGCGCTCGCTGACCTTGTCGTGGAAGCGCACCTTGTAGCCCACGAGGCCGCCGAGCTCGGTGCCCGTCTCCTCGGCGATGCGCGCCGCGACCGAGCGCGCGGCGATGCGACGGGGCTGAGTGTGGCCGATGCGGCCTCCGCGCTTCATTTGGAGCAGGATCTTGGGAAGCTGGGTCGTCTTCCCCGAGCCGGTCTCGCCGCAGACGATGACGATCGGATGCGCCTCGACCGCGGCGCGGATCTCGTCGCGCCGCGCGTTGATCGGCAGCGCGGGATCGAAATGCACCGTCAGCCGGGGACGAGCGCTACGCCGTGGTCCGAAAGCGTGATCGAGACCTCGGTCCCGGCGGGGATTGGCCGCGACACGTCGCGATCGACCACGAAGAGCTGGCCGACCGGCGCAGACACCGTGTATTCCATGTGCGTGCCGAGATAGGCGGCCTTGTTGACGGTGCCTCGCAGCTGCGAGCTCCCGTCTTTTTTCAGAACAATCGACTCCGGACGAATCGCGACCCGTACCGCCCCCGGCGCGACGCCGCGGTGATCGAGCTCGATCTCGAGGCCGCCGAGGCGCACCGTCGCGCGGCTGCCGCGGTGCGGGCCGAGCTCGGCCTCGACCAGGTTGGCGTCGCCGATGAAGTCGGCGACGAAGCGGTCGCGCGGCGTTTCGTAAAGCTCGCGCGGCGCGCCGATCTGCGCGATGCGCGCGTTGGACATCACGATGATGCGGTCCGACACCGCGAGCGCTTCCTGCTGGTCGTGCGTCACGTAGGCGACGGTGAGCCCGAGGCTCTGCTGCAGCTCGCGGATGTCCTCGCGCACGCGCCGGCGCAGCTTGGCGTCGAGGTTGGAGAGCGGCTCGTCGAACAGCAGCACCTGCGGCTCGAGCACCAGCGCGCGCGCGACCGCGACGCGCTGCTGCTGGCCGCCCGAGAGCTCCGAAGGCATGCGGCTGCCGAACCCCTCCAGGCCGACCGTGCGCAGCTTTTCCAGCGCCTTGTCCTTGGCCGCGGGGTCGCCGCTCACCGTCGGCCCGTAGGCGACGTTCTCGAGCACGTTCATGTGCGGGAACAGCGCGTAGGACTGGAACACCATGCTGACGTCGCGCTCGGAGGCGGGCGCCGAAGTGACGTCGCGCCCGCCGATGGTGATGCGTCCCGAGCTCACCATCTCCAGCCCCGCGATCAGCCTGAGCGTCGTGGTCTTGCCGCAGCCCGAGGGCCCGAGCAGCGTGGCGAGCGTCCCCGGCTCGATGCGGAACGACACGTCGTCGACCGCCGCGACCGTGCCGTAGCGCTTGACGACGCCGTGGAACTCGACGTCGGCCGCTTTCTTCACGCCGCCCCCTGCAGCGCCACGGTTTCGCGGCGCCCGAGCTTGCGCTCGCCGACGCCGGCCTGGATCAGGCCGATCACCGCCAGCATGATCGCGATCAGCACGCAGGAATAGGCGATGGCGAGCCCGAATTCGCCCGCCTCGACTCGCCCGACGATGTAAGCGGTCGCCATGTTGTACTCGGCGGTGACGAGGAAGATCACCGCGCTCACCGCGGTCATGGCGCGCACGAAGCTGTAGACGAGCGACGCCACGATCGCCGGGCGCAGCAGCGGCAGCACCACGCGCCGCAGCGTGGTCGCGGAGCGCGCGCCCAGCGTGTGCGAGGCTTCATCGAGCGACTTGTCGATCTGGGAAAGCGTGGCGATCCCCGCGCGCACGCCGACCGGCATGTTGCGGAACACGAAGCAGATGACGAGGATCGCCGCCGTGCCAGTCAATTCGATCGGCGGCACGTTGAAGGCGAGGATATAGCTGATGCCGACCACCGTGCCCGGGATGGCAAAGCTGAGCAGCGTGCCGAACTCGAAGGCGCGCTTGCCGGCGAAGTTCTGGCGCGACAGCAGCCACGCGGTGAGCAGCCCGACCGCCGCGGTGAGCGGCGCGGCGATGGTCGCGATCATGAGCGTAGTGGTGAGCGATGGCCACGCGGCGCCGGTGAAATGCAGCCCGCGCTGGCCCATCTCCACCGCGAAGCCGGCGAGGAAATGGTCGAGCGTGAAGCTGTAGTCCCGCCCCACCGACCTGACGAAGCCGCCGACGAAGATCGTGGCGTAGACCAGCAGCGTGAGCGCCGCCCACGGCAGCGCGATGCCGTAGCACAGCCAGCGCAGCCCGCGCGGCAGCGGCACCGGCAGCCCGGCGTCGCCTTTGCCGGTGACGGTGGTGTAAGAAGCGCGCCCCAGCCAGCGCTGCTGCGCCCAGAAGGCCGCCAGGGTGAAGACCAGCAGCACGATGGCCAGCACGGCGGCGCGGCTCTGGTCATGCGACGCGCCGACCACGGCGAAGAAGATCTTCGTCGAGAGCACCTCGTAATTCCCGGCGAGCACCAGCGGATTGCCGAAGTCCGCCATGCTCTCGACGAAGCCGAGCAGGAACGCGGCGGCGAGGCCGGGCCGCAGGAGCGGCAAAGTAACCGTCCTGAAAGTCGTCCAGCCGCGCGCGCGCAGCGTCTGCGACGCCTCCTCGAGCGAGGGGCTGATGCCCTGCACCACGCCGACCAGCACAAGGAACGCGATCGGCGTGAATGCCAGCAGCTGCGCCAGCGCCACGCCAGCCAGGCCGTAGATCCAGCGCGAGCGCGGGATGTCGAACCAGTCGAACAGCAGCCCGCTGACCGCGCCGGCGCGCCCGAAGAGCAGGATCGCGGCGAGGCCGATGACGAACGGCGGCGTAATGATCGGCAGCACGCTCATCACGCGCAGCGCGCCCTTGAAGCGGAATGACGTGCGCGCGGCGATCAGCGCGAACGCGAGGCCGAGAAGCGTGGAGCCGGCGCCGACCAGGATCGCCAGGAACACGGTGTTCCAGGCCACGCCGCAGCGCAGGCTCGAATACAGGCAATCCACGCCCCAGATCGAGCGCTCGAAGAAGCTCGCGACGAAATTGCCTTCGAACGCGCTTTCCAGCATCACGCAGATCGGGAAGAACACGAACGCCGAGATCGACGCCACCACCAGCCCGATCGCGCCGACGACGAAGGCGTCGCCGCGGCAGAAGCCGCGCAGCGCAAGGCCCTGGCACAAGACCATCAAGTAGCCCGCCGCGGCGACCAGTGCGCCGTATCCCATTCCGGGCGTCGGCCACTTCGACGGATCAACGTTGGAAGGTGAAGGGTGAAATAGAAATCCTTGCAAGACGACGAGCGCCTGCTTGCCCGCCGGCAGGACGTCGATGACGTTGTGATGACGGAAGAGGAACCCTTGCAGGAGCAGCAGAGCCAGGCCGACACCGCCCCCAACAAATAGAACGACGCCGGCGCGCTTGCGCTCCAGGCTCCAAGGCCTCATCGCTATAGCGCCAATCAGCGGCAAGAAGAGGGGCAGTAGCCAAGGCCGTCCCTGAAAGGCGTGCAGCAGCGCCGGCGCGCCCCAGGCACGCTCGATCGCATACCACGGCAGCACCGCGAGGCCTGCCGCCGTGATCGCGATCCAGATTACTTGGGTAGTGCTTTGACTTCCCTGTCCCACTTCGACAGCAGCCGCTTGCGCTCGGCCGACGAGCCGTACTTCGCGAAGTCGTAGTCGATCACTTTCACCTGCTCCACGCGTGGCGCCTGCGGCGGCACCTTGGCGTTGCGGTTGGAAGGCACCTGGAAATTCTTGGCCTGCGCGCCGATCTCCTGAGCTTCCGGCGTAAGGGCCCAGTCATACCAGAGGCGCGCCTCTTTCGGGTTCCTGCCGCCCTTGATGATGCTCATCGAGCCGATCTCATAACCCGTGCCTTCGCAGGGGGCGACCACCTTGATCGGGCTGCCCTGCACGGCAAAAGTCACCAGGTCGTGCAGGAAGGTGATGCCGACCAGCGTTTCCCCGGTGCTCGCGGCCTTGGCCGGCGCCGCGCCCGACTTGGTGTACTGGTTGATGTTGCGATGCAGCCGCTTGAGAAAGTCGAAGCCCTTGTCCTCGCCATGGAGCTGCACGATCGTCGCGAGCATCGTGTACGAGGTGCCGGAGGAGTTGGGGTCGGCGACCTGGACCTCGTCTTTGTACTTGTCCGAGAGCAGGTCGCTCCAGCACTTCGGCTCGGGCAGCTTTCTGCGCGCGAGGAGCTCGGTGTTGTACCCGAAGCCGAGCACGCCGGCGTAGATGCCGACCGTGCGGTACTTGGATTGCTCGGCCTGCTTGACTGCCCACGGCAGGAGCTCTTTCAGCATCTGAGACTTGTACTCGACGGTGAGGCCCTCCTCCGCTGCCTGCAGGTGCGGATCGCCCGTGCCGCCCCACATGATGTCGCCGCGCGGGTTCGACGCCTCGGCCTTCACCTGGGCGTAGGTTTCGCCGCTCGACTTGCGCGTCATGGCGACCTTGATGCCGGTCTTTCTTTCGAACGCGGCCATCGCCGCCCGGCACCATTCCTCCTGCACGCTGCAGTACAGCACCAGATTGCCTTGCGCGAATGCGTATCCGGGCGCGATGAGCGCCAGCGCAACGATGAAACGCTTCATGAAATCCCCCTCTCCAGTTGTTCGTTAGGTTGCCCTACTCCCGTGACGGCGACCAGCGCCTCCTTCAATCCCGGCGCGCAGGCAAGCACGGCATTGCCGCTCTGCAGCCCGTCGTCCGCGAGAAAATCGTTGGTCCAGCCGCCGGCCTCCCGCACCATCAGCAGCCCGGCAAGCGTATCCCACGAATTGATGTGCAACTCGCAGTAGCCGTGGGTGCGGCCCGCCGCGACGTAAGCGAGGCCGAGCGCGCCGGAGCCGGCGCGCATGAAGATGGCCCCCGCCTCGAGCACGCGCTCGACGAGTGACGTGTAGGCGCGCACCGTGCGGCGCGCCGACCAGCCGAGCTCGACGATCGCCCGCTTCAAGTCAGAGACTTGCGCCACGCGCATCGCGCGGTCGTTGAGGAAAGCGCCTTTGCCCGCGCGAGCGCGATACAACTCGCCGTACATCGGCGCCGATATCACGCCCAACGAGAGCTTGCCAGCCGACATGAAAGCGATCGAGACGCAGAAATGCGGAATGCGATGCGCGAAGTTGGCGGTGCCGTCGATCGGGTCGATGACCCACACCGCGTCGCCGCTCCCCTCGGCACCGCCTTCTTCCCCGAGAAACGCATCGCGCGGGAAGCGCGCCTTCAGCCGCTCGATGATGAGCCGCTCGACCTCGCCGTCGGCCGCCGTAATGAAATCCTGCTTGCCTTTGAGCTTCACCTCCGGCGGGTCGGAAAAAAAGCGCTTCGCCAGATCGCCCGCCTCGCGCGCAACTGCGGTCAGCGCTTCTTCCCTCGCGTCGAGCTCCTGGGCGCTGATTATCATTTCGTCCAGTATCGTCGCGCGAGCGGCCTAAGGCAATCGTGCCCGATGCGTGCGTGCGTAAGGGGATGCGCCTTGGCCGGGTCCTGGTCGGCCTCCACTACCAGCCATCCGGAATACTTGTGCTGGGCCAAACCGGCCAGAACCGGCTCGAAATCGATGGAGCCGTCGCCGGGCACCGCGAAGACGTCGCCGAGGACCGCATCGAGGAAGCTCATGTCCTGTTTGCGCGCCTGCGCCAGCTTTTCCTTGCGGATGTCCTTGCAGTGCACATGCACGATGCGCTTCGCATGCCGCTTGAGCGCGCGCATCGGATCGCCGCCGGCGAAGGTCAGGTGGCCGGTGTCGAGGAGCAAGCCGACGGATTTCGTCGAGTCCATCATCCGGTCGACCTCGTCCTCGGCCTGGATCACCGTGCCCATGTGATGGTGGTAGGCGAGCGCCAGGCCCTGTGCTTTCAAGTGTTCGGAAACTCTCTCGAGACGCTCGCAGAACGGCTTCCATTCCTTCTCGGCGAGGCGCGGTCGCTTCGACAGCGCCACCTTGCGATCGCCGTGCACGCAGCGCGAGACCTCCGCGAACACCATGACTTCGCTTTTCAGTTTCCTGAGAAGCTCGGCATGCGGCCGCATTGCCGCGATCTCCTCCTCCACCGAGCGCTCGAGCAGGCGCGCGCTGTACCAGCCCGATACGAGTTTCAGCTCGTGCTTCTTGAGGATAGGCCCGAGGACAGCGGCATCGCGCGGAAACTTCCTGCCCAGCTCGACGCCTTCGTAGCCGGCGAGCTTCGCCTCCGACAGGCAGGTTTCCAGCGAATTGTTGTCGCCGAGCTCGGGCAGGTCGTCGTTGGTCCAGGTGAGCGGATTGATGCCGATGCGCACCATCAGGCCCCCAGCTTCTGGCGGCGCCGCGCAACCTCATAGGCCTTGCGTGCTTTTTCTTGAGAAGAATTTCTCGGGACAGCGGTTACCGCGACATCCCACCAGGCGCCGCCTTCGGCGGTGCCGCGGCGCGGATCGGTCTCGATCACGACCACCGATGTTTTCCGGGCCCGGATGGCGCGTTGCAATGCTGCATTCAAGTCTTTCAGGTCTGAAACCTTCTCGGCCTGCGCGCCGAGGCTGCGCGCATGCGCTGCGAAATCGACGTGCGGCGCATCGGGGCCAAGAAGGTTGTTGAAGGAGGCGCCGCCGGTCGCGGCCTGCAGGCGCTCGATGCAGCCGAAGCCGCGGTTGTCCAGGACGACGATGACGAGCTTCGCGCCGAGCGCCACCGAGGTGGCGATCTCGGAATTCAGCATCAGGTAGCTGCCGTCCCCGACGAGCACGCACACCTCGCGCCCGGGATGGGCGAGCTTGACGCCGAGGCCGCCGGCGATCTCATAGCCCATGCACGAGTAGCCGTACTCGAGGTGGTAGCTGGTGGAATCCGTGGCGCGCCACAGCTTGTGCAGCTCGCCCGGCAGTCCGCCGGCGGCGCACACCACCACGCTGTCCTTTTTTAGAGTTGCATTGACGGCACCCAGAACCTGGGCATCGGTCGGCTTGCCCCGGCCCGGCGACGTAATGCGCTCGACTTCACGGTTCCAGGCGCGGGAGAGTCTCGCCGCCTGCTCCGTCCACGCCGCCGGCGCACGCCAGCCGCGCAGCACACGACCCAGGGCTTCGAGTCCTGCGTCGGCGTCGCACACCAGGGAAAGCGCGCCGTGCTTGGCGGCGTCGAACGCCCCGACGTTGAGCTGCACGAGCTTGGCGCCGGCGAAGAGCGCGCGCGAGCCGGTCGCGAAGTCGCCGAGGCGAGTGCCGATCGCGAGCACGAGATCGGCGCGCGCGGCAAGGGTGTTGGCGGCCTGCGACCCGGTAACGCCGATCGCGCCGACGTTGCACGCATGATCCCAGGCGAGGCTCCCCTTGCCCGCCTGCGTCTCCGCTACTGGCAGGCCGTGCTCTCCGGCAAAAGCGGCCAGCCGCTTCTCCGCCAGCGCGTACTTGATTCCTCCTCCCACCATCACGAGCGGCCGTTTCGCGCCTTTGAGAAGCTTCGCCGTGCCTTCGAGCTCGGCTGCGTCCGGTTGCAGTTTTCTTATTCGGTGCACGCGGCGGCGGAAGAACTGCGCGGGATAGTCGTACGCCTCGGTCTGCACGTCCTGCGGCAGCGCGAGCGTCGCCGGGCCGCAATCGGCGGGATCGAGCAGCACGCGCAGCGCCGCCGGCAGGCTGACGAGGATCTGCTCCGGGCGGGTGATGCGGTCGAAATAGCGCGACACGGGCCTGAAGCAGTCGTTCACCGAAGCGCTTGGGTCGCCGAACGCCTCGAGCTGCTGCAGCACAGGGTCGGGGCGCCGGCTGGCGAACACGTCGCCGGGCAGCAAGAGCACCGGCAGGCGGTTGACGTGGGCCAGGGCGGCTGCGGTCACCATGTTGCTTGCGCCCGGCCCGATCGAGGTGGTGCAGGCCATCATGCGCCGGCGCGCGTGCGCCTTGGCGAAGGCGATCGCCGCGTGCGCCATGGCCTGCTCGTTATGGGCGCGCAGCGTAGGGAGCTTGCGGCGCGCCGCGTGCAGCGCTGGCCCGAGGCCGGCGACATTGCCGTGGCCAAAGATGGCCCATACCCCGGCGAAAAGAGGCACGCCATCGATTTCCTGGTTCGCCAAAAACCGAACCACCGCCTCGGCCATCGTGATGCGAACCGTCGCCAAACTTCTCCCCCTCATCTCCTCTATGGCGATTTATCATACACAAACAAGAATGCTGGAAATCGCCCAGTTCGGCGCCGGACGCATCGGCCAGATCCACGCCTCGAACATCGCCGCCATGAAGGACGTGCGGCTGCGCTACGTCGTCGACGTCAATGCCGAAGCCGCGCAGAAGCTCGCCGCGCGCCACGGCGCAAGAGTCGTGAGCGAGCGCGAGGCGTTCGCCGACGGCAAGGTCGACGCCGTGCTGATCGCCTCCTCGACCGACACGCATGCGCGCCTCGCCATCGAAGCGGCGCGCGCCGGCAAGGCGATTTTCTGCGAGAAGCCAATAGATTTGAGTTTAAGAAAGGTTGACGAATGCCTTCGCGAGGTCGAAAGCGCGGGCGTGCCGATGTTCGTCGGCTTCAACCGCCGCTTCGACCCGAGCTTCGCCGCCCTGAAGAACCGCCTCGACCAGGGCGAGATCGGCGCGGTCGAGCAGGTGGTGATCTCGAGCCGCGAC
>Ga0180063_1000239_pt1 | contig 14250 bp, 12 predicted proteins | sample EasRivT47_16_10D_FD_121776 | JGI IMG/M metagenome (GOLD analysis project Ga0180063, IMG submission 121776) | Soil microbial communities from meander-bound floodplain in the East River, Colorado, USA - East River metaG ERMLIBT47_16_10D | ecosystem: Environmental > Terrestrial > Soil > Floodplain ...
AAGCTCGCCGAGGCCGGACAAGACGGATCGAGCGCCGCGCTCGAGATGTTCCGCGAGCAGCAGCGGACGACCGACAGAAATCGTGTCGAGATCCAGAGGCTCAGCACGAGGCGACGACGGGCCCCGAGATCTGGTGGCAGATGCAGAACAAAGGGCTCGAGCCGGACGCGTTCGTGGCCGGCGTGGGCACGGGTGGCACGGTGATGGGCGTCGGGCGCTACCTGCGCCGGAAGCGACCGTCGATCGCGGTGCATCCGCTCGAGCCGACCAACTCGCCGACGCTCTCGACGGGGCACAAGGTCGGCCGGCACCGGATCCAGGGGATCTCGGACGAGTTCATCCCGCCGATCCTCGATCTCGCCGCGCTCGATTCGATCGTCGGCGTCGACGACGGCGATGCGATCCGTGTGGCCCAGGCGCTGGCCCGTGAGCTGGGCCTCGGCGTCGGCATCTCGTCGGGCGCGAACCTGCTCGGCGCGTTGCTCGTCGCGGACGCGATGGGCGCCGACGCGCGCGTGGTCACCGTATTCGCCGACGACAGCAAGAAATACCTGAGCACCGACCTGATGCGCAGCGAGCCCGAGCCGGCGAGCGCGCTGAGCCGCGAGATCGAGCTGCTCGGCTTCGAGGCCACACGCCGCGCCTGCGAGACCTGCATCGACCTGCTCGAGTGCAAGTAGGGGAGTCCGGGGACGGCCCTACCGGCCGAGCAGCCGCAGCGGCGCGAGCGTCAGCGCGGGCACGTAGGTGATCACGAGCACACCGATCGCGATCACGACGTAGAACGGCAGGCTGTAGCGGAAGACGCGCATGACCGGCTTGTCGAAGCGGTAGGCCGAGAGGAACAGGTTCTCGCCCATCGGGGGCGTGAGGTAGCCCAGCTCCAGGTTGGCCAGGAACACGATGCCCAGGTGCACGGGGTGGATGCCGTAGGCCGCGGCGATCGGCACGATCAGCGGCACGACGACGAAGATCGCCGAGTAGATGTCCATCAGCGCGCCGACGATCAGCAGGAACACGTTGAGCACGAGCAGGAACACGAGCGGCGATTCGACGTGCGCCTGGACGAAGGCCAGCGCCCGCGTCGGCACCTCGGCGTAGCTCAGGTAGTTGGTCAAGCCCTGGGCCACGGCGAGGATCACGAGAAAGCCCCCGACCAGGCTCGCGCACTCGCCGAAGACGCGCGGCAGGTCGCGGGTCGGCGAGACGTCGCGCTCGACCACGCACTGCACGAACGCCGCGTAGAGCACGGTCAGCGCCGCGGCCTCGACCATCGTGGCGAAGCCGCCGAAGAGCGCGACGAGCACGACGACCGGGAGCAGCAGGTCCCACTTCGCGGCCCATACCGCGCGGCGCGCCTCGTCCGCGCGGAACGGTGTGCGCTCGGCGCCCGAGCGTCGCCCCTCGCGCACGCCCCACAGCGCGACGAGCAGCACGAAGACGATCCCGGGCACGATCCCACCGATCAGCAGCTGGTCCGCCGGAACGCGGGCGTTCACGGCGTAGAGGATCACGGGCAGGCTCGGTGGCAGTAGCAGGCCGATCGATCCCGAGACGGTGACCAGGCCGATCGAGAATCCCTCGGAGTAGCGCGATTGCAGCAGCACCGGGAGCATCAGGCCGCCGAGGGTCAGGATCGTCACCCCCGACGCGCCGGTGAACGAGGTGAAAAAGGCGAAGACGAGCGTGGTCACGACCGCGGCGCCGCCGGGGAGCCACCCCACGAGCGCCGTGAACACGCGCAGCAGCCGATCGCTCGCTCGCCCCGCCCCGAGCACGTAGCCGCTCAACGTGAACAGCGGCACGGCGGGCAGGATCGGCATCGAGGTCAGCGAGTACGCGTCGATCGGCACCGAGGCCACGGGCGCCCCGTCGGCCTGGAACAGCAGCAGCGCGGCCCCGCCGAGCGCGGCGAAGATCGGCAGGCCGGCGAGCGTGGCCAGCGCGAGCACGACGAGACCCGGTGCGAGGAGCGCGCGCCCCTCGAGCCCGGGCAGGACGGCGATCAATGCCGGGAGCGCCAGGCCGGCCGCGGCGAGCGCGCGGCCGCGCGTGTGGGCCGAGGCGGTCCAGGCCAGGCGCAGGGCGATCGCGGCGAAGCACACCGGCATCACGGCGAGAAAGACCCACAGCGGCAGGCCGAGCGTGAGGATGCGCCCGGCCTCCTTCTCCGAGCGGACGAACTGCACGGCGGCGAGGGTCAGCCAGGCCGACACGCCCGCGCCCGCCGCGTGTCCTGCGATGCGCAGCCGGTCGCGCCAGCGCTCGGGAACGAAGCTGCCGGTCGAGAGCGCGAGCAGCTTGCCTTCGCGCGCGGCGAGCGCGGCGCCGAGGAACGCGATCACGAGCGTCAGGTGCTGGACGATCAGGATCGAGCCCGGGATCCCGACGCGCACCGTCCGGCGCAGCACGATCTCGAGGATCGGCAGCACCGCCATCAGCGCCAGGGCCAGGACCGACAGACCGGTCTCGACGCGGCGCAGCCGAGCGATCACCGGGTCGCCGCTCGACTCGCCCGGTACTCGTCGCGCAGCCGGCGGGCCTGGTCGAACAGATCCCCCGGCACGAGCCGATCGCGCAGCTTCGGGTAGATCGCCTCGACCTCCTTGCGCCAGGAGGCGCGCGTCGCTTCGTCGAGCTTCACGACCACGAGGCCGCGCTTCTGCATCTCGGTCACCGCGCCGTCGTTCAGCCCGCGGATCTCGCCGCGGAAGCGCAGGCCCGCGCGCTGGGCCGCCTCGAGTAGCTTGGCCCGCTGCGCCTCGGGGATCTTGTCCCAGGCGCGCTTGTCCACGATCGTGGCCCCGACGAGCGGCGCCCACGGCAGGTCGATCATGTGCTTGGCCAGGCCGAACCACTGGTTGGCCAGCGCGACGAGCGGTGGCGTGTCGAAGGCGTCGATCATGCCGGTCTGGAGCGCCGTCAGCATGTCGGTCGGCGAGAGCGGCACGGGACGGAAGCGCGCGGCCTTGAACAGCTCCTCGGTGTCGGCGTCGCCGGCCGTGATGTAGAGCTTGGTCTTGCGCACGTCGTCGGGTGTTCGCGCCAGGCCCTTGGTGAAGAAATGAACCCAGCCGGCGTCGGCCCAGTTCAGCACGACGAACCCCTTGGCCGCGATGCGCCGCTCGAGCTCGGGGGCCAGGCGCTCGCGCACGTAGTCCAGCTCGTCGTAGGATTCGTAGAGCAGCGGGACCTGCAGCGCCATCACGCCGGGCTCGATCTCGGGCAGGCCGATCCCCGAGATCGCCACGGCCTGCAGCAGCTGCACGCGCGTCTTCTGCAGCATCGCGTTCTCGTCGCCGAGCACGCCGCCGGGGAAGATGCGCATCGTGACCTCGCCGCCCGAGATGTCGCGCCACTCCTGGCCCATCTGCACGAGCACCCGATGCCACGGCGAGTCGGCCGGAGCGAGCGTGCCCATGCGGATCTCGGTCTTCGCGAAGGTCTGCGCGGCGAGCGCGAGCGCGGCGAGCGCGACGAGGAGCGAGCGGGTCGGGATGCGGTGTCTCATGGCGCGTCTCCGGCTTCGAGGAACAGCTCGTCGGTGCGGTCGAGAAGCCAGCGCGCCCGGCGCTGCGCCAGCAGGTTCGACAGGCGCAGCTCGGTGCGCCGGTCCGGGTCGATCGCCAGGGCCTCGGCGAGCAGCGAGCGGAATTCGGGCAAGTTCTGCTCCTTGACCGATACGGACTCGGCCCAGGCCAGGTACACGCTGGCCCGATCGCCGTGCGAGAGCTCGAGCGCGCGCTCGAAGTGCGGCCGGAGCGCGTCCCGTCCGCCACTCACAAGCGGCCGCGCCGATTCGAGCTGGATCGCGAACTCGTGGAGCGCGCCGTCCTGCCAGTCCGGATCGAGCGCGAGCGCGCGGTCGAGCAGCGCGTCGACCTCGGGCAGCCGGGCCACCATCGCGGCGTCGCTCAACGATACGGAGATGCCGAGGCCGAGCGAGGCGGCGCTCCAGTACAGGAGCGGAACGTCCCGCTCCTCGACCGCGGCGACCGCGACCTCGGGATCGGCGAGCAGATTCGCGCTCAGGCCGGGATGGCGCAGCTCGAGCCCGCGCAGGCCGTAGCCCAGCGCGCGCAGGTAGAGCTTGCGCGCCCGCAGCTCGAGCGCGAGGCCGCGGTCGAGATCCTGGTCGAGCGCCAGCTCGGCCTCGCGATCCACGTAGGCGTAGGAGTAGCTCGTGAACCCCTTGCACGCCGCGAGCAGCATCCCCGCGTGCCTCGGCGACTCGGCGAGCAGGCTCTCGAGCAGCTTCAAGCTGAACGGCAGCGCCTCGCCGACCAGCTCGGGATCCTCGTCGCTCTCGTAGCCCGAGCCACTCGAGGCGATCGCGTCGCCCACCTTGTTGACGGCCAGGCGCTTGATCGAGCAGCCGCTGGCCAGGAGCGCGAGGGCCAGCGTCGTCACCCCGGCCGAACGCGCTCGTCGGGTCATCGGTCGCCCCCCACATCGATGCACAGGGCCCGGCGACCGTCCTCGCGGGCGCACGTCTCGGGTCGCCTGAAGGCCTGCGGGTCGTCGGCGTGGGCGCGCAGCAGCTTTTGCAGCTTGGCGGTCGGTGCCGTGAGCACGATCGTCTCGCCGACTCGTTCGTGGGCGATCGAGAGCGCCTTGCGCTCGAGCTTCTCGTCGAGCCACTCGGGGGACAGCATGCCCAGCCGCAGCGTGCCCTGCTCGAGCCACACGCGGGACACGCTGTGCGCCGGAACCAGGTGCACGTCGTGGAAGTCCGGCTCCTGCGGCGTGACGGGATACAGATCGAGCCACAGCACCTCGCCGAGCCGAAACAGGTGCGCCTCGAACTCCTTCGTCACGCCCTTGCTCTCGTGGACCAGTGTGTAGGCCTCGCCGGCCTCCTCGAACGTCCAGGAGTCGTCGCCGTCGCCCCACCAGGTGCCCACCAACGCGGGATCGAGCACGAGATCGGCGTCGGTGTAGAAGGGGTGCAGCGAAGGCACGCAGCCCGCGAGCAGCGTGAGGGTCAGAACGACCGCCAGACGCTTGTTTCGCATCGTCGACCTCCCTCCGCCGGGCCGTCCCATCCTACAGGAGTCTCGGAAACGAAACCGGCGCAGGGAGTTACCGATTCCTGACGCGGGCCCGTGTCCTTAGCGTGGATCCGGTCCCTGCCCGAGCGGATTGCCGTGCCGACTGCACCGGGATACGATTCGTTTCCATGGAAGCGCTACTCGACTACGCGGACTATCTCGCCACGCCCGATGACGGCAAGCGCTACGAGATTCTGCGCGGGCGGCTCTCCGTGACGCCGGCGCCGAGTCCGCGTCACCAGTGGGTCTCCTGGCTCCTCGAGCAGGAGCTGGATCGGTACTTCCGCACGCGCAGACTGGGCCGGATGTTCCACGCGCCGATCGACGTGATCCTGAGCGAGCGGGACGTCGTGCAACCGGACATCGTCGTCGTGACCGATGGGCAGATCTCCGGACGGGGGATCGAAGGCCCGCCGCTGCTCGTCGTCGAGGTTCTCTCCCCGAGCACCGGCGCTTCGGACCGCGGGCTCAAGTCGCAACGCTACGCGGACCTCGGCGTGGCGCACTACTGGCTCGTCGATCCGGATGCCCGCCGCGTCGAGTGCCTGCGCGCGGAGGGCGGCGCGTTCCGTGCCGTGGCCGCGGCAGAAGGGGAATGCACGCTCACCCACCCCGACTGGGACGGTCTGACGATCGACCTCGGCGCGCTCTGGCGCTAGCGAAGCGATCTCCTCGCGCAGCTGACGGCGTCGTGAGCCGAGCTCATCCGGCGAGCGGGATCGGTGCCGGCACCTTCTTCAACCTCCGGGCAGCGTGGAAGATATCGACAGCGAGCTGGGCGTTGAGCCAGAACTCCGGGCTCACCCGCAACGCGGCGCCGAGCCGGATCGCCATCTCCGCGGTCACGGAAGCGCGACCGTTCACGATGCGGTTGACGACCTTCACGTCGCAACCGATGTGGTCGGCCAGCGCCTTCTGCGTCATGCCCATCGGCTTCAGGAACTCCTCGCTGAGGATCTCTCCGGGAGTCGTCGGCGCTCTCTGGATCTTCATCTTCGCTTCCTCGTGGGATCAGTGGTAGTCGACCACCCGCACTCGCGATGGGCCATCCTCCGTCCACTCGAAGACCACCCGCCACCGATCGTTGATCCGAATGCTGTGGCAGCCGCCCAACCTGCCCTTCAGCGCCTCGAGCTGGTTGCCCGGAGGACTCCTCAGGTCCGACAGCTTGAACGCGTAGTGCAACATGTCGAGCTTTCTCTTGACCACTCCGCGAACGGATGCCCACCCGAGCCCAGGGTCGAGGCGTCCGGTGACGAAGAACCGCTCGGTCGCTCGATCGGCGAACGATCGAATGGCCACGAACCCAATATACCGTCTCTAGGTATAAGGTGTCCAGGAAGAGACGACTTCGAACCCCGAGCGGCCCGCATGGCTAACGCTTCCCCGCAGCCGATCGGGCCGCGTCGCGGATCAGCGCGCTCTCCTCGGCCTGACGAGTAGCTGCCCCCCCGCTCGCTCGCATGGCTTTCGGGAGGATACGGCGAGAAAAAACGGAATGACGGGACAAAAGACTCCACTTCTGCTCGTTTTTTGCCCGCCTCGCGACGCCGACCCTTGATTAGCGAGTCCGAATCCGGTAGACACGCGTGGTCTCGGAGGACTTCATGGCGTTCGATCGCTGTTCGAGCATTCTCGGTTCCGTCACCCTCGCCTGCTGCATCGTCGCCGCGCCGCTCGCGAGCGCCGAGTCGACGCGCCTCCTGCGCCAGCCGGCGCTGAGCGCGCGCCACGTGGCCTTCGCCTACGGCGGCGATCTGTGGATCGTCGACCGTGCGGGCGGCGAGGCGCGTCGCCTGACCAGCACGCCGGCGGTCGAGAGCGACCCGCATTTCTCGCCCGACGGACGCACGCTCGCCTTCAGCTCGAACCGCTCGGGCGTGCCCGCGGTGTACGTGCTCCCGATCGAGGGCGGCACGCCGCGCCGCCTGACCTGGTATCCGGCCGAGTCCTACGCGCGCGGCTTCACGCCCGACGGCGAGCGCGTGCTCTATGCCTCCGAGCGCGAGACGGCGCCCTCGAGCTACGAGCGGCTGTGGACCGTGCCGGTCGCGGGCGGCCCCTCGACGCCCGTGCTCGCGCCCTTCGGCCACGCCGGCTCGTACTCGCCCGACGGCAACCGGATCGTGATCGAGCGGGTCAGCCGCTGGGACGTCGAGTGGCGCAACTACCGCGGCGGCCAGAACACGCCGCTCGTGATTCTCGACCTCGCCACGCTCGACGAGGCGCGCTTGCCCAACGCGCGGACGACCGACGTCCAGCCGGTCTGGATGGGCGACACGATCTACTTCCTCTCCGACCGCGTGCGGGCCATGAACGTCTGGTCCTACGATCCCGCATCGGCAAGGCTGAGCCAGCTCACGCGCTTCGACGACGGCGACGTGAAGTGGCTCGCCGGCCACGACGGGACGTTGATCTTCGAGCGCGACGGCTGGCTCTCCAGGCTCGACCCGCGGAGCGGCGCGATCCGGCAGGTCGAGATCACCGTGCGCGGCGATTTTCCGTGGGCCGAGACGCGCATCGAGGACGCCGGTGAGCAGCTCGAGTCGGCCTCGCTCTCCCCGACGGGCAAGCGCGCGCTGTTCGAGGCTCGCGGCGAGATCTTCACCGTTCCGGTCGAGAAGGGCGACACGCGGAACTTGACCCGCTCCTCGGGCGCCGCGGACCGCGCGCCCGTCTGGTCGCCCGATGGCAAGGAGATCGCCTGGGTCTCGGACGCGGGCAGCGGGTACGAGCTGCTCGTGGCCCAGCAGGACGGGCTCGCCGCGCCGCGCCGCATCCCGATCGGCGAATCGAAGATGGTCTGGGAGACCACCTGGTCGCCCGACGGCAGCCGCATCGCCTTCGTCGACGACGAGGTGCGGGTGCGCATCCTCGAGCTCGAGAGCGGGAAGATCCTGACCGCCGACGTGGGCGGCGCCAACATCGAGCGCGGCGCGATGGGCCTCAGCTGGTCGCCCGACTCGAAATGGCTGGCCTACGTCAAGACCTTCCCCAACATGCTGCGCCGCGTCGTGGTCTGGTCGCGTGACGATGGGCAGGCTCGGGCGGTGACCGACGCCATGGCCGACGCGATCGCTCCGGCCTGGGGTCGCGAGGGGAAGCACCTGTTCTTCCTCGGCAGCACCGATCTGGCTCTCGGGTCGGGCTGGGCCAACACGAGCCAGATGGGGGCCGATCCGACCTACGGCGTGTACGTGGCCGTGCTGAAGGCCGACGACGCCACGCCCTTCGCGCCCGAAAGCGACGAAGAGGCGGCGGAAGACAGCAAGAAGAAGGAAGGAGACGGCAAGAAGGAGAAGGGAAAGAAGAAGGACAAGGACAAAGGCGAAGAGGAGGGTGACGAGAAGCCGGTCGACGTCAAGATCGACTTCGATGGCCTCGGGCGCCGGATCGTCGCCCTGCCGATGCCCGTGGCGCGCTACGCGTACACGCTGGCCGGCCCCGCGGGCTCGCTGTTCGTCGGCGAGCGCGACCCGAAGAGCCAGAACTCGACACTGCACAAGTTCTCGCTCGAGGATCGCGAGGCCAAGGTCTTCGTGACGGGCGTCTCCGAGGTCTCGATCTCGGGCGACGGGAAGAAGCTGCTCTACAAGTCGGGGGAGCGCTGGCTCGTCGTCGGGGCGGAGGCGAAGCCGAGCGGAGAGGAGAAGCCGCTCGACGTGGCGCTGCGCATGCACCTCGACCGCACGGCCGAGTGGCAGCAGATCTTCGACGAGGCCTGGCGCTACGAGCGCGACTTCTTCTACGACCCGGGGCTCCACGGTCGCGACTGGAACGTGGTGCGCGAGCGCTACGCGCCGCTCCTGCCCTGGGTCCGCCATCGCGCCGATCTGGGCTACGTGCTCGATCAGATGAACGGGGAGCTGTCGGTGGGCCACAGCTTCGTCTTCGGCGGCGACATGCCCGACGTCGACTCGTCGCGGGTCGGCCTGCTCGGCGCGGATCTCGAGGCCCACGCGAATCGCTGGCGCATCGCGCGGATCTACACCTTCGAGAGCTGGAACCCGGAGATGCAAGCCCCGCTCGATCGCCCGGGCCTGAAGGTCCAGGTCGGGCAGTACCTACTCGCCGTCGACGGCGTGGAGCTGACCGCGGCCGACGACCCGTATCGTCTGCTCGACGGCACCGCCGGCCGGCAGACCGTGCTGCATCTCAACGACAAGCCCTCCATGGACGGCGCGTGGACCGCGACGGTCGAGCCGGTCGAGAGCGAGGAAGCGCTGCGCCAGCGGGCTTGGGTCGAGGACAATCGGCGGCGCGTCGACACGCTCTCGGACGGGAAGCTGGCCTATGTCTGGGTGCCCAACACGTCGACGCGCGGCGTGGTCTCGTTCAACCGCTACTACTTCGCGCAGCAGGACAAGCTCGGCGCGGTGATCGACGAGCGCTTCAACGGCGGCGGCCTGCTCGACGACTACATGGTCGACCTGATGACGCGCGAGCTGCGGGCCGCGATCACGAACGAGGTGCCGGGCGGGAAGCCGTTCCGCCTGCCGGCCGGGATCCTCGGGCCGAAGGTGCTCTTGATCAACGAGCGGGCGGGCTCGGGCGGGGATTTCTTCCCCTGGGTGTTCCGGCAGCAGAAGGCCGGGCCGCTGATCGGCACGCGCACCTGGGGCGGCCTGGTCAAGTCGTCCGTGCACTACCGGCTCGTCGACGGCGGAGCGCTGACCGCGCCCGACAACGCCGTGTTCGATCCGGCGGCGCACCGCTGGATCGGCGAGAACGAAGGCATCGCGCCGGACATCGAGGTGCAGCAGGAGGCCCGGGCGGTCGCCGCGGGCCGCGATCCGCAGCTCGAGCGGGGCGTCGAGGAGGCGCTGCGCCTGGTCGAGCAACGCGGCCCGTCCGAGATCGTGCCGCCGCCCTTTTCCCGGCCGGCGGCCGGCCCACCCTGATGCGGCGCCTTGGTCGCTGCTAGAATCGAGGCTCACATGCACGGATCCTGGCGCAGCGCTGTGGCTCTGGGTGCCGTGATCTCGGTCGCCGCGTGCGCCGGACGCAGCGCGCAGGTCGACCGAGCCCCGGATGCGCCCGCCATGACGCCCAACGTTCTGCTGGCCGACTGGACCGGTCCCTACGGCGGCGTGCCGGCGTTCGACCGGGTGGATCTCGCCATCCTCAAGCCGGCGCTCGAGGCCGGCATGGCGGCGAGTCTGGCCGAGATCGACGCGATCGCGCGGAATCCCGAGCCGGCCACGTTCGAGAACACGATCCTGGCGCTCGAGCGCAGCGGTCGCCCGCTCGACCGCGCGCTGACCTACTACGGGATCTGGAGCTCGAACCTCTCGACCCCCGAGTTCCGCGACGTGCAGAAGGAGATGGCGCCCAAGCTCGCCGAGTACCGCTCCAAGGTCACGCAGAACGCCGCGCTGTTCGCGCGGATCCGTGCGGTTCAGGACGGGCCGGCGCGGGCCTCGCTGCGCCCGGACCAGCAGCGTCTGGTCTGGCTGCGCTACGACGAGCTGGCGCGCAACGGCGCGACGCTCACGGGCGCGGCCAAGGAGCGCTACGCCGCGATCGACAGGCGCCTGGCCGAGCTGCAGACCGCGTTCGCCAACAACGTGCTGGCGGACGAGGAGGGCTACGTCACCTATCTGAAGCAGGATCAGCTCGGCGGGCTGCCCGAGTCGTTGGTCCAGGCCGCGGCGGCCGCCGCCGCCGAGCGCAACCATCCGGGCGAGTACGCGATCACCAACACCCGCTCGTCGATGGACCCGTTCTTGACCTTCTCGAGCGAGCGCGCCCTGCGCGAGCAGGTCTGGCGCACCTACTACTCCCGCGGCGACAACGGCGACGAGCACGACAACAACAAGCTGATCGCGGAGATCCTCGCGCTGCGCCACGAGCGCGTGCGCCTCCTGGGCTACGACAGCTACGCGCAGTGGCGGCTCGAGAACCGCATGGCCAAGACGCCCGAGCGCGCGCTCGAGCTGATGCGGGCCGTGTGGCCCGCGGCGATCGGCCGTGTCGCGCAAGAGGTCGCCGACATGCAGGAGATCGCCGACCGCGAGGGCGCCGGCATCCGCATCGCGCCCTGGGACTACCGCTACTACGCGGAGAAGGTGCGCCGGGACAAGTACGACCTCGACTCGAACGAGGTCAAGCAGTACCTGCAGCTGGACAAGCTGCGCGAGGCGATGTTCTACGTGTCGGGCGAGCTGTTCCAGTTCGCGTTCACGCCCGTGCCCGCGGGCTCGGTCGCGGTGTTCCAGGAGGACGTGCGGGTGTGGGAGGTCAAGGACCGCCGGACGGGAGCGCTCGTCGGCCTGTGGTACCTCGATCCGTATGCCCGACCGGGCAAGCGCTCGGGCGCCTGGGCCTCGAGCTATCGCGGCCACGAGTCGTTCGACGGCGCGCGAACCGTGCTGGCCTCGAACAACTCGAACTTCATCAAGGGTGCGCCGGGCGAGCCCGTGCTGATCTCGTGGGACGACGCGCGGACTCTGTTCCACGAGTTCGGCCACGCGCTGCACGCGCTGTCCTCGACCGTGGCCTATCCCACGCTGAACGGCGGCGTGCGCGACTACACCGAGTTCCAGTCGCAGCTGCTCGAGCGGTGGGTTCTGACCGACCCCGTGATCCAGCACTACCTCGTGCACCACCAGACCGGCCAGCCGATCCCGGCCGACCTCGTGGCCAAGATCAAGAAGGCGAGCACGTTCAACCAGGGCTTCGAGACGACGGAGTATCTGGCCTCGGCGCTCCTGGATCTGAAATACCACATGGTCGATCCAACGGGCATCGACCCGGACGCCTTCGAGCGCGCCGCGCTGGCCGAGCTGGGCATGCCGGAGCAGGTCGTCATGCGCCACCGCAGCCCGCACTTCGGCCACATCTTCTCGAGCGAGGGCTACTCGGCGGGCTACTACGGCTACATCTGGGCCGACGTGCTGACCTCCGATGCGGCCGAAGCGTTCGCCGAGGCGCCGGGCGGCTTCTACGACGCCGACCTGGCCGCGAAGCTCGTGGCCCACCTGTTCGCGGTCCGGAACGCCGTGGATCCTGCCGAGGCCTACCGGGCCTTCCGCGGCCGCGACGCGCAGATCGCCGCCCTGATGCGCGACCGCGGCTTTTGAAGCGGGGTCAGGTCTCGAATCTTTGGGTCCCGGCGGCCGGGACCCAAAGATTCGAGACCTGACCCCTGCTAACTTCTACGGTTCCCCCGTGTCCTTGAGGTCGGAGGGGCCGTGGAGTTCACAGACCCAGAGCTGATCGCCGAGATCCACGCGGGATCGCTCGTGGCCTTCGAGCGCCTGGTCCGGCGCTACGAGCGGCTGGTCTACAAGGTCGCGCTGGGCTTCACCGCAGACCCCCAGGCCGCGCTCGACGTCGCGCAGAACGTCTTCCTGCGCATTCACGCCAAGCTCCCCTCCTACCGCGGGGAAGGCGAGCTGCGCAGCTGGATCCTGCGGCTCGTCATGAACGAGAGCATGAACTGGAATCGGGCCCAGAAGCGCCACCGCGCCGAGCGCCTACCCGACGAGCTTCCGGCCGTGGGCTCGGCGCCGCAGGAGGCCGGCCTCGGGCGGCGCGAGGCCCGGACGCTGCTGCGCCGCTCGCTGGACACCCTGAGCCCGCGACACCGGCTGGCCGTGGTGTTGCGCTACGTCGAGGAGCTGCCGATCCCCGAGATCGCCGCGACCCTCGGATGCAGCGAGGGTGTGGCGAAGAACGTGCTCTTCCGGAGCTTGCGAAAGATGCGCACCCACCTGAGCGTCACCACGGAGGCCCGACCATGAGCGACTGCGGCCGCTTCGAAGAGGGACTGCGTGCCCTGGTCGCGGGCGAGTCCGGGGTCGACGCGCGCGCACTGGCCCAGCACGCCGAGGCCTGCTCCGACTGCCACGAGCTGCTCTCCGCGCACGAGACGCTGACCGAGCTCGCGGCGGAGATGCGGGTCGCGGAGCCCGCGGGCCTGGACGAGCTTCGCGGCCGGGTGCTCGACGAGGTTCGGCTCGGGCGCACCCGCACGCGCCCGGCCGCGCTCTTCGCCCCGTTCGCGCTGCGCTTCGCGCCGGCCGCGCTCGCCGCGTTGCTGCTCTTCTGCGCCGGGTTCGCGGCGGCCTGGCTCCGCACGGACACGCGTGCGCCCGAGGCGGCGACGCTCGTTGGCGAGTTGACCAGCGAGGCGATCTCGAACCGCAGCCTGCTCGACGTCGAGGACTCCCGGTTCACCTATTCCGACGTGAGCTTCCGGCGACTCGACGGCGGCCAGGTTGCGCTCGAGTTCGACGTCACGCGGCACGTCCGCCTGACCGAGGACGCGCGCTCGCCGCTGGTCCAGGAGGTCCTGGCCCAATCGCTGTTGAACCCGTCGCACACGGGCTCGCGGCTGAAAGCCCTGGCGCTCGCGACCGAGGGGATGGCGCCGAAGGTGCGCGAGTCCCTGGTGTTCGCGCTGCACCACGACGAGAACCTGGCCGTACGGCGCAAGGCCCTGCAGATCCTCGCCACGGGCCCGCCCGACGCGGCGATCGAGTCAGCCGTGCTGACCACGCTGCGCGAGGACGACTCGGTGCAGATGCGGCTCGAGGCCCTCGACTACCTGGCCGCGCACCTCGAGCCCGCCGCGATCCGCCGCGCCATCGGCGACTCGGGCGCGCCGGGTAACGCGGCCCTGATCGTGCGCCTGGGCGAGTACGAGAAATGACAACCAAGGAGGTCCCGATGTTCCGCAAAGCGCTTCCAGCCCTGGTCCTCGTCAGCGCCAGCCTGACTCTCGCCGCGGACACGCGCGAGTTCCGTGCCTCCGCCGGTCAGACCCTCACGCTCGACCTCGAGGCCGGCGGGAGCGTCAAGGTCATCGGCGACGGCGGCGGCGCCATTTCCGTGTCCTACTCCGTGTCCGAGGGCTCGGTCGTCGAGTTCGACGAGCAGGGGGACGGCCTGAAGATCGTCTCGCGCTATCTGAAAAAGAGCGGGCACCAGAGCTCGAACATCGACCTCGAGGTCCACGTCCCGCGGCATTTCGACGTGAAGCTCGATTCGGTCGGCGGCAGCTTCGAGATCGAGGGGGTCGAGGGCACGTTCCGCGGCCAGACCATGGGCGGCCACCTGACGCTGCACGACGTGCGTGGCGAGGCGCGGCTGAAGACCATGGGCGGCCCGATCCGGCTGACCGACTCCGACCTCGACGGCTCGCTCGAGACGATGGGCGGGGAGATCCTGTTCCAGGACGTGGTGGGCGACGTGC
>Ga0180063_1000241_pt1 | contig 14234 bp, 13 predicted proteins | sample EasRivT47_16_10D_FD_121776 | JGI IMG/M metagenome (GOLD analysis project Ga0180063, IMG submission 121776) | Soil microbial communities from meander-bound floodplain in the East River, Colorado, USA - East River metaG ERMLIBT47_16_10D | ecosystem: Environmental > Terrestrial > Soil > Floodplain ...
CCGAGGGCGTGCCCTCCATGACGACACGGGGACGCCGGTCGCGAATGCGCGCGTGCCTCGCATGCCGCGCCGGCTTTGCCGGCCGCGGCATCCCGGTCGCGCGTATCACCGAACGCGGTACGCTTGCGTCCCACCGCGACCCAAGACGTAGTCTTGGGTCGGTGTTCTCGTGAGCGCGCTCGATGCCGTGCCCGCCGGCGGGCGGGACGAGCTCCTGCAGGAGCGGGCTCGCACGGGCCTGTGGCTCTGCTTCACGTCGATCACGCTCTTCGGCTTGACCGACCCGTTCCTGCACCCGGGGCTGCTCGTGCCGATCTACGCGATCAAGCTCCTGCAGATCGCCATCATCGCCGTGTTCCTGTGGCTCTTCCGGCATCCCATGCGGCGCGCCACGGCGCTCGTGCTGGCGCAGCTCGGCGTGCTGGCCATCTGCGTGACCACGGCCTGGTCGGGCATCATCACGCAGGAGGACGTGACGACGCCGCTGCTCCTGACCGTGCTCACCATGGGGACCGCGACCCTGTTGCCCTGGGGCGTGCGGCCGCAGATCGTCACCATGGCCGCGACGGCGCTCTGCGTGATCTGGATCGCGACCTCGGTCCGGCGCTACTACACCTATTTGCCGGTCATCGTGGTCCTGAGCTCGTCGTTCTCGATCTACATGGCCTATGCGCTCGAGCGCTATCGGGTCGAGCAGGCGCGCATGCGCGCCGCGCTCGCCGAGACCCAGGCGCGGCAGCATCAGGCCGAGATCGCGCACGCGGCGCGCCTGAGCACGCTCGGCGGCATGGCGGCGGGGCTCGCCCACGAGTTGAACCAGCCGCTCGCCGCCGTCGTGAGCTACGCGCGCGGCTGTGCGCGCCGGCTCGAGACCGGCGAGATCCCCAAGGCCGCGTTGCTCGAGGTGCTCGAGGAGATCTCGGCGCAGGCGCTGCGGGGCGGCGAGGTGCTGCGGCGCATCCGCGACTTCCTGCGCGGCGAGTCGCGCCGCGAGGAGGTCGACCTGAACGACGTCGTCCGGCGCGCGCTCCGCTTCGCCGAGGCCGAGGCGCGCCGGGCCGAGGTCCGTCTCGAGCTCGAGCTGGCGCCGGAGGCGCTGCGGATCGAGGTGGATCCCATCCAGATCGAGCAGGTGATCCTGAACCTCGTGCAAAACGGGTTCGAAGTGATGTCGACCAGCAACGGCGCCGAGCGCGTGCTCGGGATCGCCACGCGCCGGATCGCCGCCGACACGCTCGAGGTGACGGTGCGGGACAGCGGGTCCGGCCTGTCGTCGGACGTCGCGGCCCGGCTCTTCGAACCGTTCTTCACCACCAAGCCCGACGGCCTCGGTCTCGGGCTGTCGATCAGCCGCACGATCGTCGAAGCGCACGGCGGGCGGCTGTGGGCGACCGGCAATCCGGATGCGCGCGGCACCGCGTTCCGCTTCACGCTTCGCACCACCGGAGGCACGGCATGAAGGTCGCGGCGACGCCCGTCGTCTTCGTCGTCGACGACGACCCGGCCATGCGCGACTCGCTGCGCTGGCTGATCGAGTCGACGGGCGTGCAGGTCGAGACGTTCGCCGACGCGCAGACGTTCCTGGCGCGCATCCGGCCCGAGCTACCGGGCTGCCTCGTGCTCGACGTCCGCATGCCCGGCATGAGCGGGCTCGACCTGCAGGCCGAGCTCGCGCGCCGCGGGATCGGCCTCCCGACCATCGTCGTGACGGGCCATGCCGAGGTGCCGATGGCCGTGCGAGCCGTGAAGGCCGGCGCGATCGACTTCATCGAGTAGCCGTTCAGCGACCAGCTGCTGCTCGACCGCGTCCGGCAGGGCATCGAGATGGACCGCAGCGCGCGCGAGGGCCGCGCGCGGCGTGCCGACGTGCTGCGGCGGATGAGCCTGCTGACCCAGCGCGAGCGCGAGGTGCTCGATCTCGTGGTCGCCGGGCGCGCGAACAAGGAGATCGCGGCGGCGCTTCACCTTTCGCCGAAGACGGTCGAGGTGCATCGCGCGCACGTCATGGAGAAGATGCAGGCGTCGTCGGTCGCCGAGCTCGTCCGGCTCGCATTGTTCGCGCAGTCCGAGCCGCACTGACGTCGCCGGCTGCCCCGGCGCCCGGCAGTCGTTCCCGGTTGGACGCGTGTCGCGACCAGCCAGCGGTCTTTCAATCCGACCGCGAGTCCTTCTTTGGAGCGGCAATGGGCTCGGCCTTTGGTCGTAGGGGAAAACCCGTATGGCATCGCGGGTTCGTCCCAATTGAAGCATGGTGACGGCCGACACATGTACACGTAACGATGCGGATTGAGCACGCGACCGAGCGGCTGCTCGATCAGGAGGGGCTCGAGCCCGAGGTCGTCCTTGCGGAGGCCGCCCCCGAAGAGTCGATCGAGCCGCTCGAGGACGTCCCGGCCGTGGTGCCGGCCGTCGACGCGGATTCGAGCGATCTCGATCTGCTGAACCTCTATCTCGAGCAGACGAGCCGCGAGGCGCTGCTGACGCGCGAGCAGGAAGTGGAGCTCGCGAAGACGATCGAGGATGCCGGGCATGTCCGCGCGATGGTGGCGCTCGCGTCGCCGCTCGGCCTGCGCGCGCTCGGGGTGCTTGCCGACGCCGTGCGCAGCGGGAGGCTCGCGGCGGGCGAGGTGTGTGGCGACGAGGCGCGCGAGGGCACGCCGCTCGCGAACCCCGCATGGTTCCGCCGCTCGTTCACGGTGCAGGTCGGCCGCGTGGCTCGCTTCGCGCAGGAGCTCGCGGCGCTGCCGCGCCCGCGCGCGCGGGGGACGCAGCCGGCCGCGACGGTGGCGCGCCGCCTGCGCGTCGAGGCACAGCTCACGACCGCGGTGATCCGGCTCCGGCTCACGAGCCCGCACGTCGACCGGGTGGTGTCCGAGCTCCGTGCGGCGCGCGTGGGTTACCGGTCGCTCATCGCCCGGCTGGAGGTGATCGAGCGCCGCGGTGCGGCGGCGCGCGAGCGGCTGGTGCAGGCGAACCTGCGGCTCGTCGTGTGGGTCGCGCGCCGCTACCTCCACCGCGGCCTGCCGCTGCTCGACCTGATCCAGGAGGGCAACATCGGCCTCATGCGCGCGGTCGGCAAGTTCGATCACCGCCGGGGCTACCGGTTCTCGACCTACGCCACCTGGTGGATCCGGCAGGCCATCACGCGCGCGCTCGCCGACCAGGCGCGCACGATCCGCGTGCCGGTCTATCTCGTCGAGATGCTGGGGGGCATCACGCGCGCGACGCGCACGCTCGCGCAGGAGCTCGGCCGCGAGCCGACGTCCGCCGAGATCGCGGCGCGCGTCCAGCTGCCCGAGGACGCCGTGCACGACCTGGTCCGGCTGGCGCGCGAGCCCATCTCGCTCGAGGAGCCGAACGACGAGGAGGGATCGGCGGTCGCCTCCGCGCTCGAGGACGAATCGAGCCCGCAGCCCGCGGAGCTGGCGATCGCGAGCGGGCTCCGGCGCCAGGTCCACCGCGTGCTCGACACGCTCTCGCCGCGCGAGGCGGAGGTGCTCCAGCTCCGCTTCGGCATCGGAGACCGGGCCGAGCGGACACTCGAGGAGATCGGCACCACCATGCGGGTCACGCGCGAGAGGATCCGCCAGATCGAGGCCGCGGCGCTGCGGAAGCTGCGGCGCGGGGCCCGAGCGCGGCTGCTGCGTAGCTTCATCGACTGACGCGGCGCTGAAGCGGTCGACGAGATGGACGCCCACCTCGCCCTTTGCTTCGCGCAGTCACGAACGACGCTCAGGGTAGGGCGTTCACGGACGCCGCACACGTGCTGGCGCGGGTGGACATTCCCCTATCTCAATGAGCCCGCGCAGCCGCCAGCCCACGCGGGCAAGCCACGTGCGCGGAGCGGCAACCGGCGGCCCGCGCACACCACGCTGGAACGCCGTCGGCCCCTGCGCCTCTACCACCAAGTGCAGATGGTCTCTTTGAACGCTGAATTGAAGGACTCGGAATCGTTGTGTGCTCGCGGCGCGCAGGGCGACCTGGACCGCCGCAAACAAGCGCTCGCCTCACAGGCCAGGCAACCCGGATGTCGCACGCAGCGTCACGTGGGCGGGACAGTTCCGATCGTGCGGGATGCGGCGGCAGTGCGGCACGCCGCGGCGCCCGGGCGCGGGTCTTCGTCCGGCGCCGGGCCGGCGACCGCCCCAGATTCGCAGGGTGAGCTCGAGCTGTTTCGGGGTTTGTACTTGAATTGGCAGATAGCTATCATATCTGCACATGACGATCAGGACATCGCGACGGCGCGCCTTCGGGGTGTTGCCGACCAAGCGAGCCCCACGTGCGAAACACGCCCAGTAGCCTTGACGTGAAGACGCCAGGCCGCCAAGGAGGCGGTCGGCCGTCGTCAGCGCGACGCCGCATGGCGTGGTCGCGCATCGTGGAGGTGTGGCTCCGCGCGCCGAATGCGATCCCTTTCAGGTGTGGTCCGAGCGCCCGCTGTCGCACGCACTGCCTCGTCGCGCCGAGCAACGATGCGGGGTCACTCGATGAGCCCCGCCCGGCGGCTCGCGGCCAGCACGTCGATGGCCTCGACGCGGCGTAGGGCGGCGCGGATCTCGGCGGCGAACGCGCTGCGACGCGTGGCCAGGTCGCTCGCGTCCGGGTCGACGAGCCCGCGGTTCTTGGCGAGGCGCACGGCGGTCTCGAACAGGACGCGCGAGACGGACTCGGCGCTGCGGATGCGATGCTGCAGCCGGTATTGCTCCGCGAGCGCCATGCAGCGCGTGAGGAACGCGGACTCGTCGAACGCGCCGGTCGCGGGCTCGCGCTCGAGCGCATCGCCCACCACCTGGTAGGCTTCGAGGAAGGGCAACAGGATGCGATGCGCCATGAACGGCCGGATGCGCTTCAGCACCGTCTGGATCGCGACGGGGCCGCGCTCGACCGCGTCTTCCCAGCCGGTGGCGTGGAACGTGATCTCGTCGGACAGCTCGTGCCGGAAGCGCTCGCGCTCGGCGAAGAAGAACTCGAACTTCAGGAGATCGCGCAAGCGCAACGCCTCGGCCCAGAACTCGGCGCGGAAGTCCTGCACGTCGTCTTCGGCCGCGCGTAGCAGCGCCATCTCGGCGATCGCGCCGTTCACGTAGAAGTGCGCGATGGTGTTCCGGTAGTACGCCGCCGTCAGGTGCTGATCGGGACCGATCGCGTAGACCGGCTCGAAGCCGCCCGCGAAGCAGGTGAGGACGCCGTTCTCGACCAGCCGATCGAGCGCGCGACGGACGCCGTCCGCGTCGTCCAGGTCGAGATCACCGGTCGTGGGGAGGCCGCGGCCGCGGACGTAGTGGAGCAGGTTCTGGAGCGCGATCACGACCTCGTCGACGCTCTGCGCGCGGTCGCCCCGGCCGAGGAGTGCCAGCGTCACCAGCGACGTCGGCGTGACCGGGGTCACGCGGTTGATGCGCGCGGAGACCTCGAAGGCGAGCTTCTGGAGCGCCAGGCTCTGCTCGTCGGCGTTGGGCTCGGCGTCGGGGTTCGACGGGCCCATGACCTGCGCCAGCGAGATCGGCTCGCCGAACCGCAGGTGGATGGCACCGTAGCGCCGCCGGAGGTTCCGCACCATGCGCAGGAACCAGCCGAAGCTCTCGCGCTGCTTCTTGGCGCCCCGTTGCTCGGCCGTGTAGTCGCCGACGTCCTGGATCTGGTCGTACGCAATGGCGACCGGGATCAGGTGGACGTCCTCGCTCTTGCCGCGTCGATAGGCGTCCGCGACGTACGCGAGCAGCCCGAAGCGCGGCGGCAACAGCTTTCCCGAGCGCGAGCGCCCGCCCTCGATGTACCACTCGAGCGGGAAGCGCTTCTCGATCAGGTAGTCGACGTAGTGGCACAGGACGAACTTGTAGACCGCATCGTCCTTGAACGTGCGCCGGATGAAGAAGACGCCGCTCCGCCGCACGAGCGGTCCCACCGGTAGGAAGTTCATGTTGATGCCGCCGGCGGTGTGATTCGGCGGGTGGCCGTTCTCGTGCAGGGCGTACTGCAGCGCCAGGTGGTCGAGGTTCGACTTGTGCGACGGCAGGAAGACGACGGGATGGCGCTGCGCCAGCTGGTAGATGCGGGCGAGATCGCCGCGGTCGTAGTGGATCGCCGAGTAGCCGCGCGAGTAGAGCACGCGGATCAGCTCGGCGGTGACGTCGATGACGTAGGGGCTGTGCGTGGCGGCGATCTCGCGGAGATCCCGCGCCGCTTCGCGCCCGACGTCGGCGACGGGCCGGCCGACCTCCTGCGCGAGACGCGTGAGCCCGCCCTGGAACGCGGGCCGCGCGAGGATCGACTCGGCGACGAAGCGCGGGACCTTGTAGCGCAGTCCGCGCAGCCGTCGCTCGGCGCGCTCGAGCGCCAGCGCCGCCTGTCGGACGACGAAGTCCGCGAGCCCCATCGTCTCCGCGAAGCCGGCGCCGCCCGCCGTGCGCCAGCGCGCGCGCAGCTCGGAGACCGGCGCGGCGTCGGCGATCACGATCTGGACACGCTCGGGATGGTTGCGTGCGACCCAGCGTTGGCGCGCGCGGTTCGGGTCGCGCGGGTCGCCGGCGACGAGGAGCTTCAGGAGCCGTCGGAGCGGTCCGCCGCGGTTGGGCGGCGGGAGCCAGGCGACGCGCAGCGGGGTCAGCAACGGGTCGTCGGGCGCGGCCAAACATCCTTCGAGCGCAGCACGATCGACGCCGCGCCGCCGTCTGCGCCGCGACGGCGGGATGGCGACGGTCTCATACGCGATGCCGGTCGGGACGTGATGCTGCGCGATCCAGTCTTCGAGCAGGCGCTGCTCGAGCGGACTCGCGGCATCGACGAGGAACACGACCCGTCGGGTCCGCAACGGGACGTCCGTCGCGACGGCCGTGCTCGCCGGTGCCACGTCTGCGGATATACGACGATCGCCGTGGCACTGGGTAGCCTGGACGACCGGCCCGTGCGGGCGCTACGTTCCATTGGACGTGGCGTGGGCCGAGATCACCCGGGAGGTCGAGGAGGGGCCGGACGGTCCGCAGATCGGCGCGTTCTTCGACCTGGATCGTACCCTCGTGGCGGGCTTCTCGGTGTTCACGTTCCTGCTCGACGGGCTCCTGTCCGGGCGCATCGGGCCGGCCGGCCTGGGCCAGTTCGCGCGCGCCGCGCTCGCGTTCCAGCTCGGCCAGGCCGGGTTCTCGTCGTTCGTCAGCGAGACGCTCACGCTCCTCGGCGGGGCCGCCGAAGCGGACTTCGAGGCGCTCGCGGACCGCGTGTTCGCCGAGCGGCTCGCCGCCGACGTCTATCCGGAGGCCCGCGCGCTGGTGCGCGCCCACCAGCGCAAGGGGCACACGCTCGCGATCGTCTCGTCGGCGACGCGCTACCAGGCGGAGCCGCTGGCGCGCGACCTCGGCATCCCGCACGTCCTGTGCACCCGGCTCGAGGTGGAGAACGGCCGCTTCACGGGCAAGCTCGTGAAGCCGACCTGCTACGGCGAGGGCAAGCTCGTCGCGGCGCGCACGCTCCCGGGCCTCGACCTCCGGGAGAGCTGGTTCTACACCGACAGCGACGAGGACCTGCCGCTGCTCGAGGCGGTCGGCCGCCCGCGCCCGACCAACCCGAACGCGCGGCTCGCTGCCATCGCCTCGCGCCGCGGCTGGCCGGCCCGCACGTTCCATACCCGCGGCACGCCGGCCGTGATGGACGTCGTTCGCACCTCGCTCGCGGTCGGCAGCTTCTTCTCGTCGGTGCTGCTCGGCTTGCCGGTGATGGCCCTCGACGGCAACACGCGGCGCTGGGCGAACGTCGCCGCCACCACCTGGGGCGAGCTCGGCACGGCGCTCGCCGGCATCGACGTCAAGGTGACGGGCGAGTCGCACCTGTGGTCGTCGCGGCCGGCCGTCTTCATCTTCAACCACCAGAGCGCGGTCGACGTGCTGCTGCTCTGCAAGCTCCTGCGCCGCGACTTCGTCGCGATCAGCAAGCAGGAGGTGCGCAACAACCCGATCTTCGGCCCGCTGTTCGCGCTCGCCGGCACGGTCTTCATCGACCGCTTCAACCGCGCCCGTGCCGTCGAGGCCCTCCGTCCCGCGATCGACGCGCTGCGGAGCGGCCTGTCGATCGCCATCGCCCCCGAAGGGACCCGCATGCCGACGCCGCGCCTCGGGCGGTTCAAGAAGGGCGCGTTCCACATCGCGATGGCCGCCGGGGTGCCGATCGTCCCGCTCGTCTTCCGCAACGCCCTCGACGCGCTGCCCAAGCACGGCATCATCCTGCGCCCGACGCAGGTCGACGTCGTCGTCCACCCGCCGATCCCGACGACGGGTTGGCACCACGACGACATCGACCGGCACGTCGCCGAGGTGGAGCAGCTCTACGCCGAGACGCTGGGATCGTGACGATGGTGAAGCTCGTCTTCCTCTGCCGCCGTCGCCCCGACATCACGCACGAGCGCTATGCGACGCTGCTGCTCGACGGCCACGTGCCGCTGGCGCTCCGTCATCACCCGACGATGCGGAGGTACGTCGTGAACCTCGTCGAGGGATTACGCGCGGGCGCCGAGCCGCTCGACTCGATCGGCGAGCTGTCGTTCGACACGCTCGACGACTTTCGCGAGCGGCTCTACGACTCGGACGACGGGCGGCGCATCATCGAGCGCGACGTCGCCGGCTTCATGGGCGGTGCGCACGCCTACGTGACGCGCGAGCACGTGCAGAAGGGGCCCGTAACGACGGGGCCGCTCGGCGCGCGCTCGCCCGGCGTCAAGATCGTCGGGCTCGTGCGGCGGCCCGACGGCATGACGCACGAGGCGTTCGTCGAGCACTGGCTCGAGCGGCACGTCCCGCTGGCGCTCCGCCATCACCCGGGGTTGCACAAGTACGTGACCAACGTCGTCGAGCAGCGCCTGGGCGACGCGCCCGCGTGGGACGGGATCGCGGAGCTGCACTTCCCGTCGATCGACGCGATACGGACCGGGTTCTTCGATTCCCCGGACGGCGAGCGGATCATCCGCGAGGACATGCGCCGGTTCATCGGCACGACGTGGGGCTACGACGTGGCGGAGTACGTCCAGCGCGCCGGCTGACGTCGCGTCAACGCACGGACGGCGGCTTCGCGATCAGCTCGTGCCCGCAATCGATGCAGTAGGCCGCCCGCTGCTTGCGGCGCGTCGCGTGCGTCGTCGCGTCGCACGGCGACGCGGCACGGTCGGGGTTCACGCTGTGGCCACACTGCGGGCAGTGACGGATCGGCGCGTTCGGCCGGAGATGGTTCAGATTGTCGCACTGAGTCCAGGGACGGACGGCACGTTGCATCGTGCGTCCGTATCCGACGATCGCCTCGCGCTCAAACGAGCTGGCGCGCGACGAACTGCCGCATGCGCGCGATGCACTCGTCGGCGGTCTCGCCCGGGAAGTTGGCGAAGCCGTGACAGACGCCCGCAAAGACCTCGAGCGCGGCCGAGCCGCCCGCCCGCCGATACGCGGCGACGAAGCGCTCGGTCATCGCGAGCGTCACGTTCTCGTCGAGCACGGGGTGCGCGATCCAGATCGGCGGCAGATGCTCGGCTTCGCCCGCCTCGACCACGCGGAGCGCGCTCGCCCGCGCCATCGTCGCCTCGTCGCCGAAGAACGCATCGTGCGCGGCGATCAGCCGTTCGGGCTGGAAGAAGGGATCGCGCGACGGCGACGGCGTGCGCTGCCGGTCGAGCAGGTAGCGGTAGCGCGCCGGCGGATCGAGGATCGGCCACAGCGCCAACGCATAGGCGACGCCGGCGTCGACGTCCGCGGGCGCGTCGACGGCCGTCGTCCCGAAGGCCGGCGCATGGGGCGTGAGGGCGGCCAGCATGAGCAGGTGCCCACCACTCGAGCCGCCGACGAGCCCCACGTGATCGGCGCGTGCCCCGAGCTCGGCGGCGTGCGCCTTCGTCCACCGGATGCCGGCGACCACGTCGGCGACGGCGGTCGGAAAGCGGTGCGCGGGGCCCATCCGGAAGTCGAGCGCCACGACCATCATCCCCGACGCCGCGAGCGCGCCATCGAAGTAGGCGTCGGCGGTGCGGTCGAAATACGTCCAGGCTCCGCCGTGGACGTCGACGAGGGCGGGCCAGGGTCCGCACCCGGGGGCCGATAGATGCGGGCCAGCAGCTCGGAGCCGTCGGGCCGGGCGAACGGCCGGTCCTCGACCTGCACCTCGTGACCGCCGGCGAGGTCGAAGGTGGCCATCCGGGCCCGCTGCTAGCGACTCGGGCGGGAACGCGTCAAGCTGGTGACCGGCGGGGTGGATCGGTCGGCCACGACGAGGCAGCTCGCCCGTCCCGATTCAAGGTTCGAGCGTCGACGGCCGACAGTGGTGGGGGAAGCACAGCGCATGGCGACTTTCACGAGCGGGCAGCAGGCACTCCTGAGGTTCCTGCAGAAGCAGAACGTCCTCAAGGCCGACGACGCAGCGGCCGTCGAGTCGATCTGCCGTGCGGAAGGCCTTTCCGTGGCCGAGGCGCTCGAGCGCAGCGGCGTGATGACGGACCGCCAGCTGGCCGAGCTGCTCGCCCCGGCGCTCCGCCTACGGCTGGTCGACCTGGCCTCGCACACGATCGACCCGGTCGTCACGCGTCTCGTGAAGGAGACGCTCGTCACCAAGTACGAGATCATCCCGCTGCGCCTCGAGGGCAACACGCTCGACGTCGCGACCGTGAACCCGCTCGACCTCGAGGCCTTGAAGGCCCTCGAGTTCGCGACCGGCAAGCGCGTGCACTTCGTGGTCGCGACCCGCACCGAGATCAACGAGGCGATCAAGCACACCTATCGCCTCGAGGAGTCGCTCGAGCAGTTCCTGCAGCACGTCCCCGATGCCGACATCGCGATGACCGAGCTGCAGGACGACGGCCGCGATCTCCGGGGGCTCGCCGCGGACGCGGAGCTGCCGCCGGTCGTGAAGCTCGCCGACCTGCTGTTCGTCGAGGGCATCAAGGCGGGAGCCAGCGACGTCCACGTCGAGCCGACGATGGACGGCGTGATCGTGCGCTACCGCATCGACGGCATCCTCGAAGAAGGGTTCCACTTCCCGAAGTGGCTCCAGCAGCCGATGGTGGCGCGCTTGAAGGTCACGGCGCGCATGGACATCGCCGAGCGCCGCGTGCCGCAGGACGGCCGCATCCAGGTGCGCTATCAGAACCGCACGATCGACTTCCGCGTGTCGACCCTGCCGATGCAGCACGGCGAGAAGGTCACGATGCGCATCCTCGACGCGACGCGCGCGCTGATCAGCCTGGAGCGCCTCGGGCTCTCGGCGTCGGACCAGCAGCGGCTGCGCGAGGCGGCCATCAAGCCGCAAGGCCTGATCCTCGTGACCGGCCCCACCGGCAGCGGCAAGACGACGACGCTCTACGCGCTCATCCGCGCGATCCGCTCGGGCACGACCAACTTGATCACCATCGAGAACCCGGTCGAGTACCAGCTGAAGGGCATCAACCAGGTCGACATCAACGAGAAGCAGGGCCTCACCTTCGCGAGCGTGCTGCGCTCGGTCCTGCGCCAGGATCCCGACGTGATCCTGGTCGGCGAGATCCGCGACAACGAGACCGCCCGGGTCGCGTTCCAGGCTGCGCAGACGGGCCATCTCGTGCTCTCGACCCTGCACACGAACGACGCCGCGGCGACGGTCACGCGACTCATCGACCTCGGCATCGAGCCGTACGTGATCTCCTCGTCGGTGAACCTGATCATGGCCCAGCGGCTCGCCCGCCGGGTCTGCCAGAGCTGCGGGGTGTCGGCCGACCCGACCAACGACGCCGTGCAGGCGCTCCGCGTCCCGGCCAAGCATCCCGGCTATCGGCGGGGCGAGGGATGTCCCGCCTGCCGGCAGAGCGGCTATGCGGGCCGAGTCGGGATCTACGAGATCGTCCCCATCTCCGGCACGATCGCGCGCATGATCGAAAGCGGCGCGGCCGAGAGCGCCATCCGCCAGCAGGCGCGCGTCGAAGGCTTCAGCACGCTGACGCAGGACGCGGTGCAGAAGCTGATGAGCGGGATGACGACGGGGGAGGAGCTCCTGCGCGTCGTGCAGATCGCGTCGAACGAGCTCCAGTGCGAGGCCTGCCAGAAGACCTTCGCCGAAGGGCAGGCGAAGTGCCCGCACTGCGGCGCGGCGGCCCCGGCGTCGGCATCCGCCCAGGCCGCGGGGACCCCGCCTGCACGCTCGTTCAAGGCCCTCGTCGTCGACGACAACGCGGACATCCGGACGATCGTGCGTGCGGTGCTGCAGTCCGCCAACCTCGGCCTCACCGTCGTGACGGCGCAGGACGGCATCGAGGCGGTCGGGCTCGCCACGGCCGAGCGGCCCGACATCGTGATTCTCGACATCTCCATGCCCGACGTCGACGGCTTCGAGGTGTGTCGCCGCCTGCGCGCCGACCCTCGTACGGCGTCGGTCCCCGTCATCATGCTCACGGCCAACGGGGGCGAAGGCCACGTGACGACCGGGTTCGGCGTCGGCGCCGACGACTACGTGGTGAAGCCGTTCCGGCGCGAGGAGCTGGTGGCGCGCGTGCGCCGCATCCTCGAGCGCACCTACGGGAAGCAGGCCGTGACGGCCGCAGCGCCCGCGAAGCCGGCGTCGAGCGAGCGGGCGACCGAGTCGCGCTGACGGTCGCCCCGCGTCAGAGGGGGCAGAGGCGCTTCACTTCCTTGACGAAGCGCTTCGCGTCGAGCGGCTTCATGACGAAGGAGGTCGCACCTGCACGGCGCGCGGCGTTCTCGACGTTCTGCGCGAGGCCCGTCATCACCAGGATCGGGATGCGCGCCGTGCGCTCGTGCTTGCGGACCAGCGCAGCGACCGACCACCCGTCCATGCCCGGCATGTTGAGGTCGAGCACGATCAGGCTGGGCGTGTGCTGCTCGAGCAGCGACACGGCCTCCTCGCCGGATCCCGCGAGCGTACGCGCGTAGCCGGCGCGCTCCAGCAGCATGTCGCACAGCTCCAGCGTCTCGGGATCGTCGTCGACGACCATGACGAGGGGGCGCTTTGGCTCTTCAGCGGCGGCGGCGTCGTTGGGCGGGTTTTGCTGCATGGTGGCGAACAGGTCTCAGGATATCGTCAAAGTGGGCGGACTAAAAGCTTGCGACCGGCCGACACAAACGGTCCGGTCTGCGAGTCGGACGCGTCCCCGATTCTGGAAGCATCACATCCCCCCTTTCTGCGGCGGTGGGGCGTGGCGTGCCATCGCGCCGACGTCACGAGCGCCACGTCCACGAACGCCGTCACCCGCTCAGCACGTGAGCACGACCTTGCCCACGTTCTGCCGCTCCTGCATGAAGCGGTGCGCCTTCGCGGCCTCGGCCAACGGGAACGTCTTGCCGACGACGGGCTTGATGCGTCCGCCGTCGTAGTCCTCCAGCAGGCCCATCATCTCGCGGCGCAGCATCCCGATGTGATCCCACAGATGGCCGAGGTTCACGCCGATGACGGCCTTGTTGTCGTTCATCAGCTTGATCGGGTGGAACCACGGCAGTTGCGCCACCGCGAGCAGCGCGCGCAGCCGCGACGGGCCCATGCCGCTCGAGGCCTGCGAGAGGCCGAAGCAGACCAGGCGGCCGAGCGGCGCGAGGCAGCGATAGCTCTTGCGGAAGGCCCCGGTCGCGTCGAGCGCGATGTCGACGCCGCGCCCGCCGGTGACGCGCTTGACGCCCTCCTCGAAGTCCTCCATCCGATAGTCGATGCAGTGCGCGACCCCCATCTTCTTGAGCGTCTCGTGCTTCGACGCGGACGCCGTGCCGATCACCTCGGCGCCGGCGATGCGGCAGAGCTGGATCGCGGCCATGCCGACGCCGCCCGCCGCCGCGTGCACGAGGACGCGGTCGCCCTCCTTCACGTTGCCGAAGCGTCGCAGCATGAGGATCGCCGTGAGGTAGTTGACCGGGATGGCCGCGCCTTCCTCGAAGCTCATGGCGGCGGGCATCATGAACACTTGGTCCGCGGGCACGGCGACCAAATCGGCGTAGCCGCCGAAGCGCGTGAGCGCCAGGATGCGTTGGCCCGGCTTGACCGCCTGGACGTTCGCGCCCACCTGCTCGACGACGCCCGCGACCTCGTACCCGACGACGCACGGGGGCGGTGGGGCGTCCGGATAGACGCCGAGCCGCGCCGAGACGTCGGCGAAGTTGACGCCGCTCGCGCGCACGCGAACGAGCACCTGGTCCGGCTTCGCGACGGGATCCGCGCCGTCCCGGACCTCGAGCACTTCGGGAGGACCGGGCCGCGGAATCCATACCGCTCGCATGCGCGGCGCTTATCCCGCC
>Ga0180063_1000242_pt1 | contig 14224 bp, 10 predicted proteins | sample EasRivT47_16_10D_FD_121776 | JGI IMG/M metagenome (GOLD analysis project Ga0180063, IMG submission 121776) | Soil microbial communities from meander-bound floodplain in the East River, Colorado, USA - East River metaG ERMLIBT47_16_10D | ecosystem: Environmental > Terrestrial > Soil > Floodplain ...
CTTGGCAAGACCGAAGTCGAGGAGCTTGACGCTCGGCGCCAGATAGGCCGAGAGCGCCCTGCCGCAGCGCAGCTTGATGTTGGCCGACTTGAGGAAGCGATGGATTAGGGCGCACTTGTGGGCTGATTCCAGCGCCTCGGCGATCTGCACCGCGGTGGCCAGCGCCTCCTCGACCGCCATCGGACCGCGTCCTAGCCGCTCGGCCAGGTCTTCGCCCTCGACCAGCTCCATCACCAGGAACCGCGTACCTCCCGCCGACCGCTGCAGGCCGTGCAGGGTGGCGATGTTGGGGTGGTTCAGCGAGGCCAAGAGCCGGGCCTCGCGGTCGAAGCGAGCGAGGCGATCGGCGTCCTGCGCGAACAGGTCGGGCAGGATCTTGATCGCGACCTCGCGGTCGAGGGTCGTGTCGAGCGCACGCCACACCACCCCCATCCCGCCCTCGCCCAGCTTGCTGACCAGGCAATAGTGCAGCAGTTCGTTCCCAGCCTCGAGCGCCAACGGTCACCTCCGGGAGTGGGACGAGGGGTCAGACCCTGGAGACGCTCACTCGTCGAGCCGGCGTACGATCTCGCGCGCTGTTCGGATCGGTCTCGAGTTCGGCGACGCGCCGGATTGGGAACCGATTTGCGCATCGCAGAATCTCGCGCGCCGCGTCAGCGCGTCGAAGCCGGCTGCTTGTGGACCCGTCCGACGTACTTCACGACAACCGGCACCCCGTCGACGCTGGTCGGAACGTCGCCCTCATCGGCGAGCGGCGTTTCGAGGTTCACCTGGACGGCGTACTTTCCGCCGACCCGGGTGATCCCGACGCCGACGACGCCGTAGCGGTTGAAGAGCCGCAGCGCCTTGGGCTTGGCCGCGCGGGCCGCCTCGCGAGAGACGTCGTGCATGACCTCCATTCTAGGTCCACATGCGCCCCAAGTGCGCCGACAACCTCACGCGAGCTCCGGCAATCGATCGAAACGCGTTTCCGTGGGTCGTCCGCTGACTGGATGCGCGTAGAGGATTCGCAGACTCCCGCCGCGGTCTCGCGAAGCCGCGAGCAGCGTGAACATGGTCATCGCGAAATTGCGGCCGTATAGGTGCCCGGCGACATCGAGTCTCTTCATCGCCTTGCCCAGCTGCGTGACCAGGGGCTGGATACGCTCTTGTCGTCGTTCGACGAACACGTCACGGTGAATATCGAGGAGCAGCGCGACATAGCCCGCCTTCGCGTTGGCGACGAAGGTCCTCGGGACACTGGCCGTCGCCGTCGTGAACGGCATGAGCGCGAGGGTCTGGTCGTAGGTCACCGCCAACGTCGCTTCCAACTCCGCCCGCTCGCGTTTCGGATCGAAGATCCTCGCGAACGCCGTGGCGGTCAGACTGGCATCGACCCGGATGGCGATCTCCTTGATCGCGTACGACTCCATCGTGGCTTCCACCGCAGTCCGCGCCTGCTCCCAGGCGTCGTCGTTGTCCAGCAACCATCCGACGTGGGTTTCGGCGCGTTTCAGGCGCTTGCGGAAACGAATCACGTTGGGCGCGTCCTTCAGGGTGTCGAGATAGGAATAGCCGACGGTCGACCGTTTCAGCTCGAACGCGTCTCGCACGAGTCGATCGTCTGCACGAGCGAAGTGCTCCTCGACGGCGATCTCGAGCATCGTCTGGACGTGAACGAGCCTACGGCGTGTCTCGTGAATCCTCTCGTCGCCGGTCTTCACGCTTTGCACGAAGATCTCGCCGTCATCGGTCGCCTCGATCTGCGTGGCGCTGCTAAGGAGAAACCGATCGATCGTCATCCTCGCGCGACCGTTGATGTCCGTCCGTATCGTGAAATCACGGCACAACTCGTCCTGGATGTACGATTTCCAGAACCGAATCGCCGCGGCGTTCTGTCTTCGCAGCTCGAGGGCCGCGGCGATGTCGCCCCGCAGCAGGTGCCGGTAGGCCTTCTGTCCGGCCTCGCTCGCCGGGTCGATATCGACGGACGCGAGGGTCTGGTTCGTCCGGAGGCGGGACCAGGCCAGGGATGCGTGGAGCATCAAGTTCTGGTTCAGGGCGCTTTCGAGCGCGTCAGCGGCCTTCGCCCGAGCGCGGTCGTACCCGTCGACGAGCCTCTTCAGTTCCGCGTTCACCTCGGCGGCGAAAGCGGCCAGCTTGTCGACCGGCTTGTTCAGCTTCGTCGACAGGTGCGTGTCGAGCCAGACAATCTTTTCGTTGAGGAGCCTCTCGAGCGAAGCATCGCCGTGGGCCCCGAGGACCTCGCGGATCTTCTCCACGGTGGTGGAGATCGCCAGCTCGTTCTGGAGCTTGCGATACGCGGTTTCGATTCGCTCCTTCAGCACATCGCGTTGCTCGCCGTAGCGCGTCACGACCTGCTTCAAGTCGCTGAAGCCGCTGCGGATCCAACTCTCGATCGGCGAGGAGTCGCCGAGGATCTGTCGTGTCCATTCGACGACTTGGCGGATGCGCCGAACTTCGTCCGGCGAGAACACCCGTCCCGCGAGCGTGGCATTGTCCAACAGCCCTTGCAGATCCTCGGCCAGCGAGATGCCCTCGACCGTGTCCACCGCGGCGTCGAACTCCGACAGCGTGTTCGACGACTCGATCGCGTTCTCGACAAAAGCCAACACCTTGGCATCGAACGCGTCGTAGGCCGCGACGAGATCTTCGACACGCTGGGTCAATTCGCCGTACGCTGCGTCGACGGCGACGGCGGCGGGCTCGAGTCCGGAGCGAAGCGCTTTGGCAATCCGCTCGATCGTCGCCTTCTTGACCTTCGCGCGCAGTTCTTCGACGTCCGATACGGGATCGAGCTTGCGGATCCGCGCCATCAGGCTGGGCAGAGGCGTGCGGCCGAGCAGACCATCCACGAACTCCGCGGTGCTCGCGCCGTCGTCACGCCCGCCGTTCGTACGGAGTTGGACCTCGGCGGACACGCTTGCCGCCAATGTCGCGTGCGCGCTGCGACGCTTGACGAACGACACGTTGAGCCAGGCGGGGTCTCGCAGTCCCTGACGCACCACGAGGTTGTGTGCACCCTGGACGCGTACGGAGCCTGTCAGCGCTGCCCGGGCTTCCACCTTGGCGACGGCGGTCAAGTCGACGCCGGCAAGATCGTCGCCGAATTTCCCGGAGCCGCCCACCGTCCAGCCGTACGCGATCTCCGCCCCGAGCTTCAGCTCGCCCGAGAACTCGGCAACCAGCGTTTCCCCCGCCGCCGGCGGCTGGGTCAAAGCGTTGAACGGCGTCTTGCTCGCGTTGAACGTGGAGAAGAGCGCGGTGCGTGCACCCGTGTCCTTCGGGAACTCCTTGAAGAACCGCAGCACGATCTCCGCGCGGCCGTCGGCGCGGAGGCCGAACGAGATTCCGTCGAGCGTTCCCTGCACCGCAACCTTCGCGCCGAGCGCGGCGGCGAGCTCGATCGCGCAGAGCATCTTGTCCGCTGGCACGTTGTAGGGCGCGAGCGATTGCTCGGGCCACGGGATCTCGAGATCCGCAAACTGGACGGGATCCCCCGGCGCAAAGAAACCCGCGTCCAGCTCGAAGTCGGCGGTGAGGCTCACGGACTGGGTGAGCCCGTCGATGTCGGTGACCGGATCGACATCGCGCGAGATCGCAAAATCGGTCATGCGTATGACCGACTTCTCCGTCACGGGAGCGTTCTGCTCGATGACCACGCGAAGTGCATCCGGTAGCTTCGAGAGCGCAAACTCACTCAGCTTGCCGGTGACCAGCACGTCGAATGGCCCTTGGATCTTCATCGCGCTTCCTTTAAATGCGCCCGAGACGCTTGTAGAGTCGATCGAAGGTCGAAATGTGGAGTCGCGCAATCGACCATCCCAATGTGCCCATGCCCAAGCCGGTGAGAACCTGTGTCAGCGTCTGACGACAGCGGATCCACCGCAACACGCGAACGCCGACGACGCGCGACACAACGAGTACGGCCGTCCACGTGGCGATCTCGCGCGTCGTGAACCGAAACGTCACACCGCCCCCACTGGTGTAGAGGATCCCCACGCCAGCGACCGCTGCGGCACCGAGGGTCCATGAAACCCAGCGAAGGGGTGGGTAGAGGCGCCAGACCTTGAACGCCCGGCCCGACGCGACGTCGAGCACTCTCTCGACCTTCTGTCGCAGCGGGTCGGAGCTTGGCGCATGCAGGACGGGCTCGATCTCGAGAAAACGCCACGTAGGCCGGTAGTTCTCTTCCGGCCTGTACTGCGGCATCACGACCTCGAGCTCGTGGGTCATCATCCGGTAGCCGCTGAGCATCAGCGTGTACGCCTCGACCTCCGTGAAGGAATCGAGATCGGTGCGAATGCCTGCGAGGAGCCGCTGGAGGTCCTTTGGCATCCCGTAGCTCGTCAACCCCTCGACCTGCTTCACGGACGGATCTTGCGGGTCCTGGCAGTCGATCCAGTCGAGGGGCTCCACCCGCATTTCTTTCTTGAGGTGAACGAAGGGCCGCGCGCGCAGGAGCGAAGCGCGGCGGCGGGACTCGAGTTCGCGAAACTGCGCGGTCCGCACCCGCGCCATCAGGATGGAGTTCGAGCGTAGGGACACCGGAAGCGCACCGTGGCGGGGTGTGTCGATGGTCGTCATCTGCCCGCTCGCATCGCTTACGAGGATGACCGTGCAGTCCTGCTCCAGTAGGCTCGCGACTCCCTGGTTGTCGTGGACGCCCCCGTCGACGAGGCTCACCGTGATCTCCTCGCCCTCCTCGTTACGGTAGAGGCCGGGAAGGGTGAGCGGCTCGAAGAGACCCGGGACGCAAGAAGAGGCCGCCACCGCATGTCCGAGCCGGACGTGACGGTAACGCGGAGGGGCTTGATCGTAGTACAAGCGCCGCAGCCGGTAGTTCGCGTCGATCTCCTCCTCGATCGCGGCCGGCGGCTCGCCCATCCAGGAGGCGGTGAACTGCCAGACGTGGCCGGTGTTCAGCGTGGTTGCGTTGAGCACCAAGATGGGCGTCTTGAACTCCCGCCGCCAGTTGTGGAGCTTTGGGGCGAACGTCTCCGGTTCCCCTGCGGGAACGATGAGGAGTTCGTCGAGGTAGCGCGGCGCGCTCCCCTTGCCGTCGTTGACGCGCCGGTAGATCTCGCTCTCGTACAGCTCTCCCACGCGCTGGGTCCGCGAGTACCCCGAGAAGATCATCCGCAGGTTCGTCAGCGGTTCCGCGAGGATCCGCGTACGGATGTTGCGCTCGACGCCCGCGAAGAAATCGGCTTCCATGCGGGCGACGATCGCAATGTAGTCCGGGACCTCCAGCTGGGCCTCGGGTTTCTTTTCTAAGAGGTTGCGGACCTCGAGGTACAAATGGGCGCCCACGATGGAGCCCCCGGAGACGCACGAGAGGACCTCAATGCGGTGCAGCAGGCCGACTTCGGCGAGCCTTGCCAGCACGCCAATGTGGAAGAGGGAGGCGCGGAAGCCGCCTCCAGAGAGCGCCAGACCGAGCTTTCCTCCAAAGGCGCAGCGCATGGCCTCGATTCGCTCGCCCAGCAATCCCCTGAGCACGCTCCACGCCTCAGAGCCCTCGGTGCTTCCCGCCCCGCCATCCTGCAGTCTGGCGAGACCGGCGAGTTGCCTAGCGGTCGATTCGACCTCCCAATCCGCCGTGTCTGGCGACCGTTTCTTCAGCCACATCGACGTCTCGTCGTACCGCCGGAGGCCGAAGTGCGCTTCCGCCACGGTCGCGACGAACCACCATTCGGTCTTCAGGAAAGCGTGGTCCGGGGAATCCCAGAGGGGGGAGAGAACCTGCACCAGGTTCTCCCGGATCGCTTGGGCCTCGGCCCGCAGCTCCTCGACGGTCCTCCGTGACGCGTCCAGACCCGCCTCGGTGAACGCCCCCTCCTCGAGGCTCGCCAGCAGGTCCAGCACGAAGGCAGCGTTGATTCCGGTGTAGCCGTAATCCCGCACGGGTTCTTCGTCGTAGCCGCGCCGATAGAAACCGAGCGATCGCTCCAGGTGGACCCGCTGGCCGTCCAGCTCCCAACGGCGCTTGTGGATCGCACCCGCGAGCCCGAGCGTCTCCTGGTTTTTGGTTCCGTGCAGGTCGTCGGCAAGCTCCAAGATCCGAAGGGCCTGATCGAGCCGATCATGGGCCGGCAGGTCCGGATCCTTGTACGTGCAAAGCGCCTGCTCCTGGAAGAGCTGCAGGCGAAGAGCCGCCTCCGCCGGAGGCTCGATAAGGACGTGCCCCAGCAACCTCCGGGCGTACCCGAACGCCTTCTCTTTCTTGAGCTGGCGGACGAGGGCGCGGACGCTCTTGAGTTCGATCGACTCGCCCCTGAGGATCCGTTTCGTGCGGGTGACGGCGTCCGAGTCGATGTGTGGCATCGACGTGTCCTCCGAGCGGCGCGCACCAGGAAAGCGGCCGCCCTTCCACGTGACGGGATGAACCAATCAAGACACGAGAAAACAGCTGTGCGGTCACGATCGCCACCCTCTCCCGTGCACCTCGATCGCCCGCTCGATAGCCGCTGCCCACTCGTCCCACCGCCCCGCGCGGCAGTTTGAGAAGCGTATACTCCGGCACGCAAGGTCCAGTCAAGCACCGATGTCGAGCACGGGCCCTTCCGCCCATCGGTGAATCGCGGCGCAGCCTGGACCTTGCCCGAAGCAAAGGCAGGGCGTAGGCTCGGAGTAGTCTCGCGAGAGGAGGGGTTGTCGCGTCTGCGGAATGATGCGAGCGCGACGAGCGGCATGATGCGTCTGAAGCCGTACCGGCGCAGAGCCGGCAACGAAGTGATCGCGATCCAGCTCGATCTCGAGACGGACGGCTTTACCTACGAGAAATGGGGAGGGAAGCAGTCCTGCAAGCGCGGAGACTGGATCGTCGACAATGGTGGGGACGCCTACACGATCGATCGGGAGACGTTCGCGCGAACCTACCAGCAGGTGCGTCCCGGCGTCTACGTGAAGCACGCGAACGTGTGGGCCCGGGTCGCGCACGAGCCGGGTCGGATCTCCACGAAGGAAGGCACGACCGATTACGAGGCAGGCGATTACCTCGTATTCAACGACCCCCACGGTCGTGACGGCTGGGCGATCTCCGCGAGGAAGTTCGAGACACTCTACGAGCCGCTCAACGACGCCGACTGAACGGCCCGCTGCCGCGCCTAGGCTGGCTCGATTCTAGATGTGGAGGGCCGCAAGACTCCCTGCGCCATCTTCTTGACGCTGGTGGCCACATCGCGAGCGTCCACCTCGTCCCAGGCGCCCCGCTTGAGCCGCAGAACCTGCAGGTCGCGGATCGAGGACGGCAGCTCGCTGGACTCGCCGACGAGCACAGGCAGGACCGGGACCGAGTGCGACCGTGCAACGCCAACGTCCCGCTCCACCCATTTGCTTCCCTTCGATCCGAGAACGGCGACCAGCGCGTCTGCTTCCCCGATCATTTTCTCGATCTGGATCTCGAGCGGCATGCCGAACAGGATGTCGTCCTGCGTGCTGACCTCGACGCCATCGTCCTTGAGCATCCGAGCGACTTGGTCGGCCAGTTCCTCCTGCCCCGGCCCCACGGAGAGCATGACCTTCGTGCGCGTCGCCGGCGCTGGGGGTGGGGGTTCACCCTTCGATATCCCGCGCGATGCGCCGGACGTGCCCGAGGGTCGCGTAAGCTCGAGCCAATGGCTGAGTTCGAGGTCGCTCTCGCTGCTTTTCAGCCGGAGCCGGGCCTGGATCATGAATTCGCCCCAGCCGGACGTTTTGAGCAGGAAGCGCGATTCCCGATCCGCGATCCGTAGGATCGGTTTTGGGAAGGTGGGATGGAGCCGGTACTCCACCCAGACCACATCGTCGAGCTCGGCGTCGTCGGCGTCGATCCAGACGGACCACCGCCACCAATCCTGACCCTCGGAGCCGTCCCACTCGGAACTCTGCCGTATTGCGTAGCTCACGGTTCGTGCCTCATGTCGATGCGGATGTGCTGGGGCGTCAGCTCGGACCACCAGCGGGTCTGCTGCTGATCTGCGATCTCGATCAGCACTTGGGCCGTGTCGTCGCGCACACCGTTCAAATAGAGGATGGTCCCGCCCTGGCCGGGCATCGGTTCCGCCGTCGCCCATGCCGTAGCGGACCCGTCCAATGCGACGAACCGGAAGCGACACTGCAGGTTCCGGTTCGCGCGTAACTGACGTCCCACCTCGTCCGGTAGGAGATGCGCCATTCGGACCCGACCTCGCTGCGACTTCCAGATCCTGAGCGTCTCGGACAACGCCAGGAACGCGTCGAGAACCGTTGCGTTCGAGAAGAGGATGCGCTCGTGATCGGCGTAAGCGCCTTCTGGCTCCACGCCATCCTGCATTAGCGAGATCGTAGGGATCGGGGTTGGCCGGCCGCGCGCGTGGTTCAACTCGTCCACGACCCACGGGTGGGTACGCCAGCGGCCTTGCTGCGGATCGCCGACCGTCTCGCGCCGAGTCATCAGGGCGATCAAGCCATCGGACCGGTCGATTCGGTCCATCACTGCCTGCGTGACCTGCGCGCCCGCGAGCCGGCGGCCCGTCAGCATCCGAACGTCATGACTGCTGAGCAGAGCCTCGATCTTGGCCACCAGGTCGCTGTCCTCCTCGCGAAAGGAATGCGAAAGAAAGACCTCCATGCTCACCTCCGCGAGAATAAACCACACTGGGCGTGCGTTCGCGCCCTGCTGTCTCGCCACCGAATCACGCGTGCGACACCCCGCGCGGACGGCTGGGAAGACTCGTGCCCTATCCTCTGCGCATTCCGCCCGACTTGTCAAGGCAACTGCGTGACATGCCAATACCGGTGGAGCGCAAGTTCTCCTCCCAAGCCGCACCGGAAAACGCGCCCCGTCGATCTTGGAGAGCCATCACGTTCGCTCGCGCGGGTGCTTCATCGCCCGGAGCCTTGCCGAGAGGACTTCGGCTGGGCGAATCACGCGCTGCTCCAGTCGCTTGATCAGGCCGGACACGCTGCGGTAACGGAGGGTGGGCAGCACCCATTCGTACTTGCGTTGCAGCGCATGGAACATGCTGAAGGCCTCCTCGTCCCAGCGAATGATGGGGACCCAGGGGATCGCGATTTGGGGGATCGTGAGCTGCGACTCCAGCGGGGTCGAGCGCGGCCGACTCAAGTCCGCGATGATGAACTTGGCGCGGCCGGCCAGGGTCGCCACCGTCTCAATGAGGTCGCGGTCCCTCGGCTCGCGGAAGTCAAAGACGACCGGTGCGTAGCCGAACCTCGGCAAGGCCTCCCGCAGCGCGTCGAGCACATTCTCCTGCCCGTCGGTAGAGCGTCCCAGGAGCAGGACCATGCTGTTCGATGCCGCGTCGAACACCTCGGCGAGATCGTCGTTCTTCCGCACGAGGGACATGAAGTGGGCGACCCGGATGTCGTTGACGACCAGGCTTTGCCCGGGAGAACGCAGCGCCGACTCCTCCTCGGCAGGCGGATTCAGATCGTCCCATCCGATCAGCAGGCCGTGCTGCTTGGTTGTTGCATCGAAGCTCGTGTCCCAGACGCTCGTGCCCCACACGACGGCGCCGCGCAGGTCGGCATTGTGCAGCGACGCCCGATTCAGCACGCAGCCCGTGAGGATGGCGCTGCGCAGATCGGTGTGAGCCGGGTCGGAATCGGCGAAGATGGCGCCGTGTACCTGGACGCGGCGGAAGTCAGCGTCCCGCAGGTCGGCATACGAGAAGTCGGCATCCTCGAGCGTGGTGGCGCCACGCACGTTCCCGGCCCTCAAGGACGAGCACGAGGGGCTTGCCCACCGCCCTCGCGCCACCGACGGCGTCCCGGTACTCGTACTCGGTCCCCGAGCGATAAGGGCTGCCGTCGGACTTTGGCTCGAAATCGGCCAGAAGCGGAGTGCGCATCCGAGTGCGGAAGATGAAGATGGCGATGTCGCAGGAGGATGGAAGGGGAATCGCCTTCTGCGGTGTCTCTCCCGTGTGCATCGGAACGCCGTCGGAGGCGACGACCTCGACGGTCACTCGACCACGGAACAGGGCGTGGCCCACCCTGGATGTCACGAATTGGTGTCATCGCCCGGGCGCGCTCATCCCCGACGTCGCCGGGCGAGCCGACGAACACACGCAGGTGCATCCGCGATAGCCCATTCATGCGCACGCCCGAAAGCCGCCGAAGCTGAGCACGTGCCGGCCCGTTCACGCGAGCCGTTTGCTGTAGTACTCCACGAACCGGTCGATTCTGTCTCCCGACATACGGATGCTCATCGAGCCCTTCAGGTGTACGTTCCTGTCCAAGTCTACCCGGCGGAAGCTCGCGCTCCAGTCCGCCAGTACGAGGGGTCCATGCGTAGCCCACCGATCCACGACGAACCGAACGTCTCTTTGGGTGGCACTATTGCGCTTCCAGTAGTGCAGGATCTCCTCCTGACCGTTCAGTACACGGTCCGGAGAGATCTCGTACGTGGACCGCGGCCCAAAGAGGCGTTGAATCGCCGTCGTGTCATTCCGTTCCCACGCGTGCCGATACAGTTCCAAGGATTGCGGCGGCGGGTCCTTTCGCCAGAGTAGGCTCCGGCAGAGGATCGCCGCGAGGGTGTAGGATTTCTTGAGCGAGTTTGGCGGGGCGAGTTCGGCCGGAAGCTCGATTCGAGCGGGCGTCGGCGCAATTACAGCGGGCCAAGAGTGCGCCGCCCGTGCCTCCTCGAAGACGGTCGCCTTGGCCTCATCCACAACGAGAAGATCCAGCCCGGGAGCGCCGGCACATTCAGCGATTGACATGAGGATGCACTCCCGGGCCGGAGCCTCCAGTTCCGAAAGGACGTATGATGCGACCACGAACGACGGGCGTGCGCGCAGGGCGTCCGATAGCGAAAGCACCTCCCACTCCACGCCCCTTTCCTCGAGGTAGGTTCCGGTGATTGCGGAGAAGAGCTCCAGCTGCCGGAGGCACGGTTCCACGACAGCCATGCTTAAGGGCCCTGGAAAGCCGACGTCGTCGCGCAGATAATCCACGACTGCTGCAGTCCCCGGACCGCTCCCGGCGCCCAGGTCGATCGCCAGGAAGGGCTCGCCGGCCGCCGGCCGAAAATCGGTATCTCGACACGCATGTCTGACCTTGGCGTAGTTCACCCAGTAGTAGGCGTAGACGTGCTCGAGCGAATAGTTGGAATAGTCGATGGACGATTGGCCCCGAGCGACAAGCACTCGAAGCGCCTGCACGCGCTCAACACTGACGACACCGTCGCGAATGGCCCGAACGACTCGGTCGTGCAGCGACGCACGCCATCCGATTGCGCTCACTTGGACTCGTACGGCTGAACGCTCCCCTTCACCGTCTCGATCAGCGCCGTGAAGATCCCCAGGAGTTCAGAGTCCGATTGTTGGTCGAAGTCGGTAATCACGAAGCCAGCCGTCAGACGTTCTCCCACCCTCAACTTCTTGCCCGAGGGCCGGTTGCGGTCGATGAGCGTGAATCGAACGCACAAGGGCCCCGGATACTCTCGAATCTCCGCGCCGGTCCGTTCGCGGATCAGTTTGACCTTCTCGTTGATCCTGGGGATAAACAGAAGAACCTCTCCGTTTCGTTTTCGCTTTTCGTAGAGCATCGTGATGAACTTGTCGTCGGCCCACAGGAAGGAAGTCGAGAAAATCGTCACGTCGTTCGCAGACCGCACGAATTCATGCAGATAGGGCAGGATGGCAGGGTCGTTGTCGTGCGCGAAGCGCTGTTGGCAGCGACACGGCGCGATCGGATTCCCCGTGGGTAAGAGTGACGGAGGCTTGTAGCCCGGCGCGAGAACGGTCTGCACGTAACTGCGCAGCTGTGCGACCTGGTCCTTTGTCCGTTCCGGTAGCAGGTCATAGCGCAGGACGTCGTACTGGCTGACGTCGAACGGAACGGACCGGCCTGCTCGCATCATCAACACGACCGGACGCTCCATGGTCTGGGCCACGGCGAGTTCATAGAATACGTTCGGGTTGTTACCCGTGAGGTCCGCGATACAAAAGTCGTGCTGCTGGATCGCCCTCAGCACCTTGTCTGTGATCCGGCCGGGATCGTGCATGCGGTCGGCGCGGTCTCCCTTCAGGTTCAGGCTCTCTAGTACAGGCCTGATGATCTTGTCGAATACTTGGTCCGCCTCCTTGCGAACTGTACTGCCGGGCTTTCCAAAGCGGCTGATGACGAAGCACCGCTTGTATATCAGGTGAGCCACCCCGTCCTCCAGACCAGCCGGAGACAGCAACGAGCCTACCCCCGGAGGATCTTCACACGCAAGCGGCCTCGGCCGTCGTCGCGGACGGGAGTGTTGAGCGCGACGGCCGGTGGTAAGAGTGCATTTCGAGGTCTACCGAGCCGCAGACACAAATGTCGTCTGGCGCAGCTCGCAAGGCGAAGAGGCGAAAGCTCATCCCTCGCCGAGCCGGCGTACGATCTCTTCTCGGGCCTGCTCCCAGGGAATCGCGCTGTTCGGATCGGACTCCAGCTCGGCGACGCGCTTGCGGATGATCTCCGCATGCCACGCGGGTACGGGCACCCGCTCCGCCGAGGCGGTCACTCGGTCCCAAAGCGACTGCAGATACTCGATCTGATCATCGACGCTCAGATCATCGAACCCCGGTGGCGGATTGGGTACTGGTCTGGACATCGCGAAAGCCTCGCGAGAAAGTATACGGCGTCCGACCCTCGTCTGGTAGCACCGCTCCGCTCGGCGCCAGTTGCCGTTCCGATACGGCGGCAACCGCCCTCACGCACCCCGCGACAGCTCGACGAAGCGGCACAGCGCGTTGGCCCAGCGCATCTGCTCGGGCGTGCGGCAATCGGGCTCGAGCAGGGCCGGCGAGCCGACGACGATGCACACGCAGCGCGCGCGGCTCGTCGCCACGTTGAAGCGGTGCGGATCGTAGAGGAAGCTCATGCCGCGCGGCGCATCGTCGACCGACGAGCTGGTCATGGAGTAGATCACGACCGGCGCCTGCTGGCCCTGGAACTTGTCCACGGTGCCGACGCGGACCCCGCCGGGCAAGCCGGCGACGAGCCGGCCCACCTGCGCGTTGTAGGGTGCGACTACGAGGATCTCCTTGGGGCCGAGCGGATGCCGCTGGCCGTCGACGTCGATCCAGAACGAGTCCCGCTGCAGGTCGTCGACGATCGAGCGAATCGCCTCCACCTCCTCGGGGCTCGCGTTCTGGTTGCCGCGATGCGCGACGGCAACGTGGAACAGGCCGCTGCCGCGGAAGCGCGTGGCGCCCTCGATCGTCTGGCGCTCGAGCCCGTCGCGCGGAGCGAGCCGGCCCTCGTAATACACCTCCGAGGTGAACGCACAGATCGACGGGTGCAGCCGCCACGTGCGATCGAGGAACAGGCCGCGATCATCCGGAATCGTCTCGGACTCCCCGAGCACGTGCTGGAGCGCCGAGATCTCGGCGCCCTCGGGATGCGCCCCCTGCTGTGGCTGCTCGAGCTGCTGCGGGTCGCCGAGGAGCACGACGTTCCGCGCGGCGCGCGAGGCGGCGAGCATCATCGCGAGCGAGAGCTGCCCGGCCTCGTCGACGAACAGGTAGTCGAGCTGCCCCACCGCATCCTCGGATGCCCAGAGCCAGCACGTGCCTCCGACGACGCGGCCGCGCCCGAGGGCGCGAAGCGCGTCCGCGCTCGCGTTCGTGTTCTCGAGTCCGACGCAGGGCTCCTCGGGGTTGTCTCCGGCCTTGTGCGTCGCCGTCACCCGGATCCCCAACTCCGGACCGGCCGCGATCGCATCGCCGAGGAGCTTTCGCACCACCTTGTGGCTGACCGCGGTGACTCCGACTCTTTTCCCTCGGGCGAGGAGCTGCGCGATCATCCGCGCGCCGGCGTGGGTCTTGCCGCTGCCGGGAGGCCCCTGGATCGGCAGCACACCGTGGCTGAGATCGACGACGACGCGCAGCGCGGAGTCGACCGCGGTCTCACCGGGCAGGCGCAGCGATCGTTCCCCGGTCGACTCGCGAAGCCGCGGCGGGCGGCGGAGCAGCAGATCTCGCGCAGCCCGATACGGTCCCGCCCCGTCGACGCCGTGCTCGGCAACCGAGCGAGCCAGCTCGAGCAACGACCGCTCGAGCGCGTCCGCCGGAACGTGCTGATGGACCATCACCGCGGCCGGATGGCGATCGTGCCAGGCTGTCGTCTTCTTGATGTCGAGCGTGTGCCGGGAATGGTCCATCGCATGCACCGTGCCGACACGGTCGCGATCGCCGATCGACAGCAGCTTGTCCTCCGGATCGAGCGCCGCCTCCTGCTCCGGAAAGGCGTAGCGATGGAC